>Ga0209040_10001838_pt1 | contig 16793 bp, 15 predicted proteins | sample BogFormECP12_OM3_FD_188240 | JGI IMG/M metagenome (GOLD analysis project Ga0209040, IMG submission 188240) | Bog forest soil microbial communities from Calvert Island, British Columbia, Canada - ECP12_OM3 (SPAdes) (version 2) | ecosystem: Environmental > Aquatic > Freshwater > Wetlands > Bog ...
TCTCCAACGCTGTAAGTTCGCGGGAGCAAGACTCATGACCGTCGCGACGGCTTCCTCAGGCGCTCGCCGATCGCTGCTGCGCCATGCGCCTTGCTTCGCCCTGGCTCTTGCCGCGATCGCTGTGGTGCTGCTGGCGCTCGGCCCGGGTTGGCGCGCGGGCTGGTGGCACTTCCGTTTCGCCTTTCTGACGTTGATGCCATGGGCCGCCTATTTCGGTATCGCCGCCCTGGTCGTCTCGGTCGTCACCCTACTCCTCGCGCGCTCACGGATCGAAGGGCGCGGCTTCGCCATTGCCATCGTCGCCTTTGCCGCCGGCGGGGTGATCGCCTATGTGCCCTGGCACTACGATCAGATCCGGCGGACCGTGCCGCCAATCCACGACGTCACGACAGACCCGGACAATCCGCCCGCGTTTGTAGCCGTGGTACAGCTCCGCGAAGCCGCAGGCGGCAATCCGGCGGCCTATGAGGGCGCCAAGATCGCCGAGCAGCAACGGCTGGCCTATCCCGATCTCGCCCCCTTGACCCTCGCCTTGCCGCCGGCGACAGCGTTCAATCGCGCGCTCGACACCGCCAGCGGATGGGCTGGACGGTCGTCTCCGCGGACGATGCGGCCGGCCGAATCGAGGCGAGCGACAGGAGCCGCTGGTTCGGCTTCACCGACGACATCGTGATCCGCATAACAGCGTCGGGCGCGGGCAGTCGTATCGACTTGCGCTCGTCTTCGCGGGTGGGGCGCAGCGATTTCGGCGTCACCGCTGCCCGTGTCGGCTCCTATCTCGCGGCCCTGCGCGCTGCGGCGGGCGCCTCGGGGTAGCTCTAGCACACTCGCCCTCCGGGACGGATGCCGCCGCCTTCGGCCGCCCTGGAATGGACAGGGACGACGTTCGCCGTTACGCTCGCAATCGAGAGATGGCGGCTCGGGCTTCCTGGCCGCGTCACATAGAGCCTGAGAACGGGGCGTCGGGGTGTCCGATTTCGAGGAAAGTCTGCTTGCCTTGGACGCCAAGCTCGATGAGGCTCAAAAGCTCGGGAAGGCGGTGGTGGCGGCAATCGGGCGGATCCGGGCTGCAGTCAGGGTCGGTCGGGTCGGCGATATTTCCAAAGGGCTTGGTATCGTCTCACAGCGGCTCCAAGAAGCCGGCGCCGTCGCCGGTCCGTTGGCAAGCGGTTGGAGCTTCGACACACCGGCTTACATGGCAGACGGCCGCTTTTCCGATGACCTGAAAAAAGCTGCCGCCGAAAAAGGCCTTGCGCTGTTCGAGAGGGACGGTCGCATTTATTGCTTCCCGTTGCTGTTGCGGGTGGATGCCAGGGAAAATGCCGTCAAGATCGGCAGGAAGCTGGAGCGCCGGATTCGACCCGGTGAACTCGCGGAGTTGCTGGCACACGCCCAAAAGCGCCCGCAGCGCTTTCGCGAGCCGCAATTTCTCGAGCTGCTGTATCGCGCCTGGCGCCGCCTGGTCGGGGCGGGTTGGCATGGAACGGGTAGCGGACCGGTCGCCGGTCTGGCCGATATCCACGAAATATTGACCCTGCTGCCCGGGACGGACTACCCGATCGAGGAGTTTGCTCGCGATGTCATTCTCCTCGACCGGAGGCCCGACCTCAGAACCCGCGACGGCTGCCGCTTCGAGTTTCCGGCCTCCACCCTAAGCCGGGGGCGGATGAGGCGCGTCGTCGCGTATGACGAGCAGGGCCAAGAGCGGGCCTATCTCGGCATCAGGTTCGTCAACGAGAGGTGAGATGGCCGTCGCCGCCCACGAGTGGCTCGAGCTGATCGAGCGCGAGTATCTCACCGACTTCATCACCGCCGGCGGCGGCGCGGTGAAGTTCGTGGTCGGTGATGCGCACCAGCTGATGGTTGTCGCGCGCGTATTGGACCTGCTGTCCGAGCGGCACGGCCTCGCCCACGTGACCATAGATGCAGCGACGACAAGGCTGCATATGATCCAAGACGTGTTCTTCGCCATCGCCCGCGCGCTCGATTGGAATAGCATGGCGCAGCACTTTGTCGAGGCGCTGTTCCGCAGAAAGGGCTACGAATGGCCGCGTCCGGGAGAAGCGACGCCGATTCAAGACGTTGCGGAACGCAATCGCGTCGACGTGACATTGCTGCGCCGGGATTTTCGCCAATGGCTCACCGCCGAAGTCATGCGGGACACCGAGATGACGCAGGATTTTCGAGTGGCGATGACGCAGCTCTGCCTGCAGCGGCTGGAACCCGAAGACCCGCAGCTGGGCATCACCACTCCGGTTCTCCAGTGGCTCTGCGGTGAATTGCATCGCATCGGGGCGCTCAAGCAGACCTTCATCACCGCAAGAATCGCCCGCCACAATGGCCGCCCCATGCTGCGCTCGCTATGCCGATGGCTGCGGCGGTGCGGCCGGCGGGGTCTCTGCGCTTCCCTCGACATCCGTCAGCTCGGCAAGACCGGGACTGCCTTGGGCGACGGCATCCGGTATAGCCCGGCGGCGGTGCTGGACGCCTTCGAGGTGCTGCGCCAAGTGATCGATGACAGCGAGCATTTCGCCGGACTCCTGTTGGTCGTGCTTGCCGATCAACCGCTGATCGGCGATGACACCAAACGGTCGCTCGATGCCTACCTAGCCCTGAAGATGCGGATTTGGAGCGACGTGCGGCCCGAAAGTCGAGACAACCCTCTGACGCCGCTCGTCGTCCTGGCTGGGCAACCGATTGCCGGTGCGATGGACATGGCGACGGTGCCGTGACCAAGCGGTCGGCAACGGACATCACGGCCCGCAGCGCGATCGAGGTACTGCGCGCCGGGGTGCCCAATTGGGCTGCGATACGCCTCCTCGAAACCGATGAAAACGCGCTGCGGCAGAATTTCTTGGACCGGCTGCAGCGGTGCAGTTCCGCCCTTCGCGACGAGGAACAGCCGGAAGGAATCGTCATCGCCGGTGGGTTCGGAGCCGGCAAATCGCATCAGCTCGGCTATCTCGCCGTATTGGCGCAGCAGGAGAACTTCGTCGTCAGCCTGGTCCCGATCAGCAAGGAGACGCCGTTATTCGACCCGGCGCGGTTGTTTGCCGCCGCAATCCGGGCGGCGGTGGTGCCGAGTGCCATCGACGATGTGATGACGGCGGTCATGGCGCGCCTTCATCCCAACTCCGACCGCTACGAAGCGCTCGAATATTGGACGACCGCGGAGGTCCAGGCGGGGCGCCTGTCGTCGCTCTTTGCTGCGCTGCTTCACATGATCCCGCGCCGAACGACCGACCCGGACGACCATGCCCGCATGGCCCGGTTCTTTGCCGGGGGAAAGCTCAGCGTGACATTGGCCAAGAGCTGGCTGCGCGAGGCGGGCGCCGCCAGGCTGTTCGATTTGAAGCCCGTCCGCGAGGGCGACCTAGCATTGCAGCGCGCGCGGTTCGCTCCACGACTGTTCCGGGCAGCCGGCTATTCGGGATGGTGCGTCCTCCTCGACGAAGTCGAATTGATCGCCCGCTACAGTCCGTTGCAGCGCGGCAGAAGCTACGCGGAGCTGGTTCGCTGGTTGGGATCGGACAAGGAGGAACGCATCCCCGGTGTCGTAACGGTCGCTGCCCTCACCGACGATTTTCCCGATCAGATGTTCCATCAGCGCCGCGACGACGAAAGGATCCCGCCGTTGCTCGAAACGCGAGGATTGCTACGCCAGGCCGCGATGGCAAGAAGCGGCATGGATCGCCTCGGACGGGGGCAGTTCCGGCTGAGCGCCCCTGACGAGGCTGGGTTGCGGCGTAGTCTGGACAAGATCGCGACCCTCTATCGCGATGCCTATGATTGGACCCCGCCGCAAATCGAGATCGGCGAACGCCTGGCGGGCAAACCTATGCGGCAGTATGTCAAGTCGTGGATCACGACCTGGGACATCATGCGCCTTTATGGTGAAGCGCCGGTCATCAGCACCCAGTCCATTGCGACCGACTACACTGAAAGCAGCGAAATCGAGCAGGTTCCCGCGCGTGGTGACGAGGACGCCGCCGCTTAGTTTGCCCGAACTGCTGTGAAAGCCGGCCTCAATCTGAAGGGAGAGACGCCTTGATCCGGCGATGGCAAGACCCTGCCCAAGGGTGACCCGAACGGGGTCTACCTGTTGCGCCCGTTCAGGAATTCGGCGCATGAGATGTGGAACACCGCCGATGCGAGCCACCCGAGGCTTTCACGCCGGGGGCCCCTCGAACGGCTGGCTAACCGGGAGGTGAAGGAATAGGCTGCACCCTCCTCAGAACCCTTCCGGCACCGCCTATGCTCGACCTTTCGACCGAAATTGCGCCGCCTCGGCCGGTACGGCTCGCCGACTACCGGCCGCCCCTATTTCTGATCGACACCGTCGACCTGGTCTTCGATCTCGGCGCGGAGAACACACGGGTCAAATCACGGCTTGGCATGCGCCGCAATCCGGCCGTTTCCGAGCGGGGAGCCGCGCTCCAGCTCGACGGGGAAGCGCTCGAGCTCGTCTCCCTGGCGCTCGATGGCGAGCCGCTTGGTGCCAACCGCTACCAGCTCCCGCCGGAAGGCGGGCTGGTCCTCGCCGATGTGCCGGACGCCTTCACGCTCGATGTCGAGACCCGCATCGCCCCGCAAAACAACACGGCGCTGTCCGGTCTCTACGTATCGGGCGGCAATTTCTGTACGCAGTGCGAGCCGGAGGGCTTTCGCCGCATCACCTATTTCGTCGATCGCCCTGATGTGATGGCCCGCTACACGACGACGATCGTCGCCGAGAAAGGCCGCTACCCGGTCCTGCTCGCCAACGGCAACCCGGTCGAGCGCGGTACCATCGACGCGCGGCGTCATTGGGCGAAATGGGTCGATCCGCATCCCAAGCCCTCCTATCTCTTCGCCCTCGTCGCCGGCGACTTGGTGGCCGTCGAAGACCGCTTTACGACGCGCTCAGGGAAAGAGGTGGCGCTGGCCATCTGGGTGCGTCGCGGCGACGAGGACAAATGCGGCCATGCGATGGCCTCCCTGAAAAAGGCGATGCGCTGGGACGAGGAGGTCTTTGGGCTCGAATACGACCTCGACGTCTTCAATATCGTCGCGGTCAGCGACTTCAACATGGGGGCGATGGAGAACAAGGGCCTGAACATCTTCAATACGCGATACGTATTGGCCAAGCCGGAAACGGCAACCGACACCGATTACCAGAACATTGAAAGCGTCATCGCCCACGAATATTTCCACAACTGGACCGGTAACCGGGTAACCTGCCGCGACTGGTTTCAGCTTTCGTTGAAAGAGGGGCTGACGGTCTTCCGCGACCAGGAATTCTCGGCCGACCAGGGCAGCCGCGCCGTCAAGCGCATCGCCGACGTGCGCACCCTGCGCGCGCTGCAGTTTCCCGAGGATGACGGCCCGCTTGCCCATCCGGTGCGGCCGGACAGCTATATCCAGATCGACAATTTCTACACGCCGACGGTCTACAACAAGGGCGCCGAGCTGGTGCGCATGATCCATACCCTCCTTGGCAGAGACGGATTCCGCCGCGGCATGGACCTTTATATCCAGCGGCACGACAACCAGGCGGTGACCATCGAGGATTTTGTCGCTGCGATGCAGGAGGCGAGCGGCGTCGACCTCGGCCGGTTCAAACGCTGGTATGAGCAGGCCGGCACACCCGAAATCACAATCGAGGACCGCTGGGAAAAAAAGACGAAAAGCTACGAACTGAGCATTGTGCAGAAAGTGCCGCCGACGCCAGGCCAGGCGGAGAAATTGCCGGTGCTGATCCCGCTTGCCATGGGTCTCCTGGGACCGGATGGCGCCGAATTGCCGACCCAGCTCGAAGAGGACGCGGAGAGCGGGGAGGGGACGCGGGTTATCGCGCTCGCCGAGGCCCGCGAGAGCTTTCGCTTTGTCGGGGTATCGGCGCCGCCGGTGCCGTCGCTGTTGCGCGGATTCTCGGCTCCGGTCAAATTGAAGGATGTGCCGCTCAAGCGGCTCAAATTCCTTGCCGTCCATGATCCCGACCCGTTCGCGCGCTGGGAGGCGGGCCAACAAGTGGCGACCCGCGTCTTGCTTGAACGGGCCGAAGCCCACCGGCGCGGGACGGCGCCGGCACCGCTCGACCCGGATCTCGTCGCGGCGATGCGGCGTATGCTCGCCGATGCCGACCGCGATCCGGCCTTCGCCGCTGAGGCGCTCACATTGCCGAGCGAATCCTTTCTCGCCGACCAACTCGCCGTCGTCGATGTGGACGCGATCCACGCCGCCCGCGAGAGCGCGCGCGAGGAGCTTGGCCGCGCACTGTCGATGGAGCTCGCCGCGGCCTATGTGGCGCTCGCCGATGCCGGTCCGTACCGGATCGACGGCGCCTCGATCGGCCGCCGCGCGCTGCGCAATACCTGCCTCGCCTATCTCGCCGCGGCCGATCCGGAGAGGGGGGCGGCATTGGCCAAAGCGCAGTTCGATTCCCGGGCCAACATGACCGATGTGCTGGCAGCGCTGAGCGTGCTCGTCGACCTCGATCGGCCCGAACGTCTCGCGGCGCTCGCGCGCTTCTATGCCGCCTGGTGGCACGACGAACTGGTGATCGACAAGTGGTTCGCGCTGCAGGCTCGCTCTTCATTGCCGGCAACGCCGGGCCGCGTGCGCGAGCTGACGCGCCACCCTGCGTTCGAGCGCAAGAACCCGAACCGGGTGCGCGCACTGATCGGTGCGTTTGCGCAGAGCAACCAATGGCGCTTTCACGATGCCAGTGGCGCCGGCTACGTGCTTCTCGCCGATGAGGTCATCACTCTCGACAGGTTCAATCCGACGACGGCGGCCCGACTCGTCCAGCCGCTCGGCGCCTGGCGACGGTACGACCCGGCGCGCCAGGCGCTGATGCGAGGCCAGCTCGAGCGCATCCTTGCCGTGCCCGATCTCAGCAAGAACACCTACGAGATGGTCTCCAAGAGCCTCGCCTAGCTATTTCCTGGCGCTTCTCGCCTGGACGCGCGCCTCCAGGTTTCTCACATATCCTTGGCCGCGCGATCGCTCCGCGATGTCTTGGGGTTGCGAACAGCGTCGTGGGCTATTGTCCTCGCGGAAGAGTCCGCAGCCATCTACTTTTCGCCCGTCCCGCTGGCCGGCCAACAGTTCGGAGGCCGGCGGCGCAACCGACGCCGCTCGCATTCGATCCAATCGCGCGACGGCCCGTCGCAGCCTTGGCCTTGAGTTCGTGGCCGAGCCTCACGAGGGCTTCAGACTCGATGTGTCTTCGCCTTGCCGATCTGGCTCGGCAATAACTTTGGGTCGCTATCCGGCGGAAATACACTGCTGGCATTCTTGGTCCCATTTGCGTCAGTTCCCGACCGCTACGGACCAGCGAGCCCGCCGAATAGTGCATTTTGTCGTCTACGCCCGCATGACGTCGTGCAGCCCGCCCCAGCGCCGTGTCCGTCTGTGGTGCTGCCGATCGGGCGATTGTGCCCTAAAGAACGTTCGGAACCCTACGCGGATTCGGCCTCCGGCCGGGCCGGAGTAGCGTGCCACGCGCCATGCGATTGGGGTCGCAACCACAGGGTCTGGCGAGTGCCAGGACGCTCGATTAAGGTTGGGGTGCGATGAGTGCCGCAGCCGAGTCCAGGCAATGTCGAGCCAGCGAATTCGCAGCAGACCGAATTATACACATCATGGGCATCCTCGCGGGCGTGGTCGGCGCGGCCATGCTGACAGGCATCGCCGCAGATATTGTCGACCTGCCGACCTTCTCCGCGACCCTCCTGTATTCCGTTTGCCTTCTGACGATGCTCGGCTGCTCGGCTGCCTACAACCTCGCCACGAACGCACGCCGACCGGAGTTTCTGCGCCGACTTGATCATGCCGCGATCTTTCTGATGATCGCCGGTACCTATACCCCGTTCACGACGTGTCGACTGCACGGCGTATGGGCGATCGGCATGACCGCCGCAGTCTGGACGGGAGCGCTCACCGGGGCAGTCATCAAGCTGCTTTGTCCACGTCGTATCGAGCGAGTTTCTGTTGCCGCCTACCTGGGGCTGGGCTGGATAATCCTTGTGGGGACGCGACCAATGGTCGGTTCGATAGATGTTTGGACCGCAGGCTTGATCGGAGTCGGAGGCGTCCTCTATTCCATTGGGGTTGGTTTTCACCTCTGGCAGACGCTGCCGTTCCAGAAGGCAATATGGCACGGCCTCGTGCTGATGGCGGCAGGTTGCCACTACGCAGCTGTTCTGCACGGTGTGGTGTTGGCCCGATCATGAGCGCTTGCCTCGCTACGATCTCAAAAGCGCGACGTGGCTGATCGCCATGCGTGGTCTGCGGAGCGGGGCCGAGCTTCGGCGATTTGGGTGTGCAGCCGCTGTCCCTTCAGGAGTGGTGGGATGCAGAAGCGAAGACCGTTTTATGACTACGTGAGCTGCGGGCTGGTCCGCACCCTCGTTGGGGACGGTCGGGTCGCTTGTCCTCGTATAGCACCGGATCAGATCGGGAAAGGCTCGGAGGAAGCGGTTGCGCGCGACCGGTTCCTGCGACAGGCTGGGCCGCGGATGTCGGAGGGGGATGCCATGACGAAACGCTCGGCCGGACGAGTTGCCCTGATCACCGGGGGTTCGCGAGGCATCGGCGCGGCAACCGCCGAGCGCCTCGCCGAAGACGGCGCCGCGATCGCGATCTGCGATCTCGACGGCGCGGGGGCCGCGGCGACCGCAGCCCAGATCGCCAGCCGGCACGGGGTCGCCGCGCACGGGTTCACGACCAATGTCGGCGTCGCCGCCGAGGTCGAGCGTTTGGTCGAGGATATCGTTGCTCGGCTGGGCTCGCTCGACATTCTTGTCAACAACGCCGGCATCACCCGCGACAACCTCATTCACAGGATGACCGAGGAAGATTGGGACGAGGTTGCCCTGGTTCATTTGAAGGGGTCGTTTTTGTGCTCGCGCGCCGCGCAGCGCGAGATGGTCAAACGCAACTGGGGACGGATCATCAACCTGTCCTCGGGTGCCGCACTCGGTAACCGGGGACAGACCAACTATTCGACCGCGAAGGCCGGGCTGCAGGGCATGGCGCGTACCCTGGCGATCGAGCTCGGCCGCTTCGGGATCACGGTCAATGCGGTGGCGCCGGGTTTCATCGATAGCGACATGACGCGGGCGGTCGCGATCCGTCTCGGCAGAGACCCGGAAGAATTCAAGGCCGAACGCGCCAAGGCGATCCCGGTCGGCAGGGTCGGAGTGCCGCGCGACGTCGCCAATGTCATCGCCTTCTTGGCAAGCGAGGACGCCTCGTTCGTCTCCGGCCAGGTCATCTATGTGGCCGGCGGGCCGCGCGGATGAGTCTGTCGTCGGAGTGGCGTTACGATCTGTTAACTCTCGGCGAGACATTGATGCGCCTGTCGCCGCCGGGCGACCAGCGGCTCGACCAGGCGCGGCTCTTCGAGATCGGGGTCGGCGGCAGTGAGCTCAATGTCGGCTGCCTGCTCGCCCGGCTCGGTCGTCGTGTCGCTTGGGTGTCGCGGTTGCCCGAAGGACCGCTCGGCCGCATCGTCGAGGGCGAGGCGCGACGGCACGGGGTCGACACGCGCTGGGTGCGCTGGATCGCCAAGGCGCGCCTCGGCCTGATGTTCTACGAGCCCGGACCCGAGCCGCGGACGAGCCGCGTCATCTATGACCGCAAACATTCGGCGGCCTCGGAGCTCGGCTTCGAGGACGCACCGTGGGACGCTCTCGTTCAGGCGAGCGCCTGGCTGCATCTTTCCGGTATTACCCCGGTGCTGGGCCCGAGTTGCCGGGCGCTGATCCTGCAGCTGGCGGCGCTCGCCGCAACCGCCGGAAAGCCGGTGTCGTACGACCTGAACTATCGTTCGACCTTGACGACCCCGCGGGAAGCACGCGAGTTGCTCGAATTGGCGGCACCGCATTTGCACCTGCTGGTTCTCGCCGAGCGCGATGCGCAAGGCGTGCTTGGCTTCACCGAGGCAGGCGATCGGCTTGCCTCGGCAATCGCCGCGCGGTACAGCGTGCCCCTTGTCGCCCTGACGCGGCCGCCCGATGCCGAACCCGGCACGGTCCTTCTCGCCGGTGGCGAGTTTCGCTATGCGCCGCGGTACGCGGTGGAGGTCGTCGACCGCATCGGTGCCGGAGACTCTTTCGTCGCGGGGTTGATCCACGGCCTGCTCGACGGCGATCTCGATCTCGCGATCCGCTTCGGCGCCTTTGCCGCGGCGATCGGCCTCGCCACCCCGGGCGACATCAATTATCTGGGTCCCGAGGACGTCGCCCGATTTCACGCCGATACGGTCGGCGGGCTCGAGCGCTAGCGCCTTTGACAGGTTTTCAACACGTATTGCTGCTGTGCCTACCGCACAGCACCAAGCCGGTTATGACCGGCCCGGTAACGGTCTGGAGCAGCGTAAACAACTTCTGGACCTGCGCAGCCCCGGCATCGGCGACAAAGATGATGTCCCTGTCCCGAACCGGAAACTGATCCGCAATGAGGTAGGAATTGGCGTCCGAGAAGTCGAACCGGTAGACCACCGGCGATACCCCGTCTTGCGCGCCCGCCGCCAACGGTTGGTCGAGCGCCCGGACAATGGATACCGGCTCGTAGCGGAACAGGAACACACCCTTGGGGTTGGCCAGGTCGTCGCGCAGTCCCTGGGATTTTGCGAGCGCCTCGCTCAAGGTGAGCTTTTCGGCGTCGAAAGTTATCGCGGCATTTCTGCCTGCCGCCCCGAATACGCTGAAGGTTTGCGGCACGCGAACGAGGGTGAGAACATCGCCCGGCTGGGCGTAGATATCCTCCGCCGGGTCGGCAATGAGCCCCTCCAGCGGGATCGTCGCAGTGACGCCGTGCCGCGAAAGTCGAACAAAGGTTTCGTAAACCGGCGCGTTGGCGCCACCTGCAGCGGCAATCACCTGGAGCACCCTGTCGCCCCCGGGTGTAAGCGGGACCCTGGCGCCGGCGACCACCTCCCCGGCTACGGTTACCGCGTTGGCATCGCTCTTTTTGACGATCACCAGCGCCTGAGGCTGGAGCGCCTTGTCCGCGAGCAGTGCCTCGATCGTTTGCTGCACTTCCGCCGGCGTTCGCCCAGCGGCCGGAACCCGGCCGGCATAGGGGACGGTGATCGCACCGTCCGGCGCAACCTGCTGGTCGGGAAATGTGGCACTCTGCCCTTGGCCCCCCGCTGAGATCCCCTCGGTGGGAGGCGGCACCGTCTGGGGCGTGTTGGTGCTCGGGGTTTGGCCGGGCGGCGGCGTCTCAGCCGGAGCGCCGGGCGGTTGATTTGGGGTACCGAAAGGTTGGCCGATCCCCGGGATCGGTCCGGCCGGGGCCTCGGTGGCCGGCCGCTGCGACTCCGGCGCTAGCGGCTCGGTCGTCGGTCTCGAGCCAGTTGGGAGTTGTTGTGGCGGCGCCGCGCCGAAGAGCCCGCCCACGGCACTTTCCCAGATCGTGAGCGAGATTGTGTCGCCAACCGCGATTTTGAGCTCCGGCGGGTGTTGATCTTTTTCGAACCGGTCGTGAAAGCTCTCCTTCGGCTGGGCAGCCAAGGTGGAGACCACATGATTGTCGACGTCGACGACGTCGAAGAGGACCTCGTTCCCGGCCTGCCCCGCGGCAACCACCTCGGACGCCGTCGGTCCGGCGCTCGGAAGTATCGAGCATCCGCCAAGCGATAGCGTGGTTAAGCAGACGAGGAAGGCAAACGGTCTCATGAGTATCGTCGCGAAATACCGACATTTTTCCATATCAAGTGCAAAGCCGCCAAACACAGCACTCCCAACAGGGCAGAACGTGCTAATATCAAGCCGGGTTCGACCGGCGATGCGCGAATCGGTCGTCTAGGGAAGTTAAATGCAGCTGCAGTTGCAGACCTGGGTGGAGGTCGAGACTTACCTTCGATTGAGCCGAGGTATCATCCTGCCTATAGGATCAACCGAGCAGCACGGGCCGATCGGTCTGATCGGTACCGATGCGATCTGCGCCGAGGTCATCGCTCGCGGCGTCGGCGATGCCGCCGGCGCCCTCGTCGCGCCGACGATTGCGGTCGGGATGGCCCAGCATCATCTCGGCTTCGCCGGCTCGATGACTCTGCGGCCGAGCACCCTGATCGCCGTTCTGCGCGACATGGTCGAGTCGTTGGTGGGACACGGCTTCGAGCGCTTTTATTTCGTCAACGGGCATGGCGGGAACATCGCCACTGTAACCGCCGCCTTTTCCGAGATCTATGCGGCGCGCAGTCTGCCCGCGGGAGAAAACGTCCAGCCGGTCAAATGTCGGCTGAGGAATTGGTGGCAGAACCGTGAAGTGCTGCACCTGGCAAAGGAGCTCTACGGCGACGCCGAGGGTAGCCATGCCACGCCGAGCGAGGTCGCCGTCACCCAATTTGTCTATCCGGACGCGATCAAATCCGCGCCGCTCGATCCCCCGGTCGCGCCCTGGGGCGACTACACGGACGCCGCCGATTACCGCCGCAATTTCCCCGACGGCCGAATCGGGTCCAATCCCGGCTTGGCAACACCCGAAGCGGGCCGCCGCCTCTACGACGCGGCGGTTGCTGCGCTGACGAAGGATTATCTGAGCTGGGTTTCGGCTTGAAGGCTCGGGGTTCGACCGCATGCGCAACCGCATCGACATCCAGCCGCGCCACGCGGTGCTGTTCGTCTGCACCTTGGCCTTGTGCGGGTTGGTTTACGCCGAAGGTTGGACCTGGCCCCTCGAGGTGGCAGCCTTGATGATCCCGGTATCCCTTCTCCTCGGCTGACCGCCGCCGCATTCCGTTGGCCGCCAATTGGCACCCCTGTAAGCGGCAGGATCGGCTGACGCACGTGTCACCAATGTCGCATCTCATGCGACCTCGGGCTGGCATCGCGGGCAATAATAGGCGGTGCGGCCGGAGAATTTTGCGCTCGCGATTTCGCCGCCGCAGCGCGGGCATCGTCCGCCCTTCTCGCGGTGAGGAATGAGGAACGAACTGGGAAGACGGTCGACGAGCCGCTCTGCGCCGGCGCCGCTTGTGATGGCGGTCTCCAACACCGCCTTGATCCGCTCAAACAGATGCTGGCGAGCCCCGGCGTCGAGCCGATCGCACCGTGTCCGCGGATTGATGCCGGCCTGAAAGAGGATCTCGTCGGAGTAGATGTTGCCGATCCCGGCGACCACCTCCTGATCCATCAAGAGCGACTTGACGTCGCGTTTTCGGCCGGCAAGCGAGCGCTCGAACGCCGCAAGATCAAAGCGCGGATCGAGAGCATCCAGGCCGAGCCCCTCAGCCGCGATAAACGCGTCGGCGTCGGGTGCGAGCCCGACGCGCCCGAGCAACCGCGGGTTGACGTAAGCGAGATGATGACCGCCGGCAAAATCGAGACGGACACGGTCGTAGGGTGGATCGTCCTCGCCGTCCGTGAAATGCACGAGCGAGCCGTTCATTCCGAAATGCAATGTCAGCCAGCCGGGGGGTCCGAGATCGACCAAGAGGTGCTTGCCGTGCCGGCGAGAGGCGATGATCCGGGCGCCTTCGAGGCGGCGCGCCAGCTCGGCGGCCGAGACGTCCGCCAGGATCCGCGCATCGCCGACCGCCACGTGGCGGATGGTCCGGCCCAGGCAGGTCGTATCCAAATGCCGCTTATACAATTCGACATCGGGTAATTCGGGCATCAAGCTATCCCGCGGCTCTCATCGGTGGAAAGCAAAGGGTAAGGGGTCGGCAGAAGCTCGGCAACGACGTGCAGGATGACCCACACTTGGTACCGCAGGAGCCCTCACCCGATGCATCGGCGCTCCGGGCGGCTCATCCGCTCTCGGGGGCCGCTAGTGTCGATCGCCGGCACAGCTGACCGATCACCGCCTCGCGCTTGGCAACGTGCCGGCGTTTGCCGTCCTCGGTAACGGTTACCGTCTCGTCCAGCGCGGCGGCCAGCAGTGCGGCCGGGTTCTTCGCCGGCCGAAGCCACCGGCGCATCTCTCGCTGTCCTGCGGGACACGACGCCAGCGGACTGCGACAGCGCGTCACCGGCTCCCGCGCCGGTTTCTGGAAGGGCGTTAACCATGTAGGACCAGATGCCCGGCGGCCGATTCCTCGGCCGGCCGGAGATGCCTTGTCTGCGGCTCTCGGCTTTGGTCGTGGGCGGCGGAGAGGCGGGGACGAGCGAGGTTGTGCCCGGCTGACGTTTCGCTGACCGTCGCTGCGTAGGATCAACTCCGGCTTGGTAAGCCGGCCAAGCCCGAGCGCGGAGCAGCGTTGGGGGTATCTCCTGACCCGGCGCTGCTCCTAGCCCGCTGCACCGTTGCGCCATTATCCGGCCCGTTGCGGCTGCCCTGGCGGATCGTGTTGCGGCCACGCGATCTGCCAATGTTGTGGTGGTGTTGCGGTTCCGAGGGCTGACGAAATGCGAGCCCGTGCCGGGGTTGTGGGCTGTGAGCGGGCCGGCCGAAAGGCCGCCCGGAGGCACCACCTCGTCACCGCAGCGGTGGCAACACCAGCGGACCGCGGCGGCGGGGGCACTGGCTCAACCGCTCCGGCGCCGCCACTTGATCGAAAACGACGGCTCGCCCCCTCGCTCCGCACCCGCGGCACCTGACGCGCGTCTTTTACGCGTTCAGTCCTTCGGTCTGCACGTACCTGGAGGACCGCCAATGCACTCAAGGTCAGCGCAGCATTGCTCATCAGATGTGCAGGATGCCCCTTCCTCGGTGCACTCTGCGGCCTGAGCCTTCGATATCAAATTGATGCCGAATTCCTGGAGCAACTGGGGCAATTGGTTCCTGAGGGACGCGCTACTCATGTTTGTCGAAGATTGCAAAGGGGTCAGTCCTTGCACCGACGCGGAAAGCGAGACGGCAACACAAACCGGGAGAGCAACAGTAAGCATCAGATTGCGCATGTTAGGTCTCTATTCGGGAAATCAGCGGCGAGCTTAGCTTGTCAAAGCTCTCCTTAACCAACGAATTTTTCATAGGCATGGTGCGCGCCGCCCATCCCGGCGAAATAACCCACGCAGCTCGTCGAGGCTCTTTCGCTCTGGGGCGCTCCGGTTCAGTGGCCGTCAATGGTCAGGCTCCTCACGGCTCGATCTCCGGAAACGCCCTTTCTATCTGCTCGCGATCCCGCTTCCGCCGTTGACCGGCTGGCGTCTCCGGTTCGGGACCGGCCAGCACGTCTAGGATGCGCAACCTCCCCAGCTTCAAGAGATAGTCGAGATGGTCAACTGCTCGCCAGAAGAGGCGCCTCAGCGGGCCGTCAGCCATCGCCGCTCGGTCCGCCAATCCTCGCGGCTATCGAGCCGGACCGAGACGGCAAGGCGCTCGCGCCAATGGACCGCGTAGGCTGCCGCGACACATGGTTGGAGTGCCGGTGTCAACCGGACTATGCTCCTTAGCATGTTCTCGCGATCCGCTGATACCGATGCATCGTCGTGAGCTTTTTGTCCTCGCGTCGGGCTCGATCACGATTTGCGTCTCGGATCGGGAAGGAAGGGGCTCGACCCTTCAGTAAGACAGAGGGCCGACGAATATGAACCCAAAATACGTAATGGCTTTGTTTATTTTGCCTGGTTTGTTCGTGATCGCTGCGGAGGCTGCCAGAACAACTGAGTCCATACAGTCCTATGCTCCGCGCAGCCTATATGCGGTCAATGAGTCCTCGAAGGATCGAGGATCTGTCTCAGTCTACGATATTAATGCGGCGCATCGGCTGATCAAAACCATTCAGACGGTTCCGGGCGTCGGCGATGTCAGAGGAGTGGCCGTCAGCGCTGCGACCGGCAAGTTCTACGTCGCCTATCAGGATTTTTCAGGCACCGGAATGGTTTATTGCTTAAATGTTTACAGCGACACGATTCTCTGGAATCGAGCAGTCAGTCCTGGGGTCGATAGGCTGGCGATCAATCCGGACGGACAGTTAGTCTACGTTCCGACGTGGGAAGGCGGTTCGGCTAATTACATCAATGTTCTGGATGGCAACACTGGTGACGTGATTCGAAAGGTGTATTTCTCCAATCGATCACACGATACTCAGTACCCGTTATCAGGGCCGATTTTCCAAGAGACGAAGGCTGGGGACGGAAGCGGCAATTACCTGTATGTGATCGATCCGAGCAGCTTTGCTGTATCACGCGTCGGGCCTTATTCGGGAATCCTCGGACCTTATGCAGTTGATAGCACGAGCAGCTACGTCGTAAACAATGTGAGAGACCTCTGGGGAATGCAGGTCGCCAACCTCAAGACGGGTCAGATCATCACCGGAAGTGTTGCCAATCATCCGCCCGGCGACGCTGGACTGCTGCACGGAATTGGCTGGACTCCTGACCAAAGTGAGGTTTGGGAAAATAGTAGCGGAACTGACCCGCATGTATATGTCTGGGACATGCTGAATCCGATGGCCCCGGTTCTAAAGGAAAAGTTGACGTTGAGAAGCAGTCAAGGATCGCACTGGCTGACTTTCGATATAAAAGGCGATTATGGATATGTCGCGCCCGCCAAAAATAGCGCCGATGGGACCGAAATTTTCGATGCCCGCACACATACCTCTATCGGTGTGATCGGATCATCCGAAGACATGCTTGAGATCGACTTCGCGAACGGAAAGATTAGCCAAGTGGGTGACCAGTATGGGATTGGACGACGATAAGGCCCTATGGCGAAAGCGCAGCGTCCAGTGGGCGGGCGCAACGTGAAAACCTGTTCGCTTCTTTGGTCGCACGCGGCGGTCTTGGAACGCCTCCGTCCCCGCTTGAGCATTCACATTGACAAGGGTCCGTTTCCATCTTTCGGGGGGGCTATATCCAAAGCGGACATCTCGCTATAAACCGACCGCCGTCGGGATGGAGGTGATATTGTGG
>Ga0209040_10001839_pt1 | contig 16789 bp, 15 predicted proteins | sample BogFormECP12_OM3_FD_188240 | JGI IMG/M metagenome (GOLD analysis project Ga0209040, IMG submission 188240) | Bog forest soil microbial communities from Calvert Island, British Columbia, Canada - ECP12_OM3 (SPAdes) (version 2) | ecosystem: Environmental > Aquatic > Freshwater > Wetlands > Bog ...
ATCGGCAGAAGATCGAGAATCAATTCGACCGCTTCTCCGTTTGGTAGCGGCGTCAGATCGCGTCGAGCATGAGAACGGTAGGGCAGCCCAAGATCATCCCTGAATGGCGCTGCGCTCACGCGCCGATGCGAGGCGCGCAGATTCCCTTCGGTCAGGTAGGTTGACTTGCCGTTGCGGTCCACTTCTTCCAGATAGACGAACACATCGAGGTCGGGAACCTCTGTGCTCACCCAGAGACGCACGATGGGATGTCCCGTAATCGTCAAGTCCGTCGTCAGCGGCGAGGACGTATGAGTGACCGCCTTTGCGTCGTTCGTACGCATATCTGAGTAGACGCGCGGCCAGTTAACGGCGGTCCAGCGGGAACGTTTGCCTGTCGTCGTCGTGTAATCGACCGCGCAGACGGTGAAGTCCTCAGCGCTCTCCGGAGCTTCCAGCCCAAGCACGCCACGGGAGGCGCCCGCCGACTTTTCCTTGCCGAAATAGTAACGAGCCGGATTGCTACTTTGAGGCGGCCACTGTCTGCTGACGCGCCAAGCCTGATCCTTCGGCGCGCCCGTCACGTAGTAGTGGATCGGCAGCTCGTCCATGATGCCGTTATGAACGTCTTTGAGCCAATAGTCGAACCAACGCAGCGCCTCAGTTCCGAGGTCGATGTCGGATGAGTTCCTCTCTATCTCGCTATGATCGAGCGGGCGGACGAGCAGGCGTTTCGGCACGGACAGATTAGCGTAAATTAGAAACATGTCACGCGCAACAAAGTCGTACCAGCCCGCCACCCCATAGACGGGTACGCCTGAACCGTTGACGCGGTCGATATAGGAATAGAGTGCGTACTCGACCCAAAGTTTGTGGCCGTCCTCGGTGACACTGTCGCCGAATGGAAAACGCCTGAAGAGCTCTTCGGTAAGTTGCCGCCCGAGGGTCGCTGCACCACGCTCCTTGCGAGCCTCGGCCAACAAGGCGCCGTCCCTGTCACGGTCGACTGGAGTGATGATCTTGGAGTCGAGGAACCTCAGCGACCAATTCAGGAATTGGCCAAAGGCCTTGTTGTAGACGCCACCAGGATACATCACCCCGGTGTATTGGTCGAGCCAAGTTCCGGCGGGAAAAATTGCCTTCAGATGGCGGTTCCCGGTGCTCGCGGCCGCGAGTTGGATTTGGCCTTGCCACGAGTCTCCGTACATCCCCACTTTTCCGTTGCTCCACGGCTGTGCGGCGATCCAGTCGATAATTTGGTCGGCCTCTTTTGCCGCGGCATCGAAGGACGGGTCGGATCTGCCAAACGATGCGCCGGTGCCAGGCCGCTCGACCACAATCACGGCGTATCCGTGCTTCAACAGGAGTTCGAGCCAAGGGGTCCGCATGAGCGGATCCATCACCCGTCCTCGGCTGGACAGCCAGTACCGCAGGCGCAGCCAAGCCCTGGCTTTCCAACCCATGTCGAACAATTCCGCGAGGATGTTTCGCCCTGAGGCATCAAAGACCGTGAATGTCCTGAGATAAGGCGTGTATTTGAAGAGCACCGGCAACCGTTCGGTCGCAGGAACATGGTTCTTCGTCGGGAGGATGAGGTCGTAGGCGAGCCTCACGCCACCTGCCAACGCGAGGTAGTCAGACCTCCGCTCGCTCCCATTGTAGATTGCGCTCGAAAAGCCCAAATATCGACCCCGCTCGGATACCCTTGGCTCCCGCGCTTCTCCTGCCATTTGAAGCCCTCGCAGGTGCTTGGCTCTAAGCATTACGCAATACGGTGATCGGATAATAACCCAAAGCGACTTCGTGTCTGCTTGACAGGCGGACCAAATGTTAGAAGGCCCTATGTCGAGAATTTCGATCTTTGCGGGATCGTCTCTAAGTTCGTTTCCGTTGCAGATTTATTCGCTTCGAGCAGTCACGCATTGATCCAGATCAACGACCTCTATGTAATCTCTCGTCGGGTGGAAGGAGTCCTTTGAATCGGCCAAGCAACGGCAGAGCTCCGTCAACACGACATCCTGCCCGCGGCTCTTTTCAAAGCCGGCCCGACTCTCAACAAATTGCTGTTGCAGTTGCAACGCCAGATGCGGCAAAACACCGCGCTCCGCCGTCGCAACCGCGCCACAGTCGCGGTCCCAATGGTAGAAACAATGAGAAAGTTTATCCCTGCTGCGGGGGTGATTCCATGGCGAATCGCAGCAGATTTGGTTCTTTCGATTGCGCCAGAAACACGCCGCGTTACTCGATCCAACTTATCCGGAACCCCGCTGAATTGGAGATGAAAATACTCGAACGCCTCATAGCGGCGACACTCGTCGCTGGATTCATTGCCACCGGAGCAGCGCCGGCGGCCATTGCGCAGGAGCGGGCGAAACAGCTGGCCCTATCGACCGCCTCCCTCCGAGCGCAACTCAGGGATGAGATCGCGCGCATGACGAGCCTCAATCCGAAGGAGATCGAGGTTCATGCGACTCATGCGGTGATCCGGGTTGTGCTCGTCAACATCGACTACAACAAGGACCGGCCGTCGGACCGCGAATATCTGGCCTCCACCATTTCTGCGCTCGTGCGAGCGAATGCGGAAAAGGATCCTGCCTACAATCCGATTGTTGTGCTTCATGTCGAATTCGTGAAGCGGGGACATTGGTTTTCGAAGATCATCGACAGCGTCGAATTTCGCCGAAAGCCCGATGGGACATTTGCGCGCATCAGACGTGACAAGGGACGGGCCGTCTGCTGAAAAGACCAGACGCGCCACGGCGCCGGACCGGCCGCTCCCAGCCTACCTGTGCAATCGCACAGGGCGCGATCTATTTGACGAGCGCATTTCGGTGGCCGATTTCGACTATGCGGTCCCTCACCCTTCGTCGCAGTTCGCCGCCTCGCCCAAGCTCTCCGTGTTCCTGATGAACCGGTCGGCCATTGCGCCCCTCGCCGGCGCCGCGCTCGTGCCCTTCGCCATCGCCGGGGCGACGAAGCTGCCCTACAAGGAAGTGTTCTCGCTGGTCAAAAAGCTGCTCGTGCTTTAAACCGACAAACTAGCAGCCACGAACCTGCGACAAAATGTCCGGCGCCAAGGTCCTATAACCTCGCGCACGGAATTGCTCCATTGCTGCAGCGCAACCGACTGCGACCGCATCCGCAGCGGGGGAGGTTCAATCATGGATTCAGTGACTGAGCGCCTTGTTAGACCTGCTCGAAGATCGCTGGCGATTGCGTCGGCCGCCGAGTCCGCCCACCGCCCGGACGATTGGGCCGAGACGGACGAAGCGGCTCGGTTTCGGGCGCCGGGCCCAGTCGGGGTCAGCATGGCTGCGCCGTCCCAAATGTCTGCGCGAACCCGATTGGCTTATGGCCTTCTCAAGGCGGCGATGGACGAGGGGCGCGAGACCGCCGAACTCCAATACGCCTTTCTCGGCGCGGAATGGCGGAAGCTCCATACCCAGGCGATTGCGTCTGTCCATGCGAGCGCGCTTGCGATGATCGAACTCATGGAGGCGCTTCATCGCGCCGAAGGGCCAAGTGATGTAGCGACAGCGCAGATCACGCACAGCCGGCGACAGCGGGACGCCATGGACCGCCAGATGATCGAATTTCTCGCGATGGCGCGAAACATGATCTCCGTCCTGGCGGCGTTTCCCGCCAACGCTTCGGTCGACTGTTCCAAGCCTGGCAAGTGCGCCTCGGCCCCGTGCAATGCGCAGGGCGTCGCCGAACGTCTCAAAACTCTGACGGAGCGGCAGAGACGGGTGCTTGAATTGATTGCGGAGGGGCTGCCGAACAAGGTCATCGCCTACCAGCTCGGCTTGTGCGAAACCACGGTCAAAGCCCACGTCTCTGGCATCCTGCGCAAACTATGCGTCTACAACCGCGCCCGTGCAATCGCGCTTCTGGCCAGCATCGATCTGGCGTCGATCGGCTTCCAAACGCGGAGTTGAAGGCTCGCGGACGGCCGCCCGCTCGCTTGCTGTCCCCGAACTGGCCGCGCGGCAAGCTGAGTGCGCGCCAGCGCGCCCGCCCGCCGAACTTCAGTCGTACGACAACGCGCCGCTAATTTCGGCAAAAGCCGCGAGCGCGCGGGCGCGGGCGAGCATGGTCGACGATCGGCAGGGTAGGTCCTGCCGAGGGCGATGCCGGCCTGCGCGAGCGCTTCGCCCGGCGCCCGCCATGGCGCTGGATGTGCGGAGCCGGAAGATTCGCGAGCTCCGGGACCCAGCGGCGGACATAGGCGCCGTCGGGGTCAAACTTTTCGCCCTGCAAAACCGGGTTGAAAATGCGAAAGAAGGGCGCCGCGCCGGCGCCGGACCCCGCCACCGACTGCCAGCCCAGCGGATTGCTGGCGGGGATCGGCGTCGCAGAGCGGGTCCCAGAACCATGCCTCGCCCCGCCGCCAATCGATCAGCAGGTGCTTGACGAGAAGGCCGCGATCATCCGCGCGCGGTTGGATGAACCCGGTGCGCCAGAGCTGGCGCATCCCGGCGTCGACGACGGGATAGCCGGTCTCGCCGCGGGCCCAGGCGCGAAACGCCTGTTCATCTTCGCGAAAGGGGAAATGTTCGAACTCCGGGCGCAACGGACGGCGCGCCAGATCGGGCCATGAATAGAGGAGCGCGGCGGCGAAATCCCGCCAGCCGAGCTCGGCGAGATATTTCTCAGCCGAGCGGGCGATCGCCCAATCCGCAGCCGCCGCCGTTTCGACCGCATGGGCCGCGCGCCGGGGAGACAATTCGCCAAAGCGCGACGATCGCCTGCCCGTCCTCGGCAGCAGTGGGAAAACACCGGCCGTTTTTTTCTGATCTGGCCTCTGCGGGCCTCACAGGAAGCCCGTAGACAGCCCTCGGGCATCCCGCGACCCTGATTTGCGTTCGATCACGGCAAGGTCGCCAAGCAGCACGCGGGGCTCGTGGACATCAATTTTCTGCGCGGGCTGGCGGGGTGGATCGAAAGAATGTGGAGGCGCCATCGCTGCGCAACGGATGGCAGCGTGGCTATGGACGGCTGCCCCGCGGTTATTGCCGGCCGACAGCGTCCACCACTCCGCGCGGGCAGCCCGGATCTGTCGGTTCGGACGCGGCAACCAGCTCGGCCAGCGACGGCTGATCGCCGATCTCGCCGACAAGACCGATCGTAAGCTCGACAATGAGATTGCGTGACCCGTCCCGCTTGCAGGCGATACGAACCCGGTCGCCGGCCCCCTCGCCGAAGCTCTCGTCGAATGCGTCGCGGATCGCCTTTCCGGTAATTTCAGAGCCGATACTCGATGCGAAAAGTTGTTGCGCCTTCGACCCATTGAGTTGCTCCATGAGCGCGATCGCCTTGGAGAAATATTCGTCCGCCGAGTCCGCATGGAAGCAAGTGCCATGCTTGATCCACTCGTGCCTTTCGAGCTCGGACTGCGTGCCCGGCATGACCTGCGCCAACTTCTCCCGCGTCGCATCGCTGAGTTTGGGCTCGGGAAGCTTGTCCCACTCACCATTCTTGTCGTCTAACTTGAGGTCGGACGATACGTCGCAATAGATGTTGCTTCCGGGCTGGGGCCACAAGCCATGCAGCGTGAAATGCGTTGCGTCGAAGCGCTCCTGAGTCTCAGTCTTGCATTCCACCTTGTCGGGCTTCCCCTCACAGAAGGCGGGCTGCCAGCTGATGGCAAGGACATAGGCCGGCCGTTCCCCAGGGCCGTCTCCTCCATCCGAACCGTCGGCGGGGACGACATGTTCGCCGCACTGGACAGAGACCCAACGATGAGAAGGATCGGCTCCATCGATTTCGATAAGATAGTGGGATGCGGCAAGCTTGTTCTTTGCAAGAATTGGATAGAAATGGCCCGGTTGGGTTTGCACACCGCCCGGATTTGTCTCCTTGCGGATCGATTGGAGGGCAGGGCATGCCTCATGGTCGATGAAAAAGCCCTTGACCGACACCTCGGCCTGAGCATCGGATGTTGAGAATGCGCCCGAAACCAGGGCGGCGAGAAGAAGCGGTCGATACATCAATCCCTCCTTGCTCAAATTCTCGAAACCATGTGGTCATTACACCAGAGCCGGGCTCAACGACAGCGTCGGCGATGCAGACTGATGCCGCAGTCGGGATTCGGGCTCAGACGATGTCCACGGGCCGCTCCTTGCGGGAAAGGGAATCGCCAGTCCAAGGGGTCGAGAAGTGTTGCCGCCGCAAGCCGGCCGCCACAACCAAATTGGCGGGCAATCATAGTGTCCAACGGCGTGTTCTACCGGCGAGTCTCTGTTCCCGGCTCCTGCCCACGCGCCGCTGCGCCCGGCCTGAGCCCGACGCCGACGCCCTTGTTCACGAACTGCAAAGTGAAGACCTTCCTATAGTCGGTGTCGGGCCTGACGGTCCCGGCCTTGACCATGGCGTCGAAGAAGTCCTTGACGCGCGCGTCGGTCATGGCGCCGATGCCGAGCCTCAGGGCGTCGCCCGAATCGACGACGCCATCTTCCCTGAGCTTGGCGACCGAGTAGGCGATCTGGCCGTCGGTCATTTCGGGGTTGGCCTGTTTGATCGCCGCATTGGCTTTGGCATTGTCGCCGTAGAGGTAGTGATACCAGCCGATCGCCGACGCGTCGACGAAGCGCTGCACCAGGCCGGGATTTGTCTCCACCGTGTCGCGGCGCGCTTCGATCAGCGACGAGTAAGTGGAATATCCGTAGTCGGCAAGCAGGAAGACGTTGGGCTTGAAATGACCATGCTGCGCGACCGCGTAAGGCTCTGAGGTCAGGTAGCCTTCCTGGATCGAGTGGCGGTTGATGATGAAGGGCGCCGAGTCGAAGTCATAGGGCTTGACGTTGGCGTGGGTAAATCCCCACGCCTTCGCCATCCAGGCGTAAAAGGAATACAGGCCCCCGGCGCTGACATAGGCGGTCGCGGCGTTCGGCAGGTCGGTCCATTTGTCGAGGCCCACGCCCGGATGCGACATGAAGATCTGCGGATCCCTCTGAAAATCGGCGGCCACCGCTACGATCGGGACGTTGCGCTCCTCGGCGAGGAAGTTGCCGAGCAGGTCGCCGCCCTGGAAGAAGTCGATCTTGCCGGCGACGAGCAGTATCCCGCCGTTCGATTGAGGCCGGCCAGGCAGGATCGTGACCTCGAGGCCATAGTTGGAGTAGGTGCCGTCGACGACAGCCTGGTAATAGCCGCCCGCCTCCGGGTCGGCGAGCCAGTTCAAGCCAAAAGTGACCTTGTCGAAGGCCAGGGCGGGAATAGTCGCGGCGACAAGAGCCGCAAGTCCGGCCATGGCGCCGACGACCTGCGGCCATATTCCCTTCTGGACCTCGCGATCGGCCATGACCCGCCCCTCGCGCTACCCCGTCAACGCCGGCTTCCGGGGCGCTGTTCCCCCGCTGACCCGCAGTGGCAGAGCACTGCGGCAATGTCGCGCAGCGCTTCGTTCTGGCGCGCCCGCCTTCTTGTGATAAAGCAAATGCGACAACGGTGCGCCGGTTTTAAGGCGCAAGTGGAGGATCGCCATTTGGGCTTTGCCGATACGGCGGAAAGCGGCGTGGTCGCCGCGGCGGCGTGGAGCGAGAGCGCGGACGCGGCGGCGGCGGAAATCGCGCGCCAGCTTGCGCCCTATGACCTGTCCGGGCTTCTCGTTTTCGTCTCGTCCGACTACGACGCGGCGACGTTCGCCTCCGAAATTGCGCGCCGCTTCGGCGTGACGCCCGTCGTCGGCTGCACCACCGCGGGCGAAATCACCCCCGAAGGGTGGAGCGAGGGCGCGGTTGTGGCGATCGGTTTCCTGCGCCGCCACTTCGCCTTCATCGCCCAGCCGATCCTTGATCTGTCCAATTTCCATGTCCAGGCGGGGCGCGAACTGACCAAGCGGCTGCGCGCCGATCTCGACTCGCTGCGGCCGGGATTCCCGGGCAAGGGCCGGTTCGGCCTTCTGCTCGTCGACGGCATGTGCCGGCGGGAGGAGGCGGTCGTCTCGGCGCTCCAGATGGCGCTCGACGACATTCCGATCGTCGGCGGCTCGGCCGGCGACGGGCTCCGATTCGAGCGCACCTTCGTCATCTACGGCGGCCGGGCCTATTCGGACGCGGCGGTGCTGACGCTGGTGACGACGGATCTGCCGTTCAAGACGTTCCGCAACAGCAATTACGATCCGACCCCGGTCAAGATGGTCGTCACCGAGGCCGACAACGAGCTTCGGGTGGTCAAGGAGCTCAACGCCGAGCCTGCGGCCAAGGAATACGCGCGCGTCTGCGGCATCCTCGACGGCGCGCTCGACGCCTTCTCCTTCGCTTCCCACCCCGTGCTGGTCAGCGTCGGGGGCGAGTATTTCGTCCGCTCGATCCAGCGGGTCAATCCGGACGGGTCGCTGAGCTTCTTCTGCGCCATCGACGAGGGGCTGGTGTTCACCGCGGCCAAGCGGCGCGACCCGATCGAGAGTCTCGGGTCGCTGTTCGACGGAATCGAGCACGAGCTCGGCGAAGTCGATCTCTACCTCGGCTTCGATTGCGTGCTTCGGCGCCTGGCGGCGGAACGCGAGCAGGTGGCGCAATCGATGTCGAATCTCTATCGCGCGAAAAGAGTCGTCGGCTTCAACACCTATGGCGAGCAGTACACCTCGATGCACGTCAATCAGACCTTCACCGGGGTCGCGATCGGTCGGTGGCGGACACAGACGCCGTGAGCGAAGCGCCCGGCGAAGTCGAGGAGCTGCGTCGCGAGCTCGCCAAGCTCCAAAAGATCAACGCCAAGCTCATCTCGCGCGTCGAGCGCTCCTACGATCAGGGCCCGAACGCCTACGCGTTGTTCGAGACGGCGATCGCGCTCGACAATCAGGTTCGCCGGCGCACCCAGGAGGTGCAGCAGGCGCTGCGTTCGGTCGAGCAGGCGAACCAGGACCTTCAGCGGGCGAAGGAACAGGCCGAGGCGGCCAATCTGCTCAAGTCCTCGGTCCTCACGTCGATCAGCCACGACCTTCTCCAGCCGCTCAACGCTGCGCGGCTTGCGCTCTCGGCGCTGACGAGCTTCGACATGACGTCCGAGTCGGCCGGCCTCGTCGATCAGGCGGACCGCAGTCTTGCGACGCTCGAGGATCTTCTGCGCACGCTGCTCGACCTTTCCAAGCTCGACGCAGGCGTGATGACGCCGGATCTGTGCGCCCTCCCGATCGACGATCTGATCGCTTCGGTGGTGAAGGAACAGACGCGCGCCGCGGCGAACCGCGGACTGAAGCTCCGGCATTTTCCGTCGAAGCGCATGGTTTGGTCCGATCCGATGCTGTTGCGGCGGGTTATCCAGAACCTCATAGAGAACGCCCTGCGCTATACCCGCCGAGGCGGCGTGCTGGTCGGCGGCCGGACGCGGGCGGGGCGCTGGATCGTCGAAGTGTGGGACACCGGGCCAGGAATTTCGGATGAGCTCCGCGACGCCATCTTTCAGGAGTTCCAGCGGGGCGAAGCAGGCGGGCAGGGGTTCGGCCTCGGGCTTTCGATCGTTCGCCGCCTCGCGCTCGCGCTCGCGCACCCGATCGGCCTCAAGTCGAGGGTCGATAAGGGGTCGATGTTCTCGGTGTCGCTGCCTTTGGCCGAACCCGCCGCGGCGGAGACGGTCGCACAGCCGCCCCCGCCTTCGATCGCCCACCGCGGCCTGCTCAGCAACGCGCGCGTGCTCGTCATCGAGAACGACGCTGCGGTCCTAAGCGCCATGTCGGCGCTGCTGACCCGCTGGGGCTGCGACGTCGCCATCGCGCCGTCGGGCGACCTGGCGGCCGAGATCGCGCGGGCGCGCGCGCCGCAGGCGATCATCGCCGACCTCCACCTCGATCATTTCGAGCGCGGCTCCCACGCCGTCGCGAAAGTCCGCCGCGCCGTCGGCGAGGCGACGCCCGCCATGCTGGTCACCGCAGACCATTCCGACGCCGCCGTCCGCGAAGCGGAGGAGGCCGAGATGACGCTTCTGAGAAAGCCGGTCCGCCCTGCCGAACTGCGCTCGCTGCTGTCCTACCTCCTGTCGCAAGCCCAGGCGTAGGCGCCAAGGACGCTTGGACCTGATGGCGAGTCTGTGCGAACCCTCAGCCCGCGAAGAGCGTCGGAGAGGCATGGGCGAATGACCAACTTGGGAAGCGAGCGAGAGGGGGCTGCCGGCCAGACCGGAGTCAGGGCGATCCATTCCTGGACGAAGCGAATTGTCGGTTCGATCGGCGGACTTGTTCTGGCGACCGGAGTTCTGGGAACCGCGATCAGCACCTATTTCCAGGAGCGAAGCTGGGGCTACCAGAAGCGGGCGGACAAGATCGACAAGGACACCGCGGGGGCAGTGGCGGCTCTCGACAGTCTCAACAAGATCGTCGACGAGAAATTCTTGTCGACGTACGGCCTCGACGACGCGATCAAGTCGAGGGCCGAGGGCGACAAGCTCAACGACGCAGTCAAGCGCTTCTACGCCGCCGACAAACTCTGGGAGCAGCAGCACCAGAGCCTGGCCTCGACCTTGGAGATCGTCATCGACTCGCAATTCGGGATCGACGACCTCGAGGCGACCGCGCTGGCGAAAAAGGCCGGTTGCAAGCATTACGCGCTTGACCGACTGCAGTCCAACGGTGACCCGGTGGCGGTGCGCGCTTTGCTGGAGATCGCTTACACTTGCCACACGAAGCTCAAGCAAAACATTGAAGATCAACTGCGCGCCCGCGACGCCAACAACGCGATATGGCCGGCTGCGACGGTCGAACCCGACCCCGGCCGAGTCATGCTCGGTCACGTCTGGCGGGTCGACAACGCATTGCAGTGCCTGATGGTCCAGCGCGCCGTCGAGATTCGAAACCAGCCGCTGACGGCCTCGCTTTTGTCCTTCGGGCAGTCTGCGAATACGGCGTCGTATGTCGCGTCGGAGGCCGATCGCGCGCGGGAGGAGCGCTGCATCGAGCCTTATCGCAGCGATCCGGTCTTCGGGATCGCGTCGGTCAAGGCCCCGTGACCCCCTTGGTGACGGCCTTGTAGCAGAGAAGGGCCAACTCGCGGTCGCACTTCGGCCGATGTTCGCATTGGTCTCCTCCGATTTCCACCCTCTCGGGACGCCGTATGGCTCTCGCCAGTCCATCCCTCGCCGATGGTCGACATCGGTTACGACGTCTCCGACTACGAAGCGATCGACCCGCGGTTCGGCCACGATTGCGGATTTCGACGCGCTCGTCACAGCGATGCGGACGCCTGGACTGAAGCTGATCCTCGACTTCGTTCCCAATCACACCTCCGACCAGCATCCGTGGTTTGCCGAGAAGACAACCGCCGATCGCCGGTGGCTTCTGTTTGACCGTCCTCAACTTGGGCGCATATTCGAGCGCGCCCAGGTGGCGAAATCGGTTGGAAGCGTTCCGGCGACTTTGTTGGCCAGCGCGATCCGGTCGTCGGAATTCTGGCCCAGATAAGTGTAGTCCTCGAAATAGCCGAACATCTCGGCAAGCTCGCCGGCGCCGGGGAAGAAGGTGGCGAAGACTTCCCGCGGGACCCGGTTGAAAGCGTACGCGCGGCCTTGCTCGTTGAGCGTCGTCACGATGTCGTTGAAGCTCAGCAGATCTCCCACAACCGGCAGATATTCGCCGTGGCCTGCGATGTCTGGATTCGCAAACGCGCCCGCGACCACCGTCCCGAGCTCGGTGATGTCGCCTGCGTGAATGACACGAGCCGCGGGGTCGATCGGCAGCGTCCATCCAATCGAGCCGTCTTGCTGTTGCTGGGGCGCCAGCGCGCCCTTTAGGTTCTGGTAGAAGAACGAGGCAACCACGAAGGTGTAATACCTGAACCCCGCGGTCGAGACGATGGCGTCCACCTTGGCCTTATCCGTGAAATGGGGAACCTCGTACTTGCCGCCGCTGATCGCTTCGACATTGGGAAGCGTTGACCAGATGAAGTGCTCGGCTCCGGCATCCTTGGCGGCGCGCACCGCCGCCTCGCCTTGCGCGACCTCATCGGCGCCTTGTTCCCAAAAATTCGTGACGGCGAAGACTCCGTAGGCGCCCTCGAAAGCGGGTCTGAGTGTCTCGGGCCGGTTCAGATCGGCGGCAACGACTTCGTCGGCGATCCCTGCGTGCTTACTCGGGTCTCGCGTCAGCGCGCGAGCCCGAAACTTGCCGCCAGCCCGAAAGGCGCGGACAACTCCACCGCCCTGGTGGCCGGTGGCGCCGGTGACTGCGATCAATGGTGCGGTGTTGGCTGGCATGTCTTAATCTCCTTAAGAGGACAGGTCCACCTCGGCCGGCGGCCGCGTGGTAGGGTTTGGCGCTAAACCGACGCTAAACCGCTTGTGGACCTGATCGATTTTCAGGTCCATGCAGCTGCTTGAGGACCCGCAAGGCTGCTCTCGTCGGGCGTCAATCGGCGCCGCGCGCGAGGTGGGGATGAGTTCTCATTCGTTTGCGCGCACCTTGATGGATGAAACGGGCTATGGTGCTGGGGGCCGGTGGAGAGGTCTGTTTCAGGAGAGATGGCTATTCGACCGGCGTCCAGGTCGAATCGGGATTGTATAGAAACATCGCGGCGCCGAGCTTGGCCGTGTTCGGCCCCAAATTTTTCTGGCGCACGATCCCGTCCTGTCCGCAAATGAAGGTCTGCACCCCGCTGTCGCCCCAGGCCGCCGGCCACGCGACCATTGCATGGCCCGCGATCATGTGGCCGTTGATGAGATAGGAGTGAGCGCCCCCCGGCGCGGCGGGCCCCTGCGCGGTAAGGATCTTGAAGTTATAGCCGTTGTAGGGCTCGGGCTTGGCGTTCGCGCGCTTCGCCAGGTTTGCGTCCTGCACGAGATCATCGAGCGGCGAGATGTCGGCCTGGTTCTCCGCCGTCCAGTAGAGGCCGTCGTGCTTGCCGGGGCTCGAGATGATCCTGGCCGCATATTCGCGCAGGCCGTCGCCGTCCCGATCCAGCCGGCGATACTCGTCCTGGGCCTGGACATAGGCCCGGCAGGCGGCGATCGCGCTGAGTTCGTCGAAGCCGATGCGGCGGTTGGTCATTTCCTCCTTGCCCAGCGCCGGGTCGAAGCGCCAGCCGGCGTCGGTCTTCACCAGAGGCAGCGGCAGGGTCCAGCCGTTGTTGCCGACGCGAAGCACCTTCGATCCGTCCTTGCCGTCGTCGATCGCGGTCAGCTTCGCCGCCGCCTCGTTGAACTCCTTCAAATTCTCCGCGTCCTGCTCCGGTTCGCCGGATCTGAGCAAGGCCGCGCCCTTCTTGCCGAGGATGCGGTCGCCGAAACCCTGGGCGTTGGACTTGGCGGAATCGACGAGGTCCTTCACCGCGTCTTCCGGCGTCGGATAGGTCTGCTGCGCGCCCGCCGGAAGCGCCGCGGCGATCAGGATGGCCGCCGCAAGGATGCCGCTGGTCCTCGTTGTCATCGTTGTTGTCCTCGTCCGCGTTCCCGCCTGACTCGCCTCATCCGGCGCCGCCGCCGGGCGTGCCGCAAGCCAGAGCGACATCGTTATCAATGCGCGACCGGTTTCACACTCGGCAAGTGCGCGCCGGTCGCGACCCACTGCTCATAGGTCTCAAAGGGCAGTCCAAGCCGGTCGTAGGAAACACGCATATAGCCGTCAGAACCGAGCGTCACCGCTTCCGGTGTCACGGTCTGCACCTCCTGCGCCATCACGCCGACATAAGCGGTGTGGCCGCCGTTGTAGACGAAGCGGTAATAGCCGAGGCCGTCGTCGAGCCGCCCGAGCAACAGGATATCGTGCTTGAGGCGCATGTCGGAGCGACGCGCGCCGCCTCCGCGCCCGCCGCCTCCGCGTCCGCCGCCGCCACGCATGCCGCCTCCGCCGCCCCCGCCGCGCATTGCTGCGCCGCCTCCGCCGAAGCCGCCGCGCCGGCCCATCGAGGCGCTGCGGCTCATCGCGCCGCGATTGGCGAAGGCTGCGTTGGCGCCGCCCATTCTCACTCCGCCCATCGCGGAGCTGCCCGGACAGCTCGGCCGCGCGGCCGGACGATTCGCCGCCTGGGCGCCGCCTGGGCGGCCCGCCGGTCGCGTCACCGGCCGGTTGGCCGCCTGACCGCCACCGGGGCGGTTGCCGCCGACACCGCCAACCCCCCCCCGACGCCGCCAGCGCCACCGGGCCGACCGGGTCCGCCAACCCCCCCGACGCCGCCAACGCCACCGGGCCGACCGGGTCCGCCGACACCCCCGACGCCGCCAACGCCACCGGGCCGACCGGGTCCGCCGACACCCCCGACGCCGCCAACGCCCCCAACCCCGCCGACACCCCCGACGCCGCCAACCCCACCCGGCCGGCCAATGCCGCCCGGGCGATTGGCGCCGATCCCCGGCTTGCTGCCCATGCCGGGCCGGTAGTCCGCGTTCGGCCGCCACGGCTTCACGTTGTTGCCGATGTTGATGTCGTTGCCGATGTTGACATTGCCGCAGCGGCCGCCCGGGCAGGCTGGCTGGCCGGGCCGCCAGCCGGCATAGGGCGCACGCCAGCCAGGATAACCGGCCCACACCGGCGGATAGATGGCGCCCGTGCCCCAGTTCCAATAGCGGCCGGCCCACAACGCCCCGACCCCGACCGCGGTCCCGAAGGCGAGCAGCGGCGCGACGGCCGAGGCCGCCGTCGGCTGATAAACGGCGACAGGGTCGTAGGTCGGCACGTAGATCGTCGACGGATCAGCCGACTCGATGGAGATGACATTGCGGTTGTCTGCCGAACTCATGACGACCTTCTGCTCTTTGGTCGACTTCAGAACCCCCGCCGCCTCCGCTTTTTGCCGCAGCGCCTGGATCATGTCGGCGACGTCCTGCGGCTGGTTGACCGCGGCGTCGCCGAGGTCGGTCGTCCAGTCGAGGTCGTCGCCCATCTTCTTGATGACGGTCGGAAAGCGCGCCAGCGCCTTGACCGCCGGGTCCCAGTTCTGTTGGTCGATCCAGGAGAAATCGTTGTTCGCGACCTTGTCCTTGTTCTTGTCGAGCCAGCGCTGCGCCTGAATGATCTGCACCGGATAGGCGCTGGCGGGCAGGATTTGCGCCAGCAGGGCGTCGGGATAGAGCGCGATCGGGGCGAGCAGCTGCTCGAGTTCGGCGCTGGTGAATGCCGGCGCAGGCTCCTCGGCCGGGGCCGCCGTCTCGGCGGGCGCCTGCGGCGCAGGGGCGGCGCCTTGCGCGGCGGACGGCGCCGGCGGGGCGTCCTCAGCCAGCGGCGACAACGGCTCGGCGACGAGGGCGGCGATGACGGTGAAAGCGAGAAGACTCCGCCGGCGCCTTGCGCCCCGGCCGATCGCCCAGTCCATTGCGCCCCCTCCCATAACCTCGTCAGGCCGTGAGCCTCTCTATAGCCGCGCAGGCCAAGGAATCCAAATCGAGGTCGGGGCTGCGACGGGGGCTTGCGGCGGCCGACCACAAGGGGATTTGTCTTGCCTTTCGCGGTCGCCGGCGGAAGGCTCGGTCATGACGATTTCGGCCGCCAGCCCAAAGGCCTCCGATCCGCCGCTGACGGCGCGCGGGGACGCGCGCTTCTGGCGCATTTGCGTCGCCCTCTTCCTCGGCGGCTTTGGCCTGATTCTCGCCCGGGCGGGCTGGGCGGGCGTCGCCGCCTTTGTCGGAGCCCTCGCCGTGCTCGGCCTTCTGGTCGCGCTGCGGCTTGCGCGCGTGCCGCCGCCGGCCCATCTGAAGCCGAAATAGGAACCGGCCTCATGGAGTGGCGCGACGAAGGGCTCGTCATCGGCGTCCGCAGGCACGGCGAGCATTCGGCGATCGTCGAGGCGATGACGCGATCGCATGGCCGCCATCTCGGCCTGGTGCGCGGCGGGCGGTCGGCGCGGCTCAATGCCGCGCTGCAGCCCGGCAATACGCTCGGCCTCGTCTGGCGGGCCCGGCTCGACGAACATCTCGGCGCCTTTGCGGTCGAGCCGCTGAACCTGCGCGCCGGGAGGCTGATGATGAGCGCGCTCGCGCTCGCCGGGATCAACTATCTCTCGGCGCTGGCGCGGCTCCTGCCCGAGCGCGATCCGCACGAATCGGTCTATGAAGCCTTGACGCTGATCGCCGAGCGGCTTGACGACGTGGCGCTCGTCCCGCTGCTCGTCGCCCGGTTCGAGGCGCAGATCCTGGCCGAATGCGGGTTTCGACTCGACCTCAGCCGCTGCGCGGCGACCGGGACCACCGAAGGCCTCGCCTATGTCTCGCCACGGTCGGGCAAGGCGGTCAGCTTCGAGGCCGGCGCGCCGTGGCGCGACCGCCTGCTGCCGTTGCCCGGGTTCTTGCGCGAGGGCGCCGGGCTCGCGACGCCGCCGAGCGCCGATGAGCTCGCCGACGGCTTCCGCATGACCGGCTTCTTTCTGGCGCGCGACCTGTTCGCGACGCGCGGCGAGTCGCTGCCCGATTCGCGCCGCGCCTTTTTGGCGGCGGCGGCAAAGGCGGAAGGCCGCTGACATTCGGCGGTCAGATCCCCGCGTACCATTCGTAGCCGCGGTCCTCCCAAAAGCCGCCGCGTCCGCGCCCGAGACTGGCGAAACTGTCGATGGCCTCGATCTTCATCACATACTTGGCCATCTTGTAGCCGAGCTGACGTTCGACCCTGAGCCTCAGCGGCGCGCCGTGCTCGACCTTGAGCGGCGCATAGTTCATCTCGTAGGCGAGGATCGTCTGCGGGTGGAAGGCGTCGATAAGGTCGATCGTCTCGTAATAGCGGCCATTGTTGTCGAGGGTCTGCTCGAGCGTGTCGGCGCAGAAGAAGGCGATATAGCGCGTCTGCCGCTTGAGCCCGGAGGCGGTGAGGAGGGCGGCGAGTTGCGCTCCCTTCCACTGGCCGATGCAGCTCCAGCCCTCGACACAGTCGTGCCGGGTGATCTGCGAGCGAGACGGC
>Ga0209040_10001842_pt1 | contig 16772 bp, 16 predicted proteins | sample BogFormECP12_OM3_FD_188240 | JGI IMG/M metagenome (GOLD analysis project Ga0209040, IMG submission 188240) | Bog forest soil microbial communities from Calvert Island, British Columbia, Canada - ECP12_OM3 (SPAdes) (version 2) | ecosystem: Environmental > Aquatic > Freshwater > Wetlands > Bog ...
GTAGAGAAACACCCAGTTCACAAGGGCGCGAGCCCATAATCAGTCACCGACACGATCCCAATCGGTCACACCAGACCCCCACTAAGTCGGAAGAGCCGTTAATGTCCTGCGCCTGCGATGATCAGTCGCCGCGCCGAGGTTGCCCAACAATTTCACGACGATCGGCCCTGCTGGCACTGCGTGGGGGTCGTCGAATTCCAATTATCTAATTCACATAAGTCTTGCGTCGCGGGCCGGGTCTTTCCATTCCTGGCCTGACAGCGGGGGTGGCCTTTCTTCCCGGCCCGCGGCGCGACCAACCTATTCGAAAGACAACCATGAACGATATTGAAGAACTTCAACGACGGCAGCAGCAGATTGTTGCGGCCGCTAAGCGCCGCGGCGCCCGCAGCCTGAATGATCAAGAAGATCAGGAATTCAGGAGCCTCGCGGATCAGATCGAAGAGGCTGAACGCCGCAACGATTCCAGGTCGGCCGCTGGCCGTATTTTCAACGGCTCACAAAGCCGCGTAGGAGGAACTATGAGCAGTTTAGAAAACGGTTTAGGATACCGTCGCGAGTCCAACGTTTATAACGAGACCACCGCCTCGCAGGGTACGTCTTTTTGGCGTGACCTGATGCGGATGAAAAGCAATGATGATGCTGACGGTAGTGCCCGCCGGCGTTTGGCTGAGCACGCTGAAACCGAGATGCGGACCGGGCTGACCACCAGTGGGGATGGGTCCACGTTTTTGCCCCCGGCGTATTTGCTCGATCAATGGATCCCGGCTGCGGTGGCGGGTAAGCCGTTCGTGGCGACCCTGCCTCAGCATCCGGTGCCGCAAGCTTTCACGATCAACGTGCCGAAGATTGTGACCCCGCCGACTGTGGGTGTTCAGAATCCGCAGTTGTCGGCGGTGTCGAACACTGATTTGACCGATACGTACGCCACTACCACGTTGACAACGGTTTCTGGTCAGCAGCTCGTTGCCCGCCAGATTTTGGACCAGTCCCCTATCGCTTTGGATAGCGTGATCTTCCAGAGCCTCTCTCAGGTTTGGGCGCAGGAGCAGGACAATTTAGCCCTGCATGGCACGGGGTCGTCGGGCCAGTTTTACGGCCTGGACAACATTGAGGGTATTAGTACCGGGGCGTTCGCGTTGGGTAACACCATTCAAGCCATTTACACGGCTATCACGGATGCTATCGCCACGATTTGGCGTACCCGGTTCGCGGCGCCTACCCACATTTTGGCGCACCCCGACACTATCTGCGAGTGGATGAGCAAGCTCGATACGGCGGACCGGCCCCTATTCATTCCTCGGGACCAGGGGCCGTTCAACTCGGCTGCGATCCTCGAGAACTTGAATGGTCAAGGTCCGGTCGGCACTCTGCTCGGTTTGCAGCTGGTGGCGGATCCGAATATCACCGAATCGGGTGGTGTGTCCCCGGTCTACGTTTATCGTGCCGACGATCTGATGTGGTTCGATTCCGGTCCGCAGGCGCAGGTGCATTTCGACACCTACGCGAACGAGCTGGGTGTGCTTTTGAGCCTGTGGTCGTATTCGGGGCTGATTTCGCGGTTTCCGCAGTCGGTTGTCCGCATCAGTGGCTTCGCGTACGGCTCCTAAAATGCCATTCGTTAAACCGAAGCCGTTGTATGTGAATGATCATGTTGATCGTGATCCTCGTGAGCCGTATCTGCCTTTATCGGAGTGCGCGGAGCAGATGGGGATCAGTGTGGAGCAGGTTAAGCGGCTGGTTGCGGCTGGTGTGTTGTGGTCGCGTTGGTCGCGGTCGGGCATGCTGGTGCAGCCGGTATAACTGAATAGCTTGGTGCTGTCGAGCAGTGCACATTCGGTGTTTCGCCACCGGGTGGTCTCCGGCACCAAAAATGGTGGGCCCGGCCGGTTTAGCCGCCTTTCTTTTCCGGCCGGGTCCACCATCCCTGGTTTGCCCGTGCTGATGGGGTGTGTTCGCGGGCATTGAAAAGGGGCGGCGCCGGTCGGGCTGGCCGGCGCCGCTCCACTAGAAAGGAATTCTTGAATGCCTCGCCGGAACAGTAAGCCGCGGCCCCGTAAGCGGCGTCCGAAGGTTGTGGTGGAGGGTGCTGCTGTCGCTGCGCCGCGCCGCCGGTTTTACCGGGATCCGGCCAGCGGGCAGGTGATCCTCGCCGCGACAGGTAAGAGACTTCCCGGGCCGGGGTGGGCTGGCTGAACGCCAAAGCACCCAGTACCGCCCGGCCCGGGGACCAAATTCAGACTTCGCGATATGCCTGTTTCGTCATCGCCCTAGCGTAGTGGGGTGTCCACTTTGATGCACGGTGTCGTTTGGTTGCTTTTCCCGGTGCATGGCGCAATCCCGCTCATGCTTATTGACCAACACCAACCAGTTTTCGGCGAAGTTTTTGAGCAGGTCTTGACAGGCCACCGGGTTTTGCTCGAAGAGGTCGGACAGATGCCCAGTCAGCAGCCACGAACGGGTGTTAAGCGGGCCAAAAACCGCAGCGCCGGCCAATTCGTGCGAGGGGTCACCTGAACGCTGGGCGAGCTTTTGCACGGCCCACTGGTTCACCGACACGCCCTGCTCGGCTGCCTCGATGGTAAGTCGCCGATGCAGCTCAGGTGATGTGCGCACAAACACCTTCCCGCTGTATCGACGGTCGGCGAGAGGCGCAGGAGGTACTTCTCCGCTTTCGCGCATATCTTCGACAACACCCTCGACCAAATCGCGAACACCGCGCATAGCCTCAACAGGGTCGCGGTCGAGCCACGACAACGAGGGAAACTCGGCCACCAGACCTACCCACTCGTCATCTTCGGGCGACCACTCGACGCGGTACGTATAGTGCAGCTCGCTCACTCGCGCTCACCCCTCATTTTCTCTAGCCTGTCTATTGCCTCTAATACCTGTTTGACCTGGTAAGGCTTCGCCCTTGTGTCGCGGCCACCCTGGATATTGACCCGTGGGTTCCCAGGCCACGGCATTTTGAAGATGGCGACATGGCTACCGCTCCCTTTGCGGGGTTCACCGAAATATTCAACACAGACTGCATGAAGATCTTTGGCGTCGACGTTCGTCCGGTTCTCGCGCATCTCAGCCACGACCTTGGCCAGCCGACACGGATCCACACCAACTATGCTAGCGTATGTGTTAGCACTGGTCGACCCGCGGTTTATTCCCGTGGTCGTCTCGCCTTAGCCCACTGAGTAGTGGTTGGGTGCCAGCCCACTGAAAACTGTTAGCCCATATCTAGCCCATGAGCCTGTTTTTCGTCGTGGAACCGCAGTTCAAAGGCTTTGTGTGACACTGATACGACATCAGGGAACGCCGGGTTGCCCAACGCGCTGACGCTGCCCGGTGCGGGTGTGATTCTGCTGGCCGGCGCCGTGGCCGGCCGCGGCGTGCCGGCGCTGGCCGGGGCCGCTGCTTTGACCGGGGTGTATCTGTTGGTGCACCTGATCGCGCCGGCGGCGCTGGGGGCCGGCGACGTCAAGCTGGCGATCGGCCTGGGTGGGCTGGCCGGCAGCTTCGGAGTCGAGGTGTGGTTTCTGGCCGCGCTGGCCGCGCCCCTGCTCACGGCGCTTTGCGCCGTGAGTATGAGGGCCACCGGGCTTTTTGGCGGCGCTGGCGGTGCCGGCACCGTCCCGCACGGCCCCTCGATGTGCGTGGCCACCGCCGCCGCGACGGGGCTGGCCCTGCTGGGCTAGAGCGCATGGGGCCCGTGGTCGGTTGAGCACATGGGAAGATAGTCAGGTGTTGCGCTGGATCACCGCCGGGGAGTCGCATGGTCGCGCGTTGGTGGCCGTGCTCGAAGGCATGGTGGCCGGCGTCGAAGTCACCTCGACCGACATCGCCGATCAGTTGGCCCGTCGCCGGCTCGGCTACGGCCGCGGCGCCCGGATGGCGTTCGAGCGCGACGCGGTGACCGTGCTGTCCGGGGTGCGCCACGGCATCACCCTCGGCGGGCCCATTGCCATCGAGATCGGCAACACCGAATGGCCGAAGTGGGAGACCGTGATGGCCACCGACCCGCTAGACCCAGCGCGAGTGGAGGACCTGGAAAACGCGGCGAGAAATGCCCCGCTCACCCGGCCGCGGCCGGGCCACGCCGACTACGCGGGCATGCTGAAATTCGGCTTCGACGACGCCAGGCCGGTGCTGGAGCGGGCCAGCGCGCGGGAGACCGCCGCCCGGGTTGCCGCCGGGACGGTCGCACGGGCGTTCTTGCGCCAGGCGCTGGGTGTCGAGGTGCTCTCCCACGTCATCGCGATCGGCGCGTCGGCACGCTACGACGGTCCGCCGCCGCGGCCCGAAGACCTACCCGCGATCGACGCCAGCCCGGTTCGCGCATTTGACGAGCAGGCTGAAAAGGCGATGATTGCCGAGATCGAAGCGGCCAAGAAAGATGGCGACACCCTCGGCGGCGTCGTGGAGGCCGTGGCGCAGGGCCTGCCCGTCGGGCTGGGATCGTTCACCAGCGGCGAGAACCGGCTCGACAGCCAGCTGGCCGGCGCCGTGATGGGCATCCAGGCGATCAAGGGTGTGGAGATCGGCGACGGTTTCGAGACCGCGCGCCGGCGCGGCAGCCGCGCCCACGATGAGATGTACCCAGGCCCCGACGGTGTCGTGCGCTCGACCAACCGGGCGGGTGGGCTGGAAGGCGGCATGACCAACGGCCAGCCGCTGCGGGTGCGCGCGGCGATGAAGCCGATCTCCACCGTGCCACGGGCGCTGGCCACCGTCGACATGGCAACCGGTGACGAGGCCGTCGCAATCCACCAGCGCTCGGATGTGTGCGCGGTGCCGGCCGCCGGAGTCGTGGTAGAAACCATGGTTGCGCTGGTGCTGGCACGTGCGGTGCTGCAGAAGTTCGGCGGCGATTCGCTGACCGAAACCCGCCGCAACATCGAGGCGTACCAGCGTGCGGTCGCCGACCGGGAAGCGCCGGCCGCCCGGGTCTCGGGTCAGTGATGGCACCCATGGCGGTACTCGTCGGGCTGCCGGGCTCCGGCAAGTCCACCATCGGACGGCGGCTCTCCAAGGCACTCGGGGTGGACCTGCTCGACACCGACGTGGCCATCGAGCAGCAGACCGGCCGGACCATCGCCGAGATCTTCGCCACCGATGGGGAACCGGAGTTCCGTCGCATCGAGGAGGGCGTGGTCCGTGCGGCGCTGGCCGAGCACGACGGTGTGTTGTCGCTCGGCGGTGGCGCCGTCACCAGCCCAGGGGTGCGCGCGGCGCTCGCCGGCCACACGGTCATCTACCTGGAGATCAACGCCAACGAAGGCGTGCGGCGTACCGGCGGCACCGCCGTGCGACCGCTGCTGGCCGGAGGAGACCGCGCCGCGAAATTCCGCGCCCTGATGGCAACACGGGTTCCGCTGTACCGGCGGGTCGCGACCATCCGGGTTGACACCAACCGCCGCAGTCCCGGGGCCGTGGTTCGCCACATCGTGTCGCAGCTGCCGGCCCCTGCCGGCGCCCCCGATGCCGGCAAGGCCGCCACATGACCGATACCACCGCACCGGTCACCGTGCAGGTGGCCGTCGATCCGCCGTACCCGGTGGTGATCGGCACCGGTTTGAGCAACGAACTGGACGAACTGCTTTCGAGTCGACATCGGGTGGCGATCTTGCATCAACCGGTGCTGGCGGAGACCGCGGAGGCAATTCGAAGCCAGTTGGCCGGCAAGGGTGTTGACGCCCACCGCATCGAAATCCCGGACGCTGAGGCGGGCAAGGACCTGCCCGTCGTGGGATTCATCTGGGAAGTGTTGGGCCGGATCGGAATTGGCCGCAAAGACGCCCTGGTCAGCCTGGGCGGTGGGGCCGCTACCGACGTCGCAGGTTTCGCGGCCGCCACCTGGCTGCGCGGCGTCCCGATCGTGCACGTGCCCACCACGTTGCTCGGCATGGTCGACGCCGCCATCGGCGGCAAGACCGGTATCAACACCGAAGCCGGCAAGAACCTGGTCGGCGCGTTTCATCAGCCGCTCGCCGTCCTGGTTGACCTGGCGACTCTGGAAACGTTGCCGCGCAACGAAATCGTGGCCGGGATGGCCGAAGTGGTCAAGGCCGGATTCATCGCCGACCCGGTGATCCTGGACCTCATCGAAGCCGACCCACAGGCCGCCTTGGACCCGAAAGGTGAGGTGCTGCGGGAGCTGATCCGGCGCGCGGTCGCCGTCAAGGCCGAGGTCGTCGCCGCCGACGAGAAGGAGGCGGAACTGCGCGAAATCCTGAACTACGGCCACACTTTGGGGCACGCGATCGAGCGCCGCGAGCGCTACCAGTGGCGGCACGGTGCCGCCGTGTCGGTGGGCCTGGTGTTCGCGGCCGAGCTCGCCAGACTTGCCGGGCGGCTCGACGACGCCACGGCAGATAGGCATCGCACCATCCTGGCGTCGCTTGGCCTGCCGGTCAGCTACGAAGCCGACGCATTGCCGGAGTTGCTGGAATACATGGCCGGGGACAAGAAAACCCGCGCCGGGGTACTTCGGTTCGTGGTCCTCGACGGGCTGGCCAAGCCGGGTCGGTTAGCGGGACCGGACCCGTCACTGCTGGCGGCGGCCTATGGAGGGCTAGTGGCATGACCGTCACCGTCAATGTCATCAATGGCCCGAACCTGGGCCGGCTGGGCCGGCGCGAGCCGGATGTCTATGGCAGCACCACCCACGACGAGCTGGCGGCCATCATCGAGCGCGAAGCCGCCGAGCTGGGGCTCAAAGCCGTTGTGCGGCAGAGTGATAGCGAAGCCGAACTGCTGGAATGGATCCATCTGGCCGCCGATGCCGGGCAGCCGGTGATACTCAACGCCGGCGGCTTCACCCACACATCGGTGGCGCTGCGCGATGCCTGCGCCGAACTGAGCGCACCCCTGATCGAGGTGCACATCTCCAATGTGCATGCCCGCGAGGAGTTTCGGCGCCATTCCTACATCAGCCCGGTCGCAACCGGGGCCATCGTCGGGCTGGGAGTCCAGGGCTACCTGCTCGCCCTGCGCTACCTGGCTAGCCGCTAATCCCTCTTCGGTGTGTCCGGCCTGGTTTCGTCGGCGTCGTGCGTCCGGATCACCTCGGTCTTGTCCTCGCCGCCGGGCAGTCTGAACGATTCGGTGGGCGCCTCACTCTCGCTGCTGGCGGAAGTTTGGGTGCGTGCCCAGCGCCGCGGCCTGGTGGGGATTGTTTCGGTGGGTGACTCACGTTCGGCCGTTGCCACACCCGACCGTTGCTCGGTCCGGGCCACCGGCATCTCACCGGTCGGAGAATCGTCGCCGCGCACGGCCGAGAACACGTCGGTGTCGGCTCCGCGTTCCGGCTTGACACCCAGGCCGTGGTGTCTCTCCGGCGCTTTCTCGTACTGCCGGTCCACCCGCCACCTGCCGATAGTGACACCGACGATCCCGGGCAGGAAAACAAGGAGCGCGGTGAAGGCCGCGAACGTGGTCACCTCGTTGAGCAGACCGCCGGTGTAGATCGCCTTGTATACCAACGAGATGAGCCAGGACACCGCGCCACTGAGGACCCCCGCGACCAGGCCGGCGAGCAACCAGGTCATCGCCAGATCTTGGCGGCGGTCCGGATCCCGACTCGCGTTGGCGTCGGCGCGGCCGTCGATCACCCCCCACGCGGCTACGGCGATCGCGAACAGTATTAGCAGCACCACGCTGATCAACGCGGACTGCGTCTGCCACGCGTTGATCGCCGCCCCCTGAATCAATCGGAGGACAACCATCACGGCAGCGAACACCAATCCGCGCAGCATCCAGTCTCTCATGGGCTAACAGCGTAGCGAGTAGCGTCAAGTGTCGTGACACATTCCCAGCGTCGACACAATCTCAAAACGGTAATCGCTGCCACCGCGCTGGACGCGATGCTGGTCACGGACCTGATCAACGTGCGTTATCTGTCGGGTTTCACCGGGTCTAACGGCGCGTTATTGGTGTTCGCCGATGATCGCGAGCCCGTGCTGGCCACCGACGGCCGGTACCGCACCCAGGCCACGCAGCAGGCACCCGGGCTCGAGGTCGTCATCGAACGGGCCTGTGCACGCTACCTGGCCGGTCGGGCCGCCGACGAAGGCGTGCGCAGGCTGGGCTTCGAAAGCCATGTGGTCACGGTGGACGGCTTGGATGCGCTTCGGAATGAGCTGGACGAGCGGACGTCCGCCCAGTCAAGCCCGAAGTCGAGCGGAGCGACCGAGCTGGTGCGTGCTTCCGGAACCGTGGAGGCGCTGCGCGAGGTCAAAGACGCCGGCGAGCTGGCGTTGCTGCGGCTGGCCTGTGAGGCGGCCGACGCCGCATTGGCCGACCTGGTGGATCGCGGCGGTCTGCGGCCCGGGCGCACCGAGCGTGAGGTGGGTCGCGAGCTGGAAGCCCTGATGCTCGACCACGGCGCTGACGCGGTGTCTTTCGACACGATCGTGGCGGCCGGGCCCAATTCGGCGATCCCGCACCACCGGCCAACAGACGCCGTGCTGGCGACGGGCGATTTCGTCAAGATTGACTTCGGTGCGCTGGTCGCGGGCTATCACTCCGACATGACCCGCACCTTCGTGCTGGGTAAAGCCGCTGACTGGCAGCTGGAGATCTATCAGCTGGTCGCCGACGCACAGCGGGCCGGCCGGGAGGCGCTGCGGCCGGGCACCGGCCTGCGCGACGTGGACGCCGCGGCGCGCCAGCTGATCGCCGACGCCGGCTACGCCGAGCAGTTCGGGCACGGTCTGGGACACGGCGTGGGCCTGCAGATCCACGAAGCGCCGGGAATTGGAGCCACGTCCGCCGGGACACTGCTTGCGTGCTCAGTGGTGACAGTGGAGCCCGGCGTCTACTTGCCCGGCCGCGGCGGTGTCCGCATCGAGGACACCTTGGTAGTGGCCGATGGGACGTCGGAGAGCGCCGGGCATACCCCGGAATTGTTGACCCGGTTCCCCAAAGAACTGGTCATTCTCATTTAGCTTCTGAGCGGGAAATCGCCAGGCGCGGATAGACGGACCGACTTACGTGCCAAGGTGGCTATCCACCGAGAAGTAGCTGTTTGTTTTGGGGGTCAGCCTCACGCCGGATCAGCTCGGGGGTGCATTGCTGAACTTGGCCACGGGTAGGCTCCATCGGATGCCCGTGCTCCTCGCACCGTGCCAAGGAGAGGCCCACGCTCGATGTACGACGAGATGGTGGTGGGGACTTGTGCTGCAATCGCACGATGATCGCCCACGAGGTCAGCAGCTCTCGAGATCGGGCAAGAGCAACGGGTAGAGTGCTGTGGGTTAGGGATATCTTGGGGACGCTCGTTAAACCGCAGGTAGACCCGCTAAGGTCCCGAAACCCGATCCCCAAAGAACCGGCCATCCTCGAGGAGATTCACCGACCGTGGCGACCACTGCCGACTTCAAGAACGGGCTTGTCCTGGTAATCGACGGACAGCTGTGGACCATCACTGAGTTCCAGCACGTCAAACCCGGCAAGGGCCCCGCGTTTGTGCGCACCAAGCTGAAGAACGTGCTCTCGGGCAAGGTCGTCGATAAGACGTACAACGCCGGCGTCAAGGTGGACACCGCCACCGTCGACCGCCGTGACACCACCTACCTGTACCGCGACGGCTCGGACTTCGTGTTCATGGACAGCCAGGATTACGAGCAGCACCCGCTGCCGGAGTCCCTGGTCGCCGACGCCGCGCGGTTTCTGCTGGAGGGCATGCCGGTGCAGGTGGCGTTCCACAACGGAGCGCCGCTGTACATCGAACTGCCGGTGAGCGTCGAGCTGGAGGTCACCCACACCGAGCCGGGTCTGCAGGGCGACCGGTCCAGTGCGGGCACCAAGCCGGCCACGCTGGAGACCGGTGCGCAGATCCAAGTGCCGTTGTTCATCAACACCGGGGACAAGTTGAAGGTGGATTCGCGCGACGGCAGCTACTTGGGACGTGTGAACGCCTGACTATGCCTGACGATAAGCCCGCCAGGGCGGTTAAAGGACGTCATCAGGCCCGCAAACGCGCCGTCGACCTGTTGTTCGAAGCCGACGCTCGCAGTCTGAGCCCGCTCGAGGTGGTAGACGTCCGTACCGCGTTGGCGGAAGCGAAGCCCGATGTGGCGCCGCTGCACCCTTACACGGTCGCGGTGGCGCGTGGGGTCGGTGCGCACGCCGCACATATCGACGACCTGATCACCTCGCATCTGCAGGGCTGGACGCTGGATCGGCTGCCTGCGGTGGATCGCGCCATTTTGCGGGTCGCGGTGTGGGAGCTGCTATACGCCGACGATGTGCCGGAGCCGGTGGCCGTGGACGAGGCCGTAGAGCTGGCCAAGGGGCTGTCCACCGACGACTCGCCAGGCTTCGTCAACGGAGTGCTGGGCCAGGTGATGCTGGTGACGCCGCAGATACGCGCAGCCGCTCAGGCGATCCAAGGGTCGGTGGGCGCCGGCATGCCGCAGGATCATGGACCCGATTCATGAGCCGCCTGGAGCTACGCGTCTCCATCGCCGCTTTCCTGGCTGGGACGGTGGTGATTGGCGCTGTCATGTGCGCTGCCTACGGGCTGGCCATCGTCGCATCGGCGATGTCGATATTCGCGCTGGGGGTCGGCGCTTGGCTGTATCACTGCATCGAACGCCTGGTGGTGGCCAACAGGATCAGCACCGTTCGAACGGCGGCCAAGCCGCTGCAGCCGCTGCTACCGGTGATGGCCGCGATCATGGGCCTGACGCAGGGCGTGGTGAGGTCGCTTACCGATGTCACCGACCTGCCCGCGCGCCGCCGGGAGCTTCCGGTGCTGCGGTGGGTGGAGAACCCGCTCGGTCTTCGGGGCAATCGGCGGGTGCTGGACAGCGAAGGCAGTGACGACGAGCTGGATGGCTGATCGACTGAGCGAAATGATCGCGCGCTGAGCGCGGGCGGGACACAATAGCTGCTGTCCCATGATGGAAACCCGGTACCGAACCCCAGCAACGGTGGCGGCCCGGCTGGCACTCGCAGCGATGGCTCTGCAACCGATGGAGGCATCGCCAGCGATTGCGCGCGCGGATGCGGACTAAGGTGACGAGATGAACCGAAACGGTGTCCACCCGCGACGACTTCGGGTCTCAGCGCTGGCGGCCGTAGCTAACCCGTCGTACACGCGCATCGACACGTGGAACCTGCTCGACGACGCGTGCCGTCACCTCGCCGAGGTCGACCTCGCCGGGGCGGACATGGCCCACGACCTGGCCCGGGTGAAGCGCCTGATGGACCGCATCGGCGCCTACGAGCGGTACTGGCTGTATCCGGGTGCGGAGAATCTGGCGACGTTCCGCGCTCACCTCGAGAGTCTTTCCACGGTGCGGCTCAGCGAAGAGGTGTCGCTGGCCGTGCGCCTGCTGAGTGAATACGGCGACCGCACAGCGCTTTTCGACATTTCCGCGCCGCTGGCTGACCAAGAGCTGGTGGCCCAAGCCAAACAGCAGCAGTTCTACACCGTGTTGCTCGCCGACGATGCGCCGGCCACCGCTCCAGACTGTCTGGCCGAAAATCTGCGGGCGCTGCGCAACCCGTCCGACGACATCCAGTTCGAGGTCCTGGTGGCCCCCAGCGTCGAGGACGCCATTACCGCGGTTGCACTCAACGGCGAGATCCAGGCCGCGATCATCCGCCACGACCTGCCGCTGCGGTCCCGCGACCGGGTGCCGCTGATGAACACATTGCTGGGGCCCAACGACTCGGAGGTCGGGGTGGTCGTCCACGATTGTTCCGGCGACTGGGTCGAATGCGGCGAGTGGATCAGGGAGCTGCGGCCACATATCGACCTCTATCTGCTCACCGACGAGTCGATCGCGGCGGGCAGCGACGACGAGCCGGACGTCTACGACAGGACGTTTTACCGGCTCAACGACGTCACCGATCTGCACAGCACGGTGCTCGCGGGCTTGCGGAACCGGTTCTCCACACCATTTTTCGACGCCCTGCGCGCCTACGCGTGCGCGCCGGTGGGCCAATTTCACGCCCTGCCGATCGCGCGTGGTGCCAGCATCTTCAACTCCAAGTCGCTGCAGGACATGGGAGAGTTCTACGGCCGCAACATCTTCATGGCCGAGACCTCGACTACCTCAGGTGGCCTGGACTCACTGCTGGACCCGCACGGCAACATCAGGAAGGCCATGGACAAGGCCGCGATCACATGGAACTCCGACCACACCTACTTCGTCACCAACGGAACGTCGACCGCGAACAAAATCGTCGTCCAGTCCCTGACCCGGCCGGGCGACATCGTGCTGATCGACCGCAACTGCCACAAGTCGCACCACTACGGTCTGGTGTTGGCCGGCGCGTACCCGCTGTACCTGGATGCGTATCCGTTGCCGCAGTTCGCGATCTACGGGGCGGTGCCGCTGCGCACCATCAAGAAGGCGCTGCTGGACCTCGAGGCGGCCGGGCAGCTGCACCTGGTACGCATGTTGCTACTCACCAACTGCATCTTCGACGGCGTGGTCTACAACCCCCGTCGCGTCATGGAGGAAGTGCTGGCGATCAAGCCGGACATCTGCTTCCTATGGGACGAGGCATGGTACGCGTTTGCCACCGCCGTGCCGTGGGCCCGGCAACGCACCGCCATGGTGTCGGCGGAGCGTCTCGAGCAGATGTTGGCGTCGCCGGAATACGCCGAGGAATACCGGAATTGGGCCGCGTCGATGGAGAGGATCCCCCGGTCGGAGTGGGCTGATCACCGGCTGCTGCCCGACCCCAGTCGGGCGCGGGTGCGCGTCTACGCGACACACTCCACTCACAAGTCGTTGTCGGCGTTTCGACAGGCATCGATGATCCATGTCCGCGACCAGGATTTCAATTCGCGCGCGCGGGACGCGTTCACTGAGGCGTTTTTGACCCACACGTCGACATCGCCGAACCAGCAGCTTCTCGCCTCGCTCGACTTGGCGCGCCGGCAGGTCGACATCGAGGGATTCCAACTGGTCCGGCAGGTCTATGACATGGCGCTGGTTTTCCGGCACCGCGTCCGCAAAGACCGGCTGATCAGCAGGTGGTTCCGCATCCTCGACGAGTCCGACCTGGTGCCCGAGGAGTTCCGGGCCTCCGCGGTCAGCTCGTACCGTCAGGTCAGGCAGGGCGCGCTGGCGGAGTGGAACGAGGCCTGGCGCTCCGATCAGTTCGTGCTGGACGCGACGCGGGTCACCCTGTTCCTCGGCAACACCGGAATGAACGGGTACGACTTCCGCGAGAAGATCCTGATGGACCGATTCGGCATCCAGATCAACAAGACCTCGATTAACAGCGTGCTGTTGATCTTTACCATCGGCGTCACGTGGTCGAGCGTGCACTATCTGCTCGACGTGCTGCGGCGGGTGGCCACCGATTTCGACCGGGAGAAGCAGGCGGCCAGCGCGGCCGACTGGGCACTGCACGAGCGCCGGGTCGAGGAGATCACCCAGGATCTACCGCACTTGCCCGACTTCAGCGAGTTCGACATCGCCTTCCGTCCTGTAGACGCCTGCTCGTTCGGCGACATGCGGGCGGCCTTCTACGCCGCGTACGACGAGGCCGACCGCGAGTATGTGCTGATCGGCACTGCTGGGCGACGGCTTGCCGAAGGGAAGAGGCTGGTGTCCACCACCTTCGTGGTGCCTTACCCGCCCGGCTTCCCGGTGCTGGTCCCGGGTCAGGTGGTCTCCAGAGAGATCGTCTATTTCCTCGCCCAGCTCGACGTCAAAGAAATCCACGGATACAACCACGACCTCGGGTTGTCGGTGTTCACCCCAGAGGCGCTGGCCCGGATGGAGGCTCAACGCAGTGCGGCAACGGCCGCGGTGGGTGCGGCGGTCCCGGTCTTACTCAGATCGGATGCTTCTACCTTGAGGGCGGTGAATGGCGACAGGGCAGTGCAGGCGGTTGCCAGAGACGCCTGACCGGCGGGAGCTCATCCGGGCCGGCCGTTGAGGGCGCGGTAGACGAAGTCGGTCAACGCGTCGATCGCCTCGTCTTCGTCGACGCGGCGATCGCCGAACCGGCCGCCGGACATCTGCCACTGTGACCCGAATCCGTCCAGCAGCCCGGCGAACATCGCCAAAACCACCTCCGGGCGGCCGGGCAGCGTACGACCGGCCGCGGTGATGGGATCTAGGTGATCGCGAATATGGCTGATGTCTCGGTTCATCAAGGCCTGGATCTGGGCGCCGAACTCGGCATTCACCAATGCCGCCTCACGCAGCGCGGTCAGCTCCACCCTGTGGCGGGCGTAGAAGCGCCAGTACGCCGCGATGTGCCAGCGCACGGCGGCGCGGTCGGTGAAGTCAGCGCTGTGCCGTGAATCCGCAGCGATGACATTCCGGTCGCTTTCGCGGAGCAGGTCTGCCAGCAGGCCCTTGAGCAGGTCCTCCTTGCTGGTGAAGTGGTTGTAAAACGACCCCGCCGCCCGGCCGGCCTCGGTGGTGATGTCGGTGATCTTGGTGTTCAGATAGCCCTTCTGCGCGAACACACGCCGGGCGGCGTCCTTGAGCGCGGCCTCGGTGCCGGCGGCCTGCTCCGCGCGTTTCACGCCTCACCTCCTTGACAGGCAAGTTAGCACCCGGACATACTGAATTTGAATTCACTGAATTATAGTTCATTAAAGAGGTCCGAAATGGAGACGCAGGTTTTGATCGCCGGGGGCGGACCGACCGGGCTCACACTGGCAATCGAGCTGGCCCGCCGAGGAATCGAGGTGCGGATCGTCGACAAGGCCGAGCGGTTCGCGGTGGGCTCGCGCGGTGATGGGCTGCAGCCACGCACGCTGGAGGTCTTCGATGATCTCGGTGTTCTGGGCGAGGTGTTCGCCGCCGGGATCGGCGCACCGCTGATGCGCATGTATGACGGGAATTCGGTGGTGTGGGAGGACCGGATGGCCAAGCCGGAGCCGCCGCGGCCCGATAGGCCCTATCCGAACCTGTGGTTCGTGCCGCAATGGCGCACCGAAGAAATCCTGCGCGCGCGGCTGTCGAGTTACGGCGTCGAGGTGCAGCTCGGCACCGAGGTGGTGTGCGTCGAGCAGGAGCACGACGTGGTGACGGTTCGCCTGCAGACCGGCGAAACCGTGCGGAGCGCCCATCTGGTTGGCGCCGACGGCGGACACAGCACCGTGCGAAAACTGCTCGCGATCCCTTTCCTCGGGACGACCGATGATGGGGTGCAGATGCTGCAGGCCGACGTGCGCGTTAAGGGCCTGGACCACGACTACGGGCACGGCTGGATGCTGGACGGCCGCAGCTTTTTCGGCTTCACCCCGCTTGCGGGTGGCGCCGACACCTTTGTCGTCAACACGACGGCAACCGGTGTGGAGCCGACGCTGCCCGATTTGCAGGCCACCGTCGACGCCGCATCGGGGCGGACCGACATTCGGTTGTCCGAGTTGACCTGGGCCAGCGTGTGGCGATCGAATGTGCGCCTGGCGCAGCGCTTCCGCGCCGGACGGGTATTCCTGGCCGGCGACTCGGCCCACGTGCACCCGCCCACAGGGGGACAGGGGCTCAATGCCGGCGTGCAGGACGCCTACAACCTCGGCTGGAAATTCGCCGCTGTGCTTTGTGGAGCACCGGACGAACTACTCGACAGTTACCAGGCGGAGCGACTGCCCATCGCTTCGCGCATGCTCGGCATCAGCACCGAGCTGCTGGAAAAAACCTTGCGCGGCAGCGACGATGCGCTCGAGCGCGGTGAACAAACCCGCCAGCTCGACTTGGGCTACCGGACCGGGCCGCTCACTCTCGACGACGGCTGCAGCGCCCTGCTGGGCGCCGGCGACCGCGCACCCGACGCGCCATGCCTGCACCGCAACGGTGCCCCGGCTCGGCTGTTCACGCTTTTTGCCGGCCCGCACTGGACGCTGCTGCGCTTCGGGCCGGACGCACCGCGTCTGGACCACGAATGGGTCCGCTCGCTGCGGATCGGCACCGACATCCTCGACGCTCGTCGGCTCATCCGCCAGGCCTATGACGTCAACGACGACGGGGCCGTCCTCATCCGGCCCGACGGCTACATCGGCGCCGTCACCCCGCAACCAGCCGCGCTGGCGGCCTACGCACGTCGTGTGCTACCCGATCTAGGTTCTGCTCACCGGGATCGGAAAGGCGGCGTGGCAGCAGGGGTGGCGCAATAGCCGACCGAACCCCGGTTTTAGCTGGTCGAAGCCAAATCCCAGCTGGCGCAATACTCTCAGCTGCCGTTGTAGTCCCGCGTCGCCCGGCCTGAACATGCCGCTGAGCCGCACTAACGTGACGGCGTGGCTGTAGCCGTACCGCTCCCGGAACCCCGCGCCGACCGTGCGCGCCGGGCCGCCGACGTTTTGCGGCAACAGATCCACGCCGGCGCCTACCCCGACGGGCTGCCGCCAGAAAACGAGTTGGCGGCCGAATTCTTCGTGTCACGCAACGCCATTCGCGAGGCGCTCACTGTTCTGAAAAACGAAGGGCTCATCGACCGCGGACCCAAAGTCGGCGCCCATATCGCACAACGCAAATACGAGCACGGGGTCAATGCGCTGCTCGGGCTGAAGGAAACCTTCAAAGACCTCGGAGAAGTCCGCAACGAGGTGCGGGCAGCCGTGCCGGTGGCCGCCCCGCCGGCGGTGGCTCGCCGATTGCAGCTGGAACCCGGTGAGCAGGTGGTGTTCATCGACAGGCTGCGTTACCTCGGCGACCTGCCGGTCAGCCTTGACCTGACCTACCTGTCCCCGGACATCGGAACCCGGATCCTGGACCACCCGCTGGAAACCAACGATCTCTTCGCGCTCATCGAGCAGGTGAGCGGACACCGGCTGGGCTCGGCGTCGCTGG
>Ga0209040_10001846_pt1 | contig 16761 bp, 19 predicted proteins | sample BogFormECP12_OM3_FD_188240 | JGI IMG/M metagenome (GOLD analysis project Ga0209040, IMG submission 188240) | Bog forest soil microbial communities from Calvert Island, British Columbia, Canada - ECP12_OM3 (SPAdes) (version 2) | ecosystem: Environmental > Aquatic > Freshwater > Wetlands > Bog ...
TCCCGCTGCGCCTGCGCGCTGTGGATGGCTTGGCTGAAGAGTTTCCCATCACCTTGGTTACCCGGGACATCAGCTCCACCGGCGTCTTTTTCCTCGCCCCGAAACACCTTTCGATGGGCTCTTCGATCGAAATCGAAATTGTCTTGGTCAGCCGCCCCATGGGCTGCGGCAATGTGGTCATCGCCACCAAGGCCACCGTCCGCCGCACCGAGCCCGCCGCCATGCCCCGGTGGTTCGGCATCGCCGCCTCCTTTGACGACCTGCAATTCGGCCGCGACGACGGTCTGCCCGGGCGCTTCGACCTTCTCTAGCCCGCCTCAAATCATCATGGCGAATTGCATAAGATACTGAGCGCAAAGATAATTAAAGTCCCTTATTTTCAGTATCTTATGTAACTGTTGATTCTAAACGGCTTACGGTGGGATTTTAGTAACTCGATAGTTAACCCGGAGTGTTGCCATGCCTAACGCGCATGGGAAACGGGCGAGCCTCTGCTAGTCTCTAGTTCCATGCCCAAAACTGGCAAGCGCAAGATTCGCGCCGTCCTGTTCGATTGGGACGGGACGCTGCTCAATTCCTATGAAGCGGACGCCGGTGCGTATCAGGCCATGTTCGCGGAGATGGGCATCCCGTGGACCGTCGAGGACTTGGCCAAGCACTACTCGCCGAACTGGTATGAGGTTTACCGCGCTGCCGGGCTACCTGAGAGCCGCTGGGCTGACGCCGATCTTTCGTGGCGCACACACTACGCCAAGCACAAGCCCAGCATGATTACCGGGGCACACGCGCTGCTGGCGACATTGTGCAAAAAATATGAGCTGGGACTGGTCACCAGCGGAGACCGCGAACGCGTCACCGGGCAGCTTCGTGAATTCCGCCTGCTGCGCACTTTCTCTGCAAGAGTCTGCGGAGGAGACACGGAGAACAAGAAACCGCATCCGGAACCGTTGTTAATGGCCATGCAGGCAATGCAAGTAGCCGCGCAAGACTGCGTGTATGTGGGTGACACACGCGAAGACGTGCTCATGGCGCGCGGCGCGGGCGTGTGGACCATCGGCATCACCGGTCCTTTCCCTACGGCGGAGCGTCTCAAGGAATCACGGCCTGATGTCTTGCTCTCGGCTCTGCGGGAGATCCCCACAGCTCTACGCAAGCTGACGGGCTGAAGCGGCGGCTGAAACAACGGCACTGGGCACTTTTGGGATTTGCGCTTGTGGCTCACTGAGGCCGAGCTAAAGCTCGGCGCCTACAGAGGCGCTTGCGGCTAGCGCGGAGGAATGGGGGGAGGGTTCGCTGGCCCGCTGGCCTGCGGAGCAGAAGTCGGCGGTGCGGGTGGGGTAGACGCGGGAGGCCGAACAGATGGCGACAGCGGTTTAAAATCGCTCCACTTGATTACCATTTTCACGGGAACGTCCTCACCCTTCAAATGCAGGGTCTCGTCGGAGCGGGCGTACGTGGGAAACCAATATTTTCCGTCGATAAATTCTCTGTAGGTCTCGAACATGGTGAACGGCAACTGCTGCGACGATTTTAGGTCTCCCAGATCGTTTACCCAGCTGCCGTAGGTCTTCACCACTTCCAGATATTTGTCGTCGATGTACGCGATGCCCTTAAAATAGGCATTCTTGCGCTCCGCCACTTTCGGCGTGAGCTCAAAAATGTAACAGCTGATCTCGTCCAGCTGATCTTTTCCCAGATATTTTAAGTTGTATTTGGAAAGCTGGCTGGTGGTCAGGGGAAACGCCGGCATGCGGTTGAGCACGTCAAAATCCTCGGACTCCAGCTGCATGTGCTGCAGGGTGGATTTCGGATGCTCCACGATTTTGTCGTACGGTACTCCGTCCTCATCGCGCCCCGGCTGCGTCACCATCACATATTCCCCGGTGGGCTTGCCGTCTGGACCCAGTTCTTGAATGCGAATGGTTTTACGGTAGGTGTAGTGGCTGCGCGCGACAAAGTAGGTGTCCTCCTGGCTGGACAAGCGCCGGATGACTTCGTCCACTGGAATGGTGGGCGGCGCGCCGGGATCGGAGGTGTTGCCGATGCGTGCCACGCGGTGCTCCGGCGGCGGATCCATGGGTCCTTCCGGAGGCTGCTGCGCCCGCAAGGGCAAACTCGCAACCAGCAGAAAAGTGAGTCGCAGTGCCAGGCCAATAGCACTGCGCGCGACGCGCGACATCCCAGGAATGGAAATCGAATTCATATTTCTTGGATGCGCGAAAACAGCCGGAACGTCTCCCGCAAGACTTCGAGTGTAGCTCACACCATCGGTTTGGTTCTAGCGCTCGCGTCCAATCGCTCGCGAAAACTTTTCACCGCCTCTGTTACAATTTTACATTCCGTGAGCCAGGCGCAACAAACCAAGCGGTACCTCGTCTCCGGCTCTGTCCAGGGTGTGGGGTTTCGCTATTTCACACAGCATGCCGCGGCAAAATTGCATCTGAGCGGCTATGTGCGCAATCTGCACGATGGCCGAGTGGAAGTATTTGCCAGCGGCACGCCCGAGCAGTTGGAGCATCTGCGCGCACAGCTGGAGCGCGGTCCGCGCTTCGCCAACGTCCATGAAGTGCGCGAAGAGGATGCCGCGCCGGACGGACGTTTCAGCAGTGAGTTTGTAATCACGCACGACGATTGATGCACGGCAATAACTTTGATCAATGAAGGGCAGGCACGGCACGCCGTGCCTTTCTTTATGTGTTTTGAACCATGCTAAGCACGAAAAACGAGGAGCATTGATGGACGATTTAAAGAAGCTCATCCGCGAAGTGCCGGACTATCCAAAGCCGGGGATTTTGTTCTACGACCTGACCACGCTGCTGAAAGACAAGAGCGGATTTCACAAAATGATTGACCGCCTCTGCGACCATTATGCCGGCCACACCATCGACATCGTCGCGGGCATCGAAGCGCGCGGCTTCATCTTTGCGCCCGCGCTGGCTTATCGGCTCGGAGCGGGATTTGTGCCGGTGCGCAAACCGAAAAAATTGCCTGCCAAGACCGCCAGCATCACCTATGCGCTGGAATACGGCACGGACACGCTGGAGCTTCACGAAGACGCCATAAAGCCCGGGCAGCGCGTGATCATCTGCGACGATTTGCTGGCGACCGGGGGCACGGCTGCGGCAACCGCAAAACTGATCGGGCAACTGGGCGGCACTGTGGAAGGCGCGGCCTTTGCCGTGGAACTGACGTTCCTCCAAGGGCGTTCCAAGCTACAGGGACTGGATATTTTTTCGCTGATTCAATACGACAAGTAGCCGCGCTCGATCGCCACCTTTCGTAGCGCCCGCTTCAGAAAGAGGGTGCTACGGTTTCGCGCTGCGCTGGCGTCGCGCTTCAAACAGCACTACGCCGGCAGCTACCGAAACGTTCAGGGATTTCACCGGGCCGACCGTCGGTAGCGAAACTATAAAATCGCAGCGCTTGCGCGTGAGCTCGTGCAAACCCTGCCCTTCGCCGCCTAGCACGATTCCCACCGGCGAGGTGTAGTCCGCCTGCGTGTAGCTTTGCTCTGCTTTTTCGTCCAGGCCAATCAGCCAGTAGCCGGCCTCTTTCAGCTCTTCCATGCTGCGGGCCAGATTCGTGACTTTGGCCACCGGTAAATGCGCCAGGGCGCCCGCCGAGGCGCGCGATACCGTGTCGGTCAGACCTGCCGCGCGGCGCTCTGGAATCACCACGCCGTGGGCGCCCGCCGCCAGCGAGGTGCGGATAATGGCGCCGAGATTGTGCGGGTCTTCCACGCCATCGAGAAGAACGATCAGCCCTTTTTGTGTGTCGGCGGCCTTAGCACTCTCGATGATTTCGTCCAGTGTGGACGCAGGACGTGCTGCGGCCATCGCCACTACGCCCTGATGATCTTTGGAACTGACAAGGCGATCCAGCTGCGAGCGATCTTCAAAGCGTAGCGGCACGCCTTGTTTGCGGGCCAACTGCACGATTTCTTCGGTGCGGGTGTCCTGGCGGCCTTTGGCGATGACAATGCGATCCAGCGGGCGCCCGGCTTCCAGGGCTTCGCGCACCGCATGAATTCCCGTCAAACGATCCATATGCCACCAGTCTACAAGAATCGAGCCGACATACAGCGGGGCTGGTCTTTCTCAGTCGAGATGGCTGCAGAATTCCAGCATCCGGGTGCGCGCGGATTTCACCGGCGTTGCGAATGGCAGCGCTGCGGCATCATCGAGCAGCAGAATTACGCGGTCCAAAGCGCCTTCGCCGGAACGTCCGGTGAGCGCCAGACGAATGGGGTGAAACAGTTCCCGGCCACGGGCCTCGAAACGGGCCTTCATCGCGGTGATGATTTCGCTGAAGCGCTCGGAAGTGAGCGGTACGCCATCGAGAAGCTCCGCGGCGAAAAGGCGCAACACTTCGCGCGCGGCATAGCGCGATAACACGATGTGGCTTTCGACCTTCGCCAAGGTTTCTTGCGCGTCATAGCGAAAAACTAGCGCGAGCAAATCGGCGAGAGCCTGGCGATCCTGCACTTGCGGACCCAGCAAGAAGGCTGCGCGGTCGCACCACAGCAAATGATCCGACGTGGTCTCGCCCGCAAGCCAGCCGTGTTCACGCAGGATTTCGAGAACGTCGCTGCCGGTATACGGGTTTGGCAACGCTGCGCCAGATTCTATCGATTCGTCAGGCATGGCAAGTTTTCGCGAAAGAATCTTCGGACGGGGACGAATCTAGCGCAGGCTGAGGGTGGCTACCACCCAAGCGGCAATGGCCTCGCCGCGGCCGATAGCGTCCACGCCTTCGTTGGTTTTGGCTTTGAGGTGAATTTTTTCGGAAGCGACTTGCAGGGTGGTGGCCAGGATTTCGCGCATGGCGGGAAAATGCGGTCCCAGTTTGGGTTTTTCGAGGATCACCACGGCATCGACGTGCTCGATGGTGAACTTCTTTTCTTCCAATAGTTCCTGCGCGCGTTCCAGGAAAATCAGGCTGTTGGCGCCCTTCCAGCGCGGGTCGTTGTCCGGGAAATGCGTGCCAATGTCGCCCAGCCCTGCGGCGCCAAACAGCGCGTCGCACAGTGCATGCGCCAGCACGTCGCCGTCGGAATGTCCTGCCGGCCCTTTATCAAAGGGCAACTCGATGCCGCCCACAATTAGCTTGCGGCCAATTTCCAGGCGGTGGAGATCGTAGCCAATGCCGCAGCGCGTGGTCATCGCTTGGCCGCCTCGCGTTCCAGATAGAAGCGCGCCAAATCCATATCCGCGGGTTTGGTGATTTTGATGTTGCGCTCCGAGCCCAGCACCACGTGCACGTCGTGACCCAGCCGCTCGACGAGCCCCGCTTCATCAGACGCGTTCACGCCATCCGCCGTAGCGCTGGCGAAGGCCTCCTTCAACAACTTGGCGGAAAAAACCTGCGGCGTCTGCGCCAGCACCACGCGTTCGCGGGGGATGGTACCAATGATTAGCGCCACATCTTCCGGCAAACTCGCGCGCTTCACTTCCTTCACCGTATCCATGGCTGGAATGCCAAGGATTGCCGCGTGGCAGCGACGCGCCTCTTCGATTACTCGCGCGATCTGCTCCACGGTAACAAACGGGCGCACAGCATCATGCACCAACACGAGCTCGGCATCTTCCGGCACCTTTTGCAGCGCCAGGGCCACGGATTCCTGGCGGGAATCGCCGCCGCGAATTACATGAACGTTTTGCGAGAATTTTTCCGCGAGCAGCCTGGTTTCCAGGGAGGCCACCACGTCGCCGCGCGTGGCCACGATGATGTCCGTGACCTGCGCGCAGGAGGCGATGCGCCGCACGGTGTGCACGACGATGGGTGTCCCGGCCAGCTCCAGGAACTGCTTGGGCGTTTCCGCGCCCATGCGCGTTCCGAGACCGGCAGCCGGAAGAATAGCAGCGATGCGATTCATGATGTGGTCGGCAAACGGTATTACGACGCACGTACCCCAAAGCAAGCAATACCAGTTAGCGGACTTTCGAGTGTACCCGAAGGGCGGGTAGCAGGACAACGCGCGCCGTCCAGGAGAGGAGAGCGAACCTAAGGATAACGCTGAGACACAGCGTACACGGAGGATGCGCGGAGAAGAATGCTAGCCGCGGCTCGCATCGGTGGGCCGCGTTCCTGTTCGACCAGCGTTCGGCGAAGCGTCTGGGGCGTTCTGCGCGACTTCGCTGCGCACGGCGCTTGCACCGGCGGCCGCCTGCTTCGCAACGGAAACGCTCGTTTCCCCGCTCTCGTCAAGGCGGCCAAAAATCATTTTGCCGGCGGTGGTCTGGTGCACGGAGGTGACGACAACGGCGACACTCTTGTTGATCATGCGCCGGGCGCCGTCGACGACCACCATGGTGCCGTCGTCCAGATAGGCGACACCCTGATTGGGCTCCTTACCTTCGCGCAAAATCAGCACGCGCATGGGTTCGCCGGGCAGCACCGCGGGCTTCATGGCGTTGGCCAGCAGATTCACGTTGAGCACCGCGATGCCGTGCACGGTGGCCACTTTGTTGAGATTGAAATCGTTGGTGACCAGTTTTGCGCCCATGCGCCGCGCCAGTTCGACGAGCTTGTCGTCCACGTCCAGATCCTGTGGCAGGCCGTCTTCCAGGAGGCGCACTTCAAGCTGCGGCATCTTCTGCATGCGTTGCAGAATTTCCAGGCCGCGGCGGCCGCGCTGACGCTTTAGGGCGTCGCCGGAATCCGCGACCATTTGCAATTCGTGCAGGACGAATTGCGGCACGACCAGGACGCCGTCGAGGAAGTGCGCTTCGCAAATATCGGCAATGCGCCCGTCGATGAGTACGCTGGTATCCAGCAGTTTCAGCGACTCGGCGCTAGGCGCTAGGGGCGGCGCGGGCAAGCTGTCGGTCCGCCGCGTCAGGAACTCCGGGCCATATGCTGCGCCCAACGTGAGGCCCAAGTAAGCGAACGCCAGCAGCACGGCGATGGCGAAGAACGTCTTGGTGGGCTCCAGAATGGCGGTTCGCGAAAGCAGCAGGGCAGTCAGCAGCGCCGTGAAGATGCCCATCACCAGACCCGCCGCGCCGGCAAGCACGCTGCCGGAAGCGCCGCGCAGCAAGCGCCACTCTATGGCTAAAAGCAACGCTGCAAAGCAAAAACCGGCCACGGCGGCGAGCGCCCTTTGCCAGCCGAACGGGGGCAAGCCATAGCCCAAGGCCGTGGCGGCCGCAAGAAGTACCACGCGCAAAGCCCAGAAGTCCGCACCAAACCCGACGAATACGTGGCTCTGCGGAGTAGCGCCAGTGCCGGGTGGCAGCGCAGTATTCTTAGTAGAATAACGATCTTCTGGAGACATTTGCGGAGACGGGCGAACGCTCCCCGGCGCGGTCCAGCTCATACGACCTCACAGTAAAGCCGACACTACTGCAAAATCGCTTACGCCAGCCTGGCGCGCTGCGGAAGGGCACTCCAGAATGGTGCGGGATGAGCATGGGAGAGAGTACACGTCCCGCGGATTACATATTCTCATAACTTTATCCGATTAGGCTATATGCGCAATCATCGTAAGGGAGAAGCGCAGGTGTCATTGGTGTGGCCCATTCCAGAACGCGTGGTCAGGGCAGATATATGCGGGGGACACGCTGGGTTACGGCGCAGAGCAGGTCGGAGGTGACTGTGCCGATGCTGCGGGCCACCTGGCTGGCGGGAAGCACTTGCTCGCCAGCGACTCCGTAAATGGTGGCGGTGTCGCCGATGGCGGCATCAGGAACGTCGGTGACGTCGATCATGGTGACGTCCATGGAGACGATGCCGACGATGGGCGCGAGCACACCGCGCACTAGCACGTTGCCGTGATTGCCGAGGGAACGGTGAATGCCGTCGCCATAGCCTGCGGCGAGCACGGCGATTCTTGAGGCGCGTTTGGTGACGAAGGCCGCGTCATAGCCAACACCAGCGCCAGCGGGGACGTCGCGCAGGCTGACGATACGCGAGCGCAGGCTCATCACCGGACGCAGCGGCATGCGCTTTTCCATTTCCGCGCGGCGTTCCATGGGGTCGTAGCCTGGGTGGTAGCCGTATAGAATTGCTCCCGGGCGCACCATGTCCGCCCAGGTGTCTGGGCGCGAGGCGATGGCGGCGCTGTTGGCCAGGTGCACGATGCCGGGGTCGATACCCAGGGAGCGGAGGCGATCAAGGGCCGCGTAGAAGCGTTCCTCCTGCTCGCGGGTTTGCCGGCCGGCCACGGAATCGTTGAATACCTCGGACGAGGCGAAATGGGTCATTACGCCGCCGAGGCGAAGATGTTTGCACTTGGCGAGCTGGCGGGCGAAGCATTCCACGTCGCCGGGGGCGATGCCCAGGCGGTTCATGCCGGTGTCGATTTTCAGGTGGAATGAGACGGGCTTGCGTCCGCTGACCCGCGCCGCCGCCTTGTCAAAGGGTTGCAACTGTTCGCAGCGGTGGATGACCGGGGTCAAATTGTGTTTTACGAGGCGCGATTCTTCGCCGGGAACGAAACTGGTAAGGATGAGTATGGGCTTGCGCACGCCCGCTTTGCGCACGGCGATGCCTTCTTCGGTGCAGGTTACGCCGAACCAATCGGAGCCGGCTTTTTCCAGGGCTTTGGCGGCTTGCGGGCCGCCGTGGCCGTAGCCGTTGCCCTTTACGATGGACAAAACTTTTCGGGCAGTTTTGCGCTTTTCGTCCGGCGGATTTACGTAGGCGCGAATCGCGCGGAAATTGCCGACCAGTGCCGCGATCGAGACTTCGGCCCATACCGGGCGGCTGTGTTGTGGCGCGGGATCATTATATTTGCGAGTCATGCGTTTCTTAAGAGGCGCTCCTCGATGGAAAATTTAGTGTACGACATTGGCGATGCGTGTCACGAGCGCCACATTGGCTGCCGCGAGAAAGGCAACAGCGTAAGCATATGCACGGCGGAAGCCAAGTGTCGCCGCGGCGAGCGTCATGAAATAAACCTTGTGCTCACAAATGGTTAGTTGCCACGGCTGGAATGGTCCGAACTATTTCTCTAGCGTTGGGTGTGGAAGCGGGGACGCGATTTGTAGACGCGTTGATCGCGGGGCAGAACGGCGAGCCTAGTTGTCGGGGCCGAATTGCGCGAAGGCGTCGGGGGCGGCTTCCTCGAAGCGCGTGAGGCGGCTGCGGAAGACGAAGCGGACTTTGTCGGTGGGGCCGTTGCGCTGCTTGGCGATCAGGATTTCCGCCTGGTCGCGCTCTTCGGGGGCGGCGTCGAGTTTGAAGAAGTTGGGGCGGTAAATGAACATGACCACGTCGGCGTCCTGCTCGATGGCGCCGGATTCGCGCAGGTCGCTGAGCTGCGGACCGCGTTCTTCACGTTCCGGGGCGCGGGTGAGCTGACTGAGCACCAGCACTGGGATCTGTAATTCTTTCGCCAAGCCTTTTAGCTGGCGCGAAATGCTGGAAACTTCTTCCTGGCGATTGGAGAAGCGGCCGCGGTTGGTGATGAGTTGCAGGTAGTCGACGACCACCAGGGCAAGATTTTTTTCCTTTTTGAGGCGGCGGGCTTTGGCGCCGATTTCCAGGACGCTGTTGGAGCCGGCGTCGTCGATCCACAGGGGTGCGGCGGAGATTTGGCCCAGAGCTTCGGTCATGCGGCGCCAGTCTTCGCGGCTCAGGTGGCCGGTGCGGAATTTGTGGGCGTCGATCTGGGCTACGGACGCGACCAGGCGCTGCAGCAGCGACTCTTTGGACATTTCCAGGCTGAAGATGGCGACGGCCTGGCCGGCGCGGATGGCGATATTTTCCGCGAGGTTTAGAGCAAGAGCAGTTTTTCCTTGCGACGGGCGAGCTGCGAGGATCAACAATTCCGACGGCTGGAGGCCGGAAAGCAGTTTGTCCAGTTCCACGTATCCGGTGGGGATGCCGGTGATGCTTTTGCCTTCGCGGAAGATTTTTTCCAGGCGTTCGAAATTGTCGCGGACGATGTCCTTGATGGGGATGAGGCCGGCTTTGACGCGGTCTTCGGCGAGGGCGAAGATGGTGGACTCCGCGTTGTCGAGGACGGCGTCGGCGCCGTCTTCACCTTCAAAGGCGTTCTGCTGAATCTTGTGGGTGGCGTGGATCAGGTTGCGCAGCAGGGCCTTTTCCTTGACGATGCGCGCGTAGTGCTCGATATTGGAAACCTTGGGCATGCCGTCGGCGAGGGAGGCCAGATACGGCGCGCCTCCCGAGGCTTCGAGGTCGCCGCGGCGGTGCAATTCTTCCGTAAGGGTAATCAGGTCAATGGCTTGCTGGGTTTCGCCCAGCGCGATCATCTGCGTGAAGACGCGGCGATGTTGGTCGAGAAAAAAATCCTCGGCGCGGAGATTTTCGATGGCGGCGTTCAGCGCGTTGTTGTCCAGCAGGATAGCGCCCAGCACGGAACGCTCGGCTTCGAGGTTGCTGGGCAGGGGCTTTTCGAGGGTTGTATCAACAGGCATAGAACTAGCTTATAATTCGCCTTTTCTTCGCTATATGTATCATAACGCGCAATACGAGGCAAGTGTGGAGATTTATTTTTTTGCTGCGTTCCCCTGTCGGACGTATTTCCAAACGCTGCAGGCATTGTGCGCGGAAGTTTTTGGCGCGTCAATCGGAGTGGCTGTGCATCGCAGCGGAAAAACAGTGCAAAAGTTTTTTGCGCTTGCAAAAATTATTTTCTGCGCGAATAAAAAAGGGACGCAAACGACTGCGTCCCTTAGCTGCAACGAACTGTGCCGAAAGCTATTCCACGTTTTCTTTTTCGACGTGGACCTTTACGGTGGCGTTGATGTCGCGGAAGACCTTGATGGTCACGGTGTAGTCGCCGAGAGCCTTGATGGGCTCGGCGATGTGGATCTGGCGCTTGTCCACCTTGAAGTTTTGCGCCGCGAGCGCTTCGGAGATGTCGCCGCTGGTGACGGAGCCGAACATTTGCTCGTTTTCGCCGGTCTTGCGCTTAAAGGTGAGCGAAACGTCATTCAGCAAAGCGACTTGCTTTTGCGCGCTTTCGAGTTCCGTGGCGGTTTTCTTGGCCAGGGAGGTGCGGATACGCTCCAGTGCTTTCATGTTGCCGCTAGTGGCTTCGATGGCCATTTTGCGCGGGAGCAGAAAATTGCGGGCGTAGCCGGGCTTGACGGTGACGATGTCGCCGCGGTGGCCGAGCTTTTCGATGTCTTCCTGAAGAATGATTTCCATGATCGCTCTCTAGCTCCTTATCCTTCGGCCTTTACGGTTTCGACGGCCTTCGGTGCTTCCACAGGTTTGGCGGCTTCCGCGGGCTTCGCAGCCTCAACAGGCTTGGCAGCTTCTACGGTTTTCGCAGCTTCGACAGGCTTGTGGGCATCGCCGCCCGCTACGACCTGGCGAGGCTGCTGTGTGCCGCTGGCGCTGCCGGCAAAGGGCAGCAGGGCGATATTGCGGGCGCGCTTGATGGCCACGCCCAGCCAGCGCTGGTGGCGCGAGCAGACGCCGGTCATCCGGCGGGGCAGAATTTTGCCGCGTTCCTGGACGAACTGCGACAGAATGTCCGCGCGTTTGTAGTCGATGAGGTCCATCTTTTCCACGCAGAACTTGCAAACCTTCTTCTTGCGGAAATACTGCCGCTTGCCGCGACGTGGTCCTCCCGGACCGCCGCCTGGTCCGCCGGGACCGCCACCCGGCCCATCACGACGCGGACCACCATGCCCGCCTCCCGGACCGCCTTCACGGCGCGGAGCGCTATGTCCGCCACCACCCGAATGCCCGCCGCCAGTATGTCCCCCGGTTTGCGGCGCGGCGCTCGGCGCTGCTGCTTGCTTCAGTTCCTCTGCCATACCTTCCACCCTTTCGATTTCTCGGTGACCGCGGCGTTAGCCGCAATCGATGCTGCACTACTCAGAATATTTTGCGCGAGGCGAAACGTCAGCCTACGGTCTCCACGTGGCGCTCCGGAGCTCGCTCGGAATGGCGCGGGGCGTGATCCTGCGAACCGCCGGCCGGAGGCGCCGAAGGCGTGCGGCGCGGACGGCGCGCGGCGCGTTTCTCGCGGCGATCGCCCAGCTTCTTCTGCAGCTTCAAATCTTCGTCGAGGCGAATGGTCAGATACTTGATGACCACGTCCTGTACGCGGAGACGGCGCTCCAGCTCGGCCATCAGCTCGCCGTGCGAGGTGCGAATCTGCTGATAGACGTAGATGCCTTCGCGGTGCTTGGCCACTTTGTAAGCCAGTTTGCGGGTGCCCCAATGTTCGGTCTTCTCGATCTTGGCGCCCTTTTCCGCGCAGGTGTGCTCAATGCCGCTGATGACTTTCTTGATGTCCTCTTCCGGAGTCGCCGGGCGAGCGATAAAAATCAGATCGTACAGTCGTTCTTGTTCCATATGACCTCTTCTCTGTCTTTCACTTCTTTAAAAACAACCGGGCGCGAAGCCCGAAAAATCTTGTCACTTGCCGTCGTCGCTTTCAGAATCTTCCGACGCTTTCTTGCGGTTGTACTTATTCATCGCCGCCGCAAAACCCTGCTGCAGAATCATTTCCACGGCATCGGCAGCTTGCGCCACCTCTTCCGAGGCGACTTCCAACTCCGCCTTCTTCATCGGCCGCAAAACGTAAGCCGCCAGGTCGTGCACCGGATGGTCCGGCCCACAGCCGAGGCGCAATCGCGGAAACCCTTGCGTGCCCAGGCTGCTGGTTACGGACTTGGCCCCGTTGTGCGTTCCGGGACTACCGCGTTCGCCGATGCGAATCATGCCCCAGGGCAAATCGCGCTCGTCAAACAGCACCAGCAAGTCCGACGGCTGCAGTTCGTACTTGCCCAGCAGCTCCTTCACAGAGATGCCGCTGAAATTCATGTACGTCTGCGGCTTGGCGAGAAGCACTTCTTGCCCGCCGAGATTGCCGCGCCCTACGAGCGCTTTGCCTTCCGGCCGCGAAACGCGAATCCCATGGCGATTGGCCAGTTCGTCCACGGCCATGAAACCCAGATTGTGCGGCGTCCACTGATACTCCGGGTCCGGATTCCCAAGTCCGACGATGAGGCGCATAGTGTTTTCCGCCAATGCGCACGCACCGCGCTACTTCTTTTTCTTGTCGTCCTTGTCCGCGCCTTTTTCGGCCTTGCCGCCGGCTTCCGCGCCCTCTTCGCCTTCTTCGTCCTTCTTGCCCTTCTTGATGACTTCGGGCTCGGCCGGGGTGGTTGCCGCCGCGGCGACGTCAGCGGGCTTCTCTTCTTCAACGCGCAGGGCCACTACGTGGGCCAGCACGCGATCGGGTTCGGTGAGCAACTTCATCTTTTCCTTGTCCAGCGGCAGATCATTGGCACGCAATGCACCGTTCAGCGCCAGGTTGCTCACGTCCGCGCGGAACTCCGTGGGAATGTCGGCGGGCAAGCATTCGATTTCCACTTCGCGGGTAACCACTTCAAAAACGCCGCCTTCGACCTTGACACCCTTGGGTTCGCCAAAGGTGTGCACGGGAACTTTCACGCGCATGCGCACGTCCATGGCAATGCGCAAGAGGTCCACGTGCAGGAGCTTTCCGGAGACGGGGTCCACTTGCCAGTCTTTCAAGATGGCCGGCTCGTGCTTACCGCCGAGATCCACCTGAAACAAAGTATTGTGTCCGCTCTCCGAACGCAGAATTGCGCCGACTTGCTTGGCGTTTACCGCCAGGGAAATCGCTTCGCCCTTGCCGCCGTACAGCGTCGCGGGCAATTTTCCGGACGCCCGCAAACGCCGTGCTTCATTCTTGCCGCGCAGATCGCGTGCCGCGCCTTCCACTACGATTTTTTCTGCCTGAGCCATGTTCTGTTTCCTTCCCGTCCTAAATCCAAGAGTCCAAAACTCGCCGAACCAAAACTCTGTCCTGCCGATACCTCAAATAAACAGCTCGCTAATCGAGGTTTCCTCGTGAATCGAGCGGATCCCGCGCGCCAGCAACTCCGCCACGCTGAGCACGGTAATCTTGCCCATTTTCTTGCCCGCTTCGCAGAGGGGCACGGAATCCGTGGCTACCACTTCCTTGATCTGCGATTTCCCGATGCGCTCGACCGCCGGCCCCGACAGCACGGCGTGGGTACAAGCCGCAAACACTTGTGTCGCGCCTTCGTGCAATAGCGCTTCCGCGGTTTTCACCAGCGTTCCAGCGGTATCGATAATGTCGTCCACAATCAGCGCGCTGCGTCCGCGGATGTCGCCAATCAAATGCATCACTTCGCTAACGTCAATGTCCACGCGCCGCTTGTCCACGATGGCCAGAGGCACGCCCAACTTCTTGGCAAAAAACCGCGCACGCTCCACACCGCCCGCATCCGGCGAAACGACCGTCAGATCCGGCAAATCCTTGTGCCGGAAATATTCCACCAGCACCGGCGAAGCGAACAAGTGATCCACCGGCACGTCGAAATAGCCTTGAATCTGCGGCGCGTGTAAATCTAAAGTCAGCGCGCGACTAGCACCGGCGGTTTCCAGCAAATCCGCCACCAGCTTTGCGGATATCGGAACGCGCGGCTTGTCTTTGCGGTCCTGCCGCGCATAGCAGTAGTACGGCAGCACCGCGGTAATGCGCCAGGCCGATGCGCGCTTGAACGCGTCGATCATCAGCAGCAACTCCAGGAGGTGGTTGTCCACCGGATAATGGCAGGGCTGCACGACGAAGACGTCCGCGCCCCGCACATTTTCCAAAATCTGAAAATGAATCTCGCCGTCGGAAAAGCGCCCAAGCTTGGCCTGGCCGAGCGGAACATCCAAATGCTTGCAAATGCTTGCCGCCAACACCGGGTTGGCCGTGCCCGTAAAAATTTTGAACCGGTCGTCGTTCAAGACGCGATCGCTCCAGGCAGTCGTTTTTCAAAACGACTGCAAAATTTAAGTCGGGCCCACTACGCTTGGCGGTTGGCTTACTGCGACACGCGAGAAGACGGACGGCCTTGCGGCAACCCCACTTCCACTTCGTAAAAGACGCTGCGGCTTACCTTACACGCGCGCCAGAAACAGCGCGGAGATACCTGCGTCGCGAAATCGTTTCGCAAACGAAGGCCTGATCGTGCGGAAACCTAACAGCGGCTCGGCGCGCCGTCGCTGGGCTCGGGAAAACTCCAAACACCGCCGAACCGCTACCCGCCAGCGAGGCTTCTGCAGCTCCATTTTGCAGCAATACCCGCTTGATTTGCTTGAGTCGCGGGTGACGCAGGAACACCGGCCCTTCAAAATCGTTGGCAAAACTGCTTAAGGAGCCGGCGCCCTGCGCGCTCCAAGTGAGAGCACAGAACCTCCAAATGGTAGAGGCTTTAGGGGATTTTGTCAACGGTTTGCGCGCGTCCGCTTTGTGTGCAGCGCGATATAAGGACTGCGCGTCCAGCCATTTGTAGGCGAGGGGAGTGGGCACATGAAGGTTGCGCGGAGACACAATCAAGAGGTATTGTTTGGGCGCATCGGGCAGCGGATAGATCTCGTCGCCTTTGCTCACGCCAAGAGCGCGCCCGCCTTGCAGGAAAAAAGGCACATCCGCGCCCAGCGACGACGCCAGTTCCATCAATCGTGAAGCGTGCAGTTTTTTCTCGCACAGCCGCAGGTAACCCAGCAACGCCGCCGCCGCATCGCTGGACCCGCCGCCCAAGCCGCGCCCCGCGGGAATTTTCTTGCGCAGCACAATCTCGACTCCCCCGCGATCGCGCAATTCGCGGCGCAACAAATCCACCGCGCGGTATACCAGATTTTTTTCTACCGGCTCGCCAGAGAGCGCGGAATTCCCCTCTATATGCAAAGCGATCCCCGACGTCCGAGTCCGTCGCAAAATCAAATCATCGTGGAGCGAAATGGTTTGAAAAATCGTGCGCAGCTCATGAAAACCGTCGGGACGCCGGCCCAAGACGTCCAGGCGCACGTTGATTTTCGCAAAGGCAGGAATGTGCACTTCATTCATGTGGGAACGCGATTCTCTCGCACGCCGCGACGGCTTATTTTACGGCTTTTCGTTTGCCGCGCCAGCCGGCACGGGGGTCTGCTGCGCCACGCGGTGCTTGGACTGTGACAGCTTTTGCTCCACTTCCGCAATCTTGTCGTTCTCAATGTCCGCAGGCAGCGCGCGGTGCCACTCTACCAAAGACTTTTCCCATTCCGCAGCAGCTTTGTCGCCGCGTCCGGTCTTGGCATACAGATCGCCCAAGTGCGAATGAATGGTCGCGTCATGACTCTCGCGCCCTTCGGCCATGCGCAACGTGGCCTCGGCATCCGCCAGTTTGTTCTGCTTAAAGTAAATCCAGCCCAGGCTATCCAGGTACGCGCCATTGTATGGCTCGTCTTTCAGTGCCCGGCGCACCAAATCCTCCGCCTCATCCAGGCGCGTCCCCAAATCGCCCAGCATGTAGCCGTAATAGTTCAGCACCTGAGCGTTGTTGGGATTCACGGCCAATACTTTTTTGAACTGTTCTTCGGCGCGATCGAACATCTTCTGCCGCTCGTAAATGGCGCCGAGCAGGAACCACACCATCTCATTGTCGCGTTGCGGTCCCGGCAAGGCCTCCGCGGTGCGCGCCGCGGCTTCGGCTTCCTTGTAACGCCGCCCGCGCTCGTAGACCTGAGCGATATTTAGATAGGTGTCGCGGTCCGCCGCACCCGCGCCTACTCCGCCGTTCGCGGAAAGCTGCGCGCGCAAAATCTTAACGGCTTCGTCGGTCTGCCCGTTTTCGCCCAGCAGCAGCGCATCACTGGTGCGAATCGCCGCATCTCCCGGATATTTCGCCACCGCGTCCTGACCATTGGCCAGCGCCTTGGGCAAATCCTTGGCCGCGCGATAGGTGTCCATGACCAGCAGCCGCGCGCGCTTGTCCTCGTCTTCGCCCAGGTGCCCCAGCTCATCGT
>Ga0209040_10001847_pt1 | contig 16761 bp, 15 predicted proteins | sample BogFormECP12_OM3_FD_188240 | JGI IMG/M metagenome (GOLD analysis project Ga0209040, IMG submission 188240) | Bog forest soil microbial communities from Calvert Island, British Columbia, Canada - ECP12_OM3 (SPAdes) (version 2) | ecosystem: Environmental > Aquatic > Freshwater > Wetlands > Bog ...
AGCGGGCGGAATCATCGCACCGCCGAGCATGATTTACGGCTTCTCACTTCAGGCCATCGGAGACCGAAGCGGATTGCCCGGGGTGCACTCGTTTTTCGGCGGCGCCGAACACGAGTGGTACCTACCCATCCGGCGCGGCGACCGCATCGACGTGTCGGTGAAACTGTTAGACGTCGCCATCCGGCACGGGGAGTTCGCCGGCCGCTCGGTGAAGCAAACGTCAGAAGTGCTCTTCACCAATCAGAACGGCGAAATCGTCGCGAAATCCATGCCGTGGGGCATCCGGACCGAACGAGGCGCGGGGAGCAAAGGGTCCAAGCACAAGGACCTCACGCCTGCACAGTATTCCGATGACGAGATAGCCCGTATTGCGCAGTGCTACGCCGAGGAACCGGCGAAAATCCGGGGCGCAAAGCCGCGGTACTGGGAGGACGTCGCCATCGGCGACAGCATCGGCGAATTGATCCGCGGCCCATGGACAGCCACCAACTCGGTCTGTTTCATGCGTGTCTACGGAGGACAGTTCCTCAAGACACACAGCTACTGGTACGACTACCTCGCACAGCACCCGAAGGCCGGGCGGCCCAATCACCAGGGCATCCCCGAAGGGCCCTCTAGAGGGCACTGGGACAACGAATACGCTCGCAGTGTCGGTGTTCCCGCCGCGTACGACTACGGTCCGGAACGCATCGCGTGGCTTTGCACGCTGGCCACCTACTGGGCCGGCGACCAAGGCACCCTGCGCAAGTTGACGGTGACGCTGCGCAGATTCAACCTGCAGGGCGACCTGACCACACTGACCGGCCGCATCACCGACAAAGCCGAACTGGACGGCAGGCCCGTGGTGAGAGCCGAAATCTCCGCGACCGACCAGCGCGGCATCGTGACCGCCGCCGGGGAGACCGAGATCGAACTACCGCGCAGGAACGACCGAGAGAAGACACGATGACCGACACCTCCGCAGGGCACAGCACTGACGGCGCGGGCGAACTCGCCGGACCACTGAGTGGCGTCCGGATTCTCGACTTCACCCGCGTGCTTGCTGGTCCGTTCGCCACCATGATGCTCGGCGACCTCGGCGCTGAGATCATCAAGATCGAACGACCCGGCAAAGGCGACGAATCCCGTTACAGCGGACCGAAGGCCAACGGTGAGAGCACACACTTCATCACCGCCAACCGCAACAAGAAGAGTGTGGTCCTCGATCTGAAGAAGCCCGAGGGCGTCCGGGTGGCGCGGGAACTGGCCGCCAAGTGCGACGTCGTTGTCGAGAACTTCCGCCCGGGCGTTATGGCCCGCCTCGGTTTGGACTACGAGTCGCTGCGCGAGGTCAACCCCGCCATCGTGGTCGCATCGATCTCCGGATTCGGCGCGTACGGCCCGATGCGCGACCGACCCGCGTTCGATGTGATCGCTCAGGCCATGACCGGTGCCATGTCGGTCACCGGCCATCCCGGCCAGCCGCCGTCGCGGCTGGGGGTCGCGATGGGCGACCTGGCGGGTGGCCTCTACGCGATCATCGCCATCCTTGCAGCCATCCGGGAGCGTTCCATCACCGGCCGTGGCGCTGCGATCGACATCGCGATGTACGACTCGATGCTGGGTCTGATGCACTATTACCTGACCGATTACTTCCTGACGGGCAAGGATCCTGGACCCGTGGGCTCGGGCAATCCCAGCATCGTTCCCTACGGTGCCTACCAGGCCAAGGACGGTGACATCATCATCGCGGCCTTCCAGACCCAGTTCTGGCGCCGGCTCTGCGACGTCATCGGCCGCCCCGACTTGTCGCGCGATGAGCGGTTCGCCACCAACGATCTGCGTGTGGCCAACAAGGCGGAACTGACGCCGATCCTCGAGGAGGTCCTCGTCACGAAAACCCGCGCCGAATGGTCGGCGGCCCTCGATGCGGCCGACATCCCGAACGCGTCGGTTCAGAAGGTCAGCGAAGTGGTGGTAGCGCCGCATACCGAGGCCCGCGGGATGATCGAGCAGGTCGACCATCCGATCGCCGGCATCGTGAAGATGACCGGACGCCCGATCAAGTTCGTCGGACGTGATCGCGAGCCGTTGCGTCCGTCGCCGATGCTGGGTGAGCACACGGTCGAGGTGCTGCGTGGCCTGCTCGACTACACCGACAAGGACATCGAGGGCCTGGTCGCCTCGGGCGCAACGGAACTGGGCGCCGTGGCGGCAGAGGTCTGAACACGCACCGTGGCACATCCGACCAGGCGCAGCCCATCCGAAGACGACTGGCGCGACCATTACCTGCGGCGCGTGGTGGATGCGCGCACCGCGGCCACCAAGGTGCCTGCGGGAAGCCTGCTCGTATTCACTTCGTACGAGGGTGAGCCGACGGTTCTGATCGACGCGATGATCGCCGAAGGTGTCCTCGGCACGTGTCGCGGGTTCCAGTCCGTGCGAGGGACCCGCGGGCTTCTCGCCGATCCGGAGGTCACCGGCGGGTTACGCCTGCTGACCTACTCGCCGGCAGGCGCGGCCGTCAAGGCGGTGGCCGACGGCACGGCGAGTTTCATCCCGGGTTCGATACACACCATCTGCCGGCTCCTCGACGACGGTGCGTTCGCGCCGGACGTGGCCGTGGTGAATTTGACGCCGCCCGACGAGCAAGGATTTTGCTCCTTCGGGTCCAGTACCGACTTTGCCGCCATCGCCGCGCAAAGGGCGCGGGTGGTCATCGCGCAGGCGAACTCCGCCATGCCCCGCGTGTCGTCCGAGCTGCGGCTGCACGTCTCGGAGGTCGACTGGTTCGTCGAGGTGGACGAGCCGCTACCGGCCGCGCCGTCCGTAGTCGTCGACGAGGTGTCCCAACGCATCGGCGAGTTCGTGGCCGAGCTCGTTCCCGACGGCGCCTGCGTTGAGGTCGGCATCGGCGCGATTCCCGACGCCGCACTCGACGCCCTCAGCGGGCGCCGTGAGCTCGGCATGCATTCGGGATTGCTGACCGACGGTATGCGGCGCCTCTACGACGAGGGCGTACTGACCGGCGAGCGCAAGGAAGTCGACCGAGGTCTGCTGGTCGCCAACCAGCTCCACGGCTCCGAGGAGCTCTACCGATTCGCGGCCACTTCGCCTGCGGTCAGCATGCGGTCGGCGGCATACACCCACGATGTCCGAATCATCGGATCGCTCAGCAACTTTCACGCGCTTAACTCCGCGGTCTCGGTGGACTTGCGCGGTCAGGTCAACTCCGAGTTCTTGCGCGGTCGCCAGGTCGCGGGCACGGGCGGATCGCTTGACTTCGCCATTGGCGCTTCGGTGTCGCGCGGCGGACGATGCATCGTCGCACTTCCGGCCACGGCGGGTGGCGGAAAGTATTCGCGAATCGTGCCGGTGCTGGAAAGCGGCAGCGTTGTGACCTTGCCGGCAGTTCTCGTCGACTGCGTAGTCACCGAGTATGGCATCGCCCGGCTGTCGGGTCGAACGCTAGAAGAACGCGCCCGCGAACTGACTGCGGTGTGCCATCCCGATTTTCGCGACCTGTTGGGTGCGTCATCGTGATGCCTCCGTCACCGCGCCCGGTAACGTCAGCGCCGCTTTGCGGGCGTGCTGCCCTCGACAGAGACGTCGAAATCGTGGCTGGCGCACAAATGCAACTGCATCTGCGCCTGGGCCCGCTCGGCGTCGCCGTCGCGGATGGCGTTGGCGATGGCCACGTGTTCCTCGATAGTTCGACGCAGCCGGGCGGAACTGCGCTGACTCGAATTGTAGAAACGGTATTGATCGACCCGGTTGTAGACCTGGGACAGGAAGCGCGTGAGCATCTTGTTGTCGGAGGCCTGAAAGATCGCCTGATGAAACGCGCGGGCCGACGCCAGGGCCATCGTGGTATTACCGCTCTTGATTTCATACCGCATCTCGGAGATGGTTCTCTCGAGTTGCGACACGATCGACTCACCAGCCTTTCGTGCGATGACCTGACGAACGGCGAGAGTTTCGAGCGCGACGCGGATTTCGTGAACGTCGTCGGCCTCGGCCTGCGACAGGCTCGCGACGAGGATCCGCCTGTGATGGCGTGTCAGCAAGCCCTGCACCTCGAGCTCGCGCAGAGCTTCACGCACGGGGGTTCTACTGACGCCGAGCTGGCTCGCGATCTCACTCTCGGTGATGGCCTGCCCGGGAGCGAAAGCGCCCGACAAGATCCCGTCGCGGACGGCGACGAAGACATCGCCGACTGCGGACGAAGAGCGTTGTTGCGCGGCCGAAGCGTTGGCCGTGGTCGCGAACGGGTTGGGTTGCACCGGAGGAGTCCTCTCTCTGGCTCGCCGAGACGGGGCCGAGCATCGGTTCGCGTGCCGCGGTCTCAATCGCGACGGGCCATGCGGCCAGCTGAATACTTGTATGCTAATGCCAAGCTGGCAGCCACAATAGCAACCTCGAACCTCGGATCCGAAGAGCAACGCGAATCGATGACTAGGCAGAAGGTGCACACGTGGCCGACGATCTAGCGAATATCTTTTCCGCAGCCGAGCGGTTGATCGACCAGCTCGACAATCCCCATCACATCGCGATCATGGAAAACTACCGAATGCACGCGATGTTGGAGTATTGCGGCCGGTTCGACGAACTCCTGGCCCCCGAGATGACCATCGAGCACCCCGTTTACCGCATCTGCACGCCTCAGACCGGATATCGCGTGTACGACGGGATGGAGGAAGTGCGCGATGAGTTCTATGCCCCGCTGGTGGAACGTGGGCAGACGGTGCAAACCAAGGAGCAGGAACACATCGCCGTCAGCGACTGGGGATTCTCCCAGGAGCAATTTGTGCATCAGCACCTGAGGGGACACGCGGCGAAGGCCAAGGGGCATGACGTCGAAGACCTCGACGGCTACTACGTCGAGGACCATTGGACGTCGATGTATTTCGTCTACAACGAGGAAGCCCGTCTCGTCGGCGAGCATATCTATCACTCGCCGGCGACTGATCTGCGCAAGATCAGTCGCGAGGAGTTCTACGACCTCGAACAGCTGCGGGCCGTTCTGGAACCGAAGATCGCGGCGGGACCACACCGTCGGCTAGCGGTAGGGAGCAACGGGTGAGCGAAACTATCGTGTCGGGCATTCCTACGTTCTTCTCGGCCGAAGTAGCCGCCGATCCGTACGCGTTCTACCGAATGTTGCGGGCCGATGCGCCGGTGCACTATGACCCGGAGTTGAATGGCTATCTGATCAGCAGGCATGCGGACGTGGCACGGGGATACCGGGATCCGATCTTCAGCTCGCGCAGCTACGAACAGATCATTGAGCCGGTGTTCGGGCGATCGCTGCTGCAGATGGACGGCAAGGAGCATGCGCGCAAGCGTGCCCTGGTGACTCCTTACTTTCGCGGCAAGGGACTGGAAGCATGGCAGGGCGTCATCATGCGCAATGCCATGGCGATTCTGGGCGACGCCACCGCCGGCGCGGCCGAACACCTGGCCAGCCGATTCGAGCCGGGTCAAACGGTCGACATTGTGGACGAATTCTGCAATTACCTTCCGGTGTACGTCATTACGGAGATGCTTGGGCTGCCGCGAGACGATTATCCTCGCTTCAAACAGTGGTACACCGCGCACACGAATTTCATCGGTGCGTTCGGCACCGATCCCGAGATAGATCGGATCGGGCGGGCGGCGACCGCCGAACTGTGGGAGTATCTGACGCCGATCATCGCCGAGCGGCGCGCCAGCCCAGGCTCCGATCTGATCTCCACCCTGGTGACGGCAGAAGTCGAGGGCGAGACGTTCGATGACATCGAGGTCAAGACGCATGTCACCCAGCTGCTCAACGCGGGCTCGGAGACCACTGGAAAGGCGTTGGCGAGCATGATCGCCATAGTGCTCGGCCAACGCGAACTGTTCGACGAGATCCGTGAGGACCGCTCGAAGATCACCGCCGCCATCAGCGAGACATTGCGGTACATCCCGCCGTCGCAGATGAACAGTCGGCAGGTGACCGAGGACATCGAGTTGCATGGCCAGCACATTCCGGCAGGGTCGTTGGTGGTGTTGATGATCGGCAGCGCGAACAGAGACGAAGCGCGATTCGACCACGCCGACCAATTCGACCCGCGCCGCAGCGACCTGGAACACGAGAAGGTGTTCAACAACACCGGTGAGCATTTCGCGTTCGGTGGCGGACGACACTTCTGCCTCGGGGCGATGCTTGCTCGCAGTGAAATCGATGTGGGGATGAACCTGTTGCTGGACCGGTTCCCGAATATGCGAGTGGCCGATGGGTTCACGCCCGCGTGGACCGGGGTGAAGGCACGCTATCTTCCTCGACTCCTGTTGACGCTGTAGCGGCGGGCAGGGCGCCGGTGTCAGACGCGTACTACGAGCTGATTGACCAATCCGCTTCGTTCGGTGAACGATTCGGCGCGACCGAGTATGTGCGAAGCGCGTGGGATCCCACCATCCAGAACGGTGCGCCGGTGTCGGCCTTGCTCGTTCGTGCGCTAGAGCGCTGCAGCCCCCGTGAGGGTGTTCGGTTGAGCCGGGTGGCGGTAGATCTTCTCGGCCCGGTTCCGATCTGCGATGAGCTCTGGGTTTCCGCGCAGATTGAGCGCGCGGGCTCGAAGATCGAACTGCTCAGCGCCGACATGCTGGGCCCAGGCCCCAACGGAGTATGGCGTGCTGTCGCCAAGGCCAGTGCATGGCGGTTCGCGAATTACGACACCGTGGCGCTGACCTTCGCCGTGGCGCCACCGTTGCGTCCGGTCGGAGAGGCTTCGCGGTTTCAGGTGGACGGGAGCCTTACCCCAAGCTATGTCACAAGCTTGGAGTGGTGCATGCTCACCGACTTGTATGACATTCCGGCGGAGTCTTGGGCTAGGCCGGTCGTCGACCTGGTTCACGGGGAGACGATGACGCCGCTGGAACGTCTGTTCACGGTGGCTGACATGGCGAATGGTCTGGGCACTCGAGTCGAGATGCTCGATTGGATGTTCATGAACACCGATCTGGTGGTGCATATCCATCGGATACCCCAGGGTGAGTGGGTTGGTGTGCAGGCCGAGACGAATTACGGGCCCGACGGAGTTGGAGTATCGGCAGGCACGCTCTTCGATCAGTGTGGTGCCGTCGCCAAAATCCAACAGGCTCAACTACTTAGGCCTCGGGTCGAGCGATGAGCGAGTTACGGTTCGACGGCCAGGTGGTGTTGGTCACGGGGGCTGGGCGCGGCCTCGGTCGAAGCCATGCCCGTGCGTTGGCCGCGCGAGGCGCGCGGGTGGTTGTTGCCGATCGCGGTGTCGAGGCCGACGGAAGTGGATCGTCGTCGGCTCCCGCCGACGCGGTGGTGGGTGAGATCACGAAGAACGGCGGTGAGGCGATTGCGTGTTACGGCTCGGTCGCCGAGGAGCAGTCCGCGAACGCGATCGTTGCCACGGCCATCGACTCCTATGGGCGTATAGATGCCGTTGTGAACAACGCAGGCATTGGTCTGGGCGGGCTGTTCGTCGAGACGGACCCGGCAACGTTCCGCACGCTGGTGGATGTTCACTATTACGGCACCCTCTACGTCACCAGGGCCGCGTGGCCGCATTTCGTGCGCGCAGGCTACGGACGCGTCGTCAACACGGTTTCGGAGGTGATGCTTGGGGGGATGCCCGGTGTGGTGCCGTACGGCTCGGCCAAAGGCGCGGTCTTCGCGCTCACTCGCGGACTGGCTGTCGAAGCCGCCGCGCACGGCATCCGGGTCAATGCCATCGCGCCCCGCGCATACACGCGGATGTCGGCGCCCCAATCCGATCAGATGGCGGCCAACATGGCCCCGCCGGACGGGACGCCGAAGAAACTCGCGGGCGCAATGGCTCCCGAGCAGTGCGCTTCAGCGGCTGTCTACTTAACACACCGGTCCTGCTCGCTCAACGGCGAATTGCTAACGGTCGGTCTCGGCGGCATCTCGCGCGTCGCCGTGGTTCAGAGCCCGGGAATTTGGCGGGAATCGCTGACCGCCGAGGATATCTCGAACAATCTAGACGCGATCGTGGACCTCGGCGCCGCGCACGAAATCCGTGCCATTCCCAATCTGTGACTGCGACTATCGCGTATTCGCCAGTCGCCCAACCCGAGCCATCAGTCCGGTGTATCGGGCACCGAGCAGGCGCGGCAGCGCCGCGGCCGCCCACCCGTCGGGTCCGATGACGATTCTGGCCCGGTTCCTGTCGGTGCCGCGCAGGATCAACCGGGCCGCCTTCTCCGGAGACGTCAGCGCGGCCCGTTGGAACTGCCGCACGGCCTTGTCGCGATCTTCGGTGTCGGCGGTGCGCATATTCGCGCCGAAGTTGCTGCCAACGACGCCGGGATGCACACAGTGCACGGTAATCGGATGCCGTTCGATGATCATCTCCTGGCGGATCGCTTCAGTAAATCCTCGCACCGCGAACTTCGATGTGCTGTAGCCGCTTTGGTAGGCGAAGGCGATCAGTCCAAATGCGCTCGAGATGTTCACGAGGCGGGCGGGCCGTTGCGGCGATCCGGCTTCGATCAGTTGCGGCAGGAACGCTTTGGTGCCGTTGACGACGCCGCCGACGTTGATCCCGATTAACCAGTCGAAATCTTCCCACGACATGTCGGCCGCGCTGGCGAACAGATCGACTCCGGCGTTGTTGAACACCATCGAGGCGGGCCCGAGGTCGCGACGTACATCGTCAGTTGACTTGCAGGATGTTCTCGTGCCCGTCGACGGTCGGGCGGCCGGTAGCCACCATTCCGCCCGCGTTTTTCGCCAGAACGTCGATGCGCGGGTAACGGTCGCGTAGTTCGCCGGCGAGCCGCCGAACCTGGGACAGGTCGGAGAACTCGGCGACGAAATGGTCCACATTCAGTTCCGCGGCGACAGATTTCGTCTTCTCTGGCGAGCGGCCGACCACGACGACGTTATGCCCGGCGGGGTGAAGCTGCCGGGCCCCGGCGGCGCCGAGGTCGTCGCTGGCGCCGGTGATGACGATCGTCCTACCCGTCAAACCCGTCCCTTCCGTCCCGTTCTCGCAGTCGCCGTGTCGCGCACCTGAGCGGGGTAGGGCGGGCGGCTGGGAATCCAATGATTATTTTTATGTACGAGAATTAGCATTCTCGTATCAGGTCGGCGAATCCCCGTCACGCCAGACTGTCAGCGAAGCTGTTGAGTCGCAGCCTGCAGGACTTCGGCACCGGCGCCCGTCTTCTCCTTTGTGGACAGCGCCCGGATCGAGACGTCGTGGCCCTCGGCGGCTTTGCGTAGCGCGCCCACAGTGCCCTGATCGCGGGTCAGGTGGGTGAACGGATCCCAGTGATACCAGCGCATCGCGTTTTCGTACGTCATCTTGTTGATTTCGGCGTCGGGCACGTTGTGTTCGGTTAGGACCTCGTGCAGCTGCTCAGGGGCGTTGGGCCACATCGAGTCAGAGTGCGGGTAGTCCGCCTCCCAGCAGATGTTGTCGATGCCGACCGCGTTGCGCAGTTGCACGCCAACGTGATCGGAGATGAAGCAGGTCAGGAAGTGGTCGCGGAACACGTCCGAGGGCTTTTGCTTGCCGAAGTCCTGACCGGTCCACGTCGAGTGCATCTCGTAGGTGCGGTCAGCGCGCTCCAGGAAGTAGGGAATCCAGCCGGTGCCGCCCTCGGAGAGGGCGATCTTGAGGTCTTTATATTCCTTAACGGGCTTGGACCACAACAGATCCGCAGCCGCCTGCACGATGTTCATTGGCTGCAGGGTGATCATCACGTCCATCGGCGCATCCGGCGCCGTGATCGCTAACCTGCCGGAGGACCCGATGTGCACATTCATCACCGTGTCGGTGTCGACGAGCGCCTCCCACATCGGCTTCCAGTAGTCGAAGTCATGGAAGGACGGGTAGCCCATCGCGGCGGGGTTCTCGGTAAAAGTCAGTGCGTGCACGCCGCGTGCAGCGTTTCGACGGATCTCCTTGGCGCACGCCTCGGCATCCCAAATCACCGGCAGTGTCATCGGGATGAACCGAGCCGGGTAGGCCCCGCACCATTCCTCGACGTGCCAGTCGTTGTAGGCCTGCAGCAGCGCTAGGGAGAATGCCGGATCGTCGGTGGCGAACAGGCGCCCGGCGAAGCCGGGGAAGGACGGAAAGCAGATCGAACCGAGGATGCCGCCGGCGTTCATGTCCTTGATGCGTTCGTCGACCTGCCAGCACCCTGGCCGGATCTCGTCGAGGCCCTGTGGCTCCAAGCCGTATTCCTCTTTCGGCCGGCCCGCCACGGCGTTGAGCGCGACGTTAGGAATGACCACGTCGCGGAACTGCCAGGTATCGCTGCCGTCGGGGTTGTGCACCAGCCGCGGCGCCTCCTCGAGGTACTTCTTCGGGAGGTGATTCTTGAACATATCGGGTGGCTCGACGATGTGATCGTCAACGCTGACCAGAATCATGTCGTCTTTGTTCACTTCTGACCTTTCTGTCCGGCGCGCCAAGTGTATGTGAGTATACCGGCATACAAAAGGTGAGAATAGCGGCAATGATGGTCATCCACCGCGTCGATCGGGAGACGATGAGTTCATGACAACGGAGTGCGTCGGAGGATCTTCAACCACGTACTGGGCGCTGATCGAGTCGGCGGCGCGATCGCGGCCCGACCGGATCATCCTGTCCGACGACTACGGTCGGAACCTCACGGCTTCGGGGCTGCGCAAGTGCGCTTTGCGCACTGCGGCAGCCCTCACTGAAGCCGGCGTCTGCGAGGGCACCGTCGTCTCGTGGCAACTCCCGACGACGTTGGAGACCATGGTTGTGATGGCTGCGCTGGCGCGTCTGGGTGCCGTGCAAAATCCCATCCTTCCGATCTGGCGGGAGAACGAAATTCGCCATGCGATTGCCCAGATCGGAAGCGACGTGCTCGTCGTACCGCGCACGTGGCGAGGCTTCGACCACGGCGATCTCGCGCAGGCGTTGGCCCGTGAGTGCCCCATGACCCTGGTGATATTGGATATCGACGGCCCACCCGACAACCCGGATCTTCGGCTGCCCATGGGTGAGCCGTCCCGGTTGCCCGAGGCGCCGACGAATGCGGACGGCGTGGCCTGGATCTACTATTCCTCAGGCACTACCGCTGCGCCGAAAGGAATCCAGCACAGCGACGCGTCTGTGATGGCGGGGTGTGCCGGTGTTCTCGGCATGCTGGGAACTAGCAGCGACGACGTGACTCCGATCGCCTTCCCGGTCTCGCATATCGGTGGCGCCGCAATGCTCGCCGCCGCCCTGACGACCGGTATGCGGCTGGTTCTGTTCGATGTCTTCGATCCAGCCATGACGCCCCTCGCCATCGCCGCCCATCGCCCGACGCTGCTGGGTTCAGCGACACCGTTTTTCGTCGCCTACCTGGCGGCCCAGGATCGGTACGGTCCCGAGCCGCTCTTCCCCGCCCTACGCGGCTGCACCGGTGGCGGGGCGCCGATCGCCGCGGAGCTGGGACGGCGCGTACGACGAGTGCTGGGAGTGCCGGGGGTCGCGAACGCCTGGGGGCTGACGGAGTTTCCCGTTGCGACTTCGCCACGCTTGGACGACGCCGAAGAGCTGCTGGATCATTCCGTCGGCAAACCGGTGCCGGGGGTTCGCGTTCGGGTGGCGGATACCGAAGGCCGTGACGTGGCGACGGGCACAGAAGGTGAACTGAGGCTCAAGGGGCCGCAGTGCTTCAAAGGCTATGTCGACGCCTCACTCGACACCGACGCGTTCGACGCCGACGGTTGGTACCGCACCGGTGATCAGGGCCGTATCGACGCCGACGGAAACGTGCACGTCACCGGCCGGATAAAGGACGCGATCATCCGCAACGCGGAGAACATCTCGGCACTAGAGGTGGAGGAGGCGGTGATCACGCATCCCGACGTCGCGGACGTCGCTGTGATCGGTGTTCCCGATGAGCGGACAGGGGAGCGGGTTTGCGCGGTCGTCGTACCAGCGCGAGGCGCAATGGGCAGCATCACTGATCTCTCCACCCATTGCGGCGCACAAGGTCTCAGCAGGTACAAGTGGCCTGAGAGGGTAGAGCTCGTCGACGCACTGCCGCGCAACCTCACCGGCAAGGTGCTCAAAGCAGAACTTCGTCGCCGGTTTTCCTGAAGGGTGCGCCCGCCGCGGCCACACAGCCGAGGGACGCGGATGTTGATCGATGGATCGATCGGACTGCTCGATATGCGCATTTCCGTGCCGATCCCGCTGTCGGCGCCAGGCATGCCGTGATAGTGGCCGCGATCACGCCGATTTACACGCGCGCGTCTTGCTCGGCCGCGAGCGCCTGCTGGATTACCGCCGCGCCGATGAACTCGTCGAGCAGATCCGCCGCCGACAGCAGGACCAAAGTCAGGCCACCATGCCCGGGCCAACCTCCGTCAGGATCTCGTGGCCGCCGCACTGCTGTCGGGGTAGCCGGCCCGCAGGCGCTGGCTCCGGCCGGCTGGCCAACCGGCACCGCCCTTCGCATTCCAGGCTTGACCGGTTGCTGTGGTGGCGACAATTTTTGGCTTCTGGTTCGCCACGTCGGCGGCGTGGAGGGCAGACGAACTGTCGCGTGGTTTCGGTGTTACTCACGGGTCGAGCAATATTGATGCCATCAACACCTGCGGCATATCCGCAGGTCGTTTCGTGTCGTTTCGCGTACTCTCGCGTAGATTAATTATGGGTTTCGCAGGTCACGGCCATTTCTGGGGCGGGTTCGATTCCCGGCAGCCCATCCTGCGCCCCATTTGGGGCGCAGTGGGGACCGCAGCAGAGTTAGGAACAGTTTCAGTCCGCGATCAACGCTGCTGAAGCTGGCTGTTGGCAATGCCGCGTCGTCGGCCCCGATTTCCGAGCTGCTTTCGATGCGCACCCGGCCACGGTTGTGCCGAGTTCGCGGTGTTGTCGTTCGGCATCGACAGCGCGATCGGCGAACCGGGGTATGCGCGGGGTACTGGGTCGGCTTCCTCTTTGTCGGCCGGGCTACACGATTTATGGCGGCACCTCGGAGGTGCAGCTCAACATTGTCGCCGAGCGTCTGCCGGGGCCTGTTCCTGCGATCCGTGGGGCAGTTCCTTAAGCGGAGAGGATAGGCGGCATAGTAGAGCCGCTGAGTGATGACGTTTGTATCCTCCTATGCGGTTGTGTCAGCGCCGACGTCGTCCGAAGGGAATAACGAGCTCATGGAGTCAAGCGCGTCGCGCTGGACGCCTTCGATCACTTCGACGTAAGTCCCCGTTGTCACGGTGATCGAGCTGTGCCGCAGGATCTTTTGGACTGTTGTCGGCTCGACTCCCATGGTGAACAGCAACGTCGCGCATGAGTGGCGCAGATCGTGCACTCTGAGTTGAGGTACGCCTGCCGTTTTGCACAGACTGCGGAACATGCGGTTGACGTTTCGGGGTTCAATGGGGCCGCCGACGGCCGTTGTAAACACCAGCCCCGTGTTACGCCACGTCGAACCGGCCGCCCACTGTTCTTTGAGTTGGCGTCGGTGGTGACTCGCAAGGATCGCCACGAGTGGCCCTGGGAGCGGCAGAACTCCCGCGGAGCCTTCGGTCTTGACACTGTCGAGCTTCAGTTCACCATCCACGCGGTGTAGCGCCCGGTTGATCGTGATGCGTCCGGATTCGAGATCCACTTCTTGCCATCTGAGCCCGAGCGCCTCACCACGTCGAAGTCCCATCGACAGCGCGACCGCCCACAGCGCGTAGAGCCGGTGGTTTTCCGCGGCCTTGAGGAAGCGGCGCGCCTCGGAACGTGTGAATGCTCGGACTTTCCGCTCGTCGGTGACACGCACCTGCACCAGACGCGCGACGTTGCGGCTTAGCAGCTCTTCGTCGACCGCATCCTGCAGAGCCGCTCTAAGCACACGCAGGATGTGTCGTATTGAACTCGCGGACAAGACATCGTTGCAGCATTGCGGTGGCTGCAGAGCGCAACATCGCGCCTTCGACTTTTCTGTCCGAGCGGCGTCCTTGCCCTGCGCGCAGCACTGACACTTGGTTTGCAGTCCGGTCAACCATGCGCGGATGTCGGCCGGCTGCAGCGACTTCAACTTGCGCTTTCCGATGCCGGGCACGATGTGCAGGCGCACATCACCCTCGTATGTCGCGTACGTCGTGCGTCGGATGCTGGGCTCTGCGATGATCTCGAGCCAATAGGTCATGTAGTCCGCAACGGTAAATGTTGTTGTTGCCGTAGGTATACCGCGTCGCTGCTGTTCGAGAAGCTTGCCCAGTTCGTCCAATGCGGCACGTTCGGTGCGGCCGTAGACGCTGATGCGCCTGCGTCGCCCGTCGGGGGTGTCGACAAAAACCTTCGCCTCCCACCGGCCGTCGGCACGGCGGTATACGCCGCCTTGGCCATTGGCGTTGCGCTTGGGCTTCCCGCGTGCAGCCATTAGGCGGACTCATCGATCAAGCTGGCGAGATAGTCTTCGAAGGATTGCCGAATAATCCGACGGCACCTACCGATCTGGACCGAAGCGAGCCTATCCTCCCAGATAAGCCGGTAGATCATCCAGCGACTGACCGCGAGTCGGTCTGCAGCCTCTTGAACCGTGATCAATTCGGCCAGAGATCCACCGGCCATCGGACCTTCACCTACCCGCCTCTGTGCCTGAGCGCTAGCAATCGACAATCTAGGACTCAGCATAAGGCCTATTACGCTTGGGAGCAACACACATGGGTACGATACGCTCTGGCCTGTTACGCCCGAGCCGTATGAGGTTGGCAGCCATGCCTAGCGCCGAACCCTCCTCGCTGAACGAGACCACCCGATTGTTTGGCGAAAGAGTCAGGCAACGCCGGCTGGAACTGGGCCTGAGTCAGGAAGCGGCTGCCGTTCGATGCGGCATCCACTGGACGCAACTGGGCAAGGTGGAGCGCGGCCAGCGCAGTCTCCGGCTCGAAACAATCGTCAAGATCGCTGCTGGCCTGGACATCGATCCGGGGAAATTGGTCACCGGGCTGCCGAAGCCCGAACTTCAGTAAGATGGCCCGCAAGACGTCCGCCAGGTCCACGCGGCGTGAAATCGCCGCCTCTACACATCCGGAACCTGTATTTTGCCTTCGTTCGGCCCTTAATAGGGTGCATTTGGGCCTTTAAGGGTGACAGCACCTCGTACCCAGAGGAGGACACTCACGACTCCCGTGACTTTCCGTCCGAACCCCGCCGCCAGGTTCAGCGTCTAGTGCAGGACGCCGCCGAAGTCGCCCCGAGGCGGGCTCAAAGCCGCGGAGCAGCTAGGGCGCCTCGGCGAGGGTGACCTCGGCGCCGATGTCCTGGCGATGCGGGTGCAGGTCGGCCGGGCATCGATGCGGCGTCGGCGACGATGACCACGACTTCGATCCAGGGAAATTGTTCACCGGGTTGCCGGAGCCTGAGCTGCACTAAGACTGCCGGCAAGACGTCCGCCAGGGTCCACGCGGCATCAAGATCGCCGCCTCTACACATGCCAAACCTGTATTTGGCCTTCGTTCGGGACTTTAAAGGGTGAAAGCGACCTTCACCTAGAGGAGGACACCCATGATTCCCCCGACCTTCCGTCCCGAACCCCGCTGCCACGTCTGCCGCACCGACTCCATTCGCGACGATGTCAATGCGATGCTGGCCGGGGGATCGTCCTACGCCCAGATTGTTCGCGCCGTCGCCGCGGACGGCGCTGGCGAGCTCAGTTTGGACAGCGTGCGCAACCACGCGAACCGCCATTTTCCGGTCCAGAACGCTGCCCAGGCCACCTTCCGCGAAATTGTCGAGCGCCGGGCGGCCCAGAACCGGATCGATTTCATCAACGGGGTTACCACGGCCGTTACCCCGCTGGCCTACTACGAGACGTTGATGGTTAAAGCCTTCCAGCGTCTGGTACAGGACGAGATCAAAGTCAGCCCCGAGACCGGGCTCAAAGCCGCGGAGAAGCTCCAGGGCGCCCTTGGCGAGGGTGACCCCGGCGCCGATCTCCTGCGGGTTCGGGTGCAAGTCGGCCGGATAATCGAAGCGGTGCACGCCATGGTGCCCGAGTCGAAGTGGGGTGAGCTCGCCGCCAGGCTCAATGATGCCGAGCTCGTTCAGCCCTCTCGCGAGCCTCTCTATGCGGGCGAAGATGAGGACGAGGACGAGCCGTTCGATGCCCGTGGTGTCGGCGACGGTGACGATGACGAGCCGTTCGATGGCGGTGGTATCGGCGATGATGACGATGACGAGCCGTTCGATGGCGGTGGCGTCGGCGATGATGACGATGACGAGCCGTTCGATGGCGGTGGCGTCGGCGATGATGACGATGACGAGTCAATTGATGCCGGTGATGTCGGCGACGATGACGACGAGCCGTTCGATCCCGGTGACGTCGGCGACGATGCCGACTTCTGAGCGAATCCGCCCGCAGCCGAGCTGGCCGGCCTTCTCCCGGTCGACCTCGGCGCCGGGAGTAGTGCGAGATACGCGGTACTTACCCGTATATATGCGGTACTTACTCGAACTTGCCCCGCGCCGGGCCCCTCCGGGCGCCGTGGGCATCTCGGTGGAGCACTGACGACACTCTTGACGACAACGCTGACGACAGCACCTGCTCCAGCGACGTCGACTACACGGCCTGCGTCGCGACATCGTGCCTGTTCAGGGAGTGTGCCTACTCCTGGCAGTGTGGGGGTCAGGGGTTCGAGTCCCCTTAGCTCCACCAGTGGATAATCCATCGTGAACGCGCCTTATTCTCGTTTCGGCGTTAGCTGTCCGCGTCGTCTGGGTCGATTTTTGACGACAACGAGCGGTTCGGGTGTCGCCACATTCAGGTATGGGGACATGGTCCGGCTTC
>Ga0209040_10001848_pt1 | contig 16760 bp, 10 predicted proteins | sample BogFormECP12_OM3_FD_188240 | JGI IMG/M metagenome (GOLD analysis project Ga0209040, IMG submission 188240) | Bog forest soil microbial communities from Calvert Island, British Columbia, Canada - ECP12_OM3 (SPAdes) (version 2) | ecosystem: Environmental > Aquatic > Freshwater > Wetlands > Bog ...
CGATCTCGTCGTCGGTGGCCCCGGGGCGGCCGAAGGCGATGTTGTCGCGCACGGTCCCGCGCAGCAGCACCGTGTCCTGCAGCACGAAGCCGATCTGGCTGCGGAGTTTGCGCAGTTTGTAGTCGCAGATGTCGACACCATCGATGGTGATGCGGCCGGCGTCGGGGTCGCGGAAGCGGGGGATGAGGCTGACGATCGTGGATTTGCCGCTGCCGGTGGGGCCGACGATGCCCACCGTTTGGCCGGGACTGATCGTGAAGCTGATGTCGCGCAGCACCGGAACCGCGGGGTCGTAGCCGAATGCGACGTGGTCGAAGGCGATGTCACCGCGAAACGGTGGCGGATCTGCCGGTGCGGGGCGCTCGGGAATCACCTTGTCGGCGTCACACACCGCGAGGACACGCTCCAACGCCACCGCCACCTGGGCGATGGCGTTGGTCATTTGGGCCAGGTCGCGTACCGGTTGAAAGAACTTGGTCAGGTAGGCGAGAAACACGGTCAACGCGCCGGCGGTCATCGTGCCTGCCAGGATGAGCAGTGAACCGCGCCAGAGCACCAGGCCGGTGCACACCGCGATGGCGAGGCTGACCACCGGGGAGAGCAGCGAGGAAACCCGGCGCGCCTTGAGCCATGCCGTGACGGCGTCCGTGCTGACTTTGCGTAGCCGCTGTTCCTGGTGGTCTTCGCGGCCGAACGCCTGCACCACGTCAATTGATTGCAGGCCCTCCTGCAGGATGGCGAGCAGGTCGGACTGGTGCGTGCGCACCTCCTTGACCGCCGTCCTGATGGCCTTGTTGACGCGCATGACGAAGATGGCCAGCAGCGGGGTCACCGCGAGCGCGATCAGAGTGAAATCCCAACGGCACAAGAACATCACCACGATCATCCCGACGAGCGTCAGGGTGTTGGTGAAGATGTTGAGGGTGGACACCGACGCGAAGCTCTGGATCGTCTGGACGTCGCTGGTGAGGGTGCTCAGGAGGGTGCCGACCCGGGCGGTGTCGTAATACGCGAGTGAAAGCTGTTGCAGGTGGTGGTAGAGCCGCACGCGCAGATCGTTTCCGATGCCTTGACTCAGGCTCTCGGTGAAGTAGCTGGCGATGTACAACGCGGCGCCGGTGGCCACTGCGATGACCACGGTCACGATCGCCGCGGCCGCCGCGATATGCGTCTTGCTTGCGCCGCCCAGCATCGGCAATAGCCAGTCGATCCATTGCGGAGGACGGTGGCTTCCGACCACATTGTCGATGATGATCTTGAGCGGCCAGGGCGCGGCCAGGCTCATCGCCATCTGCACCAGCATCGCGGCCACAATGACTGCCAGAGTTCGGCGGCGCGGGCGGAGCAGGTCGCGGAGCAGCGGTGGCACGATGGGCGGCTTCTGTTGGCGAGCAGGGGAAGTCACGACGTCTGAGCGGTTGCGAGGGTGCCGTCGGCTTGTTTCGATTCCGCGGTTGCTCTCCGCGAGACGGTGGGGTTCCGGTGTCGTGAGCGTGCGTCGATCACGCATCGCAGCGACAGGCTGGTGCGGTGTCTGGGATGCCAGCTCACCAGCAGCAGAAAGTGCTCGTCGCGCAGAACGGCTGCGGCCGGTCTCACCGCCGACCAATACCGACGCCGCCGGCTGTGCGTTAACGAATAGCCTTCCGCGCAGAATCACGTTGCGCTTATTCCACATCGCTGTAAGCCCTTTCACAGCACCCACAACCTGGGTAACGAGCGCCGCCGCAGTAAGGTTCACATCGGCTCAGATGCTGCGTCTTTAGATACGCCGGAGGGTTACACCGCCGGATCGAGCTCTGGCCGCTATCAACCCACCCGTCGATGTGGTCGCGGAGGTGCGCAGTTAGTCGCCCGCCGACGCAAACAGCCCGGATATAACCGTGAACAGCACGGCCCTGGTATTGCGTCGTTTGCCGCTGGTGAGGACCACGTGGCGGGTCATTTTGGAGGGGCCGGTGGCGGCTGTGTTGTGTATGCCAGTACGGTGCGGCTGTGCCGTTGAATTTGGCGTCGCGCACGCAAGTGTCTGGGCATTACTTTTTGCGCCGCCGGCTGCAGTTTGCGCTTTTGCGGCGCTCGGTGCGCATGCAGGTCGATCCGGTGCGCTGGCAGCGGGTGATGCTGATGCTGTCGGGCGTGGTCGGGGCGGTGCTGCTGATCCTGGCGTTTGTGATCGGCTGGATGCGCCCGGCCGGGGTGGTGGGGCAGTCCAAGATCGTCGCCGACCGCAAGACCGGCGCGCTGTATGTATCGGTGGACGGACGGCTGCATCCGGCGCTGAATCTGGTCTCGGCGCAGCTGATTTCGGGCCAGCCGGACGCTCCGACGTTCGTCAGCTCCGATGACATCGCCAAGTGGCCGAAGGGCCCGGTGGTCGGCATCGTCGGCGCCCCGGTGGAGGCCCCGGCGGTGTCGGCGCCAGACATGTCGCGGTGGGCGGTATGCGACACCGCCGGCGAGGCGGTGGGGGCTGCGCCGCTGGTCACCGGCATCGACGGGGCGTTGACGCTGGGCAGCAGCAGCGCCGACGCACTGGGGGACGGGCGCGGGCTGCTGTTGGCCTATCAGCAGCAGAACTATCTGGTGACCGGCGGGGTGCGGATGCCGCTGGATCTGACCGATCGGGCGTTGACCGGCGCGCTGGGGGTGGATCCGGGCGCGCCGGTGCCAGCGATGTCGCAGGCGATGTTCGACGCGCTGCCGGCGGGCGGCCCGCTGGTGGTCCCGACCGTGCCGAACGCCGGCGCGCCGGCCCCGTTCGACTGGGGTCCGGGGGTGGTGATCGGCTCGGTGGTGGTGACCCAGGACGTGGCCACCCACGCCGACAAGTTCTACGCCGTGGTCGGTGACGGGGTGCAGCCGGTGTCGCCGGTGGTCGCCGCGATGCTGCGCCAACGCGACTCGTATGGCACCTCCACACCGCCGCGGGTGTCGCCGGACCGATTGGCGCAGGTCCCGGTCCGTCACGTTTTGGACGTGGATTACTACCCGGCGCAGCCGCTCAAGATGGTCGATCAGCGGACGCAGCCGGTGACCTGTGTCGGGTGGGAGCGCGGCGTCAACGACCGGCAGGCCCGGATCAGCGTGCTCACCGGGCGTGACCTGCCGATCGCCTCCGACCAGCATCAGAAGCTGGTGCCGCTGGTCGGCGGTGGCAGCGGCGTGCAGGCCGGTCAGGTGCTGCTGGCCGACCAGGCGGCAACCTTCGTGTCGACGACCGGGTCGGCGCCGGATTCACCGCAGCGGGAGACGATGTGGCTGATCGGCGAGTCCGGGGTCCGCTACGGGGTGCCGTTCGACGAGCAGGCGCTGCAGGCGCTGGGCCTGGCGACCTCGCAGAACCGGCCCGCGCCGTGGGCGATGCTTCAGGTGTGGCCGGAGGGCCCCGAGCTGTCGCGGGCGGCGGCGCTGACGGTGCACGACTCGGCGGTGGGTCCGGCGGCCCCGGTGACGACACAGCAGCCAGCGCTGCAGGGAAGGTGACGACCCATGTCGACGGTTCGGTTCACGCCGGGTAAGGCGCCGGAGGCGCCGAAGGCCCCCGGGGGTCGCATCGCGCTCAAAGAGGCGCTGACCGCGCCGCGCCCGATCCCGCGCACCAAGATGCAGATCATCTTCCCCGCGGTGATGGGGGTGGCGTTCCTGGGCATGCTCGCGCTGATGTTCTCCCAGCCGGGGCTGCGCTCAGGCCCGGTGGGGTACTTCAGCCTGTTCTTCCCGTTCATGATGCTGATGTCGCTCGGCGGGATGCTGACGATGGGCCGCTATTCCGGCGGCGGTGACAAGCAGCTGACCCCGGCGCAGATGGAGGCCGAGCGCCGCGACTATCTGATGGGGCTGGACGAGAAGCGCGACGAGGTCACCGCGGCCGCCGAGGCGCAGTTCCGCCAGTTCCAGTGGTTTCACCCCGAGCCTGCGCTGCTCCGCGGGCTGGTGGGCTCGCCGCGGATGTGGGAACGCGGCCGCGGGCATCCGCACTTCGGCTGGGCGCGCATCGGGTTGGGCAAGACCGAGCTGGCGATGAAATTCGAAACCCCGCTACTGGGGCGCTCCGAGGACTACGAGCCGATCACCTACGAGGCGCTGTCGGCGTTTCTGCTGGAGCAGTCCGCGGTGCGCGGGATCGCCAAACCGGTGTCGCTGACCTCGGTGCCGGGCTGGGCGCTGGTCGGCGAGGCGGGCATGGAGCCGGTCTACGCGCTGGCGCGGGCGATGATCTGCCAGGCGGCGGTGTTTCATTCCCCGCGCGACTTCAAGGTCATGGTGGTCACCGACGATGTGTCGCGCTGGGATTGGCTGAAGTGGCTGCCGCACACCGAGCGGGCCGCCAGCCCCGACAATGTCGATCCGCCGCGCATGGTGTGGACCTCCGCCGAGGACATGGACGCCGCGGTGGGCATGGAATTGCACCAGGAGCGCAAGGGATTCGGCCAAGCCGAGGGTGCGGTGCTGCCGCACTGGCTGGTGTTCAACGATCAGGCCCGGGTGGGTGCGGAGTGGGAAACATTGACCCGCAAGGGCGGTGTGGCCGGGGTGACCTTTGTGCGGCTGGTGCCCGAGACGGGCAGTGGGGTGGGGTTCTCGCCGGACACAACGCTTTTCGTTACATCTTCTGAAATCCGGGACCGGCACGGCAAGGTGGCCGTGCCCGACCGACTCGAGGAGTCCTGCGCCCGGGCGATCGCACGCAAGATGGCGCGCTACCGCCCGCAGGGACCGGTGGGCGCCAACACCACCACCACGCGCCCGGACATGATCGACCTATTCGACATTTTGGACATCGCCGATGCCGCCGACGTCGATGTGGACCGCACCTGGGCAGCCACCCGCTCGGGGCCGCCCTACGAAGACAACAGCTGGGGGGCGGACTGGCTCAAGGTCACGATCGGCGCCGAGGACGGCGGCGCGCCGATGGTGTTGGACTTCAAGGAAACCCACGAGGGCGGCATGGGCCACCACATGATCCTGGTGGGCACCACCGGCGCCGGGAAGTCGTCGCTTCTGACGACGCTGATCCTCTCGGCGGCGCTGACGCATTCCCCCGAGACATTGAACATCGCGTTTTTCGACTGGAAGGGCTCCACGACCGCGCACGCGATCGCCGACTTGCCGCATGTGGTGGCCGCGATGAACAACCTGCGCAACGACTCGCTGTGGGTGGAGCGGATGGGCGACGTGATCTACGGCGAGCTGGAGCGGCGCAAACGGATGCTGGACCGGGCGCGGGTGTCTGACGCCGCCGAGTACGAGTATCTGCGCATCCACCGCGGGGAGCGGCTGGAGCCGATGCCGGCGCTTCTGATCATCATCGACGAGTTCACCCAGATGTTCGTGGAGCATCCCCCGGCCAAGGCGATCATCGACGAGATCGGTCGCCAGGGAAGGGCTTTGCACGTCAAGATGATCATGGGCAGCCAGCGGCTGGGCCATGAGATGCAGACCGGGGTGATGGGCAACATCCCGATCCGGGTGGCGCTGCGCACCCTCGATGACGTGGACTCGCGCGCGGTGATCGGCACCGACGAGGCCAAGTACCTTCCGCTCAAGCCGGCGGGGGCGGGCTATCTGCGGGTGTCTGGGCGCCCGCGGCTGACCCGCTTCCAGACCGCGTATGTGCAGAAGAACTACACCCCGCCGCGCCACGCTGAGGCCGCCGCGGTGCGCGCGCAGGTGGGTTATGTGCCGCCGCGGGAGTTCGCCGCCGCCGGGATGGAACCGCTGGCGCTGCCTGCTCTGACGGCTGCTGCGGCCGCGCCGCAGCAGGATGCGCGGACGGTGATGGGGCCCGACGGGCGTCCGCTGCGCCAGGTCCAGGCCGCGTCGGCGTCGCTGCGGCGGCGCTATAGCCGCCCCGTGCACCGGATGTGGCTGCCGCCGCTGGAGCCGCTGCGCGTCGACGAGCTGGTGCGCCGGCTGCGAGGGCGGCCCTGGCAGGACGGCTACGGCGAGAACCGGGGTCTGCGGTTCCCGGTCGGGGTGGAGGACAGGCCGTTTCAGCATGCGCAGCGGGTGTACGCGGTGGATCTGGCCGGGGCGAACTGCGCGGTGATCGGGATGCAGGGCGCCGGCAAGACCACCGCTCTGGCCACGATGATCACCGGCGCGGCGTTGATGTACACGCCGGAGCGGATCCAGTTCTACGTGTTGGCGCTGGGCGGACCGCAACTCAACGACGTGGAGGGGTTGCCGCACGTGGGCTCGCTGGCCCGCGCGGCCGAAAGCGAGCGGGTAGGCCGCACCATCGCCGAGATGACCACCCTGATCGACGAGCGCGAACGCGCGTTCAGCGAGCTGAAGCTGACCGTGGAGGACTTCCGGGAACGCAAGTTCGGGGGGCGCGCCGGCCCGGTTCCCGACGATCCGTTCGGCGATGTGTTCCTGGTGATCGACGGGTGGGCGCAGTTCTCCCAGGGCGGGTTTGACCGTTATGTCGGTGACGTGGAGGCGATCCTGCGGCGCGGCCCCGCGTACGGGGTGCACACGATCGTGTCGGCCAGCGGCTGGATCGCGGGCAAGCTCACCTCGGGCATGACCCCGGAGTTCGGGGCGAATGTGGAGTTGCGGCTTTCCGAGAACGACGACCTGCATCGCAACAACCGGGACGTGGCCAGGAAGGTGCCCTACGGGGACAAGGAGGTCCTCGGCGAAGACGACGACGATGCCGGTGAGGCCGGCGCGCGCGGCGAGGAGAAGGAGACCAAGAAGCTGCGGGTACGCGGCCGGGGCACGTCGATGGCGGGCTATCACTTCCAGACCGCGCTGCCGCAGCTGACCGTCGGCGGCCAGGTGGTGGGTGTGCGCGAGGCCGCGGCGGCGGTGGCGCAGGTGGCGGGAACCGGCGGCGGGGCCGCCGAGGTGCGGATCCTGCCGGAAAGTGTGTCGATCGACGAGGTCGAGGAGCTGTGGGCGCGCCGCGGCGGCGGCACGCCCGGGCAGGTGCCGTTCGGCATCTCGGAGGTGGGGCTGCTACCGGCGGTGGCCGATTTCGCTTCCAGTCCGCACTTTCTGGTGGTCGGCAACCCCGACTGCGGCAAGTCCAACGCGCTCGCCACCCTGGCACAGGCGGTGATGCGGGCCTACCGGCCCGATCAGGCCCGCATCTTCGTGGTGGATCCGCACAACTCGCTGCTGCAGGTGGTGGAGGGCGCGCATCTGGGCGGCTACGTCTACCGCCAGCAGCAGGTGCGCGACATGGCCGCCGAGGTGGCGCGGCTTCTGGAGACGCGGCTGCCGCCGGAGCACGCCACCCAGGCCGAGCTGGCCGCCGGGGTGCGCTGGAGCGGGCCGCAGGTGTTCGTGTTCGTCGACAACGAGGAAACCATCCAGTCCTGGGATTCGGGGATGAGCTTCGCCCCCGGCGCGGCGGGTTATCCGTTGGAGCCGCTGTTGGCGTTCATGGATCGCGGCAAGGAGGTGGGGCTGCACTTCGTGGTGTCGCGCCGGATCGGCAACTGGGGGCGGGCGGTGGCCTCGCCGCTGGTGGGCCGGATGTTGCAGCTGACGACCCCGGGCGTGGTGATGGACGGCCCGCGCAGCCAGGGCGACATCCTGGGCGGGGTGAAGGCCGCCTCGCAGCCGCCGGGGCGGGGGATCTATGTCACCGACAGGCTGGCGGCCCCGGTGCAGATCGCGGTAGCGGCCGGGCGATGAGATGCGGCGAAGCCCGCTCACCTTGACTCTCGGGATTTGCTAGCCACTCAAACCAGGACGTAAACGCGGCACCGAGTTCGGTGGCGCCGCGGAGGGGATTTAGCTGCGCGACGCCACCCGCCGGCTCATAATTTTCGGCACCGTAAAGTAAATCCGGCGTGCGGCTTCATCGTTGGAGGTCAAGCTCAGGTTGAGGCACAAACCGTGACACAAACGCCGAGGTGGCGACTGGGCGCCGGAGACTGACGATCTGCGGCGAATATCGGCTCCAGCGGTTGCGTAAATGTTTGCCAGCAGCTTAGGCTCGGCCGAACAAATGCCCGCAGTGGCATCTGGGTCGAGGAGGGTTTTGCCGATGTATTTCATCGAGACGCCGGTGGTGGCGGCACAGTCGGCCAGTGAGGCGGTGGGGACCGCGGTGACCGGCGCGATGCTCGCCGGCGCGGCGCCGGAGATGTCCGCGGTGGTGCCGATGGGCAGTGAGGAGGTGTCGGCGGCGCTGTCCAACGCGATCGCCGCGCACACCGCCAACTTTCTGTCGATGACCGGGCTCGCGGTCGCCCAGCGGGGGCAGTTCGCCGCCCAGGTCGGCACATCGGCGGCGGTGGCCGCGGCTTCCGATGCGCTGGCGGCCAATCCGCTGACGCTGTAGGCGTCGGCATGTATTGGGGAATTCCGCCAGAAACCAACGACTTTCGGCTGCGCACCGGCCCGGGCGCGGCAGCGGTGATCCCGCACATTCTTGCCTATGAAGAGGCTTCGGCCGTTCACCTCGAGCAGGCGCAGCAGATGGTGGCGACGACCATGGCGACCAATTCGTCGTGGATCGGCGCCGGCGACATGGCGATGAACGAGACGTCGCTGCCGATGGCGGCCTACATCGACGTCGTGGGGGCGCACGCCCAGACCGCGGCCCAGACGATCAACGCAGCCGGGCAGGCCCACAGCGGGGCGGTGGCATCGAGCATTCCCTACCCGACGGTGATCGCCAACCGCGTACGCGAGACCGCGCTGGAGTCCACCAACGTGATCGGCCAGAACAGTCCGGCGATCGCCGAGGCCAACTTCGAGTACGGCGAGTACTGGGCCCAGAACGCCGGCGCGATGATGGGATACCTGTCGGCGGCCGTTCCGCTGATCCAGGCGCTGTCGGTGCCGTTGGCGCCGTCCCCGCTGGGCGCCAACCCCGCCGGCATGGCCGCTGAGGTCGCCTCGCTGGCCGTGACCGGCACCGAGGCGGGGGTGCAGGGCATGGGCAATGTGCTGCAGCAGGCCGCCACGGCGGGCTCGACGACGGCAGACACCGGCGCCGGTGTCGCCGCCGGGGTGGCGTCGGGTGTCGCGGGGGCGGCCAGCGCGGCCTCCGGTTCGGCTTCCCAGGGCGGGCAGGCGGGGTCGTCGACCGGTGAGCCGGCCGCCGCCGGTCAGCAGGGCCAGGCCGAGGCCCAGATGCTGCAGTCCGCGCAGGGTATGGCCGGGCCGATGACGTCGGCGCCGTCGTCGCTGCTGCAGGGCGCGACCCAGCCGCTGTCGCAGCTCGGCCAGGCGCCGGGGATGATCGGCGGGCAGCTCGGATCGCTGATGGGCCCGATGATGTCGTCGATGGCCGGCGGAGGCCTCGGCGGCGCGCCGCCGCTGAGTGACCTTGCGCTCAACGGGCCCGCGGCCGCGGCCGGCGGGCTCGGCGGCGCCAACGGCGGTTTCGCCGCCGGCGGCGGCGGATCGGCGATCAGCGCCGCGCTGACCAAGCCGTCGGCTGGATCGAGCGCGATGGCCGGGCCGGTCGGCGTGCCGACATCCTGGTGGGCCAGCCCGGGTGCGGGGGCCGCCGAGGAGAAGGCGCCGGCGGGGGTTCGCGGCGCCGCCGCGCCGGGCGGGGCGATGGGTCCGGGGATGTACGGGATGCCGGGGGCGGCGTCGGCGCGTGAGCGGCGATCCACCCGCGAGGCGGCCGATCCGGACAAATCGGTGCTGCTCACCGGCGCCGGCGCGGGAGTGCCGGTGCTGACCGACGACGGGGTCGTCTACGCCCAAGGGCAGGGGGTGTGACGGCACCACAACGCAATGAGAACAGATACGGCAACACTGAGATTCAGAAGGAGATGTCAACAACATGGCGTTGAACACCGAGGCCGAGGCCATGTACGCCGCGGCCAACCAACTCGACCAGATCAAGCAGGACGTGGTAAACGCGCTGGGCCAGTACTTGACGATGAACCAGAACCTGACCGGTCCGGGCCTGAACGGGACGGCGGCGACCGCGTCGCTGGCCACCAGCGAGGACATCACGAACACCGGCCGGCAGGTGGGGGCGCGGTTCGACCACGTGATCCAGATGATGCGCAAAGGCGCGCATGATTACCAGAGCATGGACGAGCAGAACCGGGCCCGGCTGGCCAACATCCGCCCGGCGTAGCCGGATCGAGCATCACCAGACGACAAGAGGAGTTTTCGATATGTCTCTACCGATTCGTTACGACCAGGGCATGATCGCCGATCACGTGTCGGGACAGAACAACCTGGTCAACTACATGACCGATCTGCGCCAACAGGCGATCAACGTGCTCAACCACATCGCCCACATCTGGACCGAGCACGGGTCCAACGCCTATCAGGAAGCGCACTTCAACGTCGACATGGCGTTCGCGAAGGTGTTCGAGACGATCGGCTTCCACGCCCAGGCGATCCACGGCGCCGCGAACGACGCAGGGGTGTGCGACAACGGCGTGGCTGCGGGGTTCGGAAACATTTGAGCAGCGCGTCGGCCGTGGGAGCGCGGCTGTCGACCACGTCTGAGGGCTTGTGGCTGACGGCCGCGCTTGCCGGTGTGAGCCGGTTGCCGGCGGTGTTGCGGGTGCGCCCGGTCGGCGACGTCGAGCAGATGCTGGCCGGCCACCCGGGGCTGGCCGTGCTGGAGGACGCCGGCGTGTGCCGTGGCGGCACATTGGATCCCGATGTCGCCGAATGGATTTCGACGCTTGGGCGCCCCGATGTCGAGGTGGCGCTGGACGTGTCGAGGCCCAATGGGCAAGCTGACCGGCTGGCTGGGCCGCCGCCGCTGTTCGAGGCGCCGTCCGACCCGCTGGAGGCCGCCGAGGCGTTGCGGGTGTGGCGGGCGAACGGGCCCGCCCGCCGCGCCGCGGCGGTGTGCCGTCGTGACGGATCCTGGGTCGCCGCCGCGCGGGTGTGGCAGGTCGGTGATGAACCGCTGGACGAGATCGTGGTGTCCCCGCTCGGGCGGGCCGCGATCGGGGCGGTGATCAACGATCTCATCGGGCCAGGGCAGCCTGCGGACTTCGACGGCATCAACATCGAGACGGCGGTGCTGAACCCGATCCTTTCGGACTGGCAGGCTCGCCCCGGCATGGACCTGGTGACCGAGCTCGTCGACGTGGGGCTGACGCTGCCGCAGGCGCGCATCGTCGCGGCGGCCGGCGACGCCACCGCCACCCGGGCGAGTCTCACCGCCATCGAGTATTCGGTGGAGGGGCCGCATTTCGCGCCACACGGCATCTCCGTGATCGACACACTTTCAGGGCGCGTGCTGGTCAGCCCCGTCGCCGGACCCGACCAGCGGCCGTGGACCACGATTTTCCCAGGTACCGGCCATCGGATCGCCACCGCGGTGACCGAGCTGCTCGAGAGCCTGCCCTGCGGGCGGGGCTGGACCACCCACACCCGGATCCGACCCTTCGATACGCGCTAGGGTGGCCGCGTCGTAGACGTATGTATTCCGAGTGTGTGAGGCGCGACGTGACAGGCATTTTCGGCGTGGCCGGTGCAGGCGCGTTGGCGACCTTCAGGGAGAGCGGCGCATGACCGGACCGGACGAGCGCGAGTTTTTCGACCATTTGCAGGCCGGGGCGCCCAGCACGCCGCAGTCAGAAGGCGATCAGGAGCCGCACGCCGCGCCAGCCGAGCAGCCACCACCGGGGGCGCCTGTCCCGCCGGGTTCGGCTTCAGCCGGTCCGGCGGGTTCCCCGCCGCCGCGGGGTCCTGCCCACGTGCCCTACGCCGGCCCGTCAGCGCCGCCGCAACGTCAGGCGCCGCGGTGGGTGCCGTCGAATGCGCCGCGTGGCGAACGCCCCGGCGAGTTGCGCGACCAGCCGCCCGCTGCGCCCCCGGGCGGGGGCCGCCCGTCGGGCGCTGACGCCGATCCCCGCTCGCAGGCCGGCGGCCCTCGGTACTCCGGGCCGAACCCGGGACCGATTTCCGCGCCTACCTCCGGACCGACCTCGGGACCGATTCCGGCCCCTGACCGGGGTGCGGACACCGAGTTGCTGCCCCCGGCCGAGGGCCCGTGGGGCAGTGCGGCGGCGGAGAAGAGCGCCACCTCCTGGGAGCTGATGCGCGATCAGCTTCGGGCCTCCAACCTGACCCCGGTGCGCAAGATCCCGCCGTCCCGAGGTTGGCGAAAGTGGTTGTACAGCGCTTCATTTGGGCGCATCAACCCAGGCGAGTCGCCCGATGAGCGCCGGCTGCGCGCGCTGAAGGAAACCGTGGACACCCCGCTGCGGGGCACCTATTCGGTGGTGGTGCTCGGTGGTAAGGGCGGCGCCGGCAAGACCACCACGGTCGCGGCGATCGGCTCGACGCTGGCGCTCCTGCGCAACGACAAGGTCGTGGCCATCGACGCCGATCCCGCCCAGGCCGCCAACCTGGCGTCACGGATCGACCCAAGGGCGTCCTCGTCGTTCGGCGAGGTGATCGCCGATCAGCAGCTGTCGCGATACTCAGACATGCGCTCGCACGTGGGCCAGAATTCGGCGGGTCTGGACGTATTGGCTTCCAGCCCGCAGCCCGGTCGCGGCCCTGTGGATGCATCCACCTACAACGAGGCCCATCGGCGCCTGGAGCGGTTCTACAGCTTGCTGATTGTCGACTCCGGTGTGGATCTGCAGCATCCGGTGACCGGCGGGGTGCTGGGTTGCGCGGATGCGGTGGTGCTGGTGGCCTCGGCGGTTCCCGACGGTGCCGAGGGTGCGGCCAAGGCGATGGACTGGCTTGCCGAGATGGGCTACCGGCAGGTGGCCTCGCGAATGCTGGTGGTGATCAACCATATTCGACCGTTCTCGAGCCACCGTGACAAGAAGCAATCCGACCAGCTGGTGGCGACGCTGGTGGAACGGTTCGGTGACTGGGTGGGCCCGGACAAGGTGTTCGTGGTGCCGTTCGACCAGCACATCGCGAACGCCGGCGTGCTGGACCTGGACCAGTTGCGTCCGCAGACCCGTCGGCGGTTCCTGGAGATCACCGCGATGCTGGCCTCCGGGTTCGCCGCCACGACCGAGGGTCGCCGGTGAGCGCACCGAGCCGGGGCCAGCGCCGCGCACCGGCCAGCACAACGGCCGCGGTCAGCCCGGTGCAGCTGTGCCGGGTGGCCCTGCTGGTGGGTCAGGACGCCGAGATCGACTACACCCTGCCGGCCGGGGTGCCGTTGATCGCGGTCACCGAAGATCTGGTTCCGCGGATCAACGAGCAGCTGCGCCGCCGCGGGCGCCCCCTGCTGGACGCCGCCGGCACCTATCAGCTGTGCCGCCCGGACGGGCGGGCACTGGATCCGCAGCGCTCCCTGGACGAATCGGGGGTGCTCGACGGCGATCTGTTGTGGCTGATGCCCACCGAGGCGACCGAAGCATTTGAGCCGGTGGTGGAGAACGTGTCGACGGCGATCGCCCGCGCGGCCGCCCAGCAATTCGACGAGATGAACGAAACGACCGCGCGGCGGGTCGCGGGCTGGCTGACGGCGGGGCTGGTGACCTGGGCCGAGGTCATGATGGCCCGACAGTGGTGGCACTCCGGGGGATGGGTGCCCGCGGCGGTGTCGTGGACGCTGACCGCCGTGTTGGCGCTGACCGCGTGGCTGTGTTCACGGGCCCGCGGTGAGCAGCGACGCCGCGCGTCCGACGCGTTCGCCTGGTCGGCGCTGATCCCCGCCGGCGCGGCAGGTGCGATGTCGGTGCCCGGCCATCCCGGTTGGTGGCATGTGGTGCTCGGCACCGTCGTGCTGTTGGCCGGGGTGGTGATGCTGGCGTTGTTGACCGATCGGCACCTGGCCGCGGTGTCGCTGGTCGTCACGGTCGCGGGGTTCGCGGCGGTGGTGGCGGCCCTGCAGGGGTCGGGCTGGCATTTTGCACCGGAACGCATCGCGGTGGTGGCGCTGCTGGTGGTGCTGGTTATCGTCACGTTTGCCACCAACCTCGGAGTGATCGGCTCGGGGGTGCCGATGCCGGTGTTCCCGTCGGTGACCGAGCGGGGCGTGTTCGAGACAGCGCCCGGCGCTCCCCGGGACACGGTCTCCCCGGTTCCTCCGTCGGGCGCCGAGTCGCCGGAGCGGATCGCCGCGTGGGCACAGCGCGGCAACCAGATCGTCACCGGGGTGCTGATCGGTGCCGGCGTCGTGGCGGTGGTGGCGGCCCGCTATGCGGTGGTCCCGGGCCGGCCCGGCGGCTGGCGGTTTTTGGTGTTCACCCTGGCCATCTGTTTGATCCTGCTGCTGCGGGGGCGCTCGTTCGTCGACCGCTACCAGTCGACGGCACTGGTGGTGGCGGCGACGCTGGCGGTGGCGATGGTGATCGGGCGCTACGCGGCGGCGGCCACGCCCCCGCGGATGCCGACGACGCTGATGTGCGTGGCGGCCACGGTGGGTGTGGTCGTGCTGGGCCTGTTGGCCGGGCTGGTGGTGCCGTCGGCGAAGTTCACCGCCCCGGTGCGTCGCACCGTGGAAATCAGCGAATACGTGCTCTTGGCGCTGGTGATTCCGTGGGCGCTGTGGCTGCTGGGCGCCTACTCGGCGGTGCGCAACATGGTGCACGGCTGATGCAGGCATTGAAGAAGTTGGCCGGGTGCGTGGCGGTGACCGCGCTGCTGGCCGCCTCCACCGGGCTGGCGGCCGCGGTGGAACCCCCGTCGGTGCCGCCGGGGCCGGCGCCTCCGGACCCGCCGCCGGCGCCGGACCAGCCGATGCACCAGGTGGCCGGCTGCACCCGCACCGCCGTCATCCCGGGCTCGGACTTCCGGGATCTGCCGCCCGCGCTGGACTTGATGAACATGCCCGCGGCCTGGAACCAGTCGACCGGCGCGGGTGTGGTGATCGGGGTGATCGACACCGGCGTTGCCCCGTCGTCGCGGCTGCCGCACCTGGTGGCCGGCGGGGACTACGTCATGGGTCCCTACGGCGACGGTTTGCAGGATTGCGACGCGCACGGCACCGTGATCGCGTCGCTGATCGGGGCCGCCCCGTCGGGGGCGGCGCTGGCCAGCCGCCCGCGCGGGGCGGTGCCGGCGCCCCCGCCGCCGGCCGCGCCGCCGCCGCAGCCGATTCCGCCGCCGCCTCCGCCGCCCACGGTGACGGTGACCTCGACCGCCACCCCGGCGCCGGTCACGGTGCAGGCGCCGCCGCCCCCGCCACCCCCCGACGCTCCGAACTGGATCACATCGTCTGGTGTAGCGCGCGGCGGGCCGGGTATGCCGGTGCCGCGGCAGCCGCCGCCCGGGGGAGGGCCGGACGGGCTGATCGGCGTCGCTCCCGAAGCGGTGATCGTGTCGATCCGGCAGTCCTCGCACACCTTCGGGCCGGTCAACCCGATCATCGAGGCCGACCCGGAGGCCGCGCAGCGGGCCGGGGACATCAACTCGCTGGCCCGCGCGATCGTGCACGCGGCCAACCTCGGGGTCAAGGTCATCAACATCAGCGTGGTGGCCTGCCTGCCCGCCGCGGCCCCCGCCGATCAGGCCCCGCTGGGCGCCGCGCTGCGCTACGCCGCGGTGGACCGTGATGTGGTGATCGTGACCGCAGCCGGCAACGCCGGCGAGTCGGGCTGCAAGCAGAACCCCGACCCGGTGCCCGCCGACCAGACCGACCCGCTGGGCTGGAACTCGGTGACCACCGTCGCCACCCCGGCGTGGTTCAACGATTACGTGCTGTCGGTGTCGGCGACCGACTCGCTGGGGGTGCCGCTGTCGGGGCAGGCCGCGTCCCTGCACGGGCCGTGGGTGGGGCTGGCGGCCCCCGGCGCCGACATCGTCGGGCTGTCCACCGACGGGCAGGTGATCAACTCCTCGATCGACACCACCGGTGGCAGCGGCGACACCCTCAAACCCATTGCCGGAAGCTCATTTTCGTCGGCGTTCGTGGCCGGGGTGGCCGCCCTGGTGCGCGCGAAGTATCCCGGCCTGTCGGCGCACCAGGTGATCCACCGGCTGCAGGCCACCGCGCATCCGCCCGCCGGAGGCCGTGACACCGTCGTCGGCTACGGGGTCGTCGACCCGGTGGCCGCGCTGACCTGGGATGTGCCGCCCGGTGACCCGCTGGCGTCGGGGGCGAAGGCGGCGCCGCTGAGGGTTCCCCCGCCGCCCCCGCCGCCGGATCCGTGGCCCAGGCGGGTCGCGGTCGCCGGAACAGCGGGCGCGGTGGTGCTCGTCGGGGCGCTGGTCTGGATCGTGACGGTGACCCGTCGGCGGAGGCAGCAATGAAACAGCCGCTGCTGGGGGTGCGTGCCCGGCTGCCCACGGTGATCGCCGCCGAGGTCACCGCGCTGGCAGTGACCGCGCTCCTGCTGGCGGCGGGCACCCCGGGCTGGCCGGCGCTGGCGGTGGGTGTGCTCGTCGCGGTGCTGGGCCTCGTGCTGACATTCTCGGGGCTGGCGCTGTGGCACTGGATGTGGTTGGCCGCACGCTGGGTGCGCCATCGGCAGCGCAAGGTCGCGCTGGCCGACGGGACCGACATCGAGGTCGACGGCGCCCCGGTCGGGGTGATCATCGACGGCCACACCGTGATCACGATGGTCGCGGTGTGGGGCAGGCAGTACATCCCCACGCTGCTGCACGCCCGCCACGCCGAGACCCCGAACACGTTGCCGCTCACCGTGATCGCCGAACACATGCACCGCTTCGGGCTGGGCGTGGATGTCGACGTGGTGTGCGAGGGGCGCCGCACCGGCACGGACAGCTACGCGGGCCTGTACTCGACGTTTCTGGGGCCGAGGCCCGCGGCGGGCAAGCGCTCCACCACGCTGGTGCTGCGGATGGACACCCGCGACGCCGACACCACCAGGGGGCTGCTGTGGCGGCGCAACACCGCCGAGGCCGCCGCGGCCATCACCCGG
>Ga0209040_10001850_pt1 | contig 16753 bp, 17 predicted proteins | sample BogFormECP12_OM3_FD_188240 | JGI IMG/M metagenome (GOLD analysis project Ga0209040, IMG submission 188240) | Bog forest soil microbial communities from Calvert Island, British Columbia, Canada - ECP12_OM3 (SPAdes) (version 2) | ecosystem: Environmental > Aquatic > Freshwater > Wetlands > Bog ...
GCCTGTGCATCCTGCCGGTGCGCAGCTTCAACGGCGGCAAGGTTGCCGACGGCAAGATACCGGGCCCGCTGACCGCGCGGCTGATTGCGGCCTACAGCAAGGAGGTGGGCTGCGATTTCGTGCAGCAGTATCTGGATCGACTGGAGTAGCCTGCGTTTCCCGTCATGGCCGGGCTCGGCCCGGCCATCCACGACTTCGGCGGCTGCAGCAAGAAAGACGTGGATGGCCGGCACAAGGCCGGCCATGACGAGAGGGCAGGATCAGTGGCTCGCTTGTCGCGCACTTAGCATGTTGTCCAGGCGCTGCCCCAGGGCATCCGACACCGCAGCGACGGAATCCTGACCACCGTTCCCTGCTACGCGCGTGGCGCTGGCAGCGGCATTGCCTGAAGCAGATGTTGGCGAGTGCACGCCGCCAGCGCGAGCAGCGACGCGACAACGAGCAGCGTCCAGCCGGACGCCGTTTGGGCCTGAATGGTTTATGGTCTTCTGGTCCTTCAGTCGACGCAACGCGGTCGACGGCGCGCTCGCAGAACTGCGAATCCGCACGGCTCCATTGGCTCGATGCGATAATAGGATAGAGCGGTAATCGCCAATTTCGGCTTTAACGCGTGCCCGGATAATATGGATCGGCGCGCGGTTACAGTTGCGTGTGTTGCACCATGGTGACCGATGCAAGCCGCGCGGTACCTTCGGCGGTCAGATAAGCGACGCGACCGCCAGCGATGGTGGCGACGACGCGGGGAACCACGGGATCGACCAGCACGAGATCGGCGCGCAATCCTTCCGCGATTGCACCGCGATCGGGAAGCCCGGCCGCGGCAGCCGGATTGGTGGAGATCAATTCCCACGCGCGCGGCAGATCGAGCACGCCCCGCCCTGCCAGCACCATGGCCGCGCGCAGCATCGCTGGATAAAAGTAATCGGACGACAGCACGCTGCAGATTCCCGTTTCGGCCATCCGCGCCGCGGACGCCCAGCCGAGATGAGAACCGCCGCGCACCACATTGGGGCAGCCCATCACCACCCAGTCGCCGGCGGCGCGTGCCTCCTGTCCCACCGCCTCCGCCATGGGAAACTCGCAGATGCGTGCGCCGCGTGCGCGGAACGCCTGCCGCGTGGTGACGGTCTCGTCATCGTGGCTCGCCATCGGCAGGCCGGCCTTGCGTGCCGCGGCGGCAAGCCTGTCCAGCGCCGCGGGCACCGCGGGGGCGCGCGCACCGACCTGTTCGGCGAGCGCGCGAAAGTCATCCAGTTTCATTCCGGCGCGATCGCTGTACTTCGCGCCCGCCACCGGGTCCTTGATCTTCTGCAGAATCGGCGGCGTGTGATCGTTGAACGCCAACAGATGCACGCGCCCCGCCGCGATGTCATCGAGCGCAACGTCGAGCGCCTCGAGATTGTACGCCTCCCAGCGCAGGTGCACGCGCATGTCGCAGGTCCAGCGCCGCGCCTCCAGCGCATCGAGCAGCGCCTGCCACGCCGCGAGGCTGCGCAGTCCCGGCTCCCATGACAGCGTCACCCCATGGAAAGCGGTGGTGATGCCATTGGCCAGCAACTGTGCCTCAGTGTCGTGCAGCGCGATGTCCGCGGAGAAAGCGACACCCGGTCTCGGCTGCAACTGCCGTTCGAACGAGTCACCATGAATATCGACGATGCCCGGCAGCACCAGCAAACCCCGCGCATCGAGTTCCGCACCGCGGCCACTACGATCGAAGCCAGCGATACGCCCATCCTCCAGCAACACATCGGCTGTCTGTTCGCCGTCTGAACGCAGCAACACCCGCCCGCCGGTGATCCGCAGTCTGTCCATCGCGTTCGCTCTCAGGGTTCGAAGACGATCTGCACGCGCGGCGTCGGATAGCGCGACACGCCGAATTCGACCACCATGCCGGCACGGTCGACGTTGATGTTCTCCGTGACCAGCAACGGCCGGTTGCGCGGCATACGCAGCAGCTCCGCCTCCTCAGCATTCGGCAGCCGCGCGGTGACGCGGGTCGCCTGCCGCAGATAGTCGGAGACGCCGACTGCCTTCAGCGCCTCGGTGATGGTCGGCGTGGCGCGCAATGCATCGAGGATACCGCGCAGTTTTGCCGCCGGGAAGTGGTGCTGCGACAGGCTGACCGGCCGGTCGTCGGCGAAGCCGAGCCGCTCCAGCAGCACAATGCGGCCGCCCGCCCGGATGCCGAGGCTGGCGGCGACATGCGATTCGGCCGCCGTCTCCTTGAGCTGCAGCACGCGCCCGGACGGTTCCATGTTGTGCCGGCGGACCCACTCGGAAAATCGCGTGCGCGGCTCCACGGCATATTCGAGCACGTCCTCGGCGACGAACGAGCCGCGGCCCTGCTCCACCCTTACCATCCCGCCGCGCGACAGTTCCTCGAGCGCGCGCCGCACGGTGTGGCGATTGACGCGGAACTGCTGCGACAACTCCGCCTCGGTCGGCAGCCGGCCACCCGGTTGATAAATGCCGGCGCCGATATCGTGCTGCAGCCGGCTGGCGATCTGGCGCCACAGCGCAACGCCCTCCTGGCGCAGTACCGGCTCTGGCGGCTTCATTGCAATGTCATCCAGTCGAGTGCTCATTCGTGCAACTCCTGGCTTGACGATAGCCGAGTCTCGGTCTAGCTGTCTAGACATCCGAACAAGTCCAGGCCCATTGATGCCCGATGCTTTGCCGCCGGAACAACCGCACGCCGCACGCCAACGCTGGATGGCGGTGCTGGCCCGTGCCGACGCCGATGACCTCGGCGAACGTCTCGGTGCGCTGCCGACCTATCGTGTGCTGCGCGGACCCGAAGTCGGGCTGGTGATGGTGCGCGGCCGGGCCGGCGGTGGCGGCGCGCCGTTCAACCTTGGCGAGATGACGGCGACGCGCTGCACCGTGCGCACCGAGGCCGGCTTCCTCGGCCACGCCTATGTCGCCGGCCGCAACGAACGCCAGGCGGAACTGGCGGCACTCGCCGATGCGCTGTTGCAGGACCCGCTGCGGCAGGCGGCGTTGCTGGCGCAGGTGATCGAGCCACTGGCCGCGACACAGCAGGCGCGACGCGATGCGGTCGCGGCAAAGGCGGCAGCGACACGCGTGCAGTTCTTCGCCATGCGGACAATGCGGACATGAGCGCGACAATCGCGCTGCCCGGGTTTGCCGATCCAGTTGGCGAGGCACAGGCGACGTTCCGCGCGGTGCTCGGCGCGATGGCGCGACCCGGCAAGATGCATCGGGTGGGCGAGCGGTTGACTGCACCGGCGCCGCTCGATCCGGCGACGGCTTCGGTGCTGCTCACGCTGGTCGATAACGAAACGAAGCTGTGGCTCGATACCCATGCCGCTGCGGCACGCGACTGGCTGGCGTTTCACTGCGGCGCCGCGATCATCGAAGCATTGGACGAAGCCGCGTTTGCCGTGGCGCTGTCGCTGCCCGATCTCGCCGCATTGCCGGCAGGCACGCACGAGACGCCGGAAGATTCCGCCACTCTGATCCTGCAGATCGCCGCGCTGGGCACCGGCACGCGCTATCGCCTGTCCGGGCCGGGCCTGCGCGAACCCACGCTGCTGGCGGCCGACGGCCTGCCGGCCGGTTTCGCCACGGCCTGGCAGCGGAACCACGCGCTGTATCCACGCGGCGTGGACATCATTTTGTGCGCCGGCGTCACGCTCACCGCGCTGCCGCACAGCGTATCGATCGAGGAGGCCTGAGCGATGGCCTATGTCGCGGTCAAGGGTGGCGAACAGGCGATCGACAACGCACACGCCTGGCTGGCCGAGGAACGGCGCGGCGATCGGACGGTGCCGGAACTGTCGCTGGCACAGATCGAACAGCAGCTCGGCCGCAGCGTGGATCGCGCGATGGGCGAAGGTTCGCTGTACGACAGGGAACTTGCCGCGCTGGCGGTGAAGCAGGCGCAGGGCGATCTGATCGAGGCGGCGTTCCTGTTGCGCGCCTACCGCACGACGTTGCCACGGTTCGCGCACTCACTGCCGATCGAGACCTCGGAGATGCGGATCAAGCGGCGCATCTCGGCCGTGTTCAAGGACCTGCCGGGGGGACAGATACTTGGCCCTACATACGACTATACGCATCGGCTGCTGGATTTCGATATGCCGCAGCACGAGGCACTCACATCCGACGAAACCCTGACGGCGATGCCGCGTGTGCCCGACATCCTCGGGCACGAGGGGCTGATCGAGCCGGACGGTGACGGAGCGTCGGAACCAGGCGATCTGACGCGTCAGCCGCTGAGCTTTCCCGCCTCGCGCGATATGCGGTTGCAGGCACTCGCGCGCGGCGACGAAGGGTTCCTGCTGGCACTCGGCTACTCGACGCAGCGCGGTTATGGCGGCACGCATCCATTCGCCGGCGAAATCCGCATGGGCGAGGTGTCGGTGGAGGTCGAACCGCCGGAACTGGGGTTCGCCATCGATATCGGCGACATCGTTGTCACCGAATGCCAGATGGTCAATCAGTTCAAGGGTTCGAAGACCACGCCACCACAGTTCACCCGCGGCTACGGACTGGTGTTCGGCTTTTCCGAGCGCAAGGCGATGGCGATGGCGTTGGTGGATCGCGCCCTGCGGGCCGAGGAGCTGGGCGAGGAGGTCACCGCGCCGGCACAGAACGTCGAGTTCGTGCTGTACCACTCGGACAACATCGAGGCGACGGGATTCGTCGAGCATCTGAAGCTGCCGCACTACGTCGATTTCCAGAGCGAGCTGCAGAACGTGCGCCGCCTGCAACGCGAGGTCGTACGGACCGCGGAACCCGCGGAGGCGGCGGAATGAAGGGCTACAACTTCGCCTATCTGGACGAGCAGACCAAGCGGATGATCCGCCGGGCGCTGCTGAAGGCGGTGGCGATCCCGGGGCATCAGGTGCCGTTCGGCTCGCGTGAGATGCCGCTGCCTTATGGTTGGGGCACCGGCGGGATTCAGGTCACCGCATCGGTGCTGGGCGCAGAAGATGTGCTGAAGGTGATCGACCAGGGCGCCGACGACACTACCAATGCGGTGTCGATCCGCCGCTTCTTCGCCCGCACCGCCGGCGTGCGCACCACGACGCACACCGCTGATGCGACCGTGATCCAGACGCGGCATCGCATTCCCGAGCAGACGCTGCGCGACGACCAGATCATCGTGTATCAGGTGCCCCAGCCGGAACCGTTGTTTCGCCTCGAGCCGTCACGCATCGAGACTCGCCGCATGCATGCGCTCGCCGATTACGGACTAATGCATGTGAAGCTGTACGAGGACATTGCGCGCTTCGGCCAGATCTCGATCAGCTACGACTATCCGGTAATGGTGAACCACCGCCATCTGATGTCGCCCAGCCCGATCCCGGCGTTCGACAATCCAAAACTGCACCGGATGCCGGCATTGCAGTTGTTCGGCGCCGGTCGCGAGAAGCGAATCTACGCAATCCCGCCATGGACCGAGGTGCGTTCGCTCGATTTCGACGATCATCCGTTCCGGCCGATCCGCGCGCCGCATCCGTGCGGGCTTTGCGGCGCGACTGACTCGTATCTGGACGAAGTGGTGATCGACGATCGCGGCGGGCGGCTGTTCGTGTGTTCGGACACCGATCATTGCGCGGAGCGGCGGGCCGCCGGCCATGTCGGCAGCGAAGGTCTCAAGGAGGCAGCGGAATGAGCGACGACACGCTGCTTTCGGCCCGCGGTCTGTCGCTGTCGTATGGCGCGCTTACTGCGCTGGTCGATGTCGATGTCGATCTCTGGCCAGGCGAGATGCTGGCCGTGGTCGGTGAATCGGGATCCGGCAAGACGACATTGTTGAACGTGCTGTCCGGCCGCCTGACACCTGACGCTGGTGCCGTCTGGTACCGCGATCCTTCCGGGCATCTGCATGACGTGCATGCGATGCCCGCGCCGGCGTTGCGCACGCTGCACCGCTCCGACTGGGGCTTCGTGCATCAGGACCCGCGGCAGAACCTGCGCATGAATGTCACTGCCGGTGGCAATGTCGGCGAGCGGCTAATGGCGCAGGGCGCGCGGCATTACGGCAACATCCGCGAACAGGCGCTCAACTGGCTGACGCAGGTGGAGATCGACGCTGACCGCATTGACGACATGCCGCGCACCTTCTCCGGCGGTATGCTGCAACGGCTGCAAATCGCGCGCACGCTGGTGACGCATCCGCGTCTGGTGTTCATGGACGAGCCGACCGGGTCGTTGGACGTGTCGGTGCAGGCGCGGCTGCTCGATCTGATCCGCTCGCTGGTGACGCGGCTGAAGATCGCCGCGGTGCTGGTGACGCACGATATCGGCGTGGCGCGGCTGCTGGCGCACCGCATCATGGTGATGCAGCGCGGGCGTGTGGTGGAGACTGGACTGACCGACCAGGTGCTGGACGATCCGCAGCATCCCTACACGCAGTTGCTGGTCAGTTCGGTACTACACGCATGAGTATGCAGAAACGAATGCGCTTGCCGCGCGGCATCAGTGCATGTTACCCAGGCATCGGAGAGCGGTTCGTGCCGCCCTCCGACACCCGGTGGGTCAGAGGCGGATCAGTAGCAACAGTTGGATCCGCCTCTTCCCCCACCGGAGCAGTACCAAAACGCGTATGCGCATGGTTCCTCTCCGATGACGACTTAGCCTCGGTGGCCGGGCACAATGCCCGGTCATCCGGGCAAGCCGCGACCGATACGCGCACATACAGTGGCGTGGGGTTTCGTCCTTCTGGACTCATCAGGCGGCGATGATCAGGCAATTGCATGCAGGTTCGGTGCATGGCTTCATCGTGCGCGCCACCGTTGAACAAATCGTTGCCGGGAGCGGGGAGCGATGAACCAGGTGATGCTGCGCACCGACGCGTTGGCAAAGAGCTTCACCCTGCATCTGCAAGGTGGCGTGCGCATCCCTGTCTTGGCGGGCATCGGTCTGGAACTGCATGCGGGTGAATGCGTCGTGCTGTCCGGACCATCCGGGGTGGGCAAGTCCACGCTGATGCGCAGCCTGTATGGCAACTATCGCGCGGAGTTTGGCCACATCCTGATCCACCATCGCGGCGCGATGGTCGATCTCGCGACAGCCGATCCGCGCACCATTCTCGCGGTACGCCACGAGACACTCGGCTATGTCAGCCAGTTCCTTCGCGTGGTGCCGCGCGTGCCAGCAGTCGATGTCGTTGCCGAGGTGCCGATCGGCCGCGGCGCGACGCAGGACGCGGCGCGGCGACTTGCTACCGATCTGCTGCTGCGGCTGAACATTCCGCGCCACCTGCATGGAGTGCCGCCAGCCACCTTCTCCGGCGGCGAACAGCAGCGCGTAAACCTGGCGCGTGGTTTCATCGGCAACCATCCTGTGCTGCTGCTCGACGAACCCACTGCTTCGCTCGATGCCGAGAATTGCGCGGCGGTCGTCGCGATGATCAAAGAGGCGAAGACGCGCGGCACCGCCATCATTGCGATCTGCCACGACGCCGAAGTGCGCGATGCCATCGCCGACCGTCTGTTCGCGCTGACGCCGTTGCAGGACGCCGCATGACCGACGAGACGATCCTCACCAATGTCATTCTGGTCCTGCCCGACGCGACGCTACACGGAACGCTGTTGGTGCGAGGAGGCTGCATCGCCGACGTGCAGCCCGGCCGCTCCACCGCATTGACCGCGCGCGACCTCGACGGCGACTACCTGATCCCTGGTATCGTCGACACCCACACCGACAATCTGGAGCGCCAGGTGCAGCCGCGATCGCTGGCGCGTTGGCCATCGCGTTCCGCCATGGTGGCGCACGATGCGCAGTGTGCGGCCGCCGGTGTCACCACCGTGTTCGACGCGCTCTGCCTTGGCGATCTCGGCTTCGACAAGGAACGCATCCGCACCTTCCAGGAAGGTGTGGTTGATCTCGACTCACTGAACGACGCGGATCTGCTGAAAGCCGAGCACTTTCTGCACCTGCGCTGCGAAGTGCCGGCGCTGGACATGCTGGCGTTGTTCGACACCGTCGCCGACCACGCGCTCGTGCGCATGGTCAGCCTGATGGATCACAGCCCGGGCGTCGGCCAGTACGCCGATCTCGACTTTTACCGCGCGCTTCGACGGCGCGGTGGGCTGGACGACGCGACCATCGAGCGTCGCATCCTGGAGTTGCAGGCCCAGCGCGAGCGTACTCGGATCCCGAATCGCCGCGCGCTGCTCGACCGCGTCGCGGGTCGCGACATCGCACTCGCGAGCCACGACGATCGGACCGAGACCGAAATTGCCGAAAACGCCGCAGACGGCATCGACATCAGCGAGTTTCCGGTGACCATGGCGGCGGCGAAGGCGGCGAAGGCCGTCGGCATGCAGGTGATCGCCGGCGCGCCCAATATCGTCCGCGGCGGTTCGCATTCCGGCAATGTCGCCGCCGCCGATCTGCTGGCGACCGGCGCGGTCGATGCGTTCGCCTCGGACTACGTGCCGAACAGCCTTGTGGAGGCCGCGTTCCAATGTGCCCGGCGCATTGGCCTGCCGCAGGCAATTGCCATGGTGGCGGAGCGGCCGGCACGGATGGCCGGCCTCGACGATCGCGGCCGGCTGGAAGCGGGACAGCGCGCCGATCTGGTGCGCGTCCGGCTGCATGACGGGTTGCCGGTGGTACGGCAGGTCTGGCGGGCCGGCGAGCGTGTCGCCTGACGCACGGGTCGCGGTGTACTACGCGCCGCTGCCTGACGATGTGCTGTTCGCCGATGCGGCAGCGTGGCTCGGCCGCGATCCTGCGAACAGTGCCACGATTCCCCAGCCGGACATCGCCAACATCGCCGAGATCACCGCGGAACCGCGGCTTTACGGGTTTCACGCGACGCTGAAGCCGCCGCTGCGACTGGTCAACGGATGCAAGTGGGACGATGTCATCGCGGTCACCGCGGAGCTCGCCGGCCGCATCGCGCCGTTCGATCTGCCGCCGCTTTCGGTGCAGGATCTGTTCGGGTTCCTGGCATTGCGTGAGACTGCACCGAGCGCACCATTGCAGGCGCTGGCCGACGCCTGCGTCGAGCAGCTCGACCGGTTCCGCGCGCCGCCATCCGAGGCCGAGCTTACACGCCGGCGGCGGGGCAATCGTACCCCGCGGCAGGACGCGATGCTGGTGCGATGGGGCTATCCCTACGTGTTCGACACCTGGTTCTTCCACATGACGCTGACACGTCGGCTGAGCGCGGACGAGAAACAGATACTCCTGCCAGCCGCGGAGGCTTGGTTCGCCCGCGCGATCGCAATGCCGCGCAAGGTTGGGGACATCTGCCTGTTCGTGCAGCCCTCGCCCGGTGCGCCGTTCGTTATCCGGGAACGCCTGACGCTGCGCGGTTGAGCGCGGCGAGGAAGCGCGCCACGGCGTCCTCCATCACGCCATCGTTCAGCACCGTATTCACCGACACGTGATTTGGCACCGAAACACTTCGCGCCAGGCGCGCCGCGACATCGGCCTCAGCTTCGCGACCACGCGACATCAACCGTGCGGCCAGCATATCCGGCGGCGCCGTGATTTCGATCACCCGCACCGGAAAGCGCTCTGCTGCCTCGGCGATGACACTGCGCGAAACATTGGCCACCGCGATTATCCCGCCAGCGATCGCTTCGGTGGGAATGCCGTAGCGCAGCCCATGTGCCTGCCACTGCAATGCGAAGTCACGTGTGGCGAATTCCGCCTCGGTAATGGCCTCATGCGCCTCGCCGCCGGCATCTGCGGCTCGGGTGATCACACGGCGGACGAAGCGGAAGCGCGGATCGTCCGCCAGTGCCTGACGGGCCGCCTTCAGCAGGGTGTCCTTGCCTGCGCCGCTGGGCCCTACCACCAGGACAAGCACCCCCTCCCCACCCTCCCCCACTGCGCGGCGAAGGGCGCGTGGTGGTTGGGTCAATAGCCCCGCTCCCAATCGATCACGTTGCTCAGCGGCGTTCCGTCCAGATAGGCGCGCAGGTTCTCGCAGAACAGTTCGATCGCGCCATGCCGGTTTTCATCGCTGGCGCCGGAGACATGCGGCGTGATCAGCACCCGCGGATCGTGCCACAGCGTCTCCGGCGGCAGGTGCTCGAACTCACCGACATAGACATCCAGCACCACACCGCGCAGATGCCCGCGCGCCAGCGCATCGGCCAGCGCCGCCTCGTCCACGATCTCGCCGCGGGCGACGTTGACCAGCACGACGCCGGGCTTCATCGCCGCCAGGCGGTCCGCGTTGATCAGGTTGGTGGTCTCCGGCGTCCACTGGCAGCAGACCGCCACGAAGTCGCTCTCGGCGAGGAACCGGTCAAGATCATCGGCGCCGCCGAGAGCGGCGAACCCCGTCGGCAGCGGCGCGCCCGGCTCCGGACGGCGGCGCGTGCCGATGACCCGCATGCCGAGGGCGGCGGCCAGACGGCCGACCTCGCGGCCGATCCCGCCGGCGCCGACCACGCACACGGTCTTGCCCTCCAGCAGCAGCGGTCGGTAGGCACGATGGTCGAACGCGCCAGTTGCACGATCGTCCACCGCGCGGTTCAGCTCCTTGGCGAAGTGCAGGATGCCGGCAATCGCGTATTCCGCCATCGCCAGAACGCTGCCCATGCCGCGCGATGTCGTCACCACGACGTCGCTGCCCCACAGATCGCCGATGCGCAGATTGCTGGCGCCGGCGGGACGCTGATGGAACCATTTCAGGAGCGGCGCCCGCGCACGCAGATCGAGCGGGAACGGAAAGCCGCCGAGGATCACCTCGGCTTCGGCGAGCAGACGGTCGCGGTCGGCGCGCGTGCCCGAGCCGGCGGACCCGAGGGCGAGATAGCGCGACCCGGCATAGTCCGACCAGGTGTCGCGGATCTCGCCGTCGAACCAGCCGCCGGCGTCGGTCAGGCGGACGCCCGGATCGACGGTTTCGATCCTGGCGCGATCGGCGGCGCTGAGACGGTGGATGGCAAGGATGTTGACGGTGCGCATAGGGTGCTCCGGGATATTGCGTGGCGCTAGGCGGTTTGTAACATGAAAGCGCCTTGCAGGAGATCGAGGGGCGCGGCTGCCGTACCAGGTGGAGCGTCAAGAAGGGTCCTGGTCTTTCTCGCCTTCCGTAGCAGATCCAAACCGCTCCACCAGAAGATCGACGAAGCTGCGAACCTTGGCCGAGAGCAGCGACCGATGCGGATAGACGGCATGCACCGAAAGCTCACGCGTTGAGCGCCAGCCTTGCAGCAGAGGCACCAACCGGCCTGCCGCAATATCGTCCTTGAATGCAAAGATCGGTCCGAGCAGCACGCCATGCCCGGCAAGTGCGATCTCGTGCACAAATGCTGCGTTGGTGGCCACGAGCGGCCCGGTCACATGCACAGTCTCGGTGCGGCCGTCAGGCCCGACGAAATGCCACAGATTCGGGTCCCTGGTCTCCGCGTAGGTCAGACACGCATGCGAGACCAGATCGGCGGGCGTTTCCGGCGTGCCGGCCCGCTGCAAATACGCCAGCGAAGCACACACAACGAGTTGCGCTGTTGTGAGCCTGCGTGCGACGAGACCGGAATCCGGCAATTGCCCGATGCGGATGGCCAGATCGAATCCCTCCTCGATCAGGTTCACGAAGCGATCCGACACTGCGACGTCGAACGTGACCTCCTGGTAGCGTGTCATGTATTCGCTTACCGCGGGCGCAATGTGCCGCACACCAAACGTGACTGGAACTGCGATGCGCAGCAGTCCTCGGGGTGACGCTTGCAGCGAGTTTGCTTCAGCTTCCGTCTCTTCAATATCCGCGAGGATCTTCCTGCAGCGCTCGTAGTAAAGGCTGCCAGGCTCCGTCAGATGCAGTCGGCGTGTGCTTCGGTTGAGCAATCGCACTCCCAGCCGCGCCTCGAGCGCGCGCACGTGGTTACCTGCCATCTCAGGTGAGATGCCGAACTGGCGCGCGGCGGCGGCGAAACTGCCGAGCTCCACCGCTCGTTTGAATACGGCCATGCTGGTCAGCCGATCCATGTCGCCACTCCGAATCTGGCTTCGGATAGAGCGTAGCACAACGGCGGTAATCGTTGGGGACTGACGGTGCCATCTCGCCTGGTCAGAAGCGCCGCGGAGCGCTGCCTTGCTCGGGAGAACGACGATGTCACGACAACCCACAATGCGACCAAAGACAACGCGCAACACCATTGGCGCTGGATTGCTATTTGCCGCCAGCGCCTTCGGAGCTGCCGGACCAATGTCCGCCTCGCATGCCCTCGCACAGACCGCGCAGGAGCCGAGCGAGACCGTTCGGCGCGTCGGCCTCCGCGCTCGCCTGCTGCATGCGGGATCGACAGCCGCCGACGTGGAACGCGTCTTGGGTCAACCAACCGTCGCCACGGATCTGGGTGGGCCGGAAAGCGGCGATGCCGCGCTCCTCTATGCCGGGGAGCAGGTTCGGACACGGGTGGTTCTCAAGGCAGACAAGGTGGCAGCGATCGCCCTCGATGTTGTCTATGTCGACCCGGCACGATTGCCAATGCGCGCCCGCGTGATCAAGGCAACCATGGTGCGCGACGGCGTGACAGGCCTGCTCGGCACACCCAGCGCCGACGAGCGATGGACGGACGCCGGACGCGCCATCGAACAGATGACGTTCGTCAGTCCCGGTGAACCCGAATTCAGCGTGTTCCTTGCCGACGGCATGGTGGTTGACGTCAGGCTCGGACGCGAGAGGCCACAGGGCATTGCGTCCATGTCGCTTCCGGCCGCGGCCACTGAGGCATCGGTCGCCAGCCAACTCGCGATCGGGCTCACTCCGGTTCAGGCTGCGCCGCTGCTTGGTCCCATGGAAACCAGCATCCACTTCGCGCTCAAGGGACAGCCTGTCGAATACGCGACCTATCGCGAGCGCGACGGGAAAGGTCTGGTCACCGTCACATTCATAGGCGGCGTTTCGACGGCATTCACGATCTGGCCGCCGGACGAGTTGTGAGGAGCCGGACCATGGACGCACAATACCCACTGCTCGGGGCGATGGCGGCTCGCTCACTCCGTTGGGCATGGCGGGCGTTGCTCGAAGGTGCCGCGCTCTACGGCGCGAGCTGCTATCCCATGCCGGAACTATTGGACCAGCAACTGAATGCAAGCGCCGAACAGGAGGCAGGTGATGAATAGGCTTCGTATCTCGCGCCGACTGCTGCTGAGCTCGGCACTGGCTCTGCCATTCGCCGGATTGGCACGCGCCAACGACCTGACTGGGCCTTTGACGCCCCAACAGCGCCAGCGTCTTGCGTTCGAGCGCCGAGGTGACGCAGCAAAGGCTCAGTTCGACAGCGCGCCTCCACTGCCGGCGACGAATGGCGATGAAGATCGCTACCCGGACCGGCGCGCCAGCTTCGCCAAGACCTTGCCGCACAACGATCTCGGCGAGGTCGATCCCGATGCGTACCGGCGGTGGGTGGCGATCCTTGCCAGCGGCGATTCCGCACAATTCGAGCACGTGCCACGCGACCCGCAAGCCGAGGAACGATTGAACAACCCGCAGGCGACCTACGCCACCGACCTGGTCGGCCCGGATCCGACAGCGTTGCCCTTGTCCCCGCCGCCAGCATTCGCCAGCCAGGCGGAGGCGGCCGAGATGGCTGAACTGTACTGGCTTGCGCTCACGCGCGATGTTCCATTTCGCGAATACATCACCGATCCGCTGGCGTCGGCCGCGCTGGCGGATCTCCCCGCAGCCGGATTCGCGCCGGTTGACGTGGCGAGCCTGTTCCGCGGCGGCGCGACCGGTGACCTTCGCGGTCCTTTCGTCAGCCAGTTCCTTTGGCACGACATTCCGTACGGGCTGAAAACGGTGGACCAGCGGTTTCGAGTACCGGGTCGTGGCCAGGACTTTCTGACCAGCTTCGAGGCGTGGCTGGCCTGCCAACGCGGTGTCCGATCGACGGCCACGCTTCGCCTCGAAGCGGAGCCGCGCTATATCGCGAACTATCGCGCCCTCGGTGAATACGTGCACCGCGATTTCAGCTTTCAGGCATTCATGGACGCGGCGCTCATCAGCCTGCGGATGGGTGGCGATGATGTATTGTCGCCGACCAATCCGTATCGCGCCTCGCGCACCCAGTTCGGTGACATCACCTTTGGCAACAAGAACCTGTTGTCGATGCTGGCCCAGGCCTCGCTGCTGGCGCAGAAGGTCGCGTATTACCAGAAATGGCAGGTGCACCGCCGTGCGCGACCCGAATGCATCGGCGGGCGTATCGATGTGCATCAGAGCGGCCGCAAGTCATACGATATCCATCCGGCGATCCTGCACAGCGACGGCCTGGCGCGGGTGAAGGCGGCTAATGGCTCATATCTGCTGCCGGTAGCCTACGCCGAGGGTTGCCCGACGCACCCGTCCTATCCGGCCGCGCATGCGGTGAATGCCGGTGCCTGCGCAACCGTCCTGAAGGCCTTCCTGGACGAGAACTACCAGATACCGCAGGCAGTGGAGGCATCCGCCGATGGCACAAGGCTGGAGCCGTGGCGCGGCGAGGCGTTGCTGCTCGGTGGCGAGATCGATAAGCTGGCAAGCAACATCGCCCTCGCGCGTGACGCCGCCGGCGTGCATTTCCGCTCCGACAGCATCGAGGGCCTGAAGCTGGGCGAGGCCGTCGCAATCGGGCTGCTCGCCGACTACAGCCGCACCTATAGCGAACGCTTCGACGGCTTCGTCCTCACGCGCTTCGATGGCGAAAGAGTGCGCGTTGCCAATGGCGTTGTGCAGAGTGGCTGAGGCTGCACCGACGCACGGCTGTCTCCCTCACCAGGTCGCGAACATGATCCCGACGGCGACCGCCATCGTCGCCGTGCACAACCACCCCATCGCCCACAGCGGGCGCGGCAGCACGAAGCGGCCCATCACGTCGGGGCGCATCGCCATCAGCATGATGATGACCATCAACGGCACCGCGACGACGCCGTTGATCACCGCCGACCAGAACAGCGCCTTGATCGGATCGAGGCCGATGAAATTGATGCCGATGCCAATCAGCGTGGACACCGCGATGGTGGCGTAGAACCCCTTCGCGTCCAGCGGCTTGCGGTCTAGGCCGGTGGTCCAGCCGAGCGCCTCGCCGAGTGCATAGGCACCGGAGCCGGCCAGCACCGGCACCGCGAGAAGGCCGATGCCGATGATGCCGGCGGCGAACAGCGCGAAGGTGAACACGCCCGCGATCGGCCGCAGCGCCTCGGCGGCCTGCGCCGAGGTCTGGATGTCGGTGATGCCGCTCGCGTTCAGAGTCGCCGCGGTGCTGACAATGATGAACAGGCTGATCACGTTCGAGTAGCCCATCCCGACATAGGTGTCGAAGCGGATCCGGCTGAGCTGCGCCGGCGCCTCGTCCGGATCCTCGATCAGCGGATGCGCCGCCGGGTCGATCTGTTCCTCCTCGGCTTCCTCCGAGGATTGCCAGAAGAAGCAGTACGGCGTGATCGTCGTGCCGAGCACCGCGACCACGGTAACGACGTAGTCCGTGCTCAGCGAGAAATTCGGCACGAAGGTGCGATACAGGACTTCGCCCCACGGCACGTGCACCACCAGCGCCACCGCCACGTAGGACAGCAGCACGAAACTGATCCATTTCAGGATGGCGACGTAGCGCTCATAGCTGGAGAACACCTCGAGCCAGGTGCAGAACACGGCGAAGCCGACCACGTAGAGATGGATCGGGCCGCCGATCATCAGCTTGAGTGCCGCAGCCATCGCGCCAAGATCGGCACCCAGGTTGATGATGTTCGCCACCAGCAACAGCGCGACAATCGCGTAGAGCAGCCAGCGCGGGTAGTGCATGCGGATGCTGCCGGCGATGCCATGGCCGGTCACCCGGCCGATGCGCGCGCTGATCTCCTGGATCGCCGCCATCAGCGGGAAGCAGAACAGCATCACCCAGCACATCGCGTAGCCGAACGCCGCGCCGGCCTGCGAGTAGGTGGCGATGCCGCTGGGATCGTCGTCGGAGGCGCCGGTGATCAGGCCCGGGCCAAGCCGGGCGAGCAAACTCTTATGATCCGGAGCGCGCGGGGCACGATAGCGGGCGATGCGCGCCGCCAGGACGGCGTGTGCCCTGGCGCGGATGGGCATGCGGGTCATGACGAAACGGCGGCGCTGAGGCGCTGGATGGCGGGGACATTGACAGTGCGCATGGAGGCATCCCGGGACGGTGCGGTCGCGGGTTGTAGCATGCGCTCACGCAACCTGGGGCACAGACGCAGGAGCTTTGGTCCAGAGGTTCCGACGCGTCAGCCCTGTCCGGGGGCCGCGAAGCTCAACACGAAGCATGCTCCGCCGCCATCACGGTCGGCCACGCGGACGTCACCACCGTGCAACTGAGCGATCCGGCGCACCAACGCGAGCCCGATGCCCGCGCCGGTGGCACGCCGCCGGTCGCCGCGCCAGAAGCGGTTAAAGATCAGCTCCTTGTGTTCGCCAAGCACGCCAGGACCATGGTCCTCCACCGTGACGCGCGACGCCGGATCGACATTGACGGTGATCGCGGTGCCAGCCGGGGAATATTTCATTGCATTGTCAATCACGTTGCGAATTGCGGTTTCGATCAATGCCGGGTGTCCCAGCAGCGGCATCAGGTTGTCGGGTGCATCGAATTCGATCACCTGGTGACGTGCGATTGCCGCACCGGCAAGCTCCTCGCACACCTTTCGCGCCACGGCGCCGACATCCACCGAATCGCGTTGTCGCGCCACGGCGTCCTCCGCCTGGGCGAATTGCAGGAGTTGGTTCACCAGCAATCCGAGACCGCGCAGCTCAGCGCGGATGTTGTCGACCTCGGGCCCGGGGGGCAGCTCATCGACCTGCAGC
>Ga0209040_10001851_pt1 | contig 16753 bp, 11 predicted proteins | sample BogFormECP12_OM3_FD_188240 | JGI IMG/M metagenome (GOLD analysis project Ga0209040, IMG submission 188240) | Bog forest soil microbial communities from Calvert Island, British Columbia, Canada - ECP12_OM3 (SPAdes) (version 2) | ecosystem: Environmental > Aquatic > Freshwater > Wetlands > Bog ...
CGCCGTTGTGAATGGCTTAAAGGTCGTACTCCATTGGGGGCCTACTGAGCAACCCGGTGGTCATTACGATTTTGAACTCGACAGCAATTTTAACGTCGGAGCCGGCACGATCGAATTCATCCCACCCCGTAATATTCTCCATAATTCTTGGACTAGGCTCCCCGCGCCATCACTTGCGGGCGTTTGGCGGCAATCCGGCTCGGGTGTGTGTGATTCAACTTGGACATTTACACTGCGCCAGGGAAACCAGTATGACGCCACGGAAGTAGGATGTGGCAACGCCGGTGGCACCGCCGTTGTGAATGGCTTAAAGGTCGTACTCCATTGGGGGCCTACTGAGCAACCCGGTGGTCATTACGATTTTGAACTCGACAGCAATTTTGATTTCGGAGCCGGCACGATCGAATTCATCCCACCCCGTAATATTCTCCATAATTCTTGGACCAGGATTCAGTAAGACGCTCGATGTAACGCTCGTCGTTCCGATGAAGCGGCCAGGCACGATTAATTCGAGGGTGGCGCAGAGACAGGAGAAACACATGCGGCTGCCGGGAAATCCATTCTTGCCGGCGCCGAGTGCTGCGAGCGCATGGGCCGAAGGGTTCACCAAGGGCTATGTAGCCATTGGCTCTCCCCAGCCCGGTGAAAACGTCGGAGCCGACGATATCGACGCGTTCAATCAGGGAGTCGCCGCCGGCGAGGAATGTGCGCGAACGGGCATTGAAATGGGCGATCCGTGCGTTCCCGCACTCGAAGAACATGGTTCCGGGCACGGTCATCAATGCGTCGTCAGCGATATTCACACGAGGTTGGAAGAGTACGACCCGGCCACAAACAGTTGGGCGACCAAGGCGCTCATGTCAATGGCGCGAGAAGAACCGGGGCTGGCTGCCGCCAGCAACGGGAAGATTTACGCCGTGGCGGGCATGAACGCAACCGGGGCTGACAACGAGGTTGCGGAGTACACGCCCTAACTCCGTTCGACGTCAAAGCAATTTTCGCGCCGAGGGAAATGCACCAACGACGTTACGTGGTGTCAGGCTTATTGAAATTAATAAGAATTCACGTCAGGTGCAGATGTCAGATATCTTACGCCGTATGATGAATGTCGGTCAAAGTTCAATTGGAGGAGCGAAATGTCGCACCCGTCTTTTCTGAGCCTGAACACTATTACTTGCCTCGCGACGCAAAGTTTGACGGGATCAGACAATCTCGTCGGGATCATGGGAAATGACCGGTTTGCCATTGGCCGCTTCAATCAGAATGACACTATCAATGTAGGCATTAATCGCCCCATTGTCGCGGGAGTGACGGAGTTGACCATCCTCAACGACCCCGACGACACGTTAGCAACATTCGACTTGACGAAAGACATGGACGTCGACCGCTTGGTAGGAATTTTTGCGAGTCGCGCCCGTTACAACGTGGCTTTGAAGGTAACAAGTGAGCCGGATTGACTGGTCGAAACCCGCGATTCAAACTGGGGCACTACCGAGAGCGACAATTCCTCGCCTTTTCCGAAGACTAGCGCTATTGTCCTGTTTTTCTGAATGAGCGACATGCGGTCGAGCGGGACGCGAGAGGACTTCAGACGGAAGGCGCTCGGCAAGCCTGGCTGCGGCCCATGGACAAGGAGGCGAGCGATCCCCCAAGTTCGGGAGAAAGCCGGACTTCTCGGCCGGCGTAAAATGCCTTTTCCAGAGTTTCGCTGGTAACCCATTGAAAAGGCCCGTTTCCGGCGCAACTTTTCCGCATTTTTTCGTGCTTTTTCCCTCTTTTTTCGCGTCTTTTCAGGCTCCAGAAATGCGAAAAAGTGCGGCTTTTTGCGTCGGCCTGAGGGCGTTCCGCCGTCAGCGACTCGCTGAAGCGGCGGGCCGCGCGGACATCGCGGGAGAGCGGACCGGCGCAGGGGTCCTGCGCAGGATTGCGACCGCGACAAAGACGACCCCGGCCGCCGCCACATACGCCGACGGCCGGAAAGCCATGTCGGGGTCGAAGTTCGCGTCGACAACCTCTGGGAACGGGATGTGGCGCACGAGCGCGTACCAGGCCGCCTCGATGAGCGCGGTGAGCGGCGGCGAAAGGACGGCGGCCGCGAGCGCGGCGATCCAGGCCGGCGCGCCGCGCTTCAGGAAGACCCGGAACAGCATGAGGATGAGGAAGAAGCCCACCATCATCACCGGCTCCGACACGTCGGCCTTGGCCTGGATCATGAAGTGAAGCAGCCCGAGCGCGGCGATCGCGTAGACCAGCGAATGCAGCGTTTTCCACCTTTGACCGCCGAGGCGGCGGATCATCGCGTCGGTCGAGGTCGCGGCGAGCGCCGCAAGGCCAAGCCAGGCGACGAAGCCGATCGTGAGGTAGAAGCGCAGCGCGATTTCCGAGGCGACATGCAAAAGCGCAAAGTGCTGATCGACAATATAAAGAAAGAGATGAGCGGCGATGTAGGCGAAGGCGGCGACGCCGACCATGCGGCGGACGACGACCAGCTTCGGATAGCGCGCGCCGCGCATGAGCGGGGTGACGAGCAGCGCCAGCATGAGGAAGCGGATCGCCCATTGGCCGGCGCGGTGAATCATCTCCGTCACCACCTTGGGCTCGAGCGCGCCCGTCAGCGCCAGGTACGCGATCCAGGCTGCCGGGACAAAAAGCCCCGCGAACACCGCCGCCTTCAGCGGCGAAAAGCGGCCGTTGCGCTCCTTCCAGGGCGCCTTCAGTCGGATCATTGCGACTATCCTAATGTCGGCTTGAGGCGATTCAAGCGTCGTCACCGCCTATACGAAGGCGAGGGGCGATTGTTTCAGCCGGCTCAAGCCGACCTCGGTCTTCGACTCAAGCCTTAGCTCACCCCGAGCTTCCGCTGCAGGCTGGTCGACGACGTCGTGTACTGGAACACGAGTTTCTTGTCCGGATAGACGTAGCGGTGCGCGCGCTGAGCGGCGAGCGCGGCCTCGTGGAAGCCGCAGAGGATGAGCTTGAGCTTGCCGGGATAAGTGTTGATGTCGCCAACGGCGAAGATGCCCGGAACGCTCGTCTCGAACTTTTCGGTGTCGGTGGCGATGAGGTTCTCGTGCAGGTTGAGGCCCCAGTCGGCGATCGGCCCGAGCTTCATGGTGAGGCCGAAGAACGGCAGCATGTCGTCGCAGCCGTGGTCGTAGACCTCTCCGCTCTCCTTGCGCACCGTCAGCGCGGAGAGCTGCCCGTTCTCGCCCTTCAGCGCGGTCACCTGCCCCAACACGAAGTCCATTTTCCCCTCCGCCACCAGCGCCCGCATCGCGTTGACCGAATGGGGGGCCGCACGGAAGGCGTCCCGCCGGTGGATAAGCGCGACCCGCTTCGCCACCGGATGTAGGTTGAGGACCCAGTCCAGGGCCGAATCCCCTCCGCCGACGACAACCACCCTTCGCCCCCGAAAATGCTCCATCTTTCGAACGGAATAGAAGACGCTCTTGTTTTCGTACGCCTCCAGGCCGGCCAAAGGCGGCTTCTTCGGCTGAAAAGAGCCGCCGCCGGCGGCGACAAACAGCGACTTCGCTTCGATGACCGTGTCCGCGTCCGTGCCGATGCGAAAAAGGGGGCGTTCCGCCGTGCCCAGGACCTCCACCCGGTCGACCATCTCGCCCAGGTGGAATTCCGGCTTGAAGGGATGAATCTGCTTCATCAGACTGTCGACCAGCTCCTGGCCGCCGATGATCGGAAAGCCCGGAATGTCGTAGATCGGCTTCTCGGGATAGAGCTCAGCGCATTGGCCGCCAGCTTTCGGCAGAATGTCGATCAGGTGGCACTTCATGTCGAGAAGGCCGAGCTCGAAGACCGAAAAGAGGCCGATGGGCCCAGCGCCCACAATCGCGACGTCCGTTGAGACAGCTTCGGTCATATCAGCCTTGTTTGCCTGGCGTCGTCACGACGAGGCCGTCGATCGCCTCGGTGACCTTGATCTGGCAGGAGAGGCGCGAATTCGGCCTTACCTCGAAAGCGAAGTCGAGCATGTCCTCCTCCATCTGCGAGGGCTTGCCGACCTTCTCGGTCCACTCATCCGCCACGTAAACGTGACAGGTGGCGCAGGCGCACGCGCCCCCGCATTCCGCCTCGATCCCGGGGATGGAGTTGCGCAAGGCGGTCTCCATCACCGTCGAACCGACCTGCGCCTCGGCGGTCCGCGACCGACCGGAGGCGTCGATATAGGTAATTTTCGTCATTGCGCCGAAAGCATCCCGAAAATCGTTTTCGGCTGCGGCGCCCGCCCAGCCTCCCGCGGCGCTTCTAAAGCAAGTGATCGCGTGCCGGAAGGGCGCGCCGGAAGGGAGCCGGAGGAAGCTCTACGGCCCTGGCGGTGAGGTTCGTCCCGCCGTGAGCTGGCCTATCGACAGATCCAGTCGATTTCCGAGATCGCCTCTTCGACAGCCAATTGAAGCTCGGCGACCGCCTGCGCAAGGGCGCCCGGTCGTTCGCAGCCAAACTCACCATGCGCGCTTTCCTCAACAAGCGCGGCGGCTTTCGCCACCCGGCTCGCGCCCACTGCGAGCGCGGACCCGCGAAGCTTGTGGGCAACATCGACTTTCGATTCGACTGCCGTTGGGTAAGGGCTGGACAGCTGAGCCGTCAGAATTCGAGCTTGCTGACGAAACAGCCTCAACAATGAGTTTTCCAGTTCGGCGTCGCCTTGACACTGGCGGGTGAGATGGACAAGGTCTAGAGCAAGCTCGCGGCGGTAAAATTCAACAGCGCTTGCCTTTGCTGTGATCTCGCTGCCCTGCTTACCTGCCAGCATGCGGTCCTCGCTCGTCCCGGCGCTTTGATCGATGGCGAAGGCGGGCGTTTCATCAGCGCAGGCCTGCAATCAACCTTCTAAAAAAACAAGGTAACAAAATTGTTAACGACGTTTACAAGTTTGCCGCTGGCTTCGGTTTTCTTATCGGAGGGACGGGATTAGACTGCATCGTGGTTAACGGCCGTTTTCCTTGCCTATTCCGGTTCCGGGTCAGGGGAGCGCAGGCGCGTGTGTGTCGACTGGCGGGGTCGAAACGAGTTAAGCGAGGCGAACGCGATGACGAAGCACAATTCAGTGCAGGACCCGGTTTCGGCCGCAATGTCGGCAATCGAAAGCGCGCTGAACCTGGCTGATGACGACCTCTCTGCGATCAAAAACGCAGCGCAGACGCCGCCCCTCGTCCCGCCGAAAACGATCGCCGCCTCGCCGGTCCTCAAGCCGAGCGCGCCCCCGGCCGAACCGGCGCCGCTGCTTCGCCCAAGCGCGCCCAGCGACTCCGAGCCGCGCTCAAGCATCTCGCCCGCGCCGCCGGCGAACGACGACCGGGAGAGCGTCGGCGCGATCGTGCAGGCGTTGAACGTGCGGCCGGCGGGCCGCGCCCCATTCGCCTTGGCTGTGATCGGCTCGCTTCTCTGGGCGGCGGCTTGCGCCTTGTACGCTTACCTGCAGTACTGGCCGAGCGTGCGGACCGCGCCCGTTGGCGAGACTCTGGTTCGCCCGGAGACGCCTCTTCTCGCGCTTGCGGCGCTGGGGCCCATCTTCATTATGTTCGGGTTTGCGGCGCTGTCTCGCCGGCTCATCGAATTGCGCCAGTCCGCGCGGGCGATCTCCCACGTCGCCATGCGTCTTGCCGAGCCGGAAGCCGTTTCGGCAGAGCAGGTCGCCACGCTGTCGCAGGCGATACGCCGGGAACTCACCTCGATGGGAGACGGAGTCGAACGTGCTTTGGCGCGCGCGGCCGAGCTCGAGACCCGCGTCAGGGCCGAGGTCACGTCCCTGGAGAAATGCTACTCCGACAACGAGCGCAGAATTCGCTCCCTCATCGCTGAAATGGCCGACCAGCGCGAAGCCCTTGTCGTCGGCGGCTCGCGTGTGCGCGACGCGATCGCCAACGCCCACCAAGGGATTTCGCAGGACCTCGATTCCGCCGGCCTCCGCTTATCGGAGAACCTGACTGACACCGGCAAACGCATCGCCGCCTCGCTCGGCGCAACGTCGGAAGAGATCGCCGACACGATGGACCGGACCCGATCCACCATAGTCGAGCGGATCGCCGCGGAGGGCACCCAGATCGCGGTGTCCATCGCCGGGATTGGCGAGAGTCTGGCGGCGCGACTTGGGGAAACAAGCCGGAAGACCACAACCGACATTGTCGAGCAGTTCGAAGACATCGACGGCCGGGTGCAAGACGCCGGAGAAGCGCTTCTGGCCAGCCTGGGCGCGCGAAGCGACAACTTGGTCGCACGCATCGACGCTTCGCACTGCTCCGCGGTCGAGGCGATTGAATTGCACGGAGACCGCGTGGCCGCGCGTCTCGCGCAGGCCTCGAACGCAATTCGCGACGGGCTCGGCACCCACGTCGATCAGGTCGTTGCCCGCGTCGAAGACAGCGGCTCCAGGGTCGTCGAGGCGATCAGAGGCCAAAGCGATGACGCCGCCGAACGCCTCGCCGCGTCGTCCACAGCGATGTCTGATTCGCTCACTGTCTACGCGGATGACATTGTTAACAGCGTCCGGACGAGCAGCGCAGAATTTTTGGACGCAATCTGCATCCAGGGGGGTCGCATCGCGGCCCACTTGGTCGATGCCGCCGACGAGGCGCGTAACGCGGCGACCGCGCATGCCGACGACGTCGTCGGCCGCATCGTCGCCAGCAGCGCCGAAGCGATCGAAGCGCTTATGATTCACGGCGACAGCGTGACGGCGCGCCTCACCGACTCATCTCGAACAGTGTCGGACGCCATCGTCGTGCTTACGAATGACATGGTCGGCCGCATCAGCGCGAGCGGCGCCGAAGCCGCTGAGGCGATCAGGGAACACGGGGACAGCGTCGAGGTCCGCCTCGCGGAGGCCTCGCGCTCCATGTCGATCGCGGCCGAGACGCACGCGGAAGCGATCGCGAGCAGCATTGGCGCCAGCAGCGCCAGCGCGGTCGAGTCGATTCGCGAGCACGGCGACGGCATAGTCGGACGGCTCGAAGAGGTTTCCCGCGCCGCGTCGAGCGCTGTAGAAGCGCTGGCCGATGACGTTGTCAACCGCATCAGCGCGACCAGCGCACAAGCTGTGGACGCCATCCGCGGACATGGGGACAGCGCCGCGACGCAAATGGAGGAGGCTTCCCGCTCGATGTCCCGCGCCGTCGACGCGCATGCCGAGGAGATCGTCAGCCGCGTCACCGCGAGCAGCTCGGGGGCTGTGGAGGCGATCCGCGAGCACGGATTCGGCTTCGTTGAGCGGCTCGAGGACGTCTCCCGCCAAATGACTGGCGCCGTCGCGGCCCATTCCGCGGACGCGATTGGCCGCATTCACGCCGCAAGCGACGGCGCCGTGGAAGCGATTCGCGGGCATGGAGACAGCGTCGCGGCGGAACTCGAGGTTTCATCTCGCAGCATCTCGTCGGCCATCGACGCCCATGCGGAAAACATCGTCGGCCGGATCACCGCCGCAAGCGGCGGAGCCGTTGAGGCAATTGAGGCGCACGGGGGGGGCGTCGCGGCTCGACTCGTCTCCGCCTCCGACGCGATCTCCGAGGCGGTCGGCGCTCACGCGGACCGAGTGGTCAATCTGCTCGCCGACAGCAGCGCCCGAGCGGTCGACGCCATCAGGGACCATGGAGATAGCGTGGCGGGACGGATCGCCGAGACGTCCAGGGCGCTTTCCGAGACGGTCGGCGCGGAGACCGATGAGGTTGTCGGCCGCATCGCTGCGAGCGGCGCCGAGGCCGTGAATGCGATTCGAGATCACGGAGACAGCGTCGCGACCCGTCTGGCGGAGGTTTCCGACAGCATGCTGGGATTGCTTGCCGGCAATGCCGACCAATTCGTCGATCGAATCTCGGCGAGCAGCAACGAAGCGGCGGGGGCCATCCGCAGCCACGGCGACAGCGTATTTGCCCAGCTTGGCGCCGCATCGGCGGACATCTCCGGCGCCTTTGCCTCCCACGCCGATGAGGCCGTCGACCGCATCACAACAAGCAGTTCGCAGGCCATCGAGGCCATCAAGGAGCGCCAGGACCGCCTCGCCGCCCAGATCGCCGAGTCCTCCTTCCACATGTCGAACGTTTTTGGCGCTCATGCCGACTCCGTGGTTGGTCGCATCTCCGCCAGCAGCGACCAGTTGCTCGAAGCCATCCGAGTCCGGGGCGACGCGGTCGCCGATCGGCTTGCGGCGGCGGCCTCCGCCGCCGGCGGCGCGGTCGCCGGCCATGCCGACGACATGGTCGCGCGCATCGTGGAGAGCAGTGACGAAGCCGCGCGCGCAATCCGCGCGAGCGGCGAACTCGTCTCCTCGAGGCTCGCCGAGACCGCGGACGCGACGATCAACTCTGTCGCCGCTCACGCCGAAGCGATCGTTGGCGGCATCGACGCGAGCAGCGCCCACGCCGCCGAGGCGCTTCGCACGCACGGGGACACACTCGCAAGCCGCCTCGCGGATGCAGCCGACACGATCCACGCCCACGGCGATACGGTTGCGACTCGCCTCACTGAGGCTTCGCTTAATATGCAGGGGGCGCTGGCCGAGCACATCGGAGACATCGTCGGCAGGATCAACACGAGTGGAGCCGAGGCGGTCGGCGCCTTGCGATCGCAGGGCCACGCCATCGCGGCGGCAAGTGAGACGTTCGCACGCAGCTTCGCCGAGCGTTCCGGCGCCGTCATTGAACGCCTCGACGCTGCCGACGGTCGTCTGTCCAACACGGTCCTTGTCCGCGGCGACCATCTCGTCGCGCGCCTCGACGACGTTTCGAGCCGCCTGCACGAAACCGTCGTCCAGAGGGGCGAGGCGCTGGAGGAGACCATCGAAAGCGCCAGTGATCGACTGACGTCTCTTTTGAGGGACCGGGCGGAGGACGCCGCCGCGGTCCTCGATGCGGCGGCGAATATGTGGGCCGAGCGCTTCGATACCCGTCAACTGCAGTTGCGAGAGACGGTCGAGCGTCAAAGCGCGACGACGGAGCATGTCATCGACGAATCCACCCGCCGCCTCATCGGCGCCATCTCCACCCAGAGCGCAACGGCCCAGTCGCAGATCGGAGCCATCACGGCTGACGTTCTCGCGCGCCTCAATGCCGAGGCGACCGAGATCAACGAGCGCTTCGCCGCGCTCGCCAACGAGGCGGCAAGCGTCGTCGCCCACCGGGCGACCGACGTTCGCGACTCGATCGGCGCGCAGGTCGCATCCTTCGATTCGCTCGTCAACGAAAGGGGTGTGCGGCTCGTCGATTCGCTGCTGCAGCAGTCGGACCGGATGCGCGAGTATGTGGAGGCGCTCGACAACCTCGTCGGCGACAGCGGACACAGCGTCGTCGACCGGATCGCCGCGCATTCGAGCGATTTCAGTTCGAAAATCGCGGGCCAGCTCGAGACGATCGGGACCATGATGCAGACCCGCCGGGACGAATTCGACAAGCGCTTCGGCGAGCACCTCGAGCAGCTTGCGGCGAGATCCGCGCAGCGGCTCGGCCAATTTGAAGCGGCTTCAACCGCGCACCACAATGCAGTCGATCTTGCGCTTGCGTCGCATTCGCGCCGAATCGAATCATCGCTCGGCGATGGCCTTGCGCGCTTCGAACGCGCCATGGACGGCCGCGGCCACGACATCATGATGCGAATCGGGGATACCTCCGAGGCTGTGGCCGCGAATTTGGCCGCCAAGCTCGCCGCGGTCGAGGAGACCTTGGTCGCGCGCGGCGGCGACGTTAGCGACAAGCTCACGAGGCGAAACGAAGAGGCCGCCGCGATGCTAGACGCGCGCCTGCAAACCGTCGACGAGCGCGCCGAAGCCAAGCTCACGCACGTCTCCAATTCGCTTGACGCGCTGCTCGCGCGCATCGAGGAGGGCCTTGCACAGCGTGGCCGCACGCTGTCGGAGACACTGGCGCGCAACACGCTGGAAGCGGCGCGCGCGCTTGGCGAGGGCGGCCGCGACCTCGCTGAGGGCATGGACGCGAAATCGGCGGAGATCAGCGAAACGCTGCAGCGCCGCGCCGCCGAGCTGACGCAGACCCTGTCGGCGCTTGCACAGGACATCAACGCGACCCTCACGGGCCGCGTGGACGACGTCTCCCACTCGCTCGATGTCAGCGTCGAGCGGTTCAAGGATCAGGTCGTGCAGCCGATGGAGGCGCTGAGCGGACGGTTCGACGCGAGTCGGTCGGCGCTTGCGGAGAGGGTCAGCGAGCACACGCGGCAAGTGGCCGAGTCGCTTGACGGACATCGGCTCTCGCTTGGCGCCACCTTCGACAGTCACCGCGCGGTCATCAACGCGGCCGTCGATCAGCACCAGAAAGCGCTTGCAGAGGCAGGAAGGCAAAGCGCCGAGGACGTCGACCGGCGCCTCTCGGCGCTTGCGGAAGCTGCGGATCAAAGCGCGCGGATCATTGAATCGAAGCTTCAGGCCCTCATCGAGGCGGCGAACAGCAACGCCGGCATGATCGACGAGCGGCTCGGCGCCCGCATTCTGAGCGTCAACGAGCAGCTCACGAAGATGGCTGCCGAGGCCGACTCAAGCTGGGCCGCGCGCGGCGCCGACATCGCTGGCGCGATCTCGTCCCGAATCGAGGACCTCCGCGGGGTGATTGACGGGAAAGGCGCCGAGCTCGTGTCCGCTCTTGCGGAACGCGGCGAAAGCGCGTCGGGCCGCATCGCCGAGGCGAGCGGCCGCGCCCTGCAGACCGTCGACCAGCAGATGGCGAGCCTTACGTCCCTGCTCACGCGGCAAACGGAGGAGCTCATCGCGGCGGTCAACGGCAGCGCCTCGGACCCGGTGCGCCTCCTCAGCGCGCTTGCCGGCGAGCTCAGGACCGAGATTCTGAACTCGAGCGAATCCATGCGCTCGGTCGCCGAGGAGGCGACGAACCGCTCGAGCGCAGCGATCGAGGCGCTCCTGAAGCGCATAACCGAGCAGGCGGAGGCTTCCGGCGTTGCGCTGCGCGAAGCTGTGACGCAAAGCGCCGAGAATTCGCTCGGCGCGCTGTCCGGCGCCGGAGAGCGCTTGCGCGCGGAACTGAGCCGGAACATCGACAATCTTGGCAAGACCCGCGTCTCGATCGACGAGGCGGTCGCTTCCGCAGGCGAGCGACTTGCTGCCGTCCAGGGCGGGCTGGCTTCGAGGGTCGAGGAGTTCCAGCGCGCGCTCGGCGCCATCGCGTCGCAGGTCGCGACGCTCGGGCGTCTGAGCACAACGACGCAGGCCGACGCGAGCGCGCTCGCCGCCCAGCTATCGCAACAGGCCGATTCGCTGGCGTCCGTCGCGCAGGTACTCGCGCAGCAGCGACAGTCGCTGGACGCCGGCCTCGATAGTCGGCGGAACGCTCTTCACGCTCTCGTCAACGAACTCGCCGGACGCAGCGAGGCATTCGACGGCGTGCTTTCGCGCTTCGCCGCCAATGTCGAGGAGAGTTTCACTCGAGCTCAGGCCCGCGCGCAAGAAATCGCCGCTTCGCTTTCCTCCGCGACCAAGGGCGCGTCCGTCGCCGTGGCCGGCCAGTTCGAGACGATCCGCGATACGGCCACGAAGGAGCGCGAGCGCACGGCGCAGAGCTTGCAGGCGGCGATCGAGCAGACAAACGCGCAGCTCTCGAGCGTTCTCGATCACGCCGCCGAACGGTTCCGCCAGTCGGTCGACCAAGTGAAGGAGATGGCGGCCCAGGTTCAGCACAATCTCGAGGCGACGCGTCAGGAGCTGAAGCGTGGCGCCTTCGAATTGCCGCAAGAAACGAGCGACGCAACCGAGGCGATGCGGCGCGTCGTGTCCGACCAGATACGCGCGCTGAAAGAACTCGCAGCGCTGGTCACCGATTCGAGCGTCGGCTTCGACGTCGCAGAGCCAGGAGAGGCCGGGCTGCAGGAGACGGCGCGACGCGAGGCGGGGAGCCAAATTCTCAGACCTCCGGAACCGGCGCGAAGCGAGCCAGCCCGCGAACCCGGGCCGGCGCGCGGCGTGGACTCGGTCCTCGCTCCTGTCGTCGAACCCCTCCCGCCGCCAGTCCGGTCGCCGGAGATCAAGGCGGCGGCGGATCCATGGCCCGAGCCGGTCCGGCCTAAGCAGATACCGAACGGCGGCGACGGCGGCGGCCTGTTCGCCGCGGTCGGACAGCCCTATGCGCCTCCTCCGCCTGCGAACGACCGGCATCAGGCGGGTTGGCTGTCAAACCTTCTGGCCGCCGCCTCCCGCGACGACGAGCCGGAAATCGTTGCGCCGCCGCCGCGCGGCCAGGAGTCGCTGGAAGCGCTCACCCAAGGCGTCGCCGCCCTTATCGACAACGCGGCTGCAGCAGAGATGTGGGATCGCTGGCGCCGAGGGGACACCGCGGCCGTATCCCGCCGCCTGTATACCGAAGCTGGCCAGCAGGCGTACGACGAGATCCGGCGACGGTACCGCACTGACGCGCAGTTCCGCGAGACAGCGACGCGCTTCACGCAGGAGTTCGAGCGTCTCTTGGCGAAGGTCGGGCAGAACGATCGCGACGGCGCGCAGTGGCGCTCGTATCTGCTTTCGAACACGGGCAAGGTCTACACGATCCTCGCCCACGCATCCGGGCGGCTGGGATAAGCGGCCGAATTCAGATTACGCAGTCGCAAGTGGGAGCGCAGTCTTTGCGGAACCCGGCCTCAAATCCGGGGGACGCAATCCATTGGAACTGGACATGGTCCACCCAGTTGCCTCGTCGCTCTCCTCCTCGCAACGACGATCCGTTAGCGAAAATAGAGGTCCTTGTAGGCCTCGCGCAGCGCCGCCTTCTGCACCTTGCCCATCGCGTTGCGCGGCAGCGCTTCGACGACGAAAACGCGCTTTGGGGCCTTGAACTTCGCGAGCCGGCCGGCGAGCGCTGCAAGAATCGCCGCTTCGTCGAGCACGGCGCTCGGCTTCGGCACGACGACCGCTGTCACGCCCTCGCCGAAATCGGGGTGAGGCGCCCCGAACACCGCGCTTTCCAGCACGCCCTCGATCGCGTCAATCTCGCTCTCGACTTCCTTAGGGTAAACGTTGAAGCCGCCGGAGATCACCAGGTCCTTGGCGCGGCCGACGATATGAATGTAGCCGTCGGCGTCTATACGCCCCAGATCGCCAGTGACGAAAAACCCGCCCGGCCTGAACTCCTGCGCGGTCTTCTCCGGTAAGCGCCAGTAGCCCTTGAACACATTCGGGCCCTTGACCTCTATGACGCCGATCCCGCCCTGTGGCGTAGGCGCGCCGGTCTCGGGATCGGCGATTCGGACACTGACCCCTGGAAGCAGGAACCCGACGGTTCCTGCCCTGCGCTCGCCGTCATACGGGTTGGACGTGATCATGTTGGTTTCCGTCATGCCGTAGCGCTCGAGGATGACGTGGCCGGTGCGCTCGCGCCACGCGGCGTGCGTCTCGGCAAGCAGCGGCGCCGACCCCGAGATGAAGACGCGCATGTTTGCGCATAGCTCGCGGGTGAGGCCGGGGTGATCGAGAAGACGCGTATAAAAGGTCGGCACGCCCATCATCGACGTCGCGCGCGGCAGGGCGGCAATCACCGCGTTTGGGTCGAAGCGATTTTGGAAGATCATCGTCGCGCCGGCGAGGAGCGCGACGTTCACGGCGACGAAGAGCCCGTGCGTGTGGAAGACCGGCAAGGCGTGAATTAGCCGGTCGCCCGGCTCAAAGCGCCAATAGTCGACCAGGGTCAGCGCGTTTGAGGACAGGTTCTCGTGGCTCAGCATGGCGCCCTTCGAGCGGCCGGTCGTGCCGGATGTGTAGAGGATTGCGGCGAGATCGTCGGGCGCGCGTGGCACAGTCTCGAACTCGGTCGCCGACGCGGCTATCCGCTTGGCGAAAGAACCGTCCCGCGCCGCGCCCAGGCTCGCGACAACCGGAAGCGGAATCTTTCTCATGAGGGTGAGCGTCGCCTCCTCCGCTTCGGGGCGGCAGACAATGAGCGCGGGTTCCGCATCGCCTAGGAAATATTCGAGTTCGGCGAGCGTGTAGGCCGTGTTCAAGGGCAGGAGCGCCGCGCCCGCCCGCAGGCAGGCGAGCATAAGGACGATCATGTCGGTCGATTTGTCGACCTGCGCGGCGACCCGGTCGCCGGCCTTGACGCCGAGCGCCACGAGCGCGTTCGCCGCCTGGCCCGAACGCTCGATAAGCGCGCCGTAAGTCAGCGCCGTCTTGTCCCCGGTCTCGAGCGCCAGCTTGCCCGGATCCGCCGCTCGCGCGGCGATAAGGTCAAACAGATTGGCGGAGGCTGGCTGGGACACGGCTTCCCTCGCTTAAGACCGCTAGTTTCACTTCACGTCGAGCATCGATGCGATTCGCCGCGGGAGAGCAGCCCGTAGAGCTGCCGTCCGCCGACGCGCGCAATTGGACGCACAAGGACGGCCGTCAGCTCCTTGACAGGATCTCCACGGCCCGCTCGAGCTGCGGGTCACGCCCCGCCGCATAGCGGGGATCGAACGCGACCTCGATGGTCGGCGTCACGCCCACGCCCTCGAGCCGGGTTCCGTCCACGAGCACGTCCTCGACGGCGAGCAGCAAGAGACCGTCGTCTCCGATGAGGAATGCGGTCGCGGCGAGAACCGCGCCCTCCGTACGACTGCCGACGAGCTCCCCGATCCGATATTCCTTGAAGCCGTAGGCGAGCACCTCCTTGCCGCTGCGCGTGCCGCCGTTGATGAGCGCGGCGACGGGCTTCCTCCACTTCGCGTCGATGAAGCCCGTCTCGCCGTTGCGATTCTTCACCTGCATGGTCGGCGCGCGCGGATTGAAGAGATCGAGATATTGCGGTTGCGCGCCGCCCCACCCGTCGCGCAAATCCCAGATCAGCGCGTCGGCCTCGCGCAGCGGACCTTCGCTAATGAGGTCTTCGAGCGCCGACTGGTACATGTGGCCGGCGTAGGACCACACATGAACGTAGCCGACGCGGGCGCCGCCGCTCATGATGATGCGGGCGCTCGATTTTAGACCTTGAAGGAACATGTCGTTCGGATGGAGCTCCGCCGGGACGACGGCGATCGCCATAGGCGTGTCTTCCCGAGCGCGTCGAATGGCGAGCGACACCGGAGCGCGGACCTTGTCGCGGAACGAGCCGACCGATCGGTACGGCTGGCCGTCGACGGACACAATCTCATCGCCGAGCAATAGGCCGGCCTTCTCCGCAGGCGCGCTTTCGATGACGCCTGTCACGAACGTGCGCCCGTCGGCGTCGGACTGGGTGAAGACGCCGATGCCGGGATAGCTCACCTCGCCCTTCGCAAAGATCCGCTGCAACCCTCGTTGCTCGAGGGCGCCGTGGAATATGTCGGCGAGCTGGTAAAAGGCCGGTTCGTCGACGGTGTAGTAGCGCGTGTGCGAGGCGCCAAGCTTCGCGAGCATCGCGTTGATAATCGCCGCTAGCACCTGCAGCGAGCGAGCGTCCTCCACCTTTGGGGCAAAAATCTCACGTATCGCTTGCCAATCCAGGCCATTCAGGCGCGGATCGTAGAAGCGGTCGCGCACGAGCCGCCAGACCTCATCGAACTTCGTCGCATTCGCCTGCGCTGAGTCGCTGCGCGCCTCCTCGGCGAGACTGACGCCAATCAAGGCGCGCGGCGCGGCCACGGTAACCGCCAACGCCGGTGCGAGGGCAAGGATGTCCCTGCGCGTCGGATTCACGATGGTCATTTGGAGAGGCTCTGCAAGCGCCGGCGGCTCGGCGCCGCGAAGCGCGCGCTGCTAACCTTCAATCGCGGCCCATGTGTGACCGAGCGCGATTTCAGGCAGAAAAGCGAAGGATTGCACGTTCTCATGCGGCTCGTGAGGGGCCGTTGGTCTTGAGCCGGCGGTTGAGCTCTCCTACTCTTGCGCCCTTTCGAATGGGAGGCGACGCTCATCGGCCGGTTCGCGACCCGCCTGCCGCGTCGGCCGCTGCCGGTGCGCGGCCACATTACGTTGAAACGGCACGACGGCAAGCGGTTCCTCGTCACCGGAGCCGCGGGCGGCGTCGGGGCGGGCGACCGCCGAACTCCTGGCGGCCGAAGGCGCACGAGTCGCGCTCGGAGACATCCGCGATGACGCCCTTGGCGCCGCCCGACCCGCGATCGGACCTGCCGGCTTCGCGATCCGGCTCGACCTCGCCGACCCGAAATCCATTGCCGCGGCTGTCGCCAGCGCAGAGTCAAAGCTCGGCCCGCTCGACGGACTCGTCAATTGCGGCGGCATCGTCATCCATGCCGACCCGCTGGAAGCCTCCTGGGCGGACTGGGAGAAGATTTTCCGCGTCAACCTGTTCGGCGCCTACGAGGCCTCGCGCCTCGTCGCCAGGTCCATGATCGCTTCGGGCGCACGCGGCGCAATCGTCAGCGTCGCCTCGGAGGCCGGCAAGAAAGGCCACATGGAGTCGCTCGCCTACAGCGCGAGCAAAGCGGCGTTCATCAGCATGACTCGGGTCCTCTCGGCGGCGCTCGCGCCTCACGACATCAATGTCAATTGCGTCTGCCCGGGCGGCGTGGCGACCGACATGCTGCGCGAGGTCGCGGTCGCTTATGGCAAGTTGGCCAACGCGCCGCCGGACGAAATCTTCCCCCAACTCGTCAGCTCGCAGTTGCAGCGCCACATCGAACCCGTCGAAGTTGCCCGCACGATCTCCTTCCTCCTGAGCGACGACGCCATTATCATCCGCGGTCAGGCAGTGAACGCCGACGGCGGCGATACCCCGTACTAGTTCTACTGTGTCACAAGCGTTGGTTGAAGGCCGGCCGGGTTGAGACGGCTTGGCAGCATGGGCATCGATAGAGGGATTTTGTCAGGGCGATCGTC
>Ga0209040_10001853_pt1 | contig 16746 bp, 13 predicted proteins | sample BogFormECP12_OM3_FD_188240 | JGI IMG/M metagenome (GOLD analysis project Ga0209040, IMG submission 188240) | Bog forest soil microbial communities from Calvert Island, British Columbia, Canada - ECP12_OM3 (SPAdes) (version 2) | ecosystem: Environmental > Aquatic > Freshwater > Wetlands > Bog ...
TTCAAAGGCCGCATGGGATCGCGCGACGCGCAGTGCTATCTCGGCAGCCCCGAGGTGGTGGCTGCATCGGCGGTTGCGGGCTACATCTGTGGGCCGAATACGGTTGAAGGTCGCGAGCCGGCCGAGCACTTCGAACAATTTGCGGTGACCTCCGCCTCCGCCGAGAAGGTAGAGATCCTGCCGGGCTTTCCGCGCAGCGTGCGTGGGCGGCTGGTCTTCCTGCCGCTGAACAACCTGAACACCGACGGCATCTACGGCAAGGACTACACCTATCGCGAGGACATGACCCCGGAAATGATGGCACGCGTGGTGATGGAGAACTACGATCCGCAGTTTGCGGGGCTTACCCACGAGGGCGATGTTGTCGTTGGCGGTTTCAACTTTGGCACTGGGTCCAGCCGCGAGCAGGCCGTGACCGCGCTGAAGTACAAAGGTATTCCGCTGGTGATTGCAGGGAGCTTCTCTCAGACCTATCTGCGTAACGCCTTCAACAACGGCTTTCTCTGCATCGAGACGCCGGAGCTGATAAACATGCTACGCGTGCGGTTTGCCGATGCGGTCAGTCGCAAAGAGAAGACAATCATCCCCGGTGATGAGATCGAGGTGAACTTTGCCACGAGCACAATCCGCTATGCTGGCGAGGAATTCGCCTTCCCAGCGCTGGGCAGTGTGCCGCAGTCGCTGGTGATTGCCGGAGGCGTGGAGAATCTGGTGAGCCGGAAACTGGGGCTGGGCGCGGTGGTCGCAACGCAGTAAATCTGACGCTGTCAGACTACCTTTATGTTGTCTCACAAAGTGGGATAGTTAGGATGACAAAAGCAGGTCTCGGCTCAGACTGAAGTCCTCGCCTGGGATGACAGCGCGAAGAGAATGACGGTGCAGAATCAAGGAGAGCACACAACTATGGCAAAACATACCGTCGTAACTATGCCCGGAGACGGCATTGGCAATCAGGTGCTGCCCGAGGCCATTCGGGTGCTCGACGCCGTCGGCTTTGAGGCCGAATACGTGCACGCCGACATCGGCTGGGAATGCTGGATGAGAGAGGGCAACGCCCTGCCCGAGCGCACCATCGAGTTGCTGCGCCGCCACAAGGTCGGCTTGTTCGGGGCCATCACCTCGAAGCCGAAGAAGGAAGCCGAGGCCGAGCTCGCTCCGGCGCTCCGTGGCAAAGGCCGTCCGTACTTCAGCCCCATCGTGTCGATGCGGCAGCTTTTCAATCTCGACGTGTGTATGCGGCCCTGCCTGTCGTTTCCCGGCAACCTGCTCAACTTTATCCGCAAGAAACCCGGAGGCGGTTTTGAGGAGCCAAAGCTTGACGTGGTCGTCTTCCGCCAGAACACCGAGGGTCTTTATGCGGGCGTAGAGTGGACAAACCCTCCGCAGACGATCACTGACGCTCTCGGCCTGCACCCCAAGTTCAAGCCTTTCGCCAAAGTTCCGAGTGAAGACTTGGCCGTCTCGGTGCGCATCATCACTCGGCCGGCCGCACGGCGAATTTGCCAGGCTGCGTTCGAGCACGCCCGCACGTTCGGCTACAAGTCGGTGACGATTTGCGAAAAACCCAACGTGCTGCGCGAAACCTCGGGCATGATGGAAGAGGTTGCGAAGGAAGTGCAGAAGCAATATGCCGGCATCCCGCTGTGGTCCACCAACATTGACGCGCAGACCATGTGGCTCACCAAGAATCCCGAGGACTACGGCGTCATCGTCGCCAGCAATCTCTTTGGCGATGTTATCAGCGATGCTTTTGCGGGACTCGTCGGCGGTCTGGGATTTGCGGCGTCGGGCAACATCGGCGATGAGGTCGCGGTGTTCGAACCGACCCACGGCTCAGCCCCGAAATATGCGGAGTTGGACCCACCGATCGTGAATCCTATCGCGATGATTCTTTCGGCGGCGATGATGCTCGACCACCTCAGCGAGAGCGAAAGAGCGAGCACGATTCGCGACGCCATCGCCGCGGTTGTCGCCGCGGGCAACGTGCGCACCTACGACATGCTGCGCATCTCTGGCGGTGCAAGGTCGCTGGCCCAGGGCGCGGCTTCGACCACGCAGATGACCGACGCAGTTATCGCCAAACTGGGCGTTGGCGTGGAGGCGACTTATGCCGGCAGCGGCAGAGACTAACACCATGAGACGCACCGAAGCCGGGCGCGCGGGCGGTGATGTGCGCTCCGACCTGCATGTCAGCTTCGAGGAGCGGGGCAGCGACGGCGTTGCGATAGAGTTGCAATCGCGCGTCGCCTTGTACTACGGAGAAGTCATTCGCCAGCAGGTTCGCGATGTTCTGCGGAGTCTTGGCGTCCAGCACGCATTGGTCGAGATCGTGGACGAAGGCGCGCTGCCGTTTGTCATCGGAGCGCGAATCGAGGCTGCGGTTCGCCGCGCCGGACTCGGACAAGCGAAGTCCGCGCTGCCGGAAGCCTTGCCACTGCCGGCGCCATCAGCGCGCGATCGCTTGCGTCGTTCGCGACTGTATCTACCGGGAAATGAGCCGAAGTATTTCATCAACGCCGGACTGCACGCGCCCGACGCGATCATTCTCGACCTTGAAGATTCGGTGCACCACGCCGAGAAAGATGCGGCACGCCTGCTGGTGCGCAATGCTTTACGAGCAGTGGACTTTGGCGCGGCCGAGCGCATGGTGCGCATCAACCAGTTGCCGCTGGGATTGGCGGATCTGGCAGAGATTGTCCCCCAGGCGCCCGACCTTATTCTCATCCCGAAAGTCGAGACTGCAGGGCAGGTGTCTGACGTTGTGGGAGCTATTGATTCAAGCGCTAAACGGGTAGGCATTACGCGACCTATCTGGCTGATGCCAATCCTGGAGTCGGCACTCGGTATCGAGAATGCCTTCGCCATCGCGACCGCGTCGGACCGTATCGCCGGTATCACTATCGGATTGGAAGACTACTCCGCCGATCTCGGCGTGGCTAGGACGCCCGAGGGAGCGGAATCGCTTTACGCGCGCCAGCGAGTGGTAAATGCCGCACACGCTGCCCGAGTGCAAGCCATCGATTCGGTTTACAGCGACGTCGCTGACGCCGAAGGACTGTTGCGCTGGGGTCAAGCGTCGCGCGCCATGGGCTTCGAAGGGATGGGCTGCCTGCATCCCATCCAGATTGAAACCATCCATCGCTCATTCGCTCCCACAGCGTCGGAGTTGGAAAAAGCACTGGCCATCGTTGCCGCCTACGACGATGCGCAGGCCCGCGGCATGGGAGTAGTTAGCCTCGGCTCCAAGATGATTGACGCACCGGTAGTGCAGCGGGCGCTGAAGGTGGTGGCGCGTGCAAAGCAAATGGGAGTCGCCACCGAGCAGCGCGCCCCATCGGGAGAGGAATCATGAGCGCAACCGTCGCCACTGCCGGCCTAGTCACCAATGCGGCGGGACGTCGCGTACCAACCACAGTTAACGACCGCGAGCAGCCGCCCTATCAAGGTGTGGACGGCCATCGCCCGAAAGGCCACAAGGCCGCGCCGCCGATTCGCAGCAACAGCGACTATCCCACAAACGGAAACAAGCGGGTACCCGACCTTGAGACCGCGTTGCGGCTCTGCGAGCTGCGCGACGGTATGACCATCAGCAGCCATCATCACCTACGCAATGGAGACCGGGTCGCACTCACCGCACTGCAGACTGCTGCGCGCATGGGTGCGAAGGACCTCGTGTGGTTCCCCAGCGCGTCGTTTCCCTGTCACGAGCCGGTCATCGAGCTGATGAAGTCAGGCGCGGTGCATCACATCGAAGGCAGCATGAACGGCCCGCTCGGCGATTATTGCTCGCACGGCGACATGCGCGGTCTCGGCGTGTTGCGCTCGCACGGCGGGCGTTGGCAGGCGGTGCAGGATGGCGAAGTTCACATCGACATCGCGGTCATCGCCGCGCCCACTGCGGACTTCTTCGGCAACGCCGACGGCTCGCACGGCAAGTCGGCGTGCGGTTCGCTGGGCTTCGCGCTGGCCGATTCCGTCTATGCCGACCGAGTCATCGTGGTCACCGACAATCTGGTTCAGTTCCCGTGCGTGCCGTGGCAAATCCAGGGCAACAATGTGGATTTCGTCGTCGAAGTCGAATCCATCGGCGACCCCGCGCTGATCGTCAGCGGCACTACACAGATCACGCGCAGTCCCGACCGCCTGCGCATTTCTGAGCTGGTGGCGCGCTTCCTGCGCGACAGTGGCATCATGCGCAACGGCTTTTCGTTCCAGGCCGGCGCCGGCGGCATTGCGCTGGCCTTCGTGGACTATCTGGCGCGCATGATGAAAGCCGCCAACGTGAAGGCCGGCTTCGTGCGCGGCGGCTCGACCAAGTACCTGGTCGATCTGCTGAACGAGGGGCTCATCGGATACATCCTCGATGGGCAAACGTTTGACCTTGACGCGGTGCGCTCCATCGCCAGCAATCCGCGGCACGTGGCGACCAGCCCGTTCACCTCGTACAACTTTCACGGCAAGGGCAACTTCGCTTCGATGGTGGACGCCGCCGTCCTGGGCGCGACCGAAGTTGACATCAACTTCAAGGCCAACGTGGTGACCCATTCCGACGGCCGCCTGCTGCACGGCATCGGCGGGTGGCAGAACTGCCTCTTCGCCGGATGCACGATTCTCGCGGTGCCATCGTTCCGCGACCGCATTCCGGTGATCGTGGATGAAGTTACCACCCTAACCGGCCCGGGCGAGCTGATCGACGTGGTCGCCACCGAGCGCGGCATCGCCATCAATCCCCGGCGGCAGGACCTGCTCGACGCGGTCCAAGGCAAAGGCCTGCCGATTCGCACGATCGAGGAAATCAAAGCTGAGGTGGAGAAGATCTGCGGTGGCAAGCCCGCCAAGCCGCGCCTGCTGGAGCGTCCCGTCGCCGTCGTGAAGTGGGTGGACGGGACCGTGCTCGATACGGTCTGGCAGATGGCAGACGAAAATCCCTACGGGCCGAAAGTGAGTGGCGGAGAGTAAGCGCAATCGCCTGGAATGCCGGGAAACTCGCCCGCCACGCTTCTACCAAAGCGGTAGAGTGGTACCCCTATCAGGGGATTGCCGTCTCCGTCGTAAGCTGGCACGATGCAGTCAGGCAACAAGTAGTAACCCTGCCGCGGTAAAAGCCTTTTTTACAGCGGCGAAGCGAAGCAGGCGAATCCTCCTCTCATACCCCACATGCCTGCCAGCAGGGTACCTGGCACACGCGAGTTGGCCCGGCGGTCCATTCTCCCCGCCGGGCCACAGGTTTTTTATGGCGTTACTTCGCAGGCGCCGCCGCGCTCACCAGCTCCACATCGATGGTGATGGGAACGTCATCGCCGACCATGCCCCCACCGCCACTCACTCCAAAGTCCTTGCGATTGATCTTGGTGCTGGCGGAGGCTCCCATGTGCGCGTCGCCTTTGGGGTCCTGCATAGGCGCCGACGGCCCATCGACATCCAGCACTACCTCTTTGGTAACACCGTGAATGGTGAGATCGCCGGTGATCTTCAGCTTGCCCGCGCCGGCCGTTTCGACCTTCCTGGACTTGAAAGTCAAGGTCGGATACTTGGCCACATCAAAGAAGTTGGGGCTGCGCAGGTCGTTGTCACGCCGCTGCACGCGCGTGTCGATGGAGCTGGCGTCGATGGTGGCTTCCAGCGTGGTCTTGCCGGGATCGGCAGGATCGTAGCTGGCCGTGCCGCTCACCTTGGTGAAGGCTCCACGGACCGTAGAGATACCCAGGTGGCGCACGGAAAACTGGGCCGCAGAGTGGTTGGGATCGATCTGCCAGGTCTTGGCCTGACCGAATGCGGAAACGGTAAGAGCGATGGCTGCGGTGATGACCGCCAGGTAACGAGACATGTGTACGGTTTTCCTATTTGAATTTGTGATACCCCTTGGAGCGGTGAGGATTGCCTAGTCAGGCAGTATAGCAAGGCTGGCCCAGTTGGACCTGCGGCCCACTTTTAGCGACAGCCGCAGACAAAATAACGCCCCGGAATTGTCCCTGCCGGTATATAGTGTTGGCCTGTCAAGAATCAAAGCCAGGTTTCCGCCAGGCGCGGGAGAATTGTGATTCGTAGGATCTGCTACGCAGCGCTGAGGGTGTCCCGCGCCAAAACCAAACCGCAGTTTACTTCCGAATCAGGAGAAAACATGAAAACCAGAATGACGGTATTGACAATCGCGCTGTGCCTGTTCGCCGGGGCGGTGTGCTTCGCCAGCGACGCAGCTATGGCAAACATGGGCACCTGGAAGCTGAACGAGGCCAAATCGAAGTTTCCTCCCGGGGCCACCAAGAACACCACGGTCGTCTATGAGGCCGCGGGCGACATGGTAAAAGTCACGGTGGAAGGCATGACCAGCGATGGCAAGCCCGCAGGTAATGAGTGGACCGGCAAGTTCGACGGCAAGTTCTACCCCGTCACCGGCGATCCCAACACCGACGAGCGCGCGTACAAACCGGCAGGTAAGCTGACGATGGAGTTGACCACGAAGAAAGGCGGCAAGGTGGTTGCGACTGGCCGCATCGTCGTCGCAGCCGATGGCAAAAGCCGCACCGTCAGCGTCATCCAGACGGACTCCAAGGGCATGAGTACGAAATACAGTGCGGTGTACGACAAGCAGTAGCGTTTCCTCGTGAGTTGCTCGTGGTGGATAAGGAGGCGCTGATTTAGAGTGCCCCACCCAAGCCAAAAGAGGCTTGGCAAGCTGACCCCTAGCTTAGGGGGCACATATGTGGGGAATTTTCCGAACCACCATTTTGTGGATTGGACGGCCTCCGTAAAATGCACGCTATGGCCTCTGGCGAGCCTCAGGAGCGACGCGAATGCCTTGGATGATACTTCGGTGTCACCCGAAGAGCAAAGTCGCTAGAATCGCCCGCCAGTGGCCCTAGCGTCGATTTCCCGTTTTGGAACGCATCCGAGGCTCCAATTCCCGCACCATCAGGCCCGATTTGGGCAGAATCAGCTACGCTTTCTGGTAAGGTTTCAGAGATGACGTCCCCCTACCTTCGCTCCCTCCTTCTGCTGATCCTGCTCGCCGCTATTACCTCGCCGTGGCTGTATTCCCAGCAGACGCCTGTCCCTGCCAACGATGCATCCTTGTTATTGCCACAGGAGCGGAAACATCTACGCCATGTCCGTCAGCTTACCTTTGGCGGACAGAACGCCGAAGCCTACTTCTCCGCCGACGACAAGATGTTGTCCTTCCAACACCAAGGCGAAGGCATTCCCTGCGACCAGATCTATACCATGCCAGTGGACACCCCGGACGGCAAGCCGGCGACGCCCAAGCTAGTCAGCACCGGTAAAGGCAGGACAACCTGTAGCTATATCTTTCCCTGTGGTGATCGCATGTTGTATTCCTCAACTCATGCCGCCAGCCCGCAGTGTCCTCCCAAGCCTGACTATTCTCACGGCTATGTCTGGCCTATCTACAGTAGCTATAAGATCTATACTGCCAAGCTAGACGGCAGCGACCTGCATCTGCTCACAGACGCCCCAGGCTATAACGCTGAAGCTACCATTACTCGAGATGGCAAGAAGATTGTCTTTACCTCGACCAGGAATGGCGATCTCGACATCTATACCATGGACGCAGACGGCAGCAACGTCAAACAGTTGACCCATGAGCTAGGCTATGACGGAGGTCCCTTCTGGTCCTACGACGGCAAAAAGATTGTCTATCGCGCCGAGCATCCGAAGACGCCGCAGGAGATAGCTGACTATAAGGACCTCTATGCCAAGGGGCTGATACGTCCGGGTAATCTTGAGATATGGGTGATGGATGCCGATGGCGGCAACAAACGCCAGGTCACCCACAACGGCGCTGCCAATTTTGCACCGTACTTCCTTCCCGATGGCAAACGCATCATCTTTGCCTCTAATATGAACGACCCCAAGAATGGGCGGGACTTCGACTTATACGTCATCAACCTTGATGGCACGGGGTTGGAGAGGATTACCTACTATCCTGACTTCGATTCTTTCCCCATGTTTACCTCGGATGGCAAGCGGCTGGTATGGGCATCGAACCGCAACGGCAAAGCGCCGCATGAGACCAATATTTTCATTGCGGATTGGGTGGAGTAGGGAAGCCGCGATTCGCTTAGAGATCGCTTGCACCGAATGGGGTGGGGCGATTGTTGGAATGGGTTAGACTACTATAAAGTGGCGATTATTATTGCACAGCGCGATACTATGTGTGGCAGGGTGGGGCGCTGAAACCCTGGAGACATTGCTCATTTGAACTTAACCACCGGCCTCCGCCGCAGCGCTAAATGCTAAGTGCAATGGCGGAGGCTGGACCGGCGAACCGCAGATCCCTCGACTCGGACTGAAGTCCTCGCTCGGGATGACAATGGGGAGAGGATGACAATGGGAGAGAGTGCTTAAGATAGAGGGTCCTTCGACTCCGGTTCACGCACAGCGCGAACCTCCGCTCAGGATGACACGCGTAAGAAGCGCTACTGGCCACTGACTACTGGCCACTGACTACTGACTACTGGCTACTGGCTACTGATTCCATCGCGTAGTAGCCTCGCCGGGCGTGGACCTGCGCGTTCTGGGGAGAGCGGACCTCGACCTGCAGAGCGTGGAATCCGGGCGTGGCCTGTTGCGGCGGGAACGAGACGTAGTACTGGGTGCGCATTTCCTGCTCGATTTCGGTGAAGGCGCCTTGCAGCTCTTTCGCCGATTGGGCCACGAAAAGCCCACCCCCGGTTTCGTCGGCCAGGAGTTGCAAGATGGCATCACCCGGTGGCCGCAAACCCTTTTTGTGCACGGTAAGGGCGTAGATTTGGATCTCGCTGCGCTGCGCGGCCGCGATGGCATCGCGCAGGGTGCGCAGGCTGTGCGTGTCGTTACCGTCGGTCAGGACCACGATGGCGCGGTGCACCAGAACGCCGTCGTCGGCGTTGCGTAGCCGGTCAACGCACGCCGAATAGAGAGCGTCGTAGAGGACGGTTCCCCACCCCGGCTGCTGCACGCGGTTCACGGCCTGGGCCAGTCGGGCGCGATCGCTGGTGGCAGCCTGCCAAAGCTGAACATTTCCGCCGAAAGCCATCACGAAGGCGCGATCGGTCTGGGGACGCAAGATCCGGTCCAGGAAGTCGAGCGCGGCGGCTTTCTCTTCGGGAAGCACACGCTTGACGGAATCGCTGACGTCCAGAAGAATGCCGAGCCGCAAGGGGAGATTGTCGTCGCGCGCGAAGTCCTGAAACTTGGCAACCGGCGACTCATCGTCGAGGATGCGAATGTCGCCGGGTGTGAGATTTTGCACCAGGCGTCCGTGCTCATCGGCCACGGTGAATTGCAGCCGGACTTCGGGCACGGTGCGGCTGATGGTGTATCCCGGGGTGGTCGAGAGCGACACGTTGCTCACCGCCGGCTCGATTACGGACGGCACAGGCGGAAGGGCAGGGCTGCGATTACTGGCATAGCCGCCGGGCGATGGAAAGGAGCCGGAGAACTCCGGCGCTCCCATGGAGCTGTCGGATCCAGCGGAAGAGTTGTCGGAACCCCCGGAAGCCCATTCCCCAATTCCTGCCATGGTGGCGGCGCTCAAGGCCAGCAATAAGCCGTAGATGAGCGCCGACTTCTGCACAATTGGGTAATCGGCGGGGCGGCGCAGGAGCTTGAGAAGAGGCAGGAAAATACGGGCGAGAATGGATACAGTGGCCGCTGCCCATCCCGGTCATCGACAAGTCCGGTTCGCTGTTGCAGCGGGACAAAGTGCGGCCCGCCCGGCGACCTCCACCGGCTGCGTCGCGCGCAACATTTGGACTGGCAATACCCCACGCACTCAAGGACGAGTGCTACAAAATTGCAGGTTTGGGTGCAGGTGCGGATGCGAAGTTGCGAAAAAGTTTCATCATCCTGTAACACATATGTGCGTAACTTATGGTGTGATACCGACACCCGAGAGCCAATCGCCTACCCTCGGCTACAATACAGCCGTGAAGCCAACCATCTTCGCCGTGGAAGACGACAACGATATTTCACGGCTGGTTCGTCATCATCTGGAGGGCGCCGGTTATGCCGTTCGCACCTTCGCAGCGACCGCCGGCGTAATTCCCGAAGCGGAGAAGCAACCGCCGTCGCTGTTCCTTTTGGACATCATGGTCCCCGGAGGCGACGGCCTGGAGCTTTGCCGGCGCATTCGCCAGACGCCCACGCTCAATATGACTCCGGTCATATTTCTGACTGCGAAGGTGAGCGAGTCGGACCGCGTCATCGGACTGGAACTGGGCGCGGACGACTATATCCCCAAGCCGTTCAGCCCGCGCGAGCTGGTGGCGCGGGTGCGCGCGGTGCTGCGCCGCTTCGAGCGTCCGTTGGCGCCGGCAATTGTGAAGGCCGGCGACATCGAGATTGACAGTGGCGGTATGACCTTGATGGTGCGTGGCCAGGTTAAGCAGACGACAGCCACCGAGTTCCGGCTGCTGGAATATCTGGCGCGGCATCCGGGACGAGTCTTCACCCGCGACCAGTTGCTGGACGCGGTTTGGCGCGACACCCATTATGTGACGCCGCGCTCGGTGGATGTTTACGTACGGCGCATTCGTGAGAAGATCGAAGCGAACCCTGACGAGCCTCGTTATCTGAAGACGGTCCGCGGAGCAGGCTACCGCTTCGAGGTGCCTAAAACGTAAAGGCCAACGTTGAGAAGTCGCATCTTCCTGAAGTTGTTTTTTGCGGCGCTGCTCATTATCGCGGCCTGCACCCTGACCTTGAGCTTTCTCATTGGGCGGTCTTGGGAAGGCATGCTGCGCGACCAGGTCGAGACTTCGCTCCGCCAGAGGGCGCTGATGTTCGCTTCCCGGGTGGAGAACTCACCCCCGGCGTCTCTCCCCGAAATCACCCGGCAGGCCGCCAAAGCGGCCGAAGCGCGAGTCACCGTGGTTGACGCCAGCGGCAAGGTGTTGGCCGATTCCGAAGTCGATCCGGCGACGATGGATAACCACGCGGACCGGCCGGAGATCATCTCCGCGTTGCACGGCGAGGTAGGCAGCTCGACGCGCATGAGCCGATCGTTAGGCATCCAGTTGCTTTACGTGGCGGCTCCGATTCCTGGCGGCGCCGTGCGCATGGCTTATCCGCTGTCGTCCCTCCGTGCAGCCAATTCCCACATTCGTAGAGACTTGATTGAGGGATCAGCTCTGGCGGCGCTGCTGGCGATGCTGCTGGCCTTCGTCGCAACCCAATCGATCGGCCACCGGCTGATGCGGATCACGGATTTCGCCGAGCGGGTCGCAGCCGGCGACCTGTCGGCGCGCATTGAGGAAGAGTCGAACGACGAGATTGCCCACGTGGCATCCGCCCTCGACAAGACGGCCCGCAAGCTCGAGGACAGCTTTCAAGCCGTCGAAAACAGCCGGCAGACCCTGGAGACTCTGCTGAACTCGATGCAGGAGGCAGTTCTGGCAGTGGCCCAGGATGGGCGGGTCTTGTGGGCCAACCAGCGGATGGAACGCCTGCTGCCGAGCGGGGTCCGCCTGGGCGAGCCGTTGGTGCAATCGGTGCGCGATCCGGAGATTCTGAGCTCGGTACAAGACGCGCTCGACCACCGCGACGTTAGGGTGGCGCGCGCCGCGAAGATCTTTTCCGGCCGTATCTTCGACGTCACTGCGGCCCCGATGCCGGGCGGTGGCGCGGTCGCGGTGTTGCACGATCAAACCGAGATCGAACGGGTGGAGAAAACACGGCGCGATTTCATAGCCAACGTTTCGCATGAGCTGCGCACGCCGTTGACCTCCATTCAGGGCTACTCCGAGACCCTGCTCGACCACAACAGCGTGCCGGAACATGCTCGCGAGTTCATCGAGATCATCCGCAAGAATGCCACCCGCATGGCGCGGCTTACCGAAGACCTGCTGGTGCTGGCCCGGGTGGAATCGGGCGAGCAGAATTTCAAATTTCAGCTCACCATGCCCCGTGAATTGCTGGACGACGCGGCCCAGACGTTCACGGACCTCGCCGCCAGCCGCGGCGTGGAACTGTCGCTGGTGGACACCGCATCGTCGCCCGTCTCGGTTGATCGTGACGCGATCCACCAGGTGTTTTCCAACTTGATTGACAATGCGCTCAAGTACGGCGATACGGGCAGGAAAATTCTGCTGGGCGCGTGCGAGACCGAAGAGGGCGTGCAGTTTTTTGTGCGTGACTTCGGCGGCGGAATTCCCAGCGATCACGTGCCACGGCTGTTCGAGCGCTTCTATCGCGTGGACAAAGCGCGCTCGCGCGAGTCCGGTGGAACCGGCCTAGGACTGGCCATCGCAAAGCATGTGGTGCGGGCGCACGGCGGCAGTATCAAGGCCGAGAGCGAACTGAACCACGGCTCGACCTTTTACTTCACGCTGCCGCGGCAGCCGGCGCCGGTCGAGGGGTAGAGGAGTGTGTATAGCTCCGTTGACATCTTTGTGGCGGCGGAAGCGGCGCGGAAGCGCCGCACTACTCGTGCAGGGTACTTGGCGAGTTTTACAGGCCTGTAAGGCCGGTTGAACCCAATGCTTGCGGCGCATCTGAACGCCCGCACTACCTGGCTGCGGGTTCGTCCGCTTCGAGGATCACTTGCGCCATGGCGAGTTCTTGGGTGTGAGTGATCGAGAGTTGGGCGCGCACGGCGCCCAGGTTGTGGAAAGCCTCTGCCGCCGCGCCGCGGAAGGTCACGGTTGGGCGACCGCCCGGAGCACGGGTGACCTCAACGTCCTGCCAGCGAACGCCGCGGCTCCAACCGGTGCCGATGGCCTTCATGGCAGCTTCTTTGGCGGCGAAGCGTCCGGCGTAGCGCTCTGCTTTGTTGGCTTTCGACTCGCAATAGCGGATTTCCGCCGCGGTGAAGACACGTTCGAGGAACCTCGTGCCGAAGCGCTCGATGGAGGCCGCGACGCGATCCACTTCCGCAATGTCAATACCGGTTCCGACGATCATTCGTACGAAGGTGCTCTGCTGCGAAGAAGGTAACACATTGACAACACGAGCGATTGGCGGCGTCCTCGAGGCGCCGCTTGGCGCAGAAACTCTTGGGTTTTTCGATATGGACTGATATGATGAAAGTGCTCGATTGATCGTCGTTGTACGCAGCAGTTTCCTGCCTAACAGCAATCCCTGCCGCATCACATCCCGATCGAATTGCAGCTACATCACTTCGAAGGAATATGCATCACCATGGAACAAGGAACGGTTAAGTGGTTCAATGACGCGAAGGGCTACGGCTTTATCAGCCGCCAGAATGGGGAAGATGTTTTTGTTCACTATTCTGCGATCCAGACCAACGGCTTCCGCAGCTTGCAGGAAGGCCAGGCGGTCTCGTTCAACGTGGTCAAGGGACCCAAGGGCTGGCAGGCGGAGAACGTACAAGTTCTGTAGGATCTAGGGCCTCAGGGTTAGGGAAGGCGGCCAATCGGCCGCCTTTCTTATGTCACTGCGGGTTCGCGGTTCGCACCACTGCTTTTTCACACTCCTGCCGCTGCCACACCTTCGTAATGCCGCTGCGTGCGCGGCAACTTGGCCGAATAGCCTAACGCGAAAAAAACTGCCGTCGAGATAAGGCAGACTGCCAAGCGCACATGGGCAAGCGGCGCCGGCGGCAGGTCCATGAACCTGCCCAGCCGCCACGCCGCCCAGTTGATCACCTGCGTGGGAACGACCGTCCATATGGCAATGTAAAACCATGCGCGTTCGACACCTTCGCCGAAGGTGTCGCGGCGCGCCCGCGGCGTCCAATCAAGGACCGTCGCCAGCACGACCGCCAGGGCGAGCGGATAGTAGCCGTATTGGTACAGATCCTTCAGCAGCCAGCGACCGTTGATGGACGCCACGATCAACCCGATCAGGTTCAGCGTATAAGGCACAATGAGGTCGATCCATGCGGCGGTGTAGCACACCACGCGATATCCGAGGTTCGGCTGATGCACTCCGTAGTATGTGATGTACGGCCGCTGCTCGCATCCCGGAATGCGGGCCTTGACGCCGCGCCAGGCGACGCCGGCAAGCACGATCGCCAGCCAAATCCAATGCCGGCGGTCGGGCCCATGCGCGTACAGGTCATAAGTGAGGGGATATCCGGGGAGTACCCAGAAGACCCAAATCCAGATGGGAGCGTGCAGAACGCGGTAATACTGCTTGTTGCGTTCACGGAAGACGGCCTGTTTCATGGATTATCGATGGTAGCGGGAAGCGGGCGGGGGACGCAACCGCGCGGCAGGAATGCGCTAAAGCCCCTAATTATTCTGGTGCTACGACGCGGGCCTGAAGGCCCGCTCTACCCATAACGGACCCACTACTCCACTTGGTGCTTCGCGGTGTAGCCGTCGCGCGCGATGATCTGGTACTTGATGTCTTTGTTCTTCTGGTCCTTGATCTCCAGCGGCTTGTCATTGGGGCCGACCAGCTCCACTTTCAGCTTGCGATAGCTGCCGTCCTGCTTGGTGTTGGTGGGCTTGTAGGTGATGGTGTACTGATCGCGAATGGAGCCCGCAATCTCACGGAAGATGGCCGGCAGCTCGCCCTCCAGCCGGGGCTTGTACCAGTGTCCACCCGTCATCTTGGCGAAGGTATTCATCTGGTTGTCGGCCTGGACGTAATCCATCATCGCCATCGATACGTTGGGATTGCTTCCGTATCGCGCATCCATGGCATTAAGATATGCAAAACCTGTGCTGACCGTATAAATCGTAACGTTGGGCGTGAGCTTGACCTTCTTCAGTATCTGGTCCAACGTCAGCTTGCTGAAAGTGTCACGTCCGCTGGCCACCACCACCAGTTCCTTGCGGCCAGGAAGCCGGTCCAGGCGGTCGAGCGTGTCATACATGGCGTCGAAGACGTTGGTCTCGCTGAATCCGGGAACGCGCAGCGTGTTAAGCGCGCCGAGAATGGATTGCTTGTCCTGGGTGAAGTCAACCAGGATATGGTCCTTCATGTCGAACTCAACCACGGCGACCCAATCCTGCGGCTGCAGATTTGAGACAAACATGTAGGAGGCGTTCAAGGCGTCATACATGAACCTGTAATTGGTGGCGGCGAATTCCACCAGCAGCACCGCGGTAATAGGGGCTTTGCTCACCGTCACGCTCTGGATCTGCTGCGGAACGCCGTCCTCCCAGATCTTGAAATGCTCTTTGGCAACATCTACTGGCAGAGCGATCGGGCTCCCGTCTTTCTGCACTACACGGGCGTTGACGGTCACCAGCGGGACATCCACGTGCAGCGAGAATTCCGGGTTGTTGGCGGCCTTGGGTTTGGGTGGCGGAGGCGCCTCGTCCGTATCTTTCTTTTTCGGGACCGCGATGGGGCCTGATTCCCCAGCCGGTCCGCCAGCCTCATCGGGGGCTTGGCTGTTCTGTCCCGGGTTCTGCTGCGTCTGCGCTCCGGATTGGCTGCTGCTAGAGGACTGAGCGAGCCCTGGAAGGGTAAGCATAAGCATGCTTACCACCAAGGTGATGAGCGCCACGGTAAAGCCGTCCAAAAAGCCGTCCGATACAACAGGAGAGAGGTTTAGGTGCTCAGGGTGTTTCGGGCAATCCATCTCGATGCCTCATGGGCCGTTCTTTCTGCTAGTATAAATGCAATTCCTGCTAGTTTGATTCGCGGCGGCCAGTGCAAAATCAGCTTGAGTGTTAGACGCACAAGCGGCCGCAATCGTTACTAGGGGCTCCGGCCCGCTCGCCCGCCGTGTTGGAGCCATCGCGGAGATTTGACCGCAGGCCATTCGCGGCTTAAAGGGATGAGGAGCATGCTCCGCAACGCGATTTCGTCAATTCTGTTGTGCCTTACTGCTTTGGCGGCCTTCGCTGCCGAAAAGCCCAAAGTCCAAACCCTGCCAGTGAACGAAGTCAAAGCCGGCATGCACGGCGTGGCTTACACCGTCTTCGAGGGGACCACGCCGGAGGCGATGGACGTCGAGATCCTCGGCGTGCTGCACAACATGGCCGGCCCCAAGTCCGATGTCATACTCGCACGCCTGCATGGCAAGAAGGTTGAGTACACGGGCGTGGTCGCAGGCATGAGCGGCAGCCCGGTTTACATTGACAGCAAACTCGTCGGCGCCATCGCTTACCGCATCGGCGAATTCTCCAAAGAGCCGATCGCCGGAATTACTCCCGCTGCCACCATGCTGGAGATCGACGACATCGACAAAGCGCCGGTGCCCGATATGGCGCGGGGCACGACAGGCGAGAAGCGACAAGCCAGCCGTACCGCCAGTCCGGGCGAAGGTGCTGATCTCAATCAGCAAGCCGACGGCTATGCCAACTTGCTGAAGCCGATTGAGACTCCGCTGCTCTTCACCGGATTCAGCGAGGATACGCTGCGGCTCTTCTCCAAAGACTTCGCTTCTGCCGGCATCATGCCAGTCATGGGCGCAGGTTCGGTCAGCAACGAGAAGCAGCCTGAACCGCTGGCGCCCGGTTCCGCCATCAGCGCCATTCTGGTTCGCGGCGATATGAACATCGCCGGAACCTGCACCGTTACCTACCTTGACGATACTCACCTGCTGGCCTGTGGACATCCTCTGCTGCAGTCAGGCAACATTGACATGCCGATGACCAAGGCGACAGTTCTGGCCACCCTGCCTTCGTCATCAAATTCCTTCAAGATTATCAACGCAACCGAGCCTGTCGGTGCGTTTGTGCAGGACCGCCGTGCCGGCATCATGGGCCGATTCGACCGCCAGCCGCACATGATTCCGGTGACGCTGACGTTTCACGGCGTGTCGCACCCCAAGCAGTTCCATTACGAGGTATTGAACAATGCCAAGATCACGCCCGCCGCGATGAT
>Ga0209040_10001854_pt1 | contig 16746 bp, 9 predicted proteins | sample BogFormECP12_OM3_FD_188240 | JGI IMG/M metagenome (GOLD analysis project Ga0209040, IMG submission 188240) | Bog forest soil microbial communities from Calvert Island, British Columbia, Canada - ECP12_OM3 (SPAdes) (version 2) | ecosystem: Environmental > Aquatic > Freshwater > Wetlands > Bog ...
GTCGGCAATTTCGGGTTTCTTACAAGCTGTAAAGCGCTTCTTTGAGAAAACGCCAACGGACCTACCTAGACGAGCTGTGGTCGTAGTTCTGTTCGTTTGCTCCGTGGCATTGACTACCCCGATCTCACGCGTTTTTGCTCAAATTGCGACCGGGCGAATCGTCGGGAGGGTGACGGACGCGAGCGGCGCGGTGATTTCTGGAGCTACTGTGACGATCACAAACAGCGACACAAGTGTAGCCCAGACAGTGCGCTCCAGTGCGAACGGTGATTATGTCTTCCAGGCTGTGAATCCGGGCACCTATACGCTGAGGGTTACTGCCTCCGGCTTCGGTGAGTTTACTCGTTCCGGCATTCAGGCGCACATCCAGGATTACCTGACAATCGACATAAGTCTCTCGCTCGGAACAGTGAGTCAGCAAGTCGCAGTGACCGCAGCGACCCCCCTGCTGCAGCAACAAGATGCATCGGTTGGTCAGACGATCAACGAAGCGCAGGTTAACAACATGCCACTGCAAAGCCGTGACTGGACAACACTTGGATTGTTGGCCGCCGGCACCGTCACCACTGGAGGTGCCAGCAACGCCGAGTTCAATGTGATGGGTCTAGATTGGACGCAGAACGACTTTCGCCTGGATGGCATCGACGACAACGTCGAGATTTATGGCGGTGGCAACATTCAGGGAGCCGGTAGCAACAATGGCTACACAGCGTTCGTGCCACCGCCCGACGCTATCCAGGAATTCAAACTGCAGACCGGCAACTTTGACGCGGAGTACGGCCACTCCACGGGCGGAATCGTTAATGCCGCGCTCAAATCGGGGACCAACAGCCTGCATGGGGATCTTTGGGAATACGTTCGCAATACGGTCTTCAACGCCAACGACTACTTCGCAAATCAGACCGATACGCCGCGCCCCCCTTATCATCAAAACCAATTCGGCGGTACGGTTGGAGGACCGGTTTATATCCCCAAGCTCTATAACGGCAGGAACCGGACCTTCTTCTTCTTTGATTACCAGGGCACCAGGATCAGTACGCCTTCGCCCAGTACCTCGAGCGTTCCAACTACCTTAATGCACACCAGCAACTTCACCAATTTTCAGGACTACTTCAGCCTGGTGAGCGGCACGAAAACCGACGCGCTCGGCCGGGTCTATCCTCTTGCAACAATTCTTGATCCTGCTACTACCCGCATGGTTGCAGCTAATTCGGTTGATCCCGTTTCCGGCCTGCCCAACACAACCGGCAGCGCCATTTATGTCCGGGATCCGTTCTACACCAACGGCAGTGTCTCCGGGATCAAGAACTTTGTGAGCCAGTCACAATACCTGAATATCCTTCCTCCGTCGCGCCTCGATCCTAATGCGGTAAAACTTCTTGCTTTGTATCCCAATCCCACACCTGGCAGGACCACGTTTCCCAACTATTACCAATTTCCTTCCGGGACCAACGACATCAATTCGTTCGATATCCGCATCGACGAGAACATCAGCAGCAAGGATATCCTCTTCGGCGTATACAACTACAGCAACGAAACAATATTCCTCCCACCGGCCCTGCCAGGGTATGCAGAGGGTCAGGTCTATGGGGACGGCCCCGAACAGGGACCGCGGTATGCGATTGTTCTGGGTTACACGCACGTCTTTACGCCTACTCTGACGAACGAATTCCACATCGGGTATATCCACAACATTGAGAGACTAAACGCGGTATACGGCAATACGCCTGGCATACCAGAGCAATTTGGAATTGCGGGGGTGCCACAGTATCCGGGAAATGGCGGCCTGCCGCCCATCGCCATCGCTTCACTTTCCGGCATGGGGGTTGCCGGCTGGATGCCAACCCTTAATACGATCCGCACTCTGGAGATTATGGACAATGTGACCAAAATCTACGGGGCCCATACATTCAAGACCGGCTTTCAGGTGGACAATTTCCACGCCCCGATTATCCAACCTACTTTTGGAAAAGGGAACTTCGGCTTCACTGGCCAATATTCTGATATTCCCAATCAGAGCTCAGGTTATGAAGGTGTCGGAGACATGCTCCTGGTGCCTTCCGCTTCAACAGTCCCCGGCGGCATCGATAATTTAGGTGGGCTGCAAACTTATGGACTGTCCAACTATGCCCAAGTGAGCGACCAGCGCTACTACATAGGAGCGTACTTTCAGGACGATTGGAAGATTACTCCGAAGCTCACGCTTAATCTTGGCCTCCGGTGGGATCACTACACGCCCTATCAGGAAATCAATGGAAGGCAAGCCAACTTTATTGAGACTGGCGGAGGCGCGGGAAATTCGGGAACGTACTATATGCCGAAACGAGGTTGCGCTGTTCCAACTTCATCCACTTTCCAGGCCCTGCTCGCTTCCTACAATATTGGCCTTGACTGCACCTCAAATAACGCTACGGGAGTTGCTCAAAACTATAACTTTGCTCCCCGGATCGGATTTGCATTCAGCGCCACGCCTCGAGTTGTGCTGCGCGGTGGCTATGGCATCACCTACGGATCGCTAAACAACACCGGTTTCGGGTATAACATCGGAGGAAACTATCCATTCTCCTATACGGTGAACTATTACGCGGTCAACTCCCAAACTCCTCTCACCGTACCGGGAGGAGCGACGGCCGTTCTGGGAAATGCCCTGGTTGCACAGAATCTCGAAGACCCTACAGTGGTGAACGGAGCCGGTCTCACACTGTATGGGCGGCAATATAAGTTTCAGACACCCTATCAGCAGACATTTAACCTGACCATCCAGGATCAGTTCACTCAACATGATTCAGTATCTTTTGCATACGTAGCTACTTTAGGAAGGCATCTGGACAGTCAAAGTATTCAGAACGCTCCGTCTGCCATCATGCCGCCCGGAACAAACATGTATGATCCCACAGTGCCGGGTCATATCCCGTTTCCGGCCTTCGCTCAGAGCTCCACTTATCAGTCCACCGGAAGTATCAGCAACTATAATTCTTTTCAGGCGGTGTATCAGCACCAGTTGAGCGCCGGGCTCACCTTACTGGCAAACTACACTTACTCCAAGTGTCTGAGTGATCAACGCTCACTGATAACTGCTTCAACCTTAGGTTCCGTCCCAGCCTACAGAGCGCCCTGGCTACCCGGCTTTGGCCAGGCGGGCGACTACGGTCTCTGCTTCGATGATACTGCGCAAGTCGTTCATGCCTCGGGAACCTATAACTTTCCTTTCGGAAAGAACCAGGCATATCTGAACAACATCAACTCGGTTGCCGATGCCTTCATTGGTGGTTGGATAACCAACTTCATCTTCTCGCACCAGACCGGACAACCCTTTACGATCGGTTGCCCCATTCCAACCACCGCCGACTTCGGATGCTTTGCTGATAAGGTGCCGGGAGAGAACATCTACGGAGGGCCGCACAATGTTCATCAGTGGCTCAATCCAAATGCATTCGCAAATCCTCCGATAGCAACCCAAGTTGGCCAGATCGATATCGCCCCCCTGGGCGGCGGCCCTACCCCGGTCCGAGGTCCGGGATTCCAGAATCTCGACATGTCGCTTTTCAAGCAGTTTCCGATTCACGAAAGCGTCAAGTTAGAGTTTCGTGCAGAGGCATTTAACCTTCCCAATTGGCATTCCTTCGCAAATCCCTCCGCAAATCTCAACTTTCTGAACACAGCGGGCTTTAGCCAAATCACTTCTTCACGCAGCAACGCGCGTATTTTGCAGCTTGCGTTGAAGTTGTATTACTAAGCAGATGTTCGCTGGTGGAATCTGCCTATTCTGTTGGATGTGGACTGTTTCGCCATGGTGACGGTGCCTTGCAAGGCGCCGTCGCAGGGCGACGTACCGAGCAAATGACAGCCGATATTCGGATTCCACCGATCATGAAGATTGGCGCCGGCGCCTTGTCCGGGGTGGCCGCCATCGTTGCCAATCTAAACTGTAGACGTCCACTGATCGTGACTGATGCTTTTCTTGCGAGTTGCGGCCTGGCGGAAAAATTACGGGATCAGATACTCGCATCCGGGATCAAGTGCAAGGTTTTCTCCGGAGCGGTCCCCGATCCAACCACGGATGCGGTCGATCAAGGAGTGCGTGCGTTTCTTGCGGGTGAACACGACAGCTTAATCAGTCTGGGAGGAGGGAGCTCGATCGATACAGCGAAAGCGATCAGGCTGCTGGTAGCCAATGGAGGGCGCGTCAGTGACTACAAGGTGCCGAATCCAATTCCAAAGGCAGGACCGCCGCACATTGCCATTCCCACGACTGCCGGAACTGGCTCAGAGGTGACCCGGGTTGCTGTCATCTCCGATTCAATCAATGAAGAGAAAATGTTGATTGCCGGCAGTGCGCTGATGCCCTCGGCTGCAATTGTCGACTACGAACTTACGATGTCTATGCCACAGCGACTGACCGCGGACACCGGCACTGACTCTCTGACCCACGCCATTGAAGCCTATGTCAGCCGCAAAGCGAATCCATTCACGGATACGCTTGCTTTGTCGGCGATGAGGATTATCTGGGCCGAGCTTCCGATCGCATACCGCGATCCTGATAACCGAGCTGCGCGCGAAGCAATGATGCTCGCAGCCACACTTGCCGGTATTGCCTTTTCCAATGCAAGTGTCGCCCTGGTTCACGGCATGAGCCGACCAATCGGATTCTTTTTTCATGTGCCGCATGGCCTCTCAAATGCGATGTTGTTGCCGACCGTCACGCAGTTCTCGGCTTCAGCGGCTGTCGGGCGCTATGCCGATTGCGCTCGAGCAATGGGGATTGCCGACCATAACGATTCGGAGTCTGATGCTGTGAGCAAGCTGGTGGAGGGACTGTTTATCAGGAACGGTGAGTTGGAGGTCCCATCGCCTAAGGGCTACGGTATTCTCGAGGCTCGCTACTTCGAGCTCATTCCGACAATGGCGATGCAGGCGTTAGCTTCTGGCTCACCGCAGAATAATCCGCGCATTCCGAGCGAGTCCGAAATTGAGCAACTCTATCGTGAGGTTTGGAAATAGCACTCCTGAAACGAGGACGGATTAACATTTACTCACCTGCGCAGCTGTGAGATGACCCGGCTGTCGTTCCAAAAGTCCTCAATCTCTTCGAGCGTCTTTCCTTTCGTCTCTGGCAGAAAACGCCAGGTGAACAAAGCCTGCAATACAGACATGCAAGCTAGAAAAGCAAACGTAGGCAGCTTGCCGACTCGATTGAATGCCAGCGGGAACAGAAGAACCACGAAAGCGCTCGCTACCCACTGAGTGACTACAGGAACTACCATCGCCCTGCCCCGCACCTTATTGGGAAAGATCTCCGGCACGAGTGTCCAGAAGACCGGTCCTATACAGGAAGCGAAAAAGGCGATGAACAACGCTATCGGGAAAAGCAGGATTCCGCTGTTAAACCGGCCAGTTGCCAGCATCACAATGACCAGAAATAACGCCACCGCCATGCCCAAAGAACCGACAATGTAGAGCGGCTTCCGTCCGTACCGATCTATCGTCCAGAAGGAGATCAGGGTAAATCCACAATTAATGCCACCTATGATAAAGGTTGAAAAGAGCGCCGCATCGATCTTCCATCCGGCCGACCTTAGAACAAGCGGTGCATAATCGATGATCGTATTGATGCCCGAGACCTGAACCAGAATTGCCAGCGCAAAGCTGATGAGCAAGACGCGGCGAATCGGCCCGGGCTTCAGGAGATCGTTAGTGTTCGAGGACGCCTGCAGACTCGCTTCAATTTCCGCGGCCTCTACCGCCGCTTCCTGGGGATTCATGATTCGAGTCAGAAGAGCTAGTCCTTCCTTCTTCCTGCCGATCTTGAAGAGGAATCGTGGAGTTTCGGGGGCCCGAAGCAGCGTTAGAAAGAACAACACACTGGGCAACGCACCACTGATAAACATCCATCGCCAATTCCAGGCTCCCTGATTGCGAAGCCAGTAATTAATGCAGTAGGAAGCAAGGATGCCCGCGGTGATAGACATTTGATAGGTTGCGCCCATTCTGCCGCGTATGCCCGGAGGAGAAACCTCCGCAATATACATCGGCGAGAGCACTGAGACGCCGCCAACCGCGATACCGCCGGCAAGTCTGGCTATAACAAAAAGAGCAAAAGTTGGTGCAACGCCCGTCGCGATCGAGGTAATGACGAACAAAAGGGCCACGACAAGCAGGATCTTTTGCCGTCCATACTTGTCGGTCAATCGACCGGCAGCGACGGAACCCACCACGCATCCGAACAAAAGCGAGCTATACGCCCACCCGAGCCCCAGATCGCCTAAACCGAAATATTGAACCAGGAAAGTGCCGGCGCCGACAATGATCGCGAGATCAAATCCGAACATCATTCCACCCAGCGCTGCTGTCGCGGCTAAGAAGATGACGTAAAGCATGTTGTTGGAGGCTTTGCTGTCCGGCATGGTCTGCTCGCTATGAGATCTGGACCTCAATCCACTCCAGGGGTTTTCCTGCCGCGCTGCGCGCGACGGCGTTCATCGTTAACCGACCATCCTGGATAAGTGCTTCGTCTTGAGTAGCTGTACCTCCGAAATAGTGACTTATCATCTTTGCGTGCTTGCCCAACTCCCGGCGAATTGTGATCTTGTCCCCGCCATAAGGCACAACGGCCAATTCTCCGTCGCGAGTTATGCTGCTGGCTCCACGCGAGGCCACCACTACGGGCACGCGTGAATGAACTATATCCTTGAAAAGCGGTTCACTTGACTCTGATGCAAGCGGGTTCTCTTCACCTGGGATGGGAGGGCGAAAGGCCAGAAGAACAAGTTGCCCATCTTCGATTCTCGCCCACGAGCGAGCGTGCGCTCCGAAGGTTGGCGCTTCAGAAATCGTTCCGAGCGGAACGACTTTGAAGATGTTTGTGGGCCGTAATGTCTTCGCGATGCCGTTGTATTTCGCGACGAGCTCCGGCGTGTTCGCTTCCCCTTGCTCATCTGCCTGGAAGTCATTCAATGAACCGATCGTTCCAACCGCAGCCGAATCAAACCAGATATGCGGCGCGCTAGCCCAGTCGTATCCGGATGAGCCGTATGTGGGAATCCCCAAAGGTCCAAGCAGGCTGCTGAAATAGATTCGCCGATTGGCTTCCAGATCGTATTCTCCGGCAGCCAGGAACAGGTCGTCTGTACTGTGCAGGTCAAAGTAATCGAGAAATAGTGGGGAGAGCTGGTAGTACATAACAACCAGGTCCGGGTTTTCCTCTCGCATCGCCTTGATGACAATATCGAGGCCTTTCCACATCAGCCGTTCCCCGGTCCACTTCTTGTCCTGCGGGGCTGCAACGCCAGCGGCGGGTAGTTCGTAGCCAAAATCAAACTTGAATAAGTCCGGCTTATATCTGCGGATGAACTTCCGCACGAGATCGCTTAAGACCTTCGCTACAGCAGGCTGGGTGAAATCGATGATGTAATAGTGTGAAGTGCCGGAATTCTTTGCCAGATAGGGGGTGCCGTCTGGGCGCTTCAGCATGTTGTCTTCGGTCAAACCAATGTCGGCCGGTCGTTCGCAGCGCATGAGAGCCGCCCACATTCCAACCCGGTAACCGTCCGCCCGTAACTGGTCGAGAAATTGCTCAAAATGAGGAAGCCTGGTCGCGGAGTGTTCCAGATTGCCGTAGGCACCCTCCCACTTGTCATCGATCGAAAACAGGCCCGCCTTCAGACCAGATGCTTTAAGGGCTTGATATGTCTGGTTCAGAAACGCCTCGTCCAGATGGTCTTGAAATTTATTTTCATCAACCTGCGAACCCCATGTGCAGAACTCTGGCGTAATGGCGATAGCGGTCTTTCGTGGAGAATTCTGGTGAATATGAATTATTCCAGCTTGAAGAAGGCCGCGATAATAAGCGGCAATAGCTTCGTAATAGTCGGGAGCTACTGACCACAACAAAGTGGCGCCCAGCGATAATTTCCCGGAACCGCGAACATGTTTCCACAAATCGCTTCGATAATCGATCCAGGGACTGCAGTTGCCTTGATACATATTCAGGAATAGGTCTCCGGAAGGTAGATCCGCTAATCCGCAGGTAAATGCCTCCGATCTGCCTTCGGTAAACATATTTCTCAGGCCGGTGGAGGAGTCGATGCTGAACCCGCAAAAGTAATGCAGGGGAAGTCCCCATTGTTGATTCAGACCTGGAGTAAAGCTCCCACGACCCAACCAGACATTCTCGTTGAGATGCGTGTAATCGCGAATGATCGGACTAACCCCAGATCCTTCGCTGATTCCCGGGACAACCAAATAAGTAGAATGGAGCGACGGCTGGCTGCTCGTCCCGTTTACTTCGCTGAAGTAGTGGAAGCTCACCACATCCTCGGACGTAGGAGTGTCGTAAATTATGGGATCGAGCCAGATGCCGTGCTCGTCGAAACGCCAAGTGACCGAAACTCGGGCCGCGCCGTTAACCTTTTCGTATTCAACGGTCACATGATCTTTTTCTGCGTGATAGCCGCTCACCTTGCCGGGAGTGCACTGTCTTTGGGACGCGTCTTGCGAGGGTGCCACAACCACCGCTGGTTGAAGTTTCCCGCTTACGATGAGCCGCTTCCGGGAATCACGCAGGCGAAAGGCATCCTCAGCTTGTGAATATTCCCACGTGCAGTTTGCGCCCTGGACGCGTACTTCTCCGCCTTGAGTTGAAATTGAAGGCGCTTCGGTCTTGCCAAAGAGCTTGCGCGATGCGGCAGTGAGCATCGCTCCGGTAGAAAGGTGAACAAACGTGCGTCGATTCAAGGTCGTCAACGATGCTCCTAATATTAGTCGGTTTAACAGACGAAGCTATCCAATCGGAAAGGTAACCCGGCGCAAGGTAGCGGCGTTTCCTAAGGGGACCAAGGTGGCTTGCACTTGTGCTCCGCCTGGCTGTTTCGTCATGGCTCCCTGCAAAGTTATGACCGCTGCATCAAATGGACGCAACGGATTCACGCCGTCGTTGATTGGAATCGGCTTGAATCCGAATGACTGCCACCGTAGGGACGAGGGGAGGGCTAAAGCTTCGTGATTCGTTGTTAGCGGCTTATAGTAGGAGTCCTCAAAACCGGGCAGCGCATAAGTTTTCAGAGTGATTTTTTGTGCGTCGATCGGCTGGGCAAATATGAGGGCTCCGTATTGAAGGGCGAATTCTCCGTTGACAGCGGGGACCTCCTCGATGGTCGGCGCAAAGACAATGTGCACCTTGTCTCCGCGCTGCCATGCTTTCCTGACCACCCAATAAGAGCTCACGCGGGTAACTGTAGCGCCATCACATTTTACGGTTGTACTTCGGGACCAGGCCGGGTCACGCAGATAAAGAGGGAATTCTTTCTTGCCGTCTACCTGGATCTCTAGATCAATGATGTTATTGAACGGATAGTTTGTCCTTTCTTCAATGCGGACAGGGATACCGTCAACTGTGGTGGATACAAGGCAAGGTCCGTAGAGCAGAGCGGCCAGGCCGCCGCCAGTGTGCCGCATCCACATACCGCGAACGTAGAGAGACGCCACGTTCGTTGCATTTGGGTTGCAGCACACCGCGACGTCTGCGTGGGTGGGGGAGAACTTGTTTCTTATCTGAGGCTTTGTCCCATCTGACGACAAGCCGTCGCAATGGAGCCGGTCGTCGGAAGTGAGATAGGTGACTGCACGCCCGTCCGGCAATCGAGAGCCCTGCGCAGCGTTGAACCATATCAGCTCAATCTTGTCACCGAGAGCTGCTATGCCGGTCTTCTGCAAAGCTGACTCAAGCGTAAACTGCAATTCCTTGGTGCCACAGTATTCGTACTCCGTGGATGTAGGGTCGGGCTTCAGGTTCGAGATATCTTCTCCGCTCACATCCGAACCGCTAGGTTCTGTGTATCGACTTAACTTGTTAAGAGCATTGCGGGAGGCGCGTCCAAAATCTTCTCGTCCGGTTGCCATCCAGAGCCAGAGAGGAACTCTGATGGCTTCAAAAGTGTTGGCGCCGTGGTTAGTAAAGCCGGAATCCAGGTCGAGAAGAGAAGCAAGGCTCGTATCTGCGGTAGGGACGTTGCGGCTCATGTTCTGATAGAGGCTTACGGTGAAATCGTGATATTTCGGGTCCCCGGTCAGATCAAATAATCTCTCCATCACATCGGAAATCATCAAGTCGTGACTCAGGCCCTGCCCGGAGATTGTGTAATCGAAGGGAACCGGAGTCTTACGCCGGCTGTATTCAGAGATTGTCAGATCCGTTGCACGTATCACGGCCTTTCTTACGTCCTGGTTTCCGGTTAATTCGGAGTAATCCAGTAGCCCGCGCATCAGGCACGCCTGCGTCCACAACTCGCCTGGCTTAGAGAAGCGAAGGTCTGAAGCGAAGACTCCAAGATAGCCGTCTTCTCCCTGCGATGAGACGATGTGGCGGACGTATTCATCAGCTTGTTGCATGGTCTGCTTATCTTCGGTCAGATAAGCCATCATGATGAATCCGGCTCTCCAATTGCCTTCCGTCTCTCCGTTCCACCAATTATTTTTGTAAACGTTCGCGTTATTGGCCGAAGCAGCGCTGTTGCGATTACTGACGAAGATGTCAGAAGACGCTTCGTGGCAGAGATCTCCCAGGTGTCCTGCGAAACCTTCGCCCAGGTCTCGGAGCATTTGCTCCTTGATCCAACCAGCTGGTTTCACTTCTCCTAAGGTCAGCCATGTGAACACCGGCCCGACGGTCTTTTTCGCGGAATCGCTTTCCTTGAGACCCGGAATTGTCTCGAGAGCCGGTGGAGGAGCAGGGAATCCTGTCGGTTGAAGGCTTGCCGCAAAAGGCGGAGAGAGGACCGCGCTCCCTGAAGCTGCGAGCAGTAACTTGAGTGTGTCTCTACGATTCATTCGTTATCCGGTAGAGGTAGAAGGCTAACACCGCCGAAATGCAGCTGTCTCTCTGACAGTTGATCAGATTGTGTACGCAATTTGCAGCGGATCCAGCGATCGATGACGAACGCTGCCTATGTGCGATCATTGTGGCCCAGGCGCTTCGATAGAAATTGAACTCTTTAGGTGCTTTTCCAGATGAATGCCAGCAGAAGGTGGTTAGGAGGTAGTCGACATCTTTAGCTGCATTTCCTCGAGAGATACGTTCTTGGTCTCTGGATAGATGAACAGTACGACAAAGAATTGCACGATCATCATCGCAGCAAAAAAGATGAACGGATACGCGCTGGAGTGCGCCGCAAGCATTGGGAATGCAAAAGCGATAATAGCGGTCATCATCCAATGTGCAAGGCTGCCAAGAGTTTGACCTTTCGCGCGCACGCCATTCGGAAAGACCTCGCTCATGTAGACCCAGACCACGGCGCCCAGCGAAAAGGAGAATGAGGCGCAATACCCGATCAACAACCAAACAAGGAGTTCGCGGTGTACCTGCGTCTGGAATATCGCGGCGATTCCTAGCAGGGTTGCCGCCATCCCGACCGAACCAATCAGTAGCAGGACTCTGCGGCCGGCTTTATCGATCATGAGCATCGCCAGAGTGGTGAAGATCAGATTTGTCCCCCCGACTGCGATGGTCTGAATGCCCCCGGAGTTGGCACTCGCGCCGGCCGCTGCAAAGATGTCATTGAGGTAGTACAGAACCGCATTGATGCCTGAAAGCTGGCAGAAAATCCCGATCGTAAGAGCAAGAAAGATCGGAAGTCTATGGCTCCGAGAGAAGAGCTTCTCTCCAGAGAGACGCTGTTCGACTTCGACTGACTCGACTATTTGGGCGAGTTCCGCGTCCGGATCGATTTCGCCAACCCTCGCAAGCACATTGCGTGCATCGTTGATTCGCTTCTTCTTCACGAGCCAGCGAGGGCTGCGCGGAATCGCGAAAAGCAGCAATAAGAATAGAGCGGATGGAAGCGCCGGGGCTGCCAGTTGCCAACGCCATTCGTTGATGCCGAGATGCTGAAGGGAAACGAGGTAGTTCGAGAGATATGCGAGCAGAATTCCGACAACCACATTGAATTGAAAGAACCCGACCATTCTGCCTCGCAGCCGCGCGGGAGAAATCTCGGCAATATACATAGGACCGAGCACCGACGAGCCCCCGATTCCCAGGCCGCCGATGATGCGGGCCACGAGAAGGAAATACCAATTCCCTGCCAACGCGCAGCCGGTGGCCGAAAGCAGGTACAAGACTGCCATTACGCGAAGACTGTCCCGGCGTCCCAACCTCTCGCCGACGTAGCCGCCAAGGAGCGCGCCAATGACGGTGCCCCAAAGAGCGCTGGACACCGTGACGCCGAGAGTAGCAGCAGTCAGCGAAAAAAACACGGTGAGAGAATGGGTGGTGCCAGCGATGACCGCAGTGTCGAAACCGAACAGCAGGCCTCCCAGCGCGGCCACCAGTGCGCTGACAATCAGGGTTGGTGTAACGCGGCCAGGTTGTGCTGGCTGTGGCTTGGACTCGAGTGGAACCGATACCGCTATTTGCATAGAACCTTCGCGCCACTCGTGGCTGGCATCAAGCTGGCATACAGGTTAATCGGCTCTTGTGCCGATGTCCTCGTAGGAATTGATCGATTTCTATATTCCATTTGCAAGGAAGCCCTTGACGTATTGTTAGACGGGCGCAAGGGCAGGTTTCAGTGCGTTGCGCAGGATTTCCTCGAAGAAGAGCAAGCTTGATGAGACATTTGCATGCCAATAAGACCAGTCGTGCGCTCCTTCGAATTCCATGTAGCGATGAGGGATTTGTCTATTCTTCAGCTCACGATGGAAATGCCGATTTCCCTCGATTAAAGGGTCACCAGTCCCGCAATCGAACCGAAGGGGAGGCAGGATATTGCGATATCGCTCGGCCCATGAGATAAGATCGGTCTCCGCGGCGTCGGCACCCTCAGACGGAAATGGAGCGGAGGTGAACTGAGACATCTCCTCTATCTGTGTGATTGCCGAATGCGCTGAGATGCCGCGAAAGATATCCGGATGTTTCACACCAAGACGCAGCGCGCCGTAACCGCCCATCGAGAGTCCGGTTATGAAGACGGCCGAGCCAGCATCCACGTACGCAAAAGCTTTGGTCACGCCTTCAATCACGTCATCCGTGATCCATCTCTCGTAGTCACGCCCCGAATGGCGAAGGTAAGCGCTGCCGTCCCTGTAAAGGCCGTCGGACGGTGCGACCAGCAGCATCGGCCTCATCTGGCCATTCGCAATGAGGTATGAGGCAACTTCATGAAGCGCCTCCCTTGAAGAACCAGGCCCAGTGGCTGTCGTAGACCCCATGCAGCAGGATCACCACCGGGACGGATCTGTGCGATTCAATTCCTGGCGGCACAAAGACGCTTACGTCACCTCGGCCTCCGAGAGCCGGGCTGTAGAGAGTCAGGAATCGAATGCCGGGGCATTCAAATTGCGGATCTGAAACAGCAATGGTTCGAACACCGTTGGCGGGCTTAAGCGGTGCCATTCGGAATCAAGACCCCCTTGGCATTTATGCCCTGCTTCATGTGTTCAAACGCCTCTGCCAGACCCGAGAGTGGATATGTACGAGTCACCATTTCGTCGAGTTTCAACCGTCCTTGCTGGTATAGCGACAGCAAGACGGGGAAGTCAGTGAACGGCCGGCACTGTCCATAGAGTGGATTAATGTAGCGTTTGTCCCATTCGAAGAATTCCATATCGACCGGCACTATTTGTTCAACTCCGCTCACTGCGACAGCGGTCCCGCCGTTGCGAACCATCGATAAAGGCGCCGCTCCGAGTTCCGGAACGGCCGTGCATTCGAAGGCATAATCAGCACCGCGGTTAGTCAGCCGTTTTACCTCCAGACCAGCCTCGCGCAGTCCGGTGTCCACCCGGCTGGCTTGGATGGTGTGCGTTGCCCCGAACTGCCGCGCCAACGCCAGTCGCTTTGGATTCACATCGATTGCGATAATCATGCGAGCGCATGCATGCACCGCCCCTTGAATGACGCTTAGACCGACTCCGCCCGTGCCTAACACGACCACGGAACTGCCCTTCTCTACGCGCGCCGCATTTACTACCGACCCGAAGCCGGTCATGACGCCGCATCCAAGAATCGCCGCCGAAGGGAAGGGTATCTCCACATCGATTCGAACCGCTGCCTGCCAAGGCACAACGGTATGGGTTGCCATGGTTCCGAGATTAAAGGAGGTGTTCAGAGGCTCTGTGCCACATTGGAAGCGTTCGTCAGGCACTGTCGGCTTTTGTTCGCATATGTTTTCTGCACCGCTCCTGCATTGGAAACAGTTGCCGCAAGGGATGGCCCAGTTCAACAAGACACGATCGCCCGGTCGCACGTTCGTGACGCCGTCGCCGCATGCCATCACTACGCCGGCTCCTTCGTGCCCCATGATCATTCGTCGCTTCCAGAACTGCGAGTCGAAGTCGGTGTGGCAGACGCCGCTCGCCTTGAGTTCGACCAGCACCTCTCCAGGATGAGGATCTCCGAGTTCGACTTCCATCAACTCAAAATGCCCATGGCCGTCGGTAATAATGGCGGTTGCCGAAGTGCTCATGTCAATTTCCTTTCTTGCAGACCTGTTCTTCGTGAGTGTTCAGGCATCCAGTACGATCGACGTGTCGGGGCGGCAACTGCATGGCAAACAACAGCCTGGATCGATGCGCGCACCGGTAACGTGGCGATAAGCCACTTTGCCTTCGAGAAGCCGAACCATGCAGGTTCCGCAATCGCCGTACTGGCAACCTGAGCTGATGTCAACACGGTTTATCTCTGCCAGCTGAAGGAGGGAAGGCACCTCATCGGTCCAGGGAACCGTAATGTCAGACCTGGCGAACGTTACGGTGATTCCCGAAGATCCTTCGTGCTCTTCTTTCCCGGACGAACTCAGTGCCAGCAACGCTGCGCTGGATGGACCAAAGGATTCGGTCCGAATTGCTTCCGTCGAAACTCCTGCCTCGGCCAACCCTTCGGTGAGCGCTTTCATCATGCCTGATGGGCCACAGATGTAATACTCCATCTCCAATGAGGGCAGATGCTCGCGCAAGGTTGCAATGTCAATCCTGCCGACGTGCTGATAGTCACGCCCCACGACGTCCTGCTCGCGAAGCTGTTCGTAGAACACACGCATGCGCAGGTTCGGCCGCCGTTCCGCGATAGCCCGCAACCGCGAATGGAACACATGATCGCCGCTGTGGCGAAGAGCAAAGAAAAAGTACACGCTGCGATTTGAGCCCGCGCGGTCCAGCGCCTCCAGCATGCTCATCATAGGTGTGACACCGATGCCACCCGCCAGCATGACGACGGGGGGATCCCGGCTCAAGTCGAGCCAGAAGTTCCCGGAAGGTGGTTTAGCTTCCAGAATGTCGGCCGGGCGTACTGTGATGTGGAAATAGGACGAGCTGAGTCCGGGAGCTGCTTCAGGTTTGTCCAGCGGAGCCAGCTCCTTCTTGATTGTCAAACGGTAGAAATCATCTCCGTAGTTCGAGATGGTGTAACAACGAAATACCGGCCGCTCCTGATTGGGAATGTTTAGCCTCAGGGGAAGATGTTGACCGGGGAAATAATGATCGAGAGGACCACCGTCTGCGGGTGCCAGATAGAATGATTTTGCTGCTTCGCCCTCCGGAACGACGGACTTGACCACAAGTTTCCGGTAGGAACGCTCTATCATGCGCTCTTCTCTCCAGTCGTCGCGCTAAGAGGAACTACGGATCAGGAAACAACTTCTTTTAGATCGGCCCGTGCCTTCTCGTAAGTGGTATCGTAGGCTAGCAACTGCGGATCAGGATCCACGCCTTGGCTCTGGCAGGCGACACGATAGATGTCTGGCCACCAATTGCGGTGCTCTGTGAGTCCATCCTCTTTCCATTTTCTCCAATCCACCAGAATCCTGGACCACGCTTGATCGCCATAGGCTGTTGCCTCGGCTTGTGAGCCTATCTCAGAAACGATCCAATCGCGACCTATCTTGGCATGGAGAATCTCGTCCGCCCAGTCGTAGTCCTGGATCATGGCGGTCAAGGGATTTGCAGAAGCTACTGCTACTTCCCACTCATATTGCTTGCCGGTCCTCTTCGGCATGAGTCCCTGCTCGATGGTGAAAAGGACCGCGTGCCGCTCCTTTGCCGTAAGCATCGTGTTCAGGCCAAGAGACCAGGTGAAATTGAAGGGGATTGTCGACCAATCGACTCCCATCGAAACGAATCCGAGCTCCCCCATCATCGCGTGACGTGCTTCATCCCATAGCTGACGGGTCATGTCACGGTAGTACTCCCAGGGCTTGCCGCTCGTCTCTGCCAGTATGCTCGCCATCATCTCGGGGACATCGATCTCGCGCATGCGCTTGAAGTACAACATGATGGTCTTTGGAAAAGGTGGAACGCTGTCGTCAAAGAGGAGCGCCTCAGCATTCACGCCCATATTGTAGGGATCGTTGAAACGACCATCCCGCTTTGGGACAGGGTCGTATTTGTACGGGACAGCGGAGAAGTGCCTGGGAACAGCCTCTTCGGTTGGATCCTTCATGCCATCGAGGCCGCCCGCAGCGGCAAGCATGCGCTCCAGCGTCGCGAGCCATTCCCGATGCTCCGCACGCGCGTCTTCGCTGACAAGGCAACGCACGGCATTCATGCCGTACTGTTGGACGTCTTGCATCTCCACGAGCGTCAGACGGCAGATCCGAAACGTCGGATGATCGAAGAGCTTATTCGTATCGGCAATCAGATTCTCGAGAGCGCGGATAAGCTCAGGCACCGCCTGTTCGTACAATCCGAGGAGCAGGGCCGGCGTGTTGGGTGCGGCCAATATCTCATCGAAAAATAAGTCGAGGGATGCGTGCGGGG
>Ga0209040_10001855_pt1 | contig 16746 bp, 16 predicted proteins | sample BogFormECP12_OM3_FD_188240 | JGI IMG/M metagenome (GOLD analysis project Ga0209040, IMG submission 188240) | Bog forest soil microbial communities from Calvert Island, British Columbia, Canada - ECP12_OM3 (SPAdes) (version 2) | ecosystem: Environmental > Aquatic > Freshwater > Wetlands > Bog ...
CGCGGCGAGTCGAGCGGGCGAAGGCGCTGCTGCGCCACGGCGAGCTGTCGGTCACCGACGTTTGCATTGCGGTCGGGTGTTCGTCGCTCGGCTCGTTCAGCGCACGCTTCACTCAGCTGGTGGGCGAGACGCCGACGGCCTACCGGGTCCGTGACCACAGCGCGCTCGCGAGCGTGCCGGGCTGCGTCGCCAAGGACCTCACCCGTCCGGGCCGCAGGCCGAGCAGGATCGGAGAAGCGCGCGTGGCGCTGGTTCCGTAGCTTTGGGGGCATGAATCTCACTCTTTCCGCTTGCTTCGTCCTAGTCCATGACCCAGACCTCGCACTGGCCTTCTACCGCGACGCACTCGGCCTCGAACTGCGCAACGACGTCGCCCGCGAAGACTTCCGCTGGATCACCGTCGGCGCCGCCTCCCAGCCCGGCGTCGCGATCGTCCTGACGAACTACCTGAACGGCAGCCCCGCCGACGGCGACGTGCTCGCCGCTCTCCTCGCCAAGGGCGCCCTGAACGGCGTCCACTTTCACACCGACGACCTCGACGCCACCTTCGAGGGGGTGCGCGCCTCGGGCGCCGAGATCGTGCAGGAGCCGACCGAGCAGCCGTGGGGCACGCGGGACTTTGCCGTGCGTGACCCGTCCGGCAATCTGGTGCGCATCGACCAGCCGCCCGCCGCGCGGTCCTGAACGCGGGCGCCCGCGCCCGCCCCCGCCTCAGCCCCGCCCGAACGTCTCGGCGGCGCGGTTGAGCACCGCCCCGCGCAGCCAGCTCGCGTTCGCCTCCTCGATCGCGTCGAACGCCGCCGCCTCGTCCCTGGCGCGCGACAGGCGGCAGACGGCCTCCAGGCCGACGTCCTCGAGCGCGCGCAGCATCTCGCCGAGGTTTGCCACCTGCGCCCGCGGCGGCCCCGCCAGGAGCGCCGCCACGATCGCCTCCGAGCGCACGCCGTGGGCAGGCGATGCCACCGCGGCGGACCCCTCGGCTGGCGCGTTGCACATCTCCGCGGCCGCCGCGGCGTGGTTGCGCGAGACGTCCCGCAGGAGCCTCACCGTTGCCGTATAGATGTCAGCGTTCTCTCCCATCGCTCCGGGTCTATCGGCCGTACCCGCCCAAACACACAGCGAATCTCTCGCGATCGTCCCTGCGGGCAGCTCGCGGCGGGGCGCTCGCAGCCACCCCCACGCAACCGTTACCCGGCTCTCGCGGGTCTCTCAGGCGCCCGCGCGATCGTGGTTTTCATACCCGGACGCGCTCCGGACAAGACAAGGGAAACGTCCATGTCAAAGATGCTCAGGAGAACCGCAAGGGCCGTTGCCGTCCTCGCGGCGCTCGCTCTAGGCGGCGCGGCGATCGCGGCGGCAGACAGCTCCACAACCCCATCCACGTCCTCCAACACAACCTCCACGCAGACCTCCAGCACGCCCCCGGTGGGAGCCTACGGCGACGGGCCCGCGGGTGATCCTGGCGGCGGGGCGAACTTCCCCGCGCCGGGCAGCGCCGCGCACGAGGGCCACGAGAAAGCCGTCACCGGTGAAGACGCCGAAAAGGCCAAGGCCGCCGCGCTTGCGAGCGTGCCAGGCACGGCCGGCGAAGTCACCACCGACTACCCCGGCACCGGCTATGAGGTGACCGTCACGAAGTCCGACGGCAGCAACGTGAGCGTGCACCTCGACAGCTCGTTCAAGGTCAAGACGATGCCCGCCGGCGGGCCCGGCCGCGGCGGGCCCGGCCGCGGCGGGCCGATCGGCACCGGCGCGATGCCGCCGGGTGGCAAAGCGCCCTCCGGACATGCGCCATCCGGCCAGACGCCTCCCGCCGCCTGAGCCTCGCGTTCTCGTCGGCGCGCGCGGCGCGCACCGCGGCATCCGACCCCAACGTGCCGTATGCGTCGAAACGGCGTATGCGTCCCGTCGGGTGCGGAGCGCGCCGGCGAGCGCCCTTAAAGCTCGCCGCGCGCACCGCCGATGCAGCGACGTGGACGTGAGAGAGGCCGGCAAGACCAGAAACCGCAGCGATCAGCCACTGCCGGACGCGCCGGCGGCGCCCGCGGGCGCGCAGCTGCTCGCCTCGCGCCTGGGCCTGCTCGACTCGCCGCCGCAGGAGGCCTTCGACCGTCTCACGCGCATGGCCGCGGCCGCAGCGGGGGCGCCCGTTGCCGTGCTGCTGCTCGACGACGTCCTCGTGAGCCACTTCGGGCTGGAGGAGGAGCTCGCCACTCGCGGCCGCGTGCCGCTGTCCGAGAGCCAGCTGCAGCGCATCGCCGCCAGCGAGCGGCCGCTCAGCGGCGGCGAGTGGGCCGCCGCGCCAGTGTGCTGCGAGGGCCATCGCGTAGGCGTGCTCTGCGCGATCTCCGCGCCTGGGCGCACCTCCCGCGGGCAGGAGCTCGCCGCGCTCGATGACCTCGCCGCGCTCGCCGGCAGCGAGCTCGACCTGCGCTCGGCGCTGCTCGACCGCGACCGCGCAGAGATCACGCTGCGAGACAGCGAGGGGCACATCCGGCGCGCCTTCGACCTCGCGCGAATCGGCATGATCATCGTCAGCGCCGACCCGCGCAGCGCGGGGACGATCATGCGCGTCAACCAAGCCTGCTGCGGGTTCTTCGGGCGCACCGAGTGCGAGCTCGTGGGCATGAACGTAATCGAGCTGACCCATCCCGACGACGTCGAGCTCAGCCACCGCGCGATCGGGTCGATCGTCGACGGCGAGACCTCCTACCTGCGCGGCATCGAGAAGCGCTACCTGCACCCTCTCGGCCACACGATCTGGGGTGAGCTCACGACCTCTGCGATCGCCGCCCACGACGAGCAGCCCGCGTACATGATCTCGATCGTCGAAGACATCACCGAGCGCAAGCAGGCCGAGCTCGACCTGCCCGCGATCGCCAACGTGGTGCGCCGGATCCTCAGCGGCGAGGACGCCCGCGAGGCGATCGTCCAGGCCGCCGTGGACATCGCCGGCGCGAGCAGCGCGCACCTCGCCGAGCGCAACGGCCCGAGCACGATCACCGTCACCGCCAGCTCAGGGCTGAACCTCGTGGGCGTCGACATCCAGCTCGACGCCCCCTCCGCCACCGCCGACGTCTTCCTCGGCGGGCAGCCGAAGTTCATCGCCGACCCCGAACGCGACCCGCTCGTCTCGAGTGAGTTGCTCGTGATGTCGCGCGCGCGCTCGATCATGTGGCAGCCGATCCTCAGCCACGGTGGGGTGATCGGCGTGCTCTGCGTGTGCTGGTCGGAGCGCCTCGAGAGCGTCTCCACGCGGGCCGCCCGCGCGGTCGCGTTGCTCACGGACGAGACCGCCGTCGCGCTCGCCCATCACGATGCGCTGCGGCGACTCGCCGCTCAGGCCACGACCGATCCCCTCACCGGCCTGCCGAACCGGCGCGCCTGGGACGAGCGGCTCACGCGCGAGCTCGCGATCGCCGCGCGGCGCGAGCACCCGCTCACGCTCGCGCTGCTCGACATGGATCGCTTCAAGCACTTCAACGACACCCGCGGGCACTCCGCCGGCGACGAGCTGCTCAACGAGTTTTCAATCCACGCGCGGGAGCTGCTGCGCGAGGGCGACGAGCTCGCGCGTTGGGGGGGTGAGGAGTTCGCGGTGCTGCTCCCCGACTGCCCCTCCGACGCCTTCGCCGCCTCGATCCTCGACCGCATCCGCAGCGTCGTACCAGCGGGTCAGAGCTGCTCGATCGGCTACGCCACCTGGGACCGCAGAGAGACGGCCGAGACGCTCGTCAAGCGCGCCGACCGCGCGCTCTACCGCGCGAAGGCGATGGGCCGCGACCGCGCGGTCTGCGCCGACTCGCTGCGCGGCGTGGGCGCCTGGCCCGCCGGCGCCTGAGCGCCGATCGTCCCACGGCGCCCGTAGTTCGCGGCCTGCACGCCGAGGGCCTCAGCCGAAGCCGAGCTGGCCGGCGAGCACGAGCGCGATCGCGCAGAAGCAGAAGAGGTGCTCTCGCAGGATCCCCTCCGCCAGAGCGGCGCGGCGCGGCGGCGGATCGACGCGCCCGCCCAGGCGCACCGCCGCCGGTACCGTGCGTGCGCCTGCGAGCGTGATCGCCGCGAGCGCGAGCGCGAGCGAGCTCCACGCCACCCACGCGGGCTCGCCGCCGCGCGCGATCTCCACCACGATCGCGGCGAGCGTCGCGAGCATGACCGCCGCGACGAGCCTGTTCATGGGCCGCGCCGCGGTCGTCACGCGCGCGTAGTAGGTCGCGATCGAGTCGATCGCGACCTCTCGCTCGACGGGCGCGCCGCGGCGACAGATCAGCTGCACGTCGAACATCAGATCGAACCACAGCACTGCCAGCAGGAAGCCCGCCCCGGCGGCGACGAAGGCGTTCATGTCAGGACCCTAGCTTGACCACCACGTGCGGTTCGAGGCGATTGTTCGCTTCGGAGTAGAAGGCCGCGAGCGCGTTCGCTTCGGCCTGCGTCAGCGCCACCCCGAACACTTCCTCGCCGCCCAGCTTCTTGTAGGCCGGCAGCAGCTGCTTGCCGATCTGGCCGAGGCCGAAGTGGCCGTCGTAGACGCTGTCGATGTAGAGCGCCACGTTCGAGCGCGCGAACCGCGCTGCCGCCCGCGAGCCGTGTTCGACCTGGTAGATCGCCGCGCCGACGCCCTGCCAGCCGCGGCTCGCGAGGCCCGTGAACTCGCGGTACAGGCCCGCGATTCCGTATGCGGCCCCCGTCAACGCCGAGGCGTTGCGTTCGTCGAGCACGGTCGGCAGCTGGAGCTCCTCGGCGCTTTCGATCGCCGCGCGCACCTGCGGTGGGTAGAGGCCGAAGCGACGCGGCGGAAGCCCGTAGGCGACGTAGGGCCATGCCGCCTTCGTCGCCGCGACCTCCTCTTCGGTCTGGCCCTCGAGGTTCTGCAGCGCCCTGCAGACGATCACGAGGTCTTCTCGCTCGAGCGCGAGCTCCGCCGGGCTCGGCGGCGCGGCCCTGCCGCAGCCGCTGCCCGCGAGCGCTAGGAGCGCGAACAGCGCCGCTGCGGCGATGCGCACGCGCGTTTGGCCTGGCGCGGGCGTGGTTTGGCCTAGACCGAGAGCAGGTCGACCACGAACACGAGCGTCGAGTTCGGCGGGATCGTCGATCCCGAGCCCCTCGCGCCGTAGGCGAGCGGAGCGGGGATGATCAGCTCGCGCCGGCCGCCGACTTTCATGCCCGGGATACCTTGGTCCCAACCGGGGATCACCGAGCCCTTGCCGAGTGTAAACGTAAACGGTTCGTTGCGTTTCCAGGACGCGTCGAACACCTTGCCGTTGCTGTAGAGCACGCCCACGTAGTTCACCGTGACCGTGTCGCCCGGCTTCGCTTCCGGCCCCGTGCCGACGATAAGATCCTTCGTTTCGAGTTTCGTCGGCGGCGCGCCCGACGGCGGCGTGACCTTCGGTTCGGTCGCGAGCGGGCCGCTCGTCGGGGTTGTCGCGGTCGTTGCGACCTGGCCGGCTTCGTTCTCTTTGACGAGTGCGTTGTCGGCTGAGTTCTCGTTGCCGATAGTGATCGTGCTGTTCGAGCCGCTCGAGCCGCAGCCGGCGATCAGCACGGCGGCGCTGAGCGTCACGAGGGTCGGGATCGCGCGCCGGCGGCCGCGACGGAGCAGGTGGGTGAGGGCGCTTGAGTTGGTCACGGTCGCGCAGCCTACCGGAGTTGGCAGCGCGCGGCGTGCGTTAGCATCGGCGATGGACCGTGCTAGGCGGGGAGGTAGCGGTGCCCTGAACCCGCAATCCGCTCTAGCGGGGCTGAACTCCCCTCCGAGGGGTTCGGCGCCGGTCGCCCCGTCGCCTGGGGCGTCGATGGTTCGGGTCCCGCGCGGTGTCGGCTTGCGAACCAGGTCAGGTCCGGAAGGAAGCAGCCTTAAGCGATCACCGACAGGCGCAGCGGGAGCTCCCGGACCGGAGCCATAGGCGTCGCAAGGCCTCCGGCGTGCGGAACCTCGACGGGGGGTGCGCGGTCCGCTGCCACGGCGCGAGGACGCCGAGCGCGCCCCCCCTCAATCGCAGCGGTGGAAGATCAGCCACGAGCGGTTCGAGCGCGTCGCGGAGAAGCCCGGCGGCACGCTCACGGCGACATGCGGGTCGTGCGGGTCGAGCACGTAGTCTTCTTCGACCTGCCTGCTCGCCGGGTCGACGTACACGCCGCGCTGAATATGCCCGACCTGGGCGCTGATCACGTTCGCCGGGCTCGTGTGCAGGTACAGCGCGAGCAGCGGGATCGGCGCGTGGTTGGGCACGCCGACGGGCCCGCAGCGGAGGTTGATCGCGTGGTCGCGCACGAGCGCGAGCAGGTCGCCTTCGATGCTCTGCTGGCGCGCGAGTTTCTGCAGTTCGCGGTGCGCCGCGCGGTACTGAGAGGGCGTAAAGGCGATCAGCGCGACGAGCACCAGCGCCGAGCCCGCCATCCACCAGCGCCGCCGCGGGTCCTCGCGCGCGAGGCCGATCCAGCCGACGAGCCCCGCGCCGCAGAACACGCACAGGATCGCCGCCGCCAGGAACGCATAGCGCGTGTCGATCGGCAGCCCCACCGCGGCGAAGAGCGCGAACACGGCGACCGCGAGCACGCCTGCGACCGCGCCGAGCAGCGCGCCGCGCCGCAGCCACAGCAGCGACAGCAGCCCGCCGAGCGCGGCCCCGAGCAGCACCTGCGGACGCAGGATCTCGCCGATCCGCCGGGGTATGTACTCGGGCACGTTCGCGATCCCGGTCACGCGCCCGAGCGTTTCGGCCGTGTGGCGCGTGTTCGTCAGCGACCACAGCGGATCGCCCGTGATCAACAGGTCGCTCGCCACCCACACGATCGGCGCGGCGGCCGCGAGCAGCGTGAGGCTCACCACTTCCGCCGGCGCGCGAGGCGGAGCTGAGGCCCGCTCGGGCAGCGCCCAGCGGGGGCAGAACCCGAGCAGGTAGAGCCAGTAGAGGCCCGAGAACGCCCATGCCTCCGGCCGCAGCAGCCCGGCGAGCGCGAGCAGCGCGAGGACCCGTGCGCCTCCGGCACGCCCATCGCGCGCGCGGCTCTCGCTCTCGAGCAGCAGCGCGCCGAGCACGAGCAGTAGGTAGGGGATGTCGACGTAGGCGCGCACGCCGTAGGAGAGCACGGGCACGCGCGTCAGGAACAGCAGCGCCGCGATCGCGCCGGCCGCGCGCGAGAACCAGACGCTCCCGAGCCGGTAGATCACCCAGCCGCAGGCCGACAGCGCGAGGAAGGCGAGCGCGACGGTGACGCCGCGCTCGCCGTCCGGCGAGAGCGGTGACAGCAAGACGCCGAGCAGCTCCAGCAGCGGGTGGGGCGTGGGTGCGATCGCGACTTCGTAGGCCGGCGTCTGTCCGCGCGAGATCTGCCCGCCCCAAGCGAGCGCGTAGAGCGTGTCGTAGTTGACGAAGCCCACACCCGCGATCACGCGCAGCAGCGCCGCGCCCGCGACCACGCAGGCGCCCGCCGCAAGGCGCGAGCCCCAGGCCCCGCCTCTCGAGGGCGCCGGCCCCTCACGGGCCGCGGGCGAGCCCTCCGTGTCCCTCGCCCAGGACCCCGTGTCAGCTGCCCGGACGGGTGTCGGACCCTCGCCGGGAGGGTGCGCGCGCGAGGGCCTGATCGGCGAACGCATGGGCGCGGACGCTACCCGCTCGAGGGGCGAGCAGAGCGGTTCACGGGCACCTTCGCCCTACCGCGAGGCGTGGGTAGACTCAGCCAACGGTGTCGCAAGCGGAGCAGCCACAGCAGCAGCAGCGGTCGCTGTACCGCCGGCACCGGCCCCGTACCTTCGCCGACGTTGTCGGCCAGGAGCCGGTGGTGCGCACGCTCATGCACGCGGTGGAACGCGACAGGGTCCATCACGCCTACCTGTTCGTGGGCTCGCGCGGCACGGGCAAGACCTCGATGGCAAAGATCCTCGCGGCCTGCCTGAACTGCGAGCAGGGCCCGACGACCGACCCCTGCGGGCGCTGCGAGTCCTGCGTCTCGATCGCGCGCGCGAGCTCCCTCGACGTGATCGAGATGGATGCCGCCTCGAACAACTCCGTCGACGATATCCGCGAGCTGCGTGAGAGCGTCGCCTACGCGCCGGTCAGCGGCAGGCGCAAGGTCTACATCCTCGACGAGGCGCATATGCTCTCGACGGCGGCCTGGAACGCGTTCCTGAAGACGCTCGAGGAGCCGCCCGTCAACACGGTGTTCGTGCTCGCCACAACCGAGGCCGGCAAGGTGCCGGCGACCGTGATCGACCGCTGCCACCGCTTCGACTTCCACCGGCCCACGGTCGAGCAGATCGCAAGCGTCGTCCGTCGCGCGGCCGCGCAGGAGTCGGTCGAGATCCCACCCGAGGCCGTCGCCGCGATCGCGCGCGCGGCGGCGGGCAGCTTCCGCGACGCGCTCGGCACGCTCGAGCAGCTCGTCACCTACAGCGGCGACGAGATCGCCCTCGCGGACGTGCTCGCGGTGCTCGGCGTCGCGGACGCGCGGCTGCTTGCCCGGGTCGTCGACGCGGTCGCGGCCGGCGACTCGCGGCAGGCGCTCGGCGTGCTCGAGGAGTGCGTCGAGCAGGGCCGCGACGCGGCGCTGTTTGCGGGCGACCTCGAGGTGCGCCTGCGCGAGCTGCTCGTCGTGCAAACGCTGGGCGAGGTGCCAGCCGAGCTCTCGCTCACGCCCGAGGCCGACGCCGCCCTCGCCGAGCAGGCCCAGCGCGTGCCCCACGCGACCGTCGTGCGCCTGCTGGAGCTCCTTGGCGAGGCGATGGAGGCGGTTCGCGCAGGGGCCGACGCCCGCACCCGCCTGGAGCTCGCGCTCGTGAAGGCCGCAAAGCCCGAGGTCGATGGCACGCTGAGCGCGCTGCTGGCCCGCATCGAGCTGCTCGAGCAGGGCGCCCGTCCAGCGCCCGCAGAGGCGACTCCTCCCTCCGGCGGGAGAGCGGCCCCGGCGCCCGAGGCGGCCCCTGTCGATCCGGCGCCTGTCGAGGCGGCGCCTGTCGATCCGGCGCCTGTTGATCCGGCGCCTGTTGATCCGGTGCCCGACGAGCCGGCGCAAGAGCGGGCCGGCGAACCGCAGGTCTCCGCTCCCGCCGTGGGAGCATCCCCGCAGGAGGCCGCCCCGGACGCTGCCGGCGCCGGTGCGCCAGCGGTCTCGAGCGGCGCCGGCGGCCTCGAGTCGGTGGTCTCGCTGTGGCAGGCCGTGGTGGACCTCGTGCGCAGCGAGAACGCGCTGCTGGGCGCGCTGATCGCCGAGGCGCGGCCGGTCGCGGCGCAGGGCGAGGACCTGATCCTGGCGTTCGGGCCGAGCGCGCGCTTCCTCAAGAAGAAGGCCGAGGATCCGGCGAACAGGATGACCGTGGGCGAGGCGCTACGGGCGATCACCGGCGTGCGCTGGCGGCTCTCCTACGAGCTGCGCGAAGCGGCACCCACGGCGAAGGACCATGCTGCGGGGATCTCTTCGGAGGAGGACTGGGTGCGCCGCCTGATGGAGGAGTTTGACGCGGAGGAGGTCGTGGGCGAGTGATGCGCGCGATGACGAGCAACGAGGAAGGTGCGTGATGCCCAAGCAGCCGCGGATGCCGAACGTGCAGCAGATGATGGCCCAGGTGCAGAAGATGCAGCACGACGTCGAGGTCGCGCAGGAGGAGCTGCGCAACGAGGTCGTCGAGGCTTCGACCGGTGGGGGGATGGTGACCGTGAAGGTGAGCGGCGACCTGCAGGTGCGCGAGGTGCGGATCGACTCCCGTGCGGTCGACCCCGAGGACGTCGAGATCCTCGCGGACATGGTGCTCGCCGCGGTCAACGAGGCGCTGCGCATGGCTCAGGAGCTGGCCGAGCGCAAGCTAGGCGGGGCTACCGGCGGCCTCGACCTGGGCAACCTCGGCGGGTTGGGTCTCCCCGGGCTGTGAGCACGTCCTATGCGCCGCCGGTCCAGCGCCTGGTGAGCGAGCTCTCGAAGCTGCCGGGCGTTGGCAGTCGCACCGCGCAGCGGCTCGCGTTCCACATCCTGCGCTCCTCGAGCGAGGACGCCACAGCGCTCGCCGAGGCGATCCGCGAGGTCAAGGAGCGGATCGGGCTGTGCGAGGTGTGCTTCAACCTCACCGACGAGCAACGCTGCCGCATCTGCGAGGACCCGCGCCGCGACCAGGGCCTGATCTGCGTGGTGGAGGAGCCCAGCGACGTGATCCCGATGGAGCGCACGCACGAGTACCACGGCGTCTACCACGTGCTCGGCGGCGCGCTCTCGCCGATCGACGGCGTCGACCCCGAGGACCTGAAGATCGCCGAGCTGTTCGCCCGCGCGCAGGCGCCCGAGCCGGCGGTGCAAGAGGTGGTGCTCGCGACGAACCCCACGACGACTGGAGAGGCGACCGCTTTGCACATCGCCGAGGAGCTGCGCATGCGCGCACCGCAGGTGACCGTCACGCGCCTCGCGAGCGGTCTTCCGGTGGGCTCAGACCTGGAGTACGCTGACGAGGTCACGCTCGGCAAGGCGCTCGCTGGGCGACGGGCGCTCTAGCACGCCGGCGCGCAGCCGAGCGGGCGCCGCGCGGCCCCGAGCCGCGGCGGGCGTGCTTCTCCGAACGGCCACGACTCGCCGGCGCTCGCGAAATATCCTCCGCTCCGATGCCTGGGACGATCGTGATGAAGTTCGGCGGCACCTCCGTGGCCGACGCGGAGCGGATCAAGCGCGCGGCCGCGCGGATCGTCGAGCGCCGCGAACGCGGCTACGAGGTCGTGGCGGTGCTGTCGGCGCGGGGCAAGACCACCGACGAGCTGATCGCGATGGCGGAGGAGGTCTCCGCGGACCCGGACCCGCGCGAGATGGACATGCTGCTCTCGACGGGAGAGCGCATCTCCTGCGCACTTTGCGCGATGGCGATCCACGACCTCGGGCACCGCGCGATCTCGCTCACGGGCTCGCAGGCGGGGATCGTGACGGACGAGTCGCACACGAAGGCGATGATCGTCGACGTGCGCGCCGATCGCATCCGCTCGGCGCTCGAGAGCGACAACATCGTGCTCGTGGCTGGCTTCCAGGGCGTCTCGAGCACAGGGCGCGACGTGACCACGCTCGGCCGCGGCGGCTCGGACACGAGCGCGGTCGCGGTGGCGGCGGCCCTGTCCGCGGAGGTGTGCGAAATCTACACCGACGTCTCGGGCGTCTTCACGGCCGATCCGCGGATCGTGCCCGACGCGCGCAAGCTCGCGCGGGTGTCCTTCGAGGAGATGCTCGAGATGGCCGCCTCGGGCGCCGGCGTGCTACAGCTGCGCTCGGTGGAGTACGCGCGCAACCACAGCGTGCGCATCCACTGCCGCTCCTCCTTTGACGAGCAGCCAGGTACGTTTGTGGTCGCGGAAGGAGACACGATGGAGCAGCCCCTGATCACAGCCGTGACGCACACGACCTCGGAAGCGCGGATAACGCTCGTCGGCGTGCCCGATACGCCGGGCGCGGCCGCGCACATCTTCGACGCGCTCGCCCAGCGCAACGTGAACGTGGACATGATCGTGCAGAACGAGCCCGCCTCGGCAGGCGGATTGGCGGAGATCTCCTTCACGATCCCGCGCGAGGACCTGCGCACCGCGCTCACCGCGCTCGAGGCGCTGCGTGGCGAGTCCTACACCGAGCTCGCCATACACGAGGAAATGGGCAAGGTCTCGATCATCGGCGCCGGGATGCGCTCGCACCCCGGCGTGGCGGCGAAGGTGTTCGGCGTGCTCGCCGGCGAGGGCGTGAACATCGACATGATCTCCACCTCGCCGATCAAGATCTCGTGCGTGATCGACCGCGATTTGGTCTCGCGCGCCGTGCGGGCCCTGCACGGCGCCTTCGAGCTCTCCGGCCCGGGCACGATCGTCCAGGAGGAGCCCTTCGAGGGCTAGCCGCGAAGGCGCAAATTGCGCGCTACGGGCGCGCGCAAATTGGGTGCGACGGCGTACGCAAATTGCGAGCGCCCCCTGGGGCGGAGTGAGGCGCGTTGAGCGCGCCCCGGGGCCTCGGTCGGGCCCGTGTTGCGCTTGGACCGCCGGCGTGCCAAGCGCACGGTCGAGGGCACCGAGCACCGCCAGGCGCGCGTCGCCTAGCCGGCTTCCTCGAGCGAGCGCTGCAGCGCCTCGAGCACGCGCACCACGCGCAGGCCGCTGTTGCCGTCCGAGCGCGGCTGCGCGCCGGTGCGGATGCAGTCGATGAAGTGCTCGCACTCGATTCGCAGCGGCTCGAGGTTGGGGATGCGCGGCGAGAAGATGTCGCCCGAGCGCGCGATGTACTCGCCCCACGAGCGCGTGTCCTCGTCGAAGCCCTTGTCGTAGATCGTCAGCTTGCCCTCGATCAGCATGTCGTCGAACGTCGCCATGCGGCGGGCGCCGACGACCGTGATTCGCCGCTCCTTGTGCGGGTCCAACCAGCTCAGGTGCAGGTGCGCGACGACGCCGGAGGGGAAGCGGAGATAGCAGAAGACGACGTCCTGCACGCCGGGGCGCACGAACGATGCGCCCTGGGCGACGCACTCCACGGGCTCCTGCCCGATCAGGTACAGCGCCACGGAGACGTCGTGCGCGCCCAGGCTCCAGAGCGCGTTCTCGTCGGCGCGCAGCTTGCCGAGGTTGAGCCGGTTGCCGTAGACGTAGTAGAGGTCACCGAGCTCGCCGCCGTCGATCAGCTCCTTCAGGCGGGCGACCGCGGGGTGGTACTCGAGCAGGTGGCCGACCATCAGCGCGCGCCCTGCGGAGCGCGCGGCCTGCACGGCTCGCTCGGCCTCGGCGGCGTTCGTCGCGAGCGGCTTCTCGACGAAGCAGTGCTTGCCCGCTTCCAGCACCGCGACGGCCAGCCGGGCGTGGCTTGGCACCGGCGTGGCGAGCACGACCGCGTCGAGCTCCGGGTCTGCGAGCAGGTCCTCGAGCTCGCCAGTGAGACGCGCCGACGGGTAGCTCGGGGCGATGCGGGCACGTGCCTGCTCGGAGGCGTCGCAGAGCCAGGTCAGCTCGCAGCCCGGGATCGCGGCCAGGTTGCGCGCGAGGTTCGGGCCCCAGTAGCCGAGGCCGGCGACGCCCACGCGCACCGTTGCGCCCGGGCCCACGGCGCGCGAACCGCTCGTCCCGTCGTTCTCGGTCGTGCTGTTCACACCGGCTCCCTCGCGGGCAGGGCCTGCAGTCGCTTCTGGAAAGCGTCGATCGCCGCCACGCAGCGCTCCGCGGCGTGGCCGTCTCCGTAGAGCGCGGGGTGCTCGGCGGGGGGCTCGCGCGAGAGCGCGCGGAGCGCAGCGCTCGCGTCGAGGTCGACGAGCGTGTTCCAGCCGGTCTGCACCGTCTCAACCCACTCGGTGCTCGCCCGCAGGGTGATGCACGGCACCCCGGCAAGGTACGCCTCCTTCTGGACGCCGCCGGAGTCGGTGAGCACCGCGCGCGACTGGCAGAGCAGAGCGCTGAACTCGGCGTAGCCGAGTGGCTCGCAGAGGACGAGCTCGGGCAGCTCGGCCAGGCGCTCGAGCAGGCCCTGATCCTGTAGGCGAGCGCGCGTGCGCGGGTGCACGGGGAACAGCACGGCGCCGGGAAGCGCCTCGATCAGGGCCACGAGCGAGCGCAGGCGCTCGGGATCATCGACGTTGCCCGCGCGGTGTGCCGTGAGCAGCAGGTACTCGCCGGGAGAGAGCCCGTGCGCGGCCGGCAGCTCGCTGCGGCCGCGGGCGAGCGGCTGCAGGCGCATGGCGACGTCGACCATCACGTCGCCTACGACGATCGCCTCGCCCGCGACGGACTCCGAGCGCACGTTCTCGGCGGCGTTCTGCGAGGGGCACAGCAGCAGCGTGGAGGCGTGGTCGGTGAGCACGCGGTTGAGCTCCTCCGGCATGGCGCGGTCGAACGAGCGCATGCCCGCCTCGACATGCACCACCGGCACGCCGGCCTGCGCGGCGGCGAGCGCGCCGGCGAGCGTGGAGTTGGTGTCGCCGTAGACGAGCGCCGCAGCGGGTGCGACGTCGGCGAGCAGCGGCTCCAGCGCGGCGAGCATGCGCGCCGTCTGCGAGGCGTTGCTGCCGCCGCCGATGCCGAGCTCGCGATCTGGGCGGGCGAGCCCGAGCTCGCTGAAGAAGACGCTCGAGAGCACGTCGTCGTAGTGCTGGCCGGTATGCACGAGGATCTCCTCGTGGTGCTCGCGCAGCGGGCGCGACACGGCGGCCGCCTTGACGAACTGGGGCCGGTTGCCGACGACGGTGATGATCTTCACGCCGGGCAGCCTACGGGCTCGGCGGCGCCGGCCTAGGCTGCGGCGCCGACCACCGACGCGCTCCAGTCGATCACCGAGGTGGGCCGCACGACGTGCTTGCTCATGCCGAGCTCGCGCGGCTCGAGGCCGAGCGCCAGGCCGACGAGCTGGGGCAGGTGCAGCACGGGCATGCCGAGCTCGCGCCCGACGACCCCGGCGGCGAGCGGCTGCTGGAGGTCGAGGTTGAGGTGGCAGAGGGGGCACGGCGTCACCAGGCAGTCGGCGTCCGCGTCGATCGCGTCGCCGAGGTGGCGGCCGGCCTGCTTCAGCGAGGCGTCCTTGTTCATGGTGATGATCGGAAAGCCGCAGCACTTGCGCATCCCGGCGTAGTCGATGACCGTGCCGCCGAGCGTCTCGATGACCTCGTGTAGGTAGTTGTCGCGGGGCCGCTCGCTGTCGATTTGCAGGCGCTTGCGCGGGCGCACTATGTAACAGCCGTAGAAGGGGCCGACCTTGAGGTTGGTGAGCGGCCGGCGCACCCGCTCGCGCAGGTTCTCGAGCCCGATCTCCTCGACGAGCAGCCAGAGGAAGTTCTTGTTCGTGAGGCCCTTCTCGTAGGAGAGGCCCTCGCCGGCGAGCGTGGAGTTGACGTGCTCGCGGTACTCGGCGCTCGCGTCCAGGCGCTCCTGGCACTCGCTCTGGGCGCCCTGGCAGGTGGAGCAGATGTTCATCATCATCTCGGCGCCCGGCACCTGCTGGGCGAGCGCGAATGTGCGCGCGTTGAGCGTGTCTGCGAGCTCCTGGTTGTGCTCGGCGATCACACCCGCGCCGGTGCAGCACGCGCGGTCGAGCTCGACCAGCTCGATGTCGAGCAGCGGCGCGACCTTTGCCATCGAGCCGTGCAGCTCGGGCGTGAAGCCGCGGCTGACGCAGCCGGGCCAGTAGGCGACCTTCATTGGCTGTTGCTCCCTTCGGATCCGGCCTCGGGGTCGTCGGCGGACGCGTCCGCGCCCGCGCCGCCCTGGTGGGTGACGCTTTCCTCTTCGGCCGCCGAGGGCGGGCCGGGGTCGGGGCGCGGTGGCGCGACCGTGCTGGGCGTCGCCCCGACCGCGGCCTGCTCGGGCACCACCGGAGCGTTGTCCTCGTCGCTGCCGCTGATGTAGAGGTTGAGCTCGTAGCGCCGTTCGCGGCCCTCCACCTTGTCGTAGATGCCCTGTACGGCCTTGAGGTCCTCGCTCGGGATCTTGTGCGGTTTCAGCGCGCCTGCCAGCGTGACCTTGCCGCGCGCGAGCGCCTTGAAGATCGACGGCAGCGAGCTGAGCAGCTCTTTGGCGGCGGACGGGGCAAATTTGCCGAAGAAGGAGTTGCCGCCGTAGGAGCGCGGCAGCAGCTCGGCCTCCCACAGCAGCCCGTTGTCCTTGATCAGGGTGGCGAATGCGGCCTCGTGGCGCTCGCCGTTGTTGTGGTCGCGGATGTGGTGGTCGGCGATCGCGACCCGCCGCAGGCGCATGATCTGGCCCATCGGGTTGACGTCCTTGGGGCAGGCCTCGACGCACTTGAAGCAGTGCGTGCAGTCGAAGATGCCCTGCGGGTCCTGGGCGAGGTCGTTGAGGCGCTCGTACTGCTGGTCGTCGCGCGGATCGCCGACGAAGCGGTAGGCCTTGGCGAGCGCGGCCGGCCCGATGAATCCGGGGTCGACCTCCATCGCCAGGCAGTCCGAGACGCATGCGCCGCATTGGATGCAGGCCATCGTCTGCGTGACGTCGACCATCGACTCGCGCGGCACGAGGTACTCGCGCTCGGGGACGGGCTGCTTGGCCAGCAGCCACGGTGTGACGCGCTGGATCTTCTTCCAGTGGACCTCGTCCATGTCGACGATCAGGTCCTTGATCACGGGCATGTTGCCCATCGGCTCGATCTCGATCACGCCGTCGGCTCCGGAGCCTCCGCGTGCGGCGTCGAGGTGGGTGTGGCAGGCGAGCGCGGGTTCGCCGTTGACGCGCACGCCGCAGGAGCCGCAGATCGCCTGCCGGCAGGAGCAGCGGATGCCGATCGAGCCGTCGAAACGGTCGCGCGCCTGCAGGATCGCCTCGAGCACGGAGCGATGCGCCTCCAGCTCGACGGTGTGCTCATCCCAGTAGGGCGCCTCGCCCGACTCCGGGTCGTAGCGGCGCAGGCGCAGCGTGAACGACTCGATCCCGCCCTCCCTGTCGTGCGCTTCGGTCATCAGTATTTCCTCTCTTCGGGCTCCCACTGGGTGATCGTGACCGGTGAGTAGCTGACGACGGGCCCGTCGGGGCCGAGGGCCACGTCGATGTGCTTGAGCCACTCGGCGTCGTTGCGCGCGGGGTAGTCGGTGCGGAACTGCGCTCCGCGGGACTCTTTGCGCTCGAGCGCCGCTACGACGGTGGCCTCGGCGCAGTCGAGCAGGAAGCCGAGCTCCAGCGCGCCGAGGACGTCCTGGTTGAAGACCGTCCCGCGATCGTCGATCCACGCCGTCTCGGCCTCCTCGCGCAGCCGCGCAACGGTCTGGAGCGCGCTCTGCAGGCCCTCCTCATCACGGAACACCGCGGCGTGGCG
>Ga0209040_10001856_pt1 | contig 16728 bp, 15 predicted proteins | sample BogFormECP12_OM3_FD_188240 | JGI IMG/M metagenome (GOLD analysis project Ga0209040, IMG submission 188240) | Bog forest soil microbial communities from Calvert Island, British Columbia, Canada - ECP12_OM3 (SPAdes) (version 2) | ecosystem: Environmental > Aquatic > Freshwater > Wetlands > Bog ...
AGCCTCAACAGCCAGCCGATCGACGATAAAACGGCCGTGACGGTCGTCGACGAAGACGACCCGTCGTGGTCGACCGGCGCGCCGCTCGGCGCCATCGCCGCCGGCCACAACCAGGCGCTGCTGCTCACCCTGCCCGCGAGGGCCGGCATCAGCGGCGAACACGACTTCAAGATCTCGGTGAACATGAGACCGTGGTTCGACGAATACTCGTTCGCCAACAACACCACGGAGCTCCACGTGCGGATCCCGCGCGGGCTGTGTCCTACGGTGAGCCGCTGACGGCCTCAATGGTATGCATCGCACGGCGCCGCGCGATACGCGCACGTGAAGCACCAGCGGCCGGGCTTGGCTTCGGTGCTCCCGGCGCGCAGCCCGGCCGCGACGGTCTCGATGCGCGCGCGCACCGCGTCGGCGGACGGCACGTCGAGCGCTTCGAGCGCGAACGCGCCATCGCTGAACCTGCCCACGACGCACGCCGCGTCCTCGATCCTGTAAGCGCGCCGCGCCGCCTCGCGATAGATGCCGAGCTGCAGTGCGTATTCAGATATTGCCGTCTCGCCGGTCTTGTAGTCGAGCACCGCTTGGCGGCCCGTCGGATCGCGCGCGATCAGGTCGATATAACCCTCGATCACCGCGTCGCCGAACTGCATGACGAACGGCGCCTCCGCACGCTCGATGCGCCACGCCGCGAGCGTGGTGGTCGCCAGGCGCGCGTCGTCGATCGCCCGCTGGAAATCGCGTACCGCGATGCTCAGCCCGAGCTCCGACGCCGCATCGGTCACGTACGATTCCGGCGTGCCGATGGAGCCTCCCGCGAGGCGCGCGCGTGCCCAGCGTTCCAGCGCGCGATGGACCAGCCGGCCGCGATCGGACGCCAGCAGCGTGCCCTCTTCGCGGCCGTCTACGGCGATCACCTCAAGCAGCGAATCGTCCGACGGCATGTGGCCGACGCGCCGCAGATCCGGCAGATGCAGGATGGCCGCATAGGTGACGCTACGCGGGCAGCGCTCGTACGCGTGCAGCGTCGAGAACGAGAGGCGCGGCAGCGCATTGCCCGCCACCGCGGCGAATGGAGCGGCCGGATTTATTCGACCGTGCGCTCGGGAAACGGCTGGAGCGGTCGAGTTTACTCGACCGAGCTGGACGCCGTCCTCCGTCCCCGGCTCGTCGACCGGCCATCCGCGCGCCTGCACCCACGATTCGACCTCAGCGACGAATCCGTGCGGCTTGCCCAAAGGAGAGGACTTGCTATACTTGCTGCCGCCAAACACGTGGAGCTCGTCGCGGGCGCGCGTAAGCGCGACGTAGAAAAGCCGGCGCTCCTCCGCATCGCGCGCGCTCTCCCCTAACTCATCCTTGTGCGGCGCAATGCCCTCGTCATCCGGCTGCAGCTTAGCGGCGACCGCGTGGAACGTCTTCACGCCGTTTGCGCCTTCGGTGCTGACGAGCGCGCCCGTCTCCGAATCGAGCCAGATCATCGGCGTCTGCGTATTTTGAGGCCACACGTCGATGACGAACACGATCGGCCACTCAAGACCCTTGGCTGCGTGGATAGTCATGATTGAGACCGCGTCGGTCGCCGGCGGGTCGGCTTCGCGGTCGTCGAAATCGATGCGCGTCAGTTCGTGGATGTAGCGCACGAAATCGCGGGCTTGCGCTTCTCGATTGCGATCGACGAAGGCCGAGGCGAGCCGCGCGAGCTTGCGCAGATTGGCTACGGCTTGATCATCGCCAGCCCGTTCGTAGGCGTCCACGACGCCCGTCAGCTCGAAGATCTTCGGGAATGCTATGCGCAGCGACGCCGCCGCGTAGGGCTCGACCGCATCCACGAGCTCGCGCAGGCGCGAAAGCCGCCGCCGGCTGTCGTCGTCCAGCGCGTCAGGGAGCGGCTCCACCAGCGCGCGGCGCGAGAAAGCCGTAGTATCGCGTTCGAGATCGTGCGCCAGCGTGGTCATCGCCGCATCGGAAAGACCGCACGAGGACGACTCGCACAGCCGTGCCACGGCCTGTCCATCGAGCGGATCCGCCAAGACGGTCAGCCAGGCAAGCGCGTCCCTGACCTCGTTAGTCTCGTAGAACCCCGCACCGCCGAGCAGGCGGAAGGGGATGTGGTGCGCGACGAGTTCGGCCGTGAACGGCTGGATCTGCGTCTTGTTGCGCGTGAGGATGGCGATGTCGTCTGGCTTGACGCCGCCGCGCGCCAACATCGCGGCGATCCGCCGCGCGACGGCCGTCGCCTGGGCGCGCCGGTTCGCGTCCGCGTTTGGCCGGGGCATTTTGTCGGTGGCCCAGCGGCTGGCAACGTGGACGTTCGGACGACCCGCCGCGCCCCGGTGCGCTTGCAACGGCGCCTCATCGTGGGTCTGTCGCGCGATCACAGCGTGGGCGAGGTCGAGGATCTCTTGTTGAGAGCGCCTGTTCTCCGATAGCGCGTAGCGCCGGCTGCCTTCGATGCCGGCGAACTTCGTGATATTCTCGGGCGTCGCGCCGATGAAACTGAAAATGCTCTGGCGAGGATCGCCGACCACCGTCACCCGTTCGAGGCCATCGCCGAAGAGCGTCTTCAGGAAGCGCCACTGCGCGTCGTTGGTGTCCTGGAACTCGTCGACGATGCAGTGCAAGAAGCGCCCGCGCAGCTCATCGCGCAGCCTCGGCTCGTCTGCGATGCCGCGCCGCGCCAACCGCAGCAGGTCCGCGTACGTCAGCGCAAAGCGGCGTTGCAGCCGTTCGTCGTAACGCCGCACGATCGCCCCGACCGCGCGAACGCGCGCGCGCGCCTCCTCCGACTCACGCACCAGATCATCATCTGTCGTACTGGCCTCGACCGTTTTTGAGACCGCTCCCCCTTTGGTGCGTTTGCGGATCGAACGATAGGGGATCTCCGCGATCAAGTCGGCCTCGCGCAACGCGCGTCGCTCGAACCCCTCGATGTCGAAGTCGCGCTCCTTGAGCCACTGCGCGATGGCGAACAGCCCGGCACGAAGCTCGTCGCGGCGCGCTGAGCGCAAGGGCAGCGCAGCGGCATCCACATTGTCGCCGTAGATGACGTCGTCCATCGCCTCGCGGAATTCGAGCCGCGCATCGACGTCTTCGATCACCGTGCTGTCGGGCGACACGCCAAGATCGTAGGCGTGCTCCATCAACACGCTCGACGCGAAGGCGTGGAACGTCGAGCAGTGCGGCGGCTCGACCGCCGGGCCAAGCCGCTCCAGTGTGCGTCGCCGCAGCTCGGCCGCCGCCTTGCGCGCGAACGTCAGTAAGAGGATGTTCTTGGCCGCGCACAGCCCGTGTTCGTGCAGATATGCCACGCGGTTGACGATCGTGTGCGTCTTGCCGGTGCCCGCGCCCGCGTCGACGATCGCCGGCGCGTCGAGCGGATGCTCGAGCACGCGCTGCTGCTCGCGAGAGACCTGGCTCACGACGCCACGTTCCCCGGACCCGGGCAGGTCTGCGTGTAGCCGCAAAAGCGGCACGTGCTCGGGTCGCGCGCGGTCGCGAATTCCCAGAGCCGGCCATCGGCGCACGCCGCGGCCGCGCCCACGGCGAGCTCGCGCTGCGCGGCACTCACCTCGGCGTCAGTGAGGAAGGCGTTCTGGTCGCCTGCAAGGGGCACATCGACGATCCGAATCGTGTCGGTCACAAGCCCTTCGCCATCGCCCTCGCCGCGGAAGTAGATGAACTCGACCAACGAGACCTGCGCCTGATACAGGCGTTGCGCCCCAGGGATATACAGCAGCAGTTGCAGATTGAGCCCATCGGGCGCGTCGCCTGCGACTTGTTCGCCGGCCCAGATCTTTGCGAGCGACTGGCGCACGGCTAACGCAAGGCGGCCGATGATTCTCCCGCTCTTGTAGTCGCGGATCGCGAGCGTGCCGTCGGCCAGACGATCGATGCGATCGGCCTGGCCGGTGAACCGAACGCCGTCGATGCTCGCTTCGAGGCGCTGCTCGCAGGCCAGCACCTCGAACGGAGCCGAAGCGGACTGGCGAGCCAGCAGGCGCACATAGTCAGCGACGTATTGGCGAGCGATGGCAAGCTGATAGCGCATGAATCCGGAATCCAAAGCAATGCCTGCTTCAGCGGCGATGTCACCGGCCGAGGCCTCGACAAGCCGGTACAGCATCGCTCGCCAATGATGGGAGCGAGCTTCAAGGTCCTCGGTTGAGTCGAGGACGCGCTCGTGCGCGTGGAAGGCCGCGAGGCTGCGGTGAAGCAGCCGTCCGAGCAGCGTACCCTCCTCATCGCTGTCCGATGACAAGCGCAGCACCTCCTGATAGAAGAAGCGCCGCGGACAGGTCAAGAAGGTCCCGACCCCGGTCGGTGACAGGTGGTCAAGCACGTGCTTGATCTTTGTGGCGGTGGACTTTTCAAAGCCGCCGTCGCTTGTCGCGCCATGCTCGCGAAGAGCGCGACCTTCGATCCGCTCGGCCGCACCCTGCGCGATCGCGTGTGCGAACGGCGAAAGCGGCAGTTCGATGTCGTCGGCGTCGGCTTCCGCCGCGGTGACCAGCACGTTCGTCCGCGCGCGCGTCAGCGCGACGTACCACAACGAGCACTCTTCCTGGTACGCTTCCTCGGGAGATGACACGAACGTCGGCGCCGTGGCGTGAAGCGCGCGCAGCGATGCGGCCGAGAGCAGCGCATGGCCGCGCGCGCGCTGCGGCAACACGCCGTCGACCGCTTGCGGCACGATGACCTCGTCGAACTCAAGTCCCTTAGCGGCGTGGATCGACATGACGCGTACGCCCGCACTGTCGACCGGCGGCGTCTGCGTCGGGTCCGACAGCAGGCCAGCGATCTCTTCGATGCTCTCGACGAACTGCATCGGAGGGATGCAGCCGTCGCGCAGTGCGAACGACATCATCTGCATGTCGCGCGCCGCGTCGACCAACGACCCCAAACGCGCAGGTGAAGATCGGGCATCCCAACCCGGCGGCGGCATCTCGCCCGTCCGTACCGGCCACAGCAGGTCGAACTCGCGCGCGACGGTCGCGACGAGCGTCGCAGCATCAGCGTCTTTGGCGCGCGCGGCGCCCTCGACGGCGCGCCAATGCCGCAAGAAATCCTCGAACGTCACGCGCCCCGCAGGCGGATTGTTGCGCAGCGCGACAAACGCGTTCTTCACGTGCGCTCGCCGCGCCGCGTCGAAGGCGAGGCGCACGGTCACGGCCCGGAAACCGATGAGCGGGTTGGTCAGCAAGCGCGTCCACTGGTCGAAATCGTCCAGATGCTGGCTCACGCGGATCGCGCTCAGCACCGCCGCGATGACCGGATCTTCCAAAAAGCCTGCCGATGGGCGCGCCGCCACGGGGATGCCGCGCGCATCGAGCTGGCCGACGATGAGGCTTTGGTACGGCTCGCTGACGCGCAGCAGCACCGCGATCTCGTTCGGCGGCGTGCCCGCGCGCATGCGGCGTTCGATCTCGTCGCACACCAGCGTCATCTCATCATCCGGCATCGGCGCGCGAAGCAGCGTCACGCTGCCGGGTCGCGACTCGTCCTCGGCGCGCGTCAGCGACTCAGGCTTCAGACCCGGCGTCGCGTTCGCGACATCCAAGATTGCCTGCGCGGAGCGCCGGTTGAGCGACAGCTTCAGCTCCTCGCAGGCGAACGTGGCGCGCACCGTCTCGATGTTGCTCGGCGTGGCGCCCCGAAACCGATAGATCGACTGGTTGAAGTCGCCGACGAAACAGATCTCCGGTACGGGCGAGCGCTGGTCGCGCGTCGGCCCCGCCAAGATCTCGAGCAGGCGCAGCTGCAGCGCGTCGCTGTCTTGGAACTCGTCGACCAGGATATGGCGAAAGCCGCCGCGCGCGCGCAGCCACGCCGACGCCGGGCTGTCCGGCAGCGCCAGCGCGTCGAGCGCGTCTTTGACGAGATCGCGAAAATCCGAAAGCCCCAAGCGCGTGCGCTCGGCATCCAATTCGCGGTACAACGCCGCGATGTCGATCAAGCGGCCGTCGCGGCGCGCGATCGACTCGACATCAGATGGCGTCAGCCCCTGGCCTTTGAGCTGCGCGATGAGGTTGAGCGCGTCAGAAGCGAAGGCAGGACTCTCGCGCACCTCGGCGTCGAACGAACGCAGCGGTACCCGGCCGGCGACGCGCTTCCATAAGAGCCGCTCTTTGATCGGCGTGAGCAGGTTGCGCTCGCGAAAGCGCGGCCCGTCTCCGTCGAGCAAGCGAGCGCAGAAGCTGTGAAACGTACGCACGAACAGCTCGCTGACGGCCAGCTCCTCGCCCGTGCGCTCGCGCAGGCGCTGCACGATGCGCTCGAGCATCTGCGCGGCGGCGCGGCGCGAGAACGTCAGCACCAGGATGTCGCCGGGGTCGACGCCGTCGTCCACGACGAGCGCGGCGAAGCGGCGGGCAAGCGTCTCGGTCTTGCCCGTGCCCGGGCCGGCGAACACCAGCGCATGGCTGCCGCGGTGCCGGATGACGGCCAGCTGCTCGGAGGTCGGTTCGAAACGCTGCATGCGCTCCTATCATTTGCGTCGAAAGCGAACATATCATCGTGAGACGATACATCGCATCCGCCTGCCTGTCCGCACTGGTCCTCGCGGCCGCCGCGCTGGCCCTTGCCGCTCCCTCGCCGGCGCCATCCGCGTCGCCGACGCCGGTCGAAATAGAAGAGCTGTCGGCGGATCAGATCATGATCAACGCCGAGAAAGCGACCCGCGCCCACCTTCACCCGCCGTTCATCACCTATCAGATGCATGAGATCTTCGACCATCACTGGCAGCGCGAACAGGACGACTATCGCGTGTGGTACCGCGCCGACGGCAAGGGCCTCATGCAGAACATCAGCCAGGACCGGGCCGGGCGCGCCGAGACGTACTTCGGCTATCCGTTCCCATCTGCGCCCGACGCGGACATCCTTCTCTATGCGACGCCCGACCCGCAGCTCACGCCTCCGCCCACGAGCACGCCGGGGCCGCTCGCGTCGGGTGCGACCGCGCCGCCGGTGCTCAGCGTGCAGCCGGTGGTCGGCGATCGCTACTATTCGGTCAAGCTCGTCGCGATCGAAGTGTATGATGGAAAGCCGGTCTTCCATCTGGGCATGCACGCGCTGCGCGATGAGCGCGCCCACCCGTGGAAAGATCTTTGGGTCGACACTACGACTTTTGACGTATGGCGCGGCCACTTGCACGCCTCTGGTTCCAAGGGACCGGGCAATGGAACGCTTGACGGCTACGTCGAGTTCCAAAAGGTCGGCGACTATTGGCTGATCGCGCACGCTGTGGGCGACGGCGAGGTCCACGTCGGCCCCTTCGGGGACAGCGGACACTACGAATACACGTTCTCGGATTACGGGTTCCCGGCTAGCGTTCCGGACTGGTATTTCGACGCCAAAGCGTTCAAGCATCACCACTAATGCGACATACGAAGAGCAGGTAAGGGCTGGGAAAACCCAGGGAGAACGCCGCTTTCAGCGAAGCCGAGTATCCTAAGGTACGTCTTACACCCCATGGAAATTAAGGAGACCAACTAGTGAAACGTTTCGCACTTTCAACATTTATGGTGCTGGCGATTGCCGCGCTTTCGACTGCCGCAGCGCTCGCAGCGCCCCCGAATATATCCGGCCAATGGACCGTCGAGCAGACCGGTAAGAACGGCAGCTCGACCGCCACGATCACCCTGACCCAATCGGGCAACACGGTCGTCGGCACGAACGCCGCCAACGGCGGTGCGTTCAACGGCATGTTCGTATCCGATGAGAAGTTGAACGTCAAGTGGAAGATCGCCACCGGTCCGAATTCCGGCGCGGGTTGGGCCACGGTCTACGTTACTCCCAACGGTCACAGCTTCAACGGCTCGTGGGGCTACAACGGCGCCAAAGAGAATGGCAGTTTCGTCGGCAACAAGATCCTGCCGCCGGTCAAGATCACCTCGGCCGGTACGTGGAATATGACCGTCGCGACCGGTCCCAGCCTGTTCCAGGGCCCGATGACCTGCACGGAGTCTGGCGTGACGTCCATCTGCCAGGTCAGCGGCCTCACGCTCAACGGCAAGTGGCGCACGGAAGATAAGAATAAGGTCCGCTACACCTGGACGAGCAAGTCACAGACCGGCTGGTTCTCGTTCTGGTTCAACAATGACGGTCAGAGCTTCAATGGCGTCTGGGGCTATGGCCCAGCCTTGATGGCTAACCAGAATCCGTCGCCGACGATCGGCCGCGTCGTCGGACAGCGCCAGGGACCGCCAGCCCGCCAATAAGGGCGAACGCGTTCAAGAGCGCGCACCACAGATGGAGCGGTCGAGTTCACTCGACCGCTCTTCTCTTTTGACTTCGAGCGGTCAAATTTATTCGACCGGCCAGACGACTTGCGTATCCCGCTCCCAGCCCTCGTTCTCAAGCTTGATATGCTCGATCGCAACCGCGTTAGCGTCCGCATCAAGATCGGGCAGAGCCTGGAATTCAGACACCCAACAGCGATAGATCTTATAGGAGAGCACTCGCTGCCCTGACTCGTTGAAAAGATCCAAGATGATGTCTTTGCGAAAACCGCCAGCGGCCGCGCCGCCTGGGCCATTCACCAGATTCGCCCATTGTTCGAACGCGGTGTCGCTCGTGATGCCGCGCTCGAGGGTGATCGGCTCGTACTTGGTCCGGCCAGGCAGTTCGCGCGTCACGCCTTGGTCGCCGCCTTCCCTGTGCCCGACGACCTCGGTCATGCGGAGCAGCGCGCTCACCTTGCTCACGCCGGCGACGTACCGTCCATCCCACATCACGCGGAACTTGAAGTTCTCAAGTGGGTCCATGGTGTTCACTCCGCTTCGCGGCACGACGCCGTATCGTGCGGTTGACCGGTTCGGTCATCGAACTGCTTGGTCCAGCAACGGCCGAGCAGCGAACAATAGCAGATCGACATGTTGACGCGGGATGCAGCGGCGAGCAAGAGCTGCGTCGCTTGGGCACCTTCGACTTGGACCAGCGTGACGTGCTCGTTTGCCGGGACGACGGTGCCGGTCTCAAGCGAGGACACCGTCGAACGCGTCTCGTGATCCTTATGCGATCGTGTCGCCTCCGCGACGATTGGATCCACGATCGTGTTGAGCGACGGAACGCGCTTGCCGTCCAGCGTGATACCGACGGAACGGATCAGCGCAGGCCCGATGCCGTCATTTCGAAGCTCGACGACGAGATGGGATGTGTCGCGCGTCACCGCAAATGATAGATACGGCCACACGGTGGCGGAGAATTGCGCGGAGATGACATGCGTCTGATAGACGACTGCGGCTGACGTGAGGGCGCTGATGAGCAGCGCGCTGACCGCGATGATCGTGTCGTAGCGGATAGCCTTGTCCAGCATATCAGCAGGTTAGCGCTGGCCGGGGCGGCTCCCTAGCCGGGCCGCCCGATCACGGTTTGTCGATCGTATATCCGACGCCGCGCACGGTCCGTATCGGCGCGCCGCCACCCGCCGCATCGAGCTTACGTCGCAGCATCTTGACGTAGACCTCGAGGATGTTGCTGTTGCCCTCGTGCTCGGCGCCCCACAGCCGGTCCAAGATGGCGCCTTTGGCCAGCACGATGCCCGCGTTCTCCGTCAGGTAGAGCAGCAGCCGGTGCTCGGTCTTGGTCAGCCGGATGACGTGGCCGCGAAGCGTGGCTTGGGGGCGCAGCACGTCGATCGAGAGATCGCCGACCGTGACCACGCGCGGCCGCAGCTGCAAGATCGGCCGGCGCAGCAACGCGTGCACGCGCGCGAGCAACTCGGGGAACGCGAACGGCTTGGGCAAGTAGTCGTCGGCCCCGCTGTTGAGTCCGGCCACGCGATCGCCGGCGGCGTCGCGCGCGGTCAGCATGAGGATCGGCGTGGTGACGCCTTGCTTGCGCGCTTCGCTGCAGACGGAGAAGCCGTCGCGCTCGGGCAGCAGCACGTCGAGGATTGCCAGCTGATAGTCGTTACCGCACAGCTCGTGCAAACCGGCGTCGCCGTCGAGAGCCGTCGTCACCGAGAACTTCTGAGCCTCCAGGGCGCGTCGCAACGAATCTGAGAGACTGGGGTCGTCTTCCACGAGTAAGAGTCGCATGGTGACCACCACGATATCTTCGTTGAAGCTGAAAATCGCGCACCGCGCGGACTCGCGTTGCGCCGCTTTTCAGTCGTGCTTCGCCGTGATCGCCGTGTTTCGCCGTGCCCGTGTTAGCTGTTCGGTTCGACGTCTTCGAGCTCGCCGTCCTCGAAGGCGAATGACCCGTTCGGGAACTTGACCAGAAATGGCATGTAGGGGCTGTTGCTCATGCTCTCGAGGATGCCGATCGCGCCCGGCTCGACTTTGCCGCCTGACCCCAGATCGATCCCTTTGAGGACGCGTACCGGCTTGCCGAGTTCCATGAGGCAGAAGGGTTCGCCCCGACAGGCCCCCCAACCCCTAGCTCACGCACGCCCCTGGAGCGGTCAAATGTATTCGACCGTCCATCGACGGCGATATGGAGCGGCCCACGCAAGCGTTCTTGGAGCGGTCGAATTTATTCGACCGCGCATGGGGGTACCGGATTTGTCGCTAGAGCTCCTCAGCACGTTGGCTTCGCTGCTCACCGTCCTCATCGTCGGCGCGACCGCCATCGCGGCGCTCGGACAGTTGCGCCACTTGCGCGCTGGAAACCAGATCAATGCCGTCCTGGCCATCGGTGACAAGTTCACGGAATCGAGGTTCGAGCAGGCGCGCAGCTTGGTCAACTCAAGGACCGCCGAGGCCATGAACGACCCTCAGTTTCGCGCGTTTGTCATCGCGCGGGCGCAGCGCAAGCCGCTGCCCGTCATCGCAGCCGAAATGCGAGCGATCCTCGACGCCACCAATCTCACCGGCAACCTGTTCGAAGAGATCGGTAATCTCGTCAAGAACGGCATCGTCGACGAGACCCTGATCCTGGACGTATATTGCACGCAGGTCGTGGGGATGTGGGGCCGGCTTGAATCGTACATCGCGTTGAGCCGCGACGCGTCGAACGACATCGGTTTGTGGGATAACTTCGAATATCTCACGGTTCGCGCGCGCGCCTTTCTCGCCGCGCATCCGACGACGTACCCCAAGGGCGTGCCGCGCATCCAGCTCACGAATCCCTGGCATGATGAGCTGAAGACCTGACGGCTATGCAGCGGTCGAGTTTACTCGACCGTCGAATCCATTCGACCGTCACAAGGTGGCGCCGCCGCGTGCAAGGAACGCGCCGCCCACCCGCGTCACCGCTCATCCTAAAATGCTAGGAGAACGTTCTAATGAAGGTCGCAATTCGCATTGTCATCGGATCGGCCGCACTCATCGCCGCTTTGACCAGCGCGCTCGCCTCCTCGGCGCTGGCGGCAAGCAGCGCCCCGAGCGCTGCCCTCATGGCACCGATTGAGACCGCCTTCGACGCTCTCAACACGACGAACGAGGCGATGTGGAACAGCGCCTACACAATTCACGCTCCTGCAGAACGGAAAACCATTCACCGAGACCGGGATTTGGACGATGACGTTGATGCGGACAGGCACAACATGGAAGATCCATGGCTGGGGCTGGGGCACGACGTCGTAGAAGTGACCCCGTAGCGGTCGAATTTATTCGACCGTCAGTTATCGCAGGCGTGCGCCGGATCTGACGGCGTCGGCGACGGCGTCGGCACCGGCACGTTGAACTCGAAATCGCTGAACGTCTGGGTGCCCTTGGCGCGGATGTGGTGCAGCGCCACATCCGAAGCCTGGGATGTCACGATATTGTGCCCGTCGACCGTGCTATACGTCTGCGCGAGCGAGATGTAGTCTTTCATGTTCTCACGATAGCGCCACTCGACGTGATCGATCGTGCCCTCAAGGCCCAGCAGCACGTCGACATAGGCGATCTCGCCTTCGATCTTCGGCACCATGTGCAGCGCGTAACCATCCGACTTGGGTGCCACCGTGATATCGTAACACCGCAGCCAGCGGCTGGCATCCCCGAACGCGCCCTGGAACTTGGTGATGCCCTTCAGATAGAAGGGCGTGTGCGGATAATCGAAGGTCGTGTAGCCGGGCGCGGACACGTATGCATGGCCGTCGAGAACCGGATGCAGATACGGAAAGCTCACCTGGCGCAGATCCAGATGGGCGGTCGCCTTGTACGAATGCAACCCGGGATTCCGGTCGATCACCTTGTCGACGATCGAATCGACATTTGCCGCGGCAGACGCATAGGCTGGCGGCGGCGAGGCTTGGCCGGCGGCTCGCGCGATGCCCACGCCAAGAACCGCCGCCACCCCGAAGGCGAGCGCTGCGGCCGGCATCGCCGGGTTCGATGAACGCCAGAGCGGACGTGCGGTCATATGGTTGCTTCTTTTCCCCTTGCTATAACGTCTTACCCGCAGGGGTCGTTCGGCTCTCATCGACTTTTCAGTGCTCGAGCGCACGCTCGCCGGCCGGACAAGGAGCCCGCTCGGAGCGGCCCTAACGTCGGTCCATCTCGGTCGCGAGGGCAAAGTTGAGCGCACACGCCAAGCGGTATCCGCCACATGCGCCGCGTTACGCGCCGGTCGTAGGCAAACGCGGCGAGTTCACATTAGTCGAGCGGCGTCGACGCGAGTACGTCGGCCAGGCTGCGGCCAGGCCGCTGCCGGCATCTGTGCTCAAGGCCCGCCAAGTCGCGCGGACTCCTTGGATCGCGCGCGCCGGCGCGTCGGCGATCCTCGCCTCGACCTCGCTGGCACTCGCGTACTCGCTTTTTCTCGCGCTCGCGACCCCAAGCGTTGAGCCGATCGCCGCGCAACGCTCGGCCACGCCTTCGCGCCAGCGCGTCGCCACGCGCACGTTCACCCACCGGCCGCGGATCGCAGCCGCTGCGCACGCCCCCGAGCGCCCGGTGAGTGCACATGCGATCGCATCTCGAGCGCTCGCTATCGCACGTGCCCCCGCGCCTAAGCAGAAGAAGCTCATCATCGCGCTGCCAAGCGCGACGCAGATCGCGCCTCCGCATCCGTTCGAAGCGACCGGAAGCGGGCTCTCCCTTGAAGCCCAGCCCTGGCAGCTCACCGCCGACGGTACGTGGCGGACCGAAGTCGTCGCCTATTTCGCCGACACCTCGGGATCGAAAGAGCCGCGCCTGCGAGCCGACGTCGACTTCGAAGCCGGCTCTGCGGAGGTCGTCGGTCTCGATCCGTGGATTCACCAGACGCCCGCCGCAACGGTGACGACGCAGGCCGCGCATCCGATCGATGTGAGCGCGACTGCAGTCGAACCGTCGTCCGGCAGCGCGACGCTGACCCTGCCGCCGCCGCCCACCGACGTGTCGTCGTTTGCCGGAGTCGCGCGGGCGGTGGGTCCGCACCTCGTCGCGGTGGGCTGGACGCCCTTGGCACAGACCACCGGCGTGCGCGGCTATCGCGTGTACCGTCGCGCGGCGGACGCCGGTCAACAGGCGCTCGTCGCTCTGCTCTCGGCCGGCGGCCATTCCTGGCGCGACGCTCACGCGCAAGCGAACGCCAGCTACGAATACACGATCGTCGCGGATCTGCCCGGAGGCCCCGCGCGTGCGCAGACGCAAACCGTCGACACTCCCGGCCCCATGCCCGAGAGCAGCATCGACGCGATCGCCGGCAAAGGCATGTTCTTTTTCTTCTCGCCCGACACGAACGACTCGCACTCGTACGAGCTGTTCGATCCTGACACCGTCGTCGCCCAAGCGGTCAAAGCCGGCGTCTCCGACATCGAGCTGCGTCTTTCGCGCGGCACGTTCGAAGAAGCCGCAAATCCGCACGTGCGCGCGTGGCTCGATCGTTTCATCGACGGCGCGGCCGGCGCCGGCATCAAGCTGATCGCCTGGTCGGTGCCGCGGCGCAACGCCGCAGATGACGTCGCCGAATCGATTGCCATGGCGAGCTATCGAACGCCGGCCGGCAACGGCTTCGCCGGACTTTCGCTCGATCTCGAGCCGGGCGACAACTACATGGGCCACGGCGCTGCGGCGCGCGAGCGCATCGCCGACTATATGGAGATGGCGCGCCAAGCCGTCGGGCCGGACTATCTGCTCATCGCCACCGTGATCTCGCCGCGCCTCACGCACTTCACCAATGACGAATATCCGTACTCGCGCATCGCGCGCTACGCCAGCGTGATGCAGCCCATGGAGTACTGGCACCACTTCCGCACATCGCACGAGTACGCGCAGGCCGACGTGACCGGCAACTGCGCGGATGCGGTCTCCCTCACCCGCTCGCTCGCAGGGCGTCACGTTCCGGTCAACGTCGCCGGCCAGAGCACCGATCTGGGACGCACCGGTTCGCCCACGCCTGCCGAGTTGCACTGGTGCCTGGGCGCAGCCCAAGCCGCCGGCGCCATCGGCGAGATGTTCTTCGACTACCGGGGCACGTCGCCGGACCAATGGGCGGCCATCGAATCCTACCGCTGGTAGCCGTCCCAAAGCCGGGATTTTCGCACCCCGGTGCGAACCGTTCGGCCAGGTGAAGGTATGAGCAGTTCCACCCAACCTGAACCGGTTGAACGCATCGATTTACGACCGTTCCCCACATGGGAGCGCCATGACCGCATGCTCATGGCCTTCGATCGCCTTGCCCCGAATCAATCCGTCGACTTCATCAACGACCACGAGCCGAAGGCGCTGCGCGTGACGGTTGAAGCCGATCGCGAAGGCATCCTGTTGTGGGACTCGCGCAACGCGGGCGACGGCCGGTGGATGATCCGGCTTACGCGCCTGCCCGAGCCCAACATCGGCAGCGATCCGCCGCGCATCGCCTTTCTGCGCCGCTGCACGATGTTCAAGTCCGCGACCGCCGAGACGCTGCGCGAGATCGATCGCGTCGCCAAAGAACGCACCTATCACGACCGCATGGTGATCGTCGCCGAAGGCACGAGCTGGAACGAATTCGGCCTCGTGCGCCGCGGCGTCGTCGAAGTGACGCGCGCGACCGATGAAGACCGCGAGATCGTGCTCTACGACGTGCCGCCGTACGGCGGATTCAACGAAGCGGCGGTCTTCGACGAAGGAACCGCCGAAGTGACGGTCATCGCGCGCGGCGACGTCGACGTGCTCGAGGTCCCCGCGCAGTTCATGCGCCAGCTCATCACCCGCAGCCCGGAAGTGGCGACCGGCTGCGCGAGATTCTTCGCGCAACGCCAGCGCCGCCTGGCCAGCGCTGCGGGTAACCTTGCGTTCGGGCGCGTGCTCACGCGCATCGCGCGCGTGCTGCTCGATTACTCTTCGCACGGGCAGGGCATGGCCAAGGGCATCAGCGGCGTCGAGCGCATCACGCAGTCGGATCTTGCGGCCCGCGTCGGCACCGTCCGCGACATGGGCAGCCGCGCGCTCTCGCACCTTGAAGACATGGGCGCCATCGAGCTGCGCCGCGGCCGCGTCGTGATGCTCAACCGCGCCAAGCTCGAGGAGATCGTGCGCACCGGCAGGGTCGGCTCGGATGACAAAACCGCGGACGACGGGGCCCCGAGCGACGGAGCCGCGGGCGGCTAGCTCCGATGCCGCCGCAAGGTGAAGGCGGGGCGCCGTGGAGGTTTAGCACCGCCGGGTGTCTGACGGGCGGCCTCTTGGGGATAGGGCTGAGCTTTTTCGGCGTACTTGTGGCATTCTTCGAATTCGGCCAACCCGGCGCCGTTCATCAATCGTATCGCATCCACGTCGGCATAACGGTTGCGATTATCGACATACTAATACTCGCGCTCGCCTACCTCAGCATCATGGTGTGGGCGCCCCGCACCAAGTCCGCGGATTTCGTTCGCACCTTCGCGCTGACCGCGGCCGTCATCGCGCTCGGCGGCATCACCGTATGCTCGGGCGCGTTCACTTCTTGAACAGATCCTCGGGCTTGTCGATCTTGCTCACCTTGCGTTGCCAGGCGCGCATGCGCTGGCGCTGACGCCAGCGATCGAACCGCTCGCGCAGGCCCGGACCACCCCCGCCCCCGCGCGGCCCGAACGAGATGCCGCGCGTGAACACCCATGCGAAGAGCGAGCTCAAGCCGATCGCGACCGCCGCGTTGAGGGGCCCGCCGTAGGCGTGGTTGTTGAGCACGAGATCGAGCGCAATGCTGATGACGCCGAGCCAGCGCGCCTCGACCGGCAGCACGAAATAGATGTAGACCTTCGCATGCGGGTTGAGAGCGCCATATGCCACGCCCAAGCCGGCGAACGTGCCCGTCATGCCGATGAAGACGCCTTCGGGCGATCCCAGGAAGGTCAGCGCCAGCACGGACAGCCCGGAGATGATGCCGAGCATGAAATAGAAGCCGAGAAAACGCAACGAGCCCCATGCGCGCTCCAGCGTGCCGCCGAAGAAGAAGATCACAATGCCGTGGAAGAGCAGATCAAGAAAGCTGCCGTGCACGAACGGATAGGTGACCATCTGCCAGAACTGCACGTGCGCGAGCCACGCGGGCGAGATGAACCACGCGAGCCAGGTGATGATCTCGGTCTGCAGTCCGAATGACTGCGCCACGAAGAACACGGCCATAACGACGAGCATCGCGTAGACGGCAGGCGTGTCGGAACCGGTCCACGAGCTGTACGGAGAACGCATCGCGTCAGGCCGCGCGCGAGGTGAGCGCCTGCAGCACGATCTCGGCGCAGGCGTAGAAGTCGCCGAGATCCAGCCATTCGTTGACCGTGTGGATCTCGCGCATGCCGGTGCCCAGGATCACGGCCGGCATGCCCTTGGCGTTGAAGACGTTGGCGTCCGAGCCGCCGCCGATGGTGACCGTTTCCATGGGCTTGCTCAGGGCGCGCGCCGCATCGAGCAC
>Ga0209040_10001858_pt1 | contig 16719 bp, 18 predicted proteins | sample BogFormECP12_OM3_FD_188240 | JGI IMG/M metagenome (GOLD analysis project Ga0209040, IMG submission 188240) | Bog forest soil microbial communities from Calvert Island, British Columbia, Canada - ECP12_OM3 (SPAdes) (version 2) | ecosystem: Environmental > Aquatic > Freshwater > Wetlands > Bog ...
GACATCACCCAGGGCACCGTGCTGACCCCGCGGGTGGTGGGCGCCGCTCGGTCCGACGTCGCCCTCCTGGCCCTCACCCTCCCCGGGTCGGGCTGGCAGCTGCACCTCGTCGAGTCCGACACGCAGTGGATGGTGGCCACTCCCTCGGTCGACGCCACCCGTGACCTCGGCACCGTCGAATGGTCCCCGTGGCCCCACACCCTGATCGCGTCGGGCGAACGGGCCGAGGCGCTGCTAGGCGCGCTGGCCGACCGGGGCGCCCTGTTCAGCGCCGCCCAGCTCCTCGGGCTGGCCGACCGCATGATCACCATGGCCGCCGACTACGCCCGGGAGCGCCACCAGTTCGGGCGACCGATCGGCAGCTTCCAGGCCGTCAAGCACCTCTTGGCCGATGCCCGGGTGCAGCTCGAGTTCGCCCGGCCGGCCACCTACCGGGCCGCCGACTCGGTGGCCCGCGGGTTGGCCGAACGCTCCGCCCACACGTCGATGGCCAAGGCGCTGGCCTCCGACGCCGCCGACCGGGCGGCCCGGGTGGCGCTCCAGGTGCACGGGGCCATCGGCTACACGTGGGAGTGCGACCTCCACCTGTGGATGAAGCGGGCCTGGGCCCTCTCGGCGGCCTGGGGGGACGCACCGACCCACCGGGCGCGGGTGCTCGACGCCGCCACGGCGGGGTCGGCCGCCGGCTGAGCGCCCGGACGTCCGTCGGGCTGCGCGTCGCGCCGAGCGGTCGGACCCGGTGGGGGTCTTCAGGCGGGGAGGAAGTCGGTCAGGAGGCGGTTCACGGTGTCGGGGTCCTCCAGCTGCATCCAGTGCCCCGGACCTTCGACCCGCTCGTAGCGCCAGGGGCCGGCCACGTACGCGGCCGACCGGAGCATCTGGGCCTCGGTGAGGGCGAAGTCACCGGTGCTCCACAGGCCCATCGCCGGCGCCTGGACCTCCGGCAGGACGACCGGGGGGTCGACCATTGCCTCGGGGGGGATGTTGGCCCGGTACCAGCTGAGGGCCGAGGTGAGCGATTTGTCGCGCTCGAGGTCGGCGATGACCGCGTCCTCGTCGGGGTGGCGGGCCCAGACCCTGAAGTTGGCCCAGCCGTCGTCGGACAGCCACCGCTCGGCGATCCCCTCGAAGTGGAAGAGGAGCATGTACCACGACAGGACCTGCTGGGGGTACCCGACGGAGGCGAAGGCGCTCGGATGGCCGACCGAGATGGCGGCGAGGTGGTCGACCCGGTCGGGCAGCACGGAGCCGAGCACCCAGGCCACGGCCGAGCCCCAGTCGTGGCCGACGACGTGGGTCCGCCCGATCCCGAGGTCGTCGAGCACGGCGACGACGTCGCCGGCCAGGAAGGGCAGCGAGTAGGACGCCACCTCCGCCGGCTTGTCCGAGACGCCGTAGCCCCGCTGGTCCAAGGTGATCGCCGAGAACCCCGCCTCAACGAGGGCCGGCACCTGGTGGCGCCAGAGCCGGCGGGAGTCGGGGAACCCGTGCAAGAGGACCACCGGGCGCCCCTCGCCCGTCACCTCGTAGTCGATCCCGACGCCGCCGCTGTCAACCCGCATGGTGCCTCGCCTCCCGCCGTCGTCCGGCGGCAACTCAGCCCGCGACGGTCGCGAGCTGCTCCTCGCGGGTCGGCCCGACCCGAGCTCGGTCTCGCACACCGGTGGTGCCGACCTTGTCGGCGACCCGCAGGAACGCCCCGTCGGCGCCCAGCAGCAACGCCGTCGAGAGCCCCACCAGTCCGGCGCCGCTCACCACGATGTCGGCCATCGGCTCTCCCCATCCGCTTCGCGCGATGGGAACGTACCAGCCCGCCTCCTGAGCCGCTCCGCCTTCACGTCCGATTCCCGCCAGACAAGGGGTGCCATCGGTGGCAGCATCAGGGACGTGATCGAAGACTTCGAGCGCTGCTACCGGGCGGTGCAGTCGCGCGACACCCGATTCGACGGGTGGTTCTTCACCGCCGTGACCTCGACCGGGATCTACTGCCGCCCGAGTTGCCCGGCCCTCACCCCAAAGCAGGCCAACGTTCGCTTCTACCCGAGCGCCGCCGCGGCGCAACAGGCGGGGTTCCGGGCGTGCCTCCGCTGCCGTCCCGACGCTGCCCCGGGTTCGCCCGAATGGAACAGCCGGGCCGACGTCGTCGCCCGGGCCATGCGCCTGATCGCCGACGGCATCGTCGACCGGGACGGTGTCGCCGGGCTGGCGGCACGCCTCGGCTACAGCCAGCGCCACCTCAACCGGCTCTTGGTGGCCGAGCTCGGGACCGGCCCACTCGCCCTGGCCCGGGCGCAACGAGCACAGACGGCACGTATCCTGATCGAGACCACCGACCTCCCGGTTGCCAACCTGGCCTTCGCCTCCGGCTTCACCAGCGTCCGCCAGTTCAACGACACCATCCGGGCGGTCTTCGCAAAGACGCCGACCGAGCTTCGCAGGCGGCGACCGAGGATCGCACGGGGGCGCGAACCGTCCCCGTCCGCCGGGGATGGCGGCGCGGTCGGCCTCCGGCTCGCCTACCGCGCCCCGTTCGCCGGCCGACCGCTCTTGGACTTCATCGGCCGGCGGGCCGTCCCGGGCATCGAGTCGTTCGCCGACGGTGCGTACCGCCGAAGCCTGCGCCTCCCCCACGGCGACGGGGTGGTGACCCTGGCCCTCGACGACGACTGCGTCCGGGCGACCCTGCGACTGGGCGACCTGCGGGACCTGACCACCGCGGTGGCCCGCTGCCGGCGCCTGCTCGACCTCGACGCGGACCCCGTCGCCGTCGACGCCGTGCTGTCGTCCGACCCGGTCCTACGCCGACCGGTCCGCGCGGTGCCCGGCCGGCGGGTCCCGGGTGCCGTCGACGGCTTCGAGCTCGCCGTCCGTGCCGTGGTCGGCCAGCAGGTCTCGGTCCGAGGGGCCAAGACGGTCGCCGGGCGACTGGCGGCGACCTGGGGCCGCCGCCTTTCGCTCCCCGACGATTCGCTCACCCACGTGTTCCCGGGGGCCGACGAGCTGGCCGCCGCCGACCCCGGGTCCTTCCCGATGCCCCGGGCCAGGGGCCGGGCCCTCGCCGCCCTGGCCGAGTCCGCGGCCGCCGGCGAACTCGTGATCGACCCGGGGTCCGACCCCGACGGGCTCCGGGCGCGCCTGGTGGCGCTCCCCGGAATCGGCCCCTGGACGGCCGACTACATCGCCATGCGCGCCCTCGGCGACCCGGACGCGTTCTTGCCGACCGACCTCGGCGTCCGGCGTGCCCTTGCCCGCCTGGGCGTGGGTGAGGACCCCGAGGCCGTCGTCGAGCGGGCCGAGCGCTGGCGACCCTGGCGCGCCTACGCCATGGCCCATCTGTGGGACCAACCGAACGACCTCAAGGAGGCAGCATGACCGCCCGCACCATCACGATGTCGACCGCCCCGGCGACCCCAGCGCTCGGGGCCCGCCGAGATCGGCCGCAGCCGGACGGGGCGCGACCCGGCCCGACCTCGCGCTCGGTGCTCGAGAGCCCGGTCGGTCCCCTGGTCCTTGTGGGGGACGAGGAGAGCCTCACCCTGCTCCTGCTGCCCGGGGTGCCCGAGGGCCCGTCGGCCCGGACGCCGCCGGGGCCGCCGACCGAACCGGTGCGGCGGGCGGCGGCCCAGCTGACCGAGTACTTCGACGGCTCCCGCACCCGCTTCGACCTGCCGCTCGCCCCCCACGGCACTCCCTTCCAGCGCAGCGTGTGGTTCGCACTGGCCGAGATCCCTTACGGCGAGACGATCAGCTACGGCGATCTGGCCCGGCGGGTGGGTCGACCGAACGCCTACCGCGCCGTCGGCCAGGCGAACGGGGCCAACCCGCTCCCGATCATCCTCCCGTGCCACCGGGTCGTGGCCACCGGGGGCGGGATCGGCGGCTACGGCGGCGGCCTGACGCTCAAGCGGGCGTTGCTCGGGCTCGAGTCGGGTGGCGCGCCGGGCTGACGGTGGCGCCGGTCCCCGTGGCACACTCGGGCGATGGAGACCCAAGAGAGTGTGCGCCAGACCCTCAGCCTCGACGGGCGGGTGGCCATCGTCACCGGGGCCGGCAGCGGGATCGGCCGGTCCACCGCCGAGGTCCTGGCCGGAGCCGGGGCCACGGTCTACTGCGCCGACGTCCGGGCGGAGGCGGCGGCCGAGACGGCGTCGGCCATCTCTGGGGCCGGGGGCGCGGCGGTCGACCGCTCGGTCGACGTCTCCGAGCTCGAGGAGATGAACGAGCTCGTGGGCGAGGCGGCGGCGACCCACGGCCACCTGGACATCATGTGCAACATCGCCGGGGTGATGCACGAGTCCAAGATCCTCGACCTGACCGAGGAGGACCTGGACCGGATCCTCGACGTCAACCTCAAGGGCGTGCTGTTTGGCTGCCAGTCGGCCGGGAAGGTTATGGTCGGCCAAGGATCGGGCAGCATCGTGAACATGGCGTCGACCGCCGCGCTCACCCCGGCCCCCCACATCGGGGCGTACGCCATCACCAAGTCGGCCGTGGTCCAGCTGACGAGGACCATGGCCACCGAGGTCGGGCGCAAAGGGGTGCGGGTGAACGCGGTGGCCCCGGGCTTCGTTCCCACCAACATGACCGGCCGTTACTACGTCCGGGCCGACGGCTCGATCGACGAGGAGCTGAAGGAGCAGGTCCTCGAGCCGATGCGCCGCTTCGCCCCGCTCGGACGGGTGGGCGAGCCGGCCGACATCGCGTACTGCGTCCTCTACCTGGCCTCCGACGCCAGCACCTTCCTCACCGGCCAGCTCCTCAGCCCCAACGGCGGGGTGGCGATGCACTGAGGCGCCGGTCGCGGGCGGGCGCGGTGGCGCGGGTCCGCCCCACCACCGCTCACCGGGAACAAGCCCCGTGGGAGACGCTCGCGCGCCTCTGACGCCGCGTCAGACAGCGCGCTACGCTCGGACGCATGGCCGAACTGCCGCTCATCGTCTCCGTCGACGACCACGTCGTCGAGCCGCCCAACGTGTGGCAGGACCGGTTGCCCGCCAAGTACGCAGAGGTGGGACCGCGCATCGTCCGGGCCCCGATGGGCGAGATCACGTTCTTGGGCGGCAAGCTCACGGTCAAGCCGGGCAGCCAGGGCAACCCCACCGACTGGTGGTACTACGAGGACCTGAAACGCCCGTTGCTCCGGGTCGACTCGGCGGTCGGCGTCCCCCGTGACGAGGTGACCATGAAGGGCATCACCTACGACGAGATGCGCCCGGGGTCGTACTCGATTAAGCCCCGGCTCGAGGACATGGACCTCAACCACGTCGAAGCGGCGCTGTGCTTCCCGACCTTCCCCCGGTTCTGCGGTCAGACCTTCACCGAGGCGAAGGACAAGGAGCTCGGACTGCTCTGCGTCAAGGCCTATAACGACTGGATGGTCGAGGAGTGGTGCGGCCCCGAGTCCGAGGACCGTCTCATCCCGCTGACCCTCATTCCATTGTGGGACGCCGCGCTGGCCGCCGACGAGGTCCGCCGCAACGCCGAACGGGGGGTGCGCGCCGTGTGCTTCAGCGAGATCCCTCCCTACCTCGGACTGCCGAGCGTCCACGACCCTGACGGCTACTGGGACCCGTTCTTCGCCGCCTGCGAGGAGACCAGGACCGTCATCAACATGCACATCGGGTCGTCGTCCAAGATGCCGTCGACCTCGGCCGACGCCCCCCCGGCGGTCGGGTCGACGCTGACCCACACCAACGCCAGCTTCTCGATGGTCGACTTCTTGTTCTCGGGCGTCTTCGTCCGCTTCCCGCAGCTCAAGGTCGCGTACTCAGAGGGGCAGATCGGGTGGATCCCCTACATCCTCGAGCGGGCCGACCGGGTCTGGGAGGACAACCGGGGTTGGGGCGGGGTCGCCGACATCGTCCCGAACCCGCCGTCGACCTACTTCAAGGACCACATCTGGGGCTGCTTCTTCGACGACGCCCACGGACTGCGGTCGGTCGCCGAGATCGGCGAGGACAACATCACCTACGAGTCGGACTACCCGCACTCGGACTCGACGTGGCCGAACACGGCGAAGATCGCCGAGGAGCAGATGGCCGGGCTCACCGACGAGCAGCGGCGCAAGATCGTCCGGGGCAACGCCATCAAGCTCTTCGGCCTCGACCTGGCCGCCTGAGGCCGGCGGGGAGCAGACCGGCCCCCGGGCCGCCGCCGACATGGACCTCCGCTACTCGCCGGCCGAGGAGCAATTCCGGACCGGTCTGCGGGCCTGGCTCGCCGACCTGCTGCCGACGCTCGGCCCCAAGCCCGACCCCGACGACTGGCCCGGGCGGCGCGCCTACGACACCGCGTGGCAGCGCCTGTTGGCCGAGGCCGGCTACGCGGGCGTCGACTGGCCGGTGGAAGGCGGCGGCCGGGGGGCCAGCCCGGTCGAGCAACTGATCTACCTCGAGGAGCTGGAGCGGGCCCACACCCCCTACGTCGGCGTCAACTTCGTCGGCCTCCTGCACGCCGGTCCGACCATCGTGGCCGAGGGCACCCCCGAGCAGAGGGCCCGGTACCTCCCGCCGATCCTGCGGGGCGACGAGGTCTGGTGCCAGGGCTTCAGTGAGCCCGACGCCGGGAGCGACCTGGCATCGCTTCGGACCACCGCCGTGCGCGACGGCGACGACTATGTCGTCAACGGGTCGAAGATCTGGACCAGCCACGCCGAGGTGGCCGACTTCTGCGAGCTCCTCGTGCGCACCGGGCCCCACGAGACGAAGCACAGGGGCATCAGCTGGCTCATCATGCCGATGGACGCGCCGGGCATCGAGATCCGTCCATTGCGGACCATCGCCGGGTCGACCGAGTTCGCCGAGCTCTTCTTGGACGGGGTGCGCGTCCCGGTCGCCAACCGGGTGGGCGAGGAGAACGACGGGTGGCGGGTCACGATGGTCACCCTCAGCTTCGAACGGGGAACCGCCTTCGTCGGCGAGCTGCTGCAGTCGATGGAGCTGCTGCACAGCCTGCGCCAGGTCAACGCCCGTCGGGTCGCTGACGGGGGGCCCGACCTGACCGTGGCCGTGGGCCGGCTCGGCGCCGAGCTCGACGCCCTGTGGGCACTTACCCGCCGCAACGTCTCGCAGGCGGCCCGCACCGGGGTGCCGGGCATCGGCGGCAGCGTGTTCAAACTGGCGTTCTCCGAGCTCCGCCAGCGCCTGGGTGAGCTCGGCACCGAGCTGGCCGGACGGGCCGCCCTGGTCTGGGACGAGCTGGACGGTCTGCCCGTCTCGGCCTCGGCCGGGGGCCCGGGGAACGGCGTGCTGGTGGACACCTGGGTGAACGGCTTCTCCCGCACCATCGCCGCGGGGACCTCCCAGATCCAGCGCAACATCGTGGCCGAGCGGATCCTCGGCCTCCCGAAGGGTTAGCCGACCGTGGACTTCGAGCTCACCAGCGAACAGGTGGCCCTGGCCGAGCTGGTCCGGGCCATCGTCGCGGGCCGGTTCGGGCTGGAACGGTTGCGTCGCCACGAGGGAACCCCGAACGTGGTCGAGCCCGACGACTGGGCCGCTCTGGGCGAGGCCGGAGTCTTCTCGTTGACCCTGCCCGAGGCCGACGGGGGCGTCGGGCTGGGGCTGGCCGACGCGGCGGTCGTGTTCACCGAGCTCGGTCGGGGCCTCGTCCCCGGTCCGCTGGTCGCTTCGCACCAGGCCGGCGCACTGACCGGCGTCGCCGACCTGGCCGGTGCGGCCGACGGCACCACGGTGGTCGGGTCGATCCGGCGGCCCGGACCGGGAGCCGGCGATCCGCCCCTGGTGATGGTCGAGCATCTCGAGTCCCTCGACGCGCTGGTCGTCGTCGACCCCGCCGGTCTGGCCCTCGTCGACCCCGGCGCCCTCGATGCCGACGACGCGACCCGCCCGCTCGACCCGCTGACCCCCATGGCCCGGGTGCGAGCGCTGCCGCCGGGGGAGCCGATCGCCGATGCCGAAGGCGCGGCGACTTGGGTCCGCGACGAGCAGATCCTGACCGGCGCGCTATGCGCGGGCATCGCCGCCGCGACGTGCGACCTGGCCGTCAACTACGCCAAGGGCCGCCAGCAATTCGGGCGGCCGATCGGTTCCTTCCAGGCGATCAAGCACCTCTGCGCCGACATGCTGGTGCGGGCCGAGGTGGCCCGGGCGGCCGTGGAGGCCGCCGCCGTGACCGTCGACCAGCCCGAAGTGGGCGATCCCCTGAGGGCGGCGGCCGGGGGCGCCCTGCTGGCGGCCGAGGCGGCGGTGGCCAACGCCGAGTCCTGCATCCAGGTACACGGCGGGATGGGGTTCACCTGGGAGGTGCCGGTCCACCTCTACCTCATGCGGGCCCGGGTGCTGGCCTCGTCCCTCGGCCCGGCCCCGCAGCTGGCGGCCGAAGTGGCCGCCCGGTACTGAGCGGCAACAGCGTGAGCAGCAACACAGAGAGGGTGGCCGCGCCGGCCCTCCCGGGGGCGGTGCCCAACGCGAGGAGCGCCAGATGGCCGACACCGTGAGCCCGCCGGCCGACGTCGTGCCTGTCGTCCCGGCCGGCCGGGTCGTCTACGGGATGCAGCTCCCGGTGCAGTCGCAGTCCTCGATCTACGTTGCCGACTGGGAGACCCGGTCGGGACCCGACGAGATCGCGCGGGTGGCCCGGGCGGCGGACGACTCGGGGTTCTTCTACCTCGGGGTGTGCGACCACACCGCCATCCCCGAACGGCTAGCCCAGGCGATGGGGACCGTCTGGTACGACACGACGGCCACCCTCGGGTGGCTGGCCGGCATGACTTCGCGCCCCCGGCTGCTCTCCCACGTCCTGGTCCTGGCGCAGCGCCACCCGCTGCGTGCGGCCAAGGAGCTCGCCACCCTCGACGTCCTGTCGGGGGGACGGCTCATCGTCGGCGTCGGGGCCGGCCACGTCCGGGAGGAGTACGACCTCTTGGCGGGCGACTTCGAGCATCGGGGGCGGCACACCGACGAGGCGGTGGCCGACCTGGCCCTCGCCTTCACCCACGAGTTCCCCACCCTGCCCGGGCCCCGCTGGCCGGCCTCGGCCATGGGCGTGGCCCCCCGTCCCCTCCAGTCCCCCCGGCCTCCCATCTGGATCGGCGGCTCGAGCCGTCCGGCCCTGCGCCGGACGGCGGCCCTGGGCGACGGCTGGCTGCCCCAGGGGACGCCTCGCAAGGACCTTCCCGGCCAGATCGCCGAGCTGCGCCGCCTGCGCGAGGAACTGCGGGAGGGCGCCCCGCTCGACATCGGGACGATCGTCGAGCCGCTCTACCTGGTCGGCGGCGGCGCACCGGGCGAGACGTCGTGGGAGCTGCCGAAATGGGTCCTCGCCGGGGGTCCCGAAAGGGTCGCCGGGTCCCTGCGCGAGCTCGCCGCCATGGGCGTCAATCACCTGCAGGTCCGGTTCATGGCCCGGTCGGTCGAAGAGTGCTGTGACCAGGTCGTGGCGTTCGGCGAGCTGGTGGGGCCCCTGCTGACGGGTTGACCGCCCAGGGCGGAGCCCAGCCGGCACGGTCGGCCTCGGGCGGGCGCGGCCGGGCGGAGGCGCCAGGCCATTAGCGTCGAGTGGGCAGTGACGATCACCCTGGTCTTCGATGTCGCCCTCGTGGCGTGGGTCCTCTTCCGGCAGCGTCGCGTCCGCCGGGTGCCCCGGCAGGTCCGGCTGTTCGCGCCGGTGGTCATCGGCCTCATCGGGGTCTATCAGCTCGGTGCGTTCACCGATCACCACCGGCTGTCGGCCGCGGTGGCCACCTCCCTGCTCGGCACCATCGTGGTCGGCGCAGGCCTCCTCGGCGCGGCCCGCGCCGTGACCGTTCGGCTCTGGCGGTTCGACGGCCTGGTGTTGCGGCAGGCCACGTGGCTGACCATGGGCCTGTGGGCGGTGTCCCTCGCCCTGCACTTCGCCACCACGTGGTGGATCGGCTCGCTCGACGCCGTGGGGGGGATCGCCTGGTCGAGCTTGCTCCTCTACGTCGGCCTCACCCTCGGGGTGCAGGGGGCGGTCGTCCACCGTCGGGCCCGCTCGCAGCTGTTGACCGCCGAGCCGATCAACCCCGAGGCCGAGACCATCACTGCTCGCTGGTGGGCCGCCGCCTGGGGTGAGGGCACCCCGCCGCCCGGGACGACGACCCGCCCCGGCGCCATCGACGCCCGGGCGGAGCCCATCGAGCCCCACCCGCCGGGCCCCGACGAGCACGGCCAACCCAGATAAGCGCCCACCGACTCGATAGGTTGGGCAGCGACCGGTCGAGGGAGGCAGGAATGGTGGGACCCCCGCAGTATCCAGGCCAGGATCCCGCCGGTGGTGAACCGGGCGCGCCGGGCTATGGCGCGCCGGTGCCCAACGGCCAACCTCCCGCCCCGCCCGCCTACCCGGGCCAGGGAGCCCCGGGAGGTCCGGGCCCGGGCTGGTACCAAGCGTCGGACGGACGGTGGTACCAGCAAACCCAACCGCCCGGGTACGCCCAACCGCCCGCGCTGGCCCATGGCGCCATCTACCCCTATCCCAACCAACCCTCGACCAACGGGATGGCCGTCGCCGCCCTCGTGTGCTCCCTGGCCGGCCTTCTCTGCGGCATCGGGGCGATCCTCGGGATCGTCTTCGGTTTCGTCGCCCGAAGTCAGATCCGCCAGTCAGGCGGCACCCAGAAAGGCGACGGGATGGCCCTGGCCGGGATCATCATCGGGTTCGCGGTCATCGCCATCGCGGTGATCGTGATCATCATCGCGGTGGCCAACGCCCATTCGTGCGGGGGCCCCAACGAACCGGCCTGTTAAGCGAACATCCCAAGTTTGGCGGCTTGATAGTCCCCGTGGGAGGGACGAGGAGCGCCGCGAAAGCCCCCCGAACTTGTCGGACCTCTCCAGACCGACGGACCTTGCCACTATCCCTGCTGGTGCGGTTGCCTCCTGAAAGTGACGTCATTGATGACGATCGAGTCCGCCACCTTGTCGTGAAGGCATTGGCGCTTGTCGTCCCAGAGGCACCACAAGGGGTCAAGCAACCCGATCCATCCGAGAAACCCGGCGAGCCAAGAGATGGCGGCCCTTCCGAACGATCTGCCCCAACCGAGGGGCGCCAAGTCGAACCGGACAGGCCGGATGTGAAGCCATGCCTTACCAAGGGTCCGCCCGAACTTGGCCGTGGCGACCGTTTGGTAGGCGACCATGATCAGTCCGGTCACGAACGCGCACGCGATGACCGTCAGGTAGATCCAAACGAATCCAGGTGTGGGCACTGAACCGTTGGGCGATTTGGCATACACCGTCGGAAAGATCGGACCGAAGTGGGGTGCCGCGATGAGGAGTGTTGTCGTGAGAAGGACGACGAATGCTGGGAGGAGCACCAGCACGTCGAGCAGGTAGGCGCCGAGTCGCCGGCCCGGGTTGGCCAGCGCCCCGGGGCCCTCGGGTGGTCGCCCTATCTGGGCTCCCTTCCAAGGCGGAGGGCCCCACGTGACGTAGGGAACATTCAGAAGCGGCGCGGGAGGAACGCAATGCCCGGTCCAAGCGGCTCCGTCCCAATATCGCTGGCCGCCGCCGTAGGGGTCGGGGTACCAGTTCGCAGGAGGTTCCACGTTTGTCAACGATGGCCCTCGTCGTCGAGACGGCCATCGATTGGGAGCGGTCGCACCGGGCGGATCGCGTACGTTCCCTACCGGCTGGCCCGAACCCACTCGGGCAGGCAGACGTCATGGCCATCGGGGGCGCGACGCGGGGAGAAAACGACCCGGACCGGCTCGCCGATGACGATCGAGCCAGGGTCGATCTCGTTGATGGCGCCGCCGGCCGACGCCACGAGGTTGCCCACGATGCGCAGGGCGGGGTCCTCGTCCAGCGCGACGACAATCACGTTGTAGGGCGCGAGCTCGGCGTAGGCCGCCAGGAGCGGCGGATGGGGTACCACGAAGGACCAGACCGTCCCGTTCCCCGAGACGGCCCGCCAGGCCCGCCCCGTCGACCGGCAGTGCGGGCACATGACCCGCGGCGGGAACCGGAGGCGCCCGCACGAGGTGCAGACCTGCATGCGCAGCTCACCGGCTGCCGTGCCCTCCCAGAACCCGGCCGACTCCTCGTCCGCCACCGGGACCATCAGTCCGTCGGCACCACTGCTGGCCGGGGCCATCGGCCGCTCCTCCCTGTCGTCGGGGCCGCTCGGGCCCGGGATCATTATTGGCGGTCCGGGCCCCGGGGGGGATCACCAGGTGGTGGATGCGTTCGCAGGGATGCCCGACCAGGGGTGCCGGATGACCGATGGGGTCATTGGCGCTCGCAGACCTCACAGGGGCGCCGGTTCGGGGGGACCGTGTCGGTGTCCACCCGGTTCTTGGCCTCAATCTTCTGGCCCTGGTCGCACTGCTGGTTGGTGTGGTACACGGCCGGCTTTTCGTCGGGATCCCTGTAGTAGTAGAGCGCCATTTGGCTCGCCTCCTGTGCCTGAGAGCCGTCCGACTGGGCGACGATCCGACCATACGCTGCGGCAGTCGTCCGAGCTGTGGCGGAAGGCGCGGACGGGCAGCTCACCCCGCCACCCCGGGATGCCGACCCAGCCGGAGTCCGAGATCGCGCAGCGCCTGGGAGATCGGGGCGTCCGGGGCTCGACCCCATGCCGGGACCCAAAGGCTCTGAGCAGGGCCTATCGAGATATCCACCCACCGGTGCTTTGCGGAGGCACACACCACCGATCAAAATGCTGACGTACCGTCAAGTCGGCCCGGCGACCCACCCCCACGGCGCCCGCCACCACGAGGAGCGCCCAATGCCCGCATCGCCCACCCGCAACGAGCAGCTCCTGATCGGTGGGAAGTGGGTGGACGCCGGGTCCGGCACCTACGACATCATCAATCCGGCGACCGAGGAGGTGGTGGGTGGCGCCCCGGACGCCGCCGCCGCCGACGCACTGGCCGCCGCCGCGGCGGCCCGAGAGGCCCTGCCCGAATGGTCGGCCATGCCCAGCGAGGAGCGCTCGGCCCTCATGCGCAAGGCGGCCGAGGCCGTGCGGGCCAAGGCCGCCGAGCTGTTGCCGCTGGTGATCGCGGAGACCGGGGCCACGGCCACCGTGGGCTCGCGCATGCAGGTGCCCGTGGCCGCCGACCGTTTCGACCGCTATGCCCGGGACCCCCGGGGGGTGCTCCAAACGCCCCTCTTGCCGCAGGCGGTCGGCGCCACCCCGCTCGCCCCCGGCGGCATCATCGGCGGGATGGTCAACCGCCAGCCGGTGGGTGTGGTGGCCTGCGTGACCTCCTACAACTTCCCGATGGTCAACATGGCCGGCAAGGTGGCCCCGGCGCTCGCCGCCGGCAACACGGTGGTGGTGAAGCCTGCTCCCCAGGACCCCCTGGCGGTGATCGAGCTCGTCCGCATCCTCGACGAGGTCGGCTTCCCGCCCGGGGTCGTCAACCTGGTCAACGCCTCGGGGGCCGAACCGGCGGCGGCACTGGTCGACTCGACCGCCGTCGACATGATCAGTTTCACCGGCTCGACCCAGGTGGGGACCCGCATCATGGAGGCGGCCGGCAAGACGATGAAGCGCCTCCTGCTCGAGCTCGGTGGCAAAGGAGCCTGCGTCGTCTTTGAGGACGCCGACATCAAGGCGGCCATTACCTGCATCGGCTCGACCTGGACCTTCCACTCCGGGCAGATCTGCACCGCACCCACCCGGGCGGTGGTCCACACCACCATCTTCGATCAGGTGCGCGACGGGCTGGCCAAGATGGGCGGTTTCTTGAAGGTCGGCGACCCGACCGACAAGGCCACCATCGTGGGGCCGGTGATCTCGGCCGCCCAGCGGGGCCGGATCGAGGCCCACATCGCCACGGCGACGAGCGAAGGGGGCGAGGTGGTGGTGGGCGGCGAGCGGCCGGCCGACCTCCCCAAGGGCTTCTACGTGGCCCCGACGCTGATCACCGGCACCAACGACATGACCGTCGCCCGAGAGGAGATCTTCGGCCCGGTGATCACCATGATCCCCTTCGACGACGAGGAGGAGGGGATCGCCATCGCCAACGACACCGAGTTCGGCCTCTACGACTACGTCTTCTCCGGCGACGCGGCACGGGCCTTCCGGGTGGCCAAACTGCTGCAGGCTGGCCACGTCGGGATCAACACCGCACAACGGAACCACGACGCCCCGTTCGGGGGCTTCAAGATGAGCGGGGTGGGCCGGGACGGCGGCGACTACGGCCTTCTCGCCTACAGCGAGCCCCAGAGCATCATCTGGACCACCTGACCGCCCGGCCCGTCCCCTCGAACCCCGATCGTGGGCGGATCCCCGCCGGCCGGGTCCGACCATCGCGGGTGCTCAGGAGTGACCGGGGGCGCCGGATCGAAGGACCGGACGTCGCATGCACACCCGGCCGTCCGGGCCGAGGCCCCGCCCGGCCTCCGCGTCGCGGACGGCGCGCAGGCCCGATGGGATCTCGTCCTCGCCAAGGACGCTGAAGCCGAGGTGCTCGTAGAGCGGGCGGTTCCAGGGCACGTCGGCGAACGTGGTGAGCGTCATCTCGCGCATCTGCCGGTCGCCCGCCCACCGCTCGACCTCGGCCAGGAGCGCCCGGGCGAGTCCTCGGCCCTGGTACCGCGGCTCCACACTGATCTCCTCGACGTGGGCGCAGCCGTCGACGACGTCCACGACCACATAGCCGAGCGGGCGGTCGTCGTCGTCCACGGCGACCCAGGAGCGCCCGGCCCGGGAGTAGGCCGCCAGCCTCCGGGCGGCCATGGGCTCGGCCGCCGCGACGTCGGCCATCCCAATCTCGGCGAACCTGGCACCGGCGGCACGTTCGATCAGGCGCAGCCTCTCGGCGTCGTCGGGGTGCGCGGCACGGAGCACGCGCGTCGTGTTACCACGGGCCGCTGCGACGGGCCACCAGCAGCCCGGACGCCAGCTCAGCCCCGGGGACTGACCGCCAGCGCCAGGACCCCGGCCACCGTGGCGGCGACGACGGTCAGCCAGGCGCCCCAACCGAGGTCGAAGTGGATCCCCAACTGCTGGATGGCCGTCAGCAGCTGGGGCTTGAGGCCCAGGTCGGGCACCCGCTGGGTCATGGCCGCGATGACCAGGCCCAGCGTACCCCAGGCACCGATGCGGACCAGCCAGGCGTAGACCGGCGACCACGCCCTCGAGGTGATCGAGACCACGGCCACGACCGCCAGGAGCCCGGTGAGACCGGCGGCGACCGGTACGGCGATCCGCCAGCCGCCGTACCCGTCGGCACTCGACAGCAGGTGGGCCGTCGGCTTGGCATAGGCCGGCAGTTGGTCACCCTGGCCGTCGATGAACCCCAGCGCATACCACGGGAGGAAGCAGCCGACCACGGCGATGGCTTCGGCCACCGCCATCAGGACGGCGTAGCCGCCGGTCTTCGACTGCGCCCGCGCCGGCGATCGGCCCGGACCCTCCCAGAGCTGGATCCCGGGTCCGGTGGGGGCGGCCGGCGGGGGCCGGGCCGGGCCACCGGCCGGCGCGCCCGGCGGCGGCCATGGCGGGCTACCCGCCGCCGCCGGCGGTGGCGCCCAAGGGCCGGGCGCGGCGGCGCTCGGTCCGGGCCAGGCGGCTCGGGCCGTGACCGGCGGGGGCGACCAGGGGGACGAGAGGGCACGGACCGAGGGGTGGGTCTCGGGCGGGTACCACCGCCCGTCCGAGGCGAGCCACCAGCCGGCGCCGCCCGACGCGTCACTCATCGGGGCCGCCCGGGCCGGGGTCGACCCGCTGCCAGCCGCCGGCGGCGTGGTTGCCTCCGTCGACCGGGATGGTGACCCCGGTCACGAACCGGGCCAGTTCGCCGGCCAGGTACAGGGCGGCCCCGGCGGCGTCGGCCGCCGTGCCGTCGTGGCCGAGCGGGGTGCGGTGACCGAGCCGGTACGGGACGGGACTGGCCCGGAAGTCCTCCCCGAGGGCGTCCGCCCCGGTGCCGGTCAATGCGTCGGGGGCGATGGCGTTGACCCGGATGCCGAGCGGGGCGAGCTCGAGTGCCAGGGTCATGGTCAGGTTGGCCAGGCCCGCCTTCATCGCCGCGTAGACGGCGAAGCCCGGTGCCGCCCGGTGGGCCTCGATGGAGGTGACGTTGATGATCGAGCCACCGGGGGGCATCTGGGGCACCGTCCGGCGGATCAGGTTGGTCACCTGGGTGAAGTTCTCGGCGATCAGCGCGGCCTCCCCCTTCGCCGAGACGTCCAGCATCGCTGCGGCGAAGGTGCCGCCGGCGTTGTTGACGAGGACGTCCACCCGCCCGAACCGGTTGACGGTGTCGTCCAGGAAGGCGTCGACCGCGGCCGCGTCGCGAACGTCGAGGACGCGGCACAAGGCCGCCGCACCGTCGAGCTCGGTGGTGCCGGCAGCGAAGGTCGGCGACTCCACCCGGTCGCACAGTGCGACGGCCGCACCCTGGCGGCCGAAGAGCGAGGCCGTGGCCGCCCCGATCCCGTTGGCGGCCCCGGTGATCACCGCCACCCTGCCCGTCAGCGCGAACGGGCTGTCATCGTCCATCTGCGCCCCTCCCGGTCAGCGACGCCGGGCCGATCGGCCCGGAGCCCGCTCGACCCCCGATGATCCGAGGGTTGAGCCCGCCGACGGCGATGGCGACGTTCGCGAATTCGGGGTTCCCCACGCCGACACGGTACGCGGCGGGACCAGGCGCTGCCGGTCTCCACCGGCTGAGCGGCTCCGCCCGGGGGGCGCCCCGGTCCGGGGGCGTCGTAGAATCGTCGGCGCCGACACCGGGAGGCGGACGTGGAGCATCGAGGAACCCAGGTGCCGGTGCCCGGG
>Ga0209040_10001859_pt1 | contig 16695 bp, 17 predicted proteins | sample BogFormECP12_OM3_FD_188240 | JGI IMG/M metagenome (GOLD analysis project Ga0209040, IMG submission 188240) | Bog forest soil microbial communities from Calvert Island, British Columbia, Canada - ECP12_OM3 (SPAdes) (version 2) | ecosystem: Environmental > Aquatic > Freshwater > Wetlands > Bog ...
GACGGGAAGAAGGAGGTGATCGACTTTCGCTTGGCGCGCGGCGAAAGCGCCGCCGAGTGGGAGCGCTTTCTCGACGACCTCTATTAAACGCGGCCTCACCGGCGAGGGCCTCGACATGATCTGCGTCGACGGAGGCTCGGGTCTGCTCGCCGCTCTCCCCATGGTCTATGACAAAATCCCCGTCCAGCGCTGCTCACGCGCACAAGATCCGCAATGTCCTCAACAAGGTCCGGAAAGCCGACGCCGCCTCCGTCAAAGCCGATTTGCACGCCGTCATGAACGCCGACACCATCATGAAGGCGCGCTCGGCCGCCCGCCGCTTCGCCGGGCGTTGGGCGCAGGCCTACCCCGCCGCCGTCGCCTGCTTGCGCGACGATCTCGACGGGCTTCTCACCTGCTTCCACTACGAGACCGTCGCAGAACGAAGGGCGGTGCGAACCACCAACGCCATCGAACGCCGCTTCCGCGAAGTCCGCCGCAGAACCCGTCCCATGGGCGTCTTCCAGGACCGGACTTCAATGGACCGCATCCTCTTCGCCGTCTTCACCCACGAAAACAAAATGCAGGCAATCCCAACCCTTCTTCCCCTGACACATAACCTTTGACGTTACCGCGATGCACCCGCCTCTTGACAGCCCTTAAGTTTAGTGACTAGCTTATCACTAAACAATATCACTAAACTCTGGCTCTGGCCCGTTGTGGGACAGGGAGAGGATGACGTGTCTCCCGGCGGCATGTCGCGCTGGGCGTCATTGACGAGGAAAAGGAGGGAACGATGATGATTCGCATGCCCGCGGCGGCGCTCGCCTCTGGCGTCTTCGCCCTTGCATGGGCGGGAGCCGCTCACGCGCAAGACAAGACCCTGACGCTCTGCTGGGCCGCCTGGGACCCGGCCAACGCGCTCGTCGAGCTTGGCAAGGATTTCACCAAAGAGACCGGCATCCAAATGAAGTACGAGTTCGTGCCCTGGACGAGCTACGCCGACCGGTTCATCAACGAGCTCAACTCGCACAGCAAACTCTGCGACCTCATCATCGGCGACAGCCAGTGGATCGGCGGATCGGCCGAGAACGGGCACTACATCAAGCTGAACGACTTCTTCGACAAAGAACACATCTCGATGGACGACTTCATGCCCGCGACCGTCGTCGCCTATTCGGAGTGGCCGAAGAACACTCCGAATTATTGGGCGCTGCCGGCGATGGCCGACGCGGTCGGCTGGACGTACCGCAAGGACTGGTTCGCCAAGCCGGAGCTGCGCGCCGAATTCAAACAGAAGTACGGCCGCGAGCTCGAGCCGCCGAAGACCTGGGACGAGCTCATCGAGGTCGCCAAGTTCTTCACCGGCAAGGAGATCGACGGCAAGAAGGTCTACGGCACGTACATCTACACCGAGCGCGGGTCGGAAGGCATCACGATGGGCGTGACCAACGCGATGTACAACTATGGCTTCGACTACGACGATCCGAAGCACCCCTACCACATGGACGGATTCGTCAACTCGCCTGGCGCGGCGAAGGGGCTCGAGGTCTACAAGGAGCTCTACAAGTGCTGCCAGCCGCCGGGCCTAACCAACGCCTACATGCAGGAGGGGCTTGACGCCTTCAAGTCGGGGCAGGTCGCGATGCAGATGAACTGGTTCGCGTTCTTTCCGGGACTCTCCAAGGATCCGAACGTCGGCGGCGACAAGATCGGCTTCTTCGTCAATCCCGCGGGACCGAAGGGGCAGTTCAGCCAGCTCGGCGGCCAGGGCATCTCGGTCGTCTCCTACTCCGACAAGAAGGACGACGCGCTGAAATACATCAAGTGGTTCGCCCAGCCGGCGGTCCAGCAGAAGTGGTGGGAGCTCGGCGGCTATTCGGCGGCCAAGTCGGTCGTACAGGCCCCGGGCTTCCCGGCGAGCCAGCCCTTCGCCCCCGCGTTCCTCACGACCATGGGGTTCATGAAGGACTTCTGGGCCGAGCCGCTCTACGTCGACCTTCTGCTCGACATGCAGAAGCGGGTGCATGACTATGTCGTCGCGGACAAGGGCACCGCGCAGCAAGCGCTCGACCTCCTGGTCCAGGACTGGACGAAGGTCTTCAAGGACGAAGGCAAGACTGAATAGCCTCTGCCGCTCTGCGAGATTGCCCGGCAAGGCGCGCCTTGCCGGGCGTTTGTTCGAACCCTTCAGAAAGCCATGGCCGTGCAAAATCAGGCCGACGCTCTGGTTAACCGCATCGCGGCGCGGACCCCGGGACGGCTTGCGCTGCAGGCGCGCGGCCTTTCCGACCGCGCGGTCGCCTGGCTCTTCATCGCGCCGACGATCGCGCTCTTGCTCGCGATCAACATCTTTCCGCTGATCTGGGCGATCCGGCTTTCCTTCACGAATTACAAGTCGAACCTCGGGCGCTTGCCCATCAAGTTCATCGGGCTCGCAAACTACGCCAACATCCTCACTGACGCCGACGTCTGGCACAGCATGCAGGTGACGGCCCGCTTCGTCGTGTGCTCGATCGCGCTGCAGGTCGTCGTCGGCTTCGCGCTGGCGCTGCTCATCAACCGGGGCTTTCGCTCGCACGGCTTCTGGACGACGGTGATCCTGGTGCCGATGATGCTGTCGCCCGCAGTGGTCGGCAATTTCTGGACGCTCCTGCTCCAGCCTCAGATCGGCCCTTTCAACTACGTCGTGAGTTTCTTCGCCGGCGTCCCGCCGCACTCCTTCTCGATGATCGGCGACGTCGAGCTCGCTCCCTGGACCATCGTGCTCGTCGACAGCTGGATGTGGACGCCCTACGTCATGCTCATCTGTCTGGCAGGATTGCGGTCGATCCCGGACTATATCTACGAGGCGGCCGAGATCGACCGCGCCTCGCAGTGGCGGCAGTTCTGGTCGATCACCCTGCCGATGGTCCTGCCCTTCCTCATGCTGGCCGTTCTGTTCCGGGCGATCGAGGCGTTCAAGATGTTCGACCTTGTGAACCTTTTGACGTCGGGCGGGCCCGGCTCGACCACCGAACTCGCCTCGATCACGCTCAAGCGCGAAGCCTTCGAGAAGTGGCGCACCGGCTACTCCTCGGCTTTCGCCATCATCCTGTTCGTCACCGTCTTCGGCGCCGCGAACATTTACGTGAAGGCGCTCAATCGGGTGAAGCGACGATGACCGCCTCGACCGCCGCGCATTCCGTCGTCGAGTCGTCGCCGCGCGCGAAAGCCGTCGCGGGCGCGCTCGTTGTCCTCTACGCGCTGGTCTCGATCGCGCCCTTGTTGTGGATCGGCGCGACCGCATTCAAGTCCCCCTCGGACGCCATCGCTTACCCGCCGAAAACGCTGTTCCGGCCTTCGCTGGAAGGCTACGTGAACCTCTTCACCGTGCGCACCCGGCAGACGCCCGAATTTCTCGCCAGCCTCCCGCCCCCGCAGACCTGGTATGACAAGCTCGTCCGGTCGCGCAACATGGTCATCGCCGGCCCCTCGAAGGTCGTGCCCCGCTTCATCAATTCGATCGTGATCGGGTTCGGGTCGACCTTTCTTGCTGTGCTGCTCGGAACCCTCGCGGCTTACGGCTTCTCGCGCTTCAAGGTGCCGCTCGCCGACGATCTTCTCTTCTTCATTCTCTCGACCCGCATGATGCCGCCGGTCGCCGTCGCGATCCCGATCTATCTCATGTATCGGGAGCTCGGCCTCACCGACACAAAAACGGGAATGATTCTCCTCTATACGGCGGTCAACGTGTCGCTTGCGGTGTGGCTGCTCAAGGGCTTCATCGATGAGATACCGCGCGAATACGAAGAGGCGGCGCTCGTCGACGGCTACACGCGGCTGCAGGCCTTCCGCAAGGCCGTGCTGCCGCAGGCGGTGACCGGCATCGCGGCGACCGCGATCTTCTGCCTCATCTTTTCGTGGAACGAATACGCCTTCGCGCTCCTGCTCACGAGCGGCGACGCCCAAACCATGCCGCCGTTCATCCCCTTCATCATCGGCGAGGGCGGCCAGGACTGGCCGGCGGTCGCCGCCGCAACCACGCTGTTCCTGGCCCCCATCGTGATCTTCACCGTCATCCTGCGCAAACATCTGTTGCGCGGCATCACCTTCGGAGCGGTGCGAAAATGAGCGAGCGCGCCATTAATGCGAGCGGGCTGCGGCGCGTCTTCCGCCGCGGTCCGTGGGAGATGGGCGCGACCGCGCTCATCGGCGCCGGCATCGTCATGCTGATGCAGCCCTTCTCGCTCGCGCTCTATGGCTATTCCTTCGTCACGATCCTGGCCGGCACGCTGGGCTTCGTCGTCGTCAGCCATTTTCCGGACTGAAGTCCATGGCTGAGATCCGCGTCGAAGATCTGCGCAAAGTCTTCCACGACTTCGTCGCCGTCCAAGGCTCGACCTTCGCGATCGAGAACGGAACGTTCTTCGTCATGCTCGGCCCCTCCGGCTGCGGCAAGACGACGACCTTGCGCATGATCGCCGGGCTCGAATTGCCGACCTCGGGGCGCATCCTTCTTGATGGCGAGGAGGTGACGTTCCGCCGGGCGGCCGAGCGGGACATCGCCTTCGTGTTTCAGCTTTTCGCGCTCTATCCGCACATGAACGTGGCGGACAATATCGGCTTTCCATTGAAGTGCGAGGGCGTGGCGCGGAGCGAGATCCGCCGGCAGGTGGTTGAGGCCGCGCGGCTTCTGCGCATCGAGCATCTGCTCAAGCGCAAGGTGTCGAACCTCTCCGGCGGCGACCGCCAGCGCGTCGCGCTCGGCCGCGCGATCGTCCGCCGCCCGAAGGCCTTCCTCATGGACGAGCCGCTCGGCGCGCTCGACGCGGAATTGCGGCGCGACATGAGCGAGGAGCTGCGCGACCTGCACGATCGCATCGGCGCGACGACAGTGTACGTGACCCACGACCAGCTCGAGGCGATGTCCATGGCCGACCGCATCGTGGTGATGAACCACGGCGTCGTCGAGCAGATCGGCGCCCCGCAAGAGATTTACGACCTGCCGGCGACGATGTTCGTGGCCGACTTCGTCGGCTCGCCGCCTATGAACTTCATCCGCTTCGAGGGCCGATTGAAGCCAAACGACATTTCTGTTCGGCTCGGCGGCGCGAACGTCGCCATTCCAGCGTCGCGCGAGGGGTCGAGTTCGGAGGCGCTCGTGCTCGGCGTCCGGCCGGAGCATGTCTCGTTTTCTGACGCTGCGCCGATGCGCGGCCGCGTCTTCGGCGCCGAGTACCTCGGCACAACCCAGATCGTAACCGTGGACACCGAGCGGGGGCAGATTAAGGCGCGCCTGCCGTCGCTCAATCAGGTCCGCTCGGGCGAGACGGTGGGGCTTAAGTTCAAATCGGAGGCGCTGATCGTCTTTGACGGCGCCACCGGGCGCGCCATGCGAAGCGCGCTACATGAAGGCGTCCGCCATGGCTGACGTCGGGCTAAAGCGAGTGGCGAAGCGCTTCGGCGACGTCGAGGCCGTGCGCGACCTCTCGCTTGACATCAGGGCGGGGGAATTCGTCGTTCTGCTCGGGCCGACCGGCGCGGGCAAGACCACGACCCTCCGCCTCGTCGCCGGCCTCGAGCGCCCGGACAGCGGGACGATATCGATCGACGGCCGCGACGCGACGCGCGAGCCGCCGGCGGCGCGCGACGTCGCCTTCGTCTTCCAGCAGTATTCGCTCTATCCGCACCTGAGCGTGTTCGACAACCTCGCGTTCCCGTTGCGCGCGCCATCGCGCCGGCTGCCGGAGGCGGAGACCAACAAGCGCGTGCGCGAGATCGCCGAGCTTTTGAGGATCGGCGGCAAGCTCGACAACCGCGCGACGCGCCTGTCGGGCGGCGAGATGCAGCGCGTCGCCATCGGGCGCGCGCTGGTGCGCCGCCCGGCGATCTATCTCATGGACGAGCCGCTTTCATCCCTCGACGCCAAGCTGCGCGCCGACTTGCGCCTCGAACTGAAGCGCATCCAGCTCGATCTCGGCGCGACCGTCCTATACGTCACGCATGATCAGATCGAAGCCATGACCATGGCGAGCCGCATCGGCGTCATTCGCGAGGGACGCCTCATGCAGGTCGGCTCGCCCCGCGAGATCTACGAGAGCCCGAACGACCTATATGTCGCGACGCGCTTGGGGTCGCCGCAGATCAATCTCATTCCCGCCGACATGGTGCCGGGCGCGGGGCCGCGCGGCGCGAAAACAATCGGCGTGCGGACCGAGCATCTGAAGATCACGAAGCCGAACGGAGGGCTCGTCGGCATGGTGCATCGCGTCGAGCATCTCGGCGATCAGAACCACGTGCATATCGAGTATCGCGGGCAGGCGCTCGTGACCCTTGCCGACCCGCATCGACCCCTTGCTCCGGGCGAGGAGGTCGGATTGGCGCTCGTCGAGCCGTTGTTCTTCGACGCCGAGGGCCGGCGCGTCCGGGGCCTCGGCGGAGTGACTGCGTCCCATGCCGATTAATCCGTCCGTGCTCAAGTCGATGGTCGCGGCGGCGGCTGAGCGCGTCGTCGACCACGCCGACGAACTCACCGCGCTCGATCAGGCCATCGGGGACGGCGACCACGGGATCAACATGAAGCGCGGCTGCTCGGAGGTGCTGGCGCAGCTCGACGCCATCGCCGCGAAGCCGGTCGGCGAGGCGCTGAAAGCCGTCGGCATGGCCCTGGTGATGAAAGTCGGCGGGGCCTCGGGCCCCCTCTACGGCAGCTTATTCATCGGCATGGGCAAGGCGTTCGGCGACAAGCCGGCGGACATGGCGCTTCTCTCCGACGCCCTCGCGGCCGGCGTCGACGGGGTCGCCGCGCGCGGCAAGTCCACGGCGCGCGAGAAGACGATGCTCGACGTGCTCATCCCCGTGCGCGACGCGCTGAAGGCCGGTGGCCCGGACCTCGGCGCGCGCCTGCGCGAGGCGGCGGCGCAGGGCGCGGCGGCGACCATTCCGATGCGCGCGACGAAAGGGCGCGCGTCCTATCTCGGCGAGCGCAGCGTCGGCCATCTCGATCCCGGCGCCCGGTCGAGCCAACTCCTGGTCGAGGCCCTCTCACCTTTTCTGGATGCACAAACGTGAGCGACAACGTTTCTCTCGTCATCGTCTCGCACTCGCCTGAAGTCGCACGGGGCGCGGCCGACATGGTGCGGCAGATGGTCGGCGACGAGGTGAAGGTCGCCTATTGCGGCGGCAACCCGGACGGAGGCCTCGGCACGGATGTGAAAAAGATCCTCGCCGCGATCGACGAGGCGTGGTCGCCGCGCGGGGTCGCGATTCTGGTCGACCTTGGCGGAGCCGAGACGAACAGCGAGATCGCGATCGAGATGTTGCCGGAGGATCGGCGCGGCAACGTGGCGCTCTGCAATTCGCCGATCGTCGAGGGGGCGATCATGGCCGCGACGGAGGCCTCGGGCGGCGCGAGCCTCGCCGAGGTGCGGGCGACCGCCGAGGAACTGTCGCCGAGGTGACATGAGCGTGTTTTCCGAGGGAGCCGAACCGGCCATCCGCACGCAAGCGAGCGCGTCGGTGATGCTGCGCCATGAGGCTGGCTTGCACGCGAGACCGGCGGTCAAGCTGACCAAGCTCGCCAAGAAATTCAGGTCGAAAATCTCCATCGCCAATTCGCCCGACGGCCCGTGGATCGACGCGAAAAGCATCGTGAAGCTCATGGCGACCAAGACGCCGCGCGACGCGCTGTTGCGCTTTCGCGCCGAAGGCGACGACGCGGAGGCGGCCGTGCAAGCGCTTGTCGCGCTCGTCGAGCAGGATTTTCCGGATGACGGCTGAGACGGTGCGCCTGCGCGGCCGGCCGGCGTCGCCCGGCCTGGCGGCCGGCCCGCTCGCGCGGATCGCGAGCGCGACCGCTGCGCCGCGAAAATCCGGCTCGCCCCAGGAGGAGCGCGCCGCGCTCGAAGGGGCGCTCGCCGCGGCCGCGTCCGAACTACGGGCGCTTGCGGATCGGCAGGCCGACGCCGCCGCCGACATCCTCGAATTCCAGCTCGCGCTCATCGAAGACGACGAGCTTCGTGCGCCTGCTTTCGACGCCATCGAGCAGGGCGCGCCGGCGGCGCGCGCTTGGGAGCGGGCGCTGGAAGCGCAGATCGAGTCGTACGCGACCGCGGAGGACGAATATTTTCGCGCCCGCGCCGCCGATCTCGTCGACCTGCGCGACCGCGTGTTGCGCGCGCTTGCGGGAGGCGGCCCGTCGACCTCCGCTGCGCCGGACGGCGCCGTTGTCGTAGCCGACGATCTCGCGCCGTCCCGTTTCCTTGAGATCGACTGGGGCCGCGCGGCGGGTGCCGCGCTCGCCTCCGGCAGCGCGGCGAGCCATGTCGCCATGCTCGCGCGCGCTCGCGGCGTCCCCATGGTCGTTGGCCTTGGCGACATTCCGGCCGCCGAGGGCGAAACGATCCTGCTCGATGGGGAGCGAGGCGAGATCGAGATCGCGCCGTCCGCGCGGCGGCTCGCCGAATGGCGCCTTGAAGCCGCGGCGCTCGCCGAGCGGCGCGCCGAGGAGAACCGGCGCCTCGCCGGTCCGGCGCTCACCCGCTCGGGGAACCGGGTCCGCGCGCTCATCAACATCCAGAGCCTCGCCGACCTCACGCCGGAGGCGGCGCATGCGGACGGCGTCGGCCTGGTGCGGACCGAATTTTTGTTCGAGGCCGGGCGGCCCCTGCCGGATGAAGAGGCGCAGTACAGCGCTTATCGCGTCATACTCGACTGGGGAGGCGGGAAGCCCGTCACGATCCGCACTCTTGACGCGGGGGGCGACAAGCCGATCCCCGGCGTCACCTTCGACGGCGAAGCCAATCCTTTTCTCGGCGTACGGGGCCTACGTCTGTCGCTGCGCCGGCCGGAGCTCTTCACGACGCAATTGCGGGCGCTCGCGCGCGCCGCCGCGCATGGCGCCCTCAAGGCGATGCTGCCGATGGTGACCACGCCCGGCGAACTTAACGAGGCGCGCGCGCTCCTCGACGCCGCGTTGTCTGAGCTCGCCTCGGAAAAGATCGAAGCCCGCCGGCCGCCGCTCGGCATCATGGTCGAGGTTCCCGCCGCGGCGCTGACGATCGAGGCGTTCGACGCCGACTTCTACTCCATCGGCAGCAACGACCTCGTCCAGTACGTGACCGCCTGCGACCGCGGCAACGGCGCGCTCGCCGCGCTCGCCGATCCCTTGAACCGGGCCGTGCTGGAGCTCATCGCCCGAGTCGCCGCGCACGGGAAGCGGACCGGGGCGACGGTCAGCCTCTGCGGCGAAATGGCGGCCGACCCGCGCTGCGTCCCCGCCCTCCTTGACTGTGGGCTTGAGGAGCTTTCCGTTGCGCCGCCGGCGCTCGGGCGCCTCAAGGCGGCGATCGCGGCCCATGGCTGAAGCGCGCACGAAGCGCGACGCTTCGCCGGGCGCCGTCGCCGAATACAAGCAGATTCTCAAAGCCGTGCTTGAAAGCCGGCCCTCGGGCATGCGCCAGCGCCTCGCCGAGGCGATCGGCAAGAACCGCAGCTTCGTCTCCCAGATTTCCAATCCGGCTTATCCGGTGCCGATCCCCGCGCGGCATGTCGCGCTCATCTTCGAGATCTGCCATTTTTCGGCGCAGGAGCGGACGGCGTTCCTCAAGGCCTATGCGCGCGCGCATCCGGGCCGAATGGCGACGGCGTCCGAGGCTCGGGCGGAGCGCAAGATTACGCTTGCCCTGCCCGATCTCGGGAGCGCGGCCAAAAACCAGCAGTTGGAGACGCTCGTCTTCGATTTCGTTCACCGCCTCGCGCTGCTCCTGGCGGAGACGAGATAGGCGACGGAAGGAAGGAACTCGTGAAGAAATTCATCAACGACGTCGACGCCGTCCTCACCGAGAGCCTTGCCGGCTTCGCCGCGGCGCATGCGAATCTCGTGGCGCTCGGCCCAGAGAACAAGTTCGTGCGCCGCGCTGAGCCGAACCGCGGCAAGGTCGCGATCGTCTCCGGCGGCGGCAGCGGCCATGAGCCCTTGCACGCGGGCTTCGTCGGCTTCGGCATGCTCGACGCCGCCTGCCCCGGCCAGGTCTTCACCTCCCCGACGCCGGACCAGATGATGGAGGCGGCGCAGGCGGTCGCTGGACAGGCCGGCGTCCTTTTCATCGTCAAGAACTATTCCGGCGACCGCATGAATTTCGAGATGGCGTCGGAAATGCTCGAAGTTCCGGTCGAGAGCGTCGTCAGCGACGACGACGTGGCGGTTGAGAGCTCGACCTTTAGCGCCGGTCGGCGCGGCGTCGCGGGCACGCTGGCGGTCGAAAAGATCGTCGGCGCCGCGGCCGAACAAGGACGCGGCCTTGCGGCGCTGAAGAGCCTCGGCGACAAGGTCAATTCGCGCACCCGCTCGATGGGGGTCGCGCTCACGAGCTGCACCGTGCCCGCCGCCGGCCGCCCCACCTTCGACATCGGCGAGAAGGAGATGGAGATGGGCGTTGGCATCCACGGCGAGCCCGGCCGCCGGCGCGTTCCGCTCGCCCCCGCGGGTCGCATTGCTGAAGAGATGGTCGGCGCCGTCGCCGCCGACCTCGGCGCCGCAATCCGCGGCGATGCGCTCTTGCTCGTCAACGGCTTCGGCGCGACGCCGCTCATGGAGCTCTACCTGATGTACGACGCCGCGCGCCGCGAGGCTGAGAAGCACGGCGCGCGCGTGGTCCGCTCACTCGTCGGCAACTACGTGACCTCGCTCGACATGGCCGGCTGCTCGCTCACGCTCGCCATGCTCGACGAGGAGATGGCGGCGCTCTGGGACGCGCCGGTCGAGACGCCGGCGTTGCGGTGGGGGCGGTGAGGAGCCCCTTTCCCTTTGTGCGCCTTTTGCGTCCGAATCCTTCCAATTCGGGTCCGAAACGGGTCGGGAATGGTCCCGCAATAGGCCTTTTCCTTCCCTTTCCTTCCCCGTTTTGAGACTTTTCAGAGGCTTGCGACGAATCCCGCCCGAAATTTTTTCCCCGACGCGCCGCTTCGCCCGCCGCTCCGGCGTCCCGCTCCTAGGATTGCAGTCCGCCAAGTCCTTATCGGTAGATGGATACGCTCGATGAAAAAGAACATACCATGAATAAGGCCCAACGCACAGAAGTTTCCCGCCTTTTTATGCGGCGCATCTTTCTCAGGGCTGAGCGCAGCCGTCCGGTCGGCTGGGCGCTCGGGCCGCGATTTTGACTTGATCCGCGCAATCGGATGTAAACCTGACGCCTCGCGCGAGCCCATCTTTTGCAGCGGCCGAAACATGACCGACCTCTACGCCGTCATCGGCAATCCGATCGGCCACAGCAAATCGCCGCTCATCCATGCGATGTTCGCCGAAGCAACCGGACAGGACCTCGAATATGTCGCCATCGAAGGGCCGCTCGGCGGTTTTTCCGCCCGCGTCGATCAGTTCCGCCGCGAAGGCGGGCGCGGCCTCAACGTCACCGTGCCGTTCAAGCTCGACGCCTGCGCCTATGCGACCGACCTCTCCGAGGCCGCGCGGCTTGCAGGCGCGGCCAACGCCATGAAGTTCGAGGGCGGGCGCGTCTTCGCCGAGAATTTCGATGGGCTGGGGCTCATCAACGACATCGAGCGCAACCTCGGCTTTGCGCTTGCTGACAAGCGCATTCTCATGCTCGGCGCAGGCGGCGCAGCGCGCGGCGCGCTGCACCCGATGCTCGCGAAGCAGCCGGCCCTCATCGTCATCGCGAACCGCACGCCCGGGAAAGCGCGCGACCTCGCCGCGCCCTTCTCGGCTTACGGCGAGGTCGTCGCGGTCGACTTCGCCGACCTCGCGCGCCTGCCGCCGTTCGACCTCGTCGTCAACGCCACCTCCGCGAGCCTCTTTAAGGAGTCGCTGCCGGTCCCACCTGAAAGCTTCGTTCAAGGCGGCCTCGCCTATGACATGGTCTACGGCAAGGGCCTGACGCCATTCCTAAGAATTGCGCAATCCGCGTCGGCGCGCCTCGCCGACGGCGTCGGCATGCTGGTCGAGCAGGCAGCCGAGGCCTTCGCGTGGTGGCGCGGCGCGCGCCCGGACACGGGGCCGGTCATCGCGCGGCTGACCGTCCCTTTGACGTAGGCGACGGGAGCGCGAGCGGACCGCGCAATCCAGTCCGACGGCGCCCGGTCGCTCAATTTGCCGCCGGTTGGATGGAGGCGCCGAGCGTGTCTACAGCTCTTACAGCGGTTTCACGGGATCGTAGACCGGCTCCTTGATGAGATCGAGGTGCCGGCTGCCGACAAGGACGCGAGCAAGCGCTGACCGGGCGGGTCAAATCTTTGATCAGCCTGCGCTCCCTTTCCACGGAGCGAGCCGCGGCACCCATCGGGGAACATTGGCGCAATAGGTCGCGTATTCCGCCGCAAATGTCCTGCGCAGGGTCGGCTCCTCGTAGGCCAGCACGAACACGTGGAAGCCAAGCCAAAGAACCGCGCCATAGACCAGGAGAGCCACGTTCCCGAGGATCAGGCCTTGGCCGAGAATGATCGAGACCACGGCGAGATAAATCGGGTTGCGGACATGGCGATAGGTTCCCCTGACCACCAGATGACGCGTCGGCAACACCGGCGCCGGCGTGCCGTGGCCTTCCAGCACAAATCGTCCGAAGGCCTCGAGCACTACCGGGATGCCGATCGCGACCAGGAGAGCGCCCAATGCGCGCAGCGGCGCGAGGCCGAAGAACGGCTCCTGCATCCGCCACCCGGACATCCACCACGGTACCAATCCCGAGATCAGCACGGGCGCAATGACGAAGAACACCGCGGAGCCAATGGCTGCTGATATTCGGCTCATCACTTGCTCCCGCACCTGCGGCGCAGCCGCAGCACGGCCCGCGGCCGCTGGTCACAATCAAACTTACTCCCCGTAGGGCGTCCAGATGTTCTTCACCTGAGACGCGCGGCGCAAGAACTCGCGCCCTTCGGCTTTCGTCCAGTCGATCGCCGTCGAGGTCGTCCACGTCGCCTTGAGGTTGCCGGCCGACAACGCCTCGACCTTGGCGGCGCCGGCGGGGTCGCCGACGTACCAGAGCGCGTCGACGCCGTCGTGCTCGGCGAGCGTGGTTGCGAGCGCATTGGCCTCGCCAGTCACGATGTTGACGACGCCAGCGGGAACGTCCGAGGCGTCGAGGACGGTGTAGAGGTCGGTCGCGCTTAAGGGATGTGCGGACGAGGGCACGGCGGCGACCGAGTTGCCCATCGCGATCGCCGGCATGACGAGCGAGACGAAGGCGAGAAGCGGCGCTTCGTTCGGGCAGACAATCCCCATGACGCCCCAGGGCTCGTTCATCGCGAGCGTCACGAACCGCGAGCACGTCGCGTGGACGGCGCCGTCGTATTTGTCGGCGAAGCCCGCGTAGAAGAAGGCACGCCGGATCGCCGCCTCGACCTCGGCGGCGGCGGCCCGCCCCGAGGCGCCGGTCATGGCGCTCAAGCGACGCGCGAACTCGTCCGCCCGCGCGCTCAGGTTTTCGGCGACATAGTAGAGCACCTGCGCGCGGTTATGCGCCGTCGCCGCGCCCCAAGAGGCGGCCTTGGCCGCCGCCTCGACGGCGTTGCGGACGTCCTTGCGGTTGCCGAGGCCCGCCAAGCCGACCTCGTAACCCTTGGGGTCGACGACAGCGTAGCTGTAGCCGGAGTCGGGGCGCGCCTGCTTAGCCCCGACATACATTTTCGCGGTGCGGTCGATGTCCGCGGCGCTCTCCCCGGCGGGCGCGGCGCCGGGGAAGACGCTAAGTCTGGGCGCCTTCGCGATGGGCTTTCCCGCGGACGCGTCGGGGATGCGATATTCACAGATTCCCTCGCGGCCGCCCTCGCGGCCGAAGCCGCTTTCCTTGTAGCCGCCGAAGCCGGACGCCGCGTCGAACATGTTGGTCGAATTGATCCATACGACCCCCGCCTTGATGCGCGCGGCGACCTCCAAAGCGCGGTTGACGTTCTCGCTCCACACCGAGGCGGCGAGGCCATAAGCCGTGTTGTTGGCGAGCGCGACCGCCTCGTCCGGCGTGCGGAAGGTCGTCGCGACCAGCACCGGGCCGAAGATCTCCTCGCGCATCAGGACCGAGGCCGGCTCGGCGCCAGTAACCAGCGTCGGCGGGTAGAAGCAGCCGCGCTCGGGCAGCGCCTCGTCCGCCCGCCAGAATTCGAGTCCCTCCTCAGCCCCTTCGCGCATAAGGCGCTCGATGCGCTGAAGCTGCGCCGGCGCGACGATCGCGCCGACGTCGGTCGACTTGTCGAGCGGATCGCCGACGCGCAGCTTCGTCATCCGTGCGCGCAGCTTCGCGTAGAGCGCCTCGGCGATCCCTTCCGCCGCGATGAGCCGCGAGCCCGCGCAACACACCTGCCCCTGATTGAACCAGATCGCGTCGACGACGCCCTCGACCGCGCTGTCGAGGTCGGCATCCTCGAACACGATGAACGGCGACTTGCCGCCGAGCTCGAGCGAGAGCTTCTTGCCCGTCCCCGCAGTCGCCTTGCGGATCACCCGCCCGACCTCGGTCGAACCGGTGAAGGCGATCTTGTCGACGCCGGAGTGCTCCACGAGCGTCGCGCCGGTCGCCCCGTCGCCAGTCACGATATTGACGACACCGGCTGGCAGGCCCGCTTCGACGCAGATCTCGGCGAAGGCGAGCGCGGTCAACGGCGTATATTCGGCGGGCTTAAGGACGACCGCGTTCCCGGCGGCGAGGGCGGGGGCGATCTTCCAGGCGAGCATCAGGAGCGGAAAGTTCCACGGGATGATCTGCCCGCAGACGCCAACCGGCTTCGTGCCGGGAAACTCGCTCTCGATAAGCGAGGCCCAGCCGGCGTGATGGTAGAAGTGGCGCGCGACCAGCGGAATGTCGATGTCGCGCGACTCGCGGATCGGCTTGCCGTTGTCGATCGTCTCCAGAACCGACAGGAAACGCTCGCGCTTCTGCACGCGCCGCGCGAGGGCGTAAAGATGCTTTGCTCGTTCATGGCCCGAGAGTCCCGCCCATCTCGGCTGCGCCTTGCGCGCGGCGGCGACCGCCGCGTCCACATCCTCGCGCACGCCTTGCGTAACGCCCGCGATGCGGACGCCGGTCGCCGGGTTGATGACGTCGAACAGCGCGCCGGGTTTCGTGAACTTGCCGCCGATGAAATGGCCGAAGCCGCCCTTATGGCCGTCGAGCCAGGCGACGACGTGCTCGCTCCCCTCGGGGGCGGGGCCGTAGTCCATCGTGCGCAGAATGTCCTTAACGAGCGCCATGAAAGGTCCTCACGCCATCGCGTGGCGGTGCGCCGCCGAATAGCGGCCGGTCGCGTAATGGTCGAGCTGCCGCTCGATGTCGGTGAGCAAGCCGCTCGCGCCGATGCGGAAAAGGTCCGGCTGCAGCCAGGGCTGGCCCAGTTCCTCCTTCATGAGAATGAGCCACGCCAGCGCGTCCTTGGCGGCGCGCAGGCCCCCCGCCGGCTTGAAGCCGATGTCGACGCCGGCGCGTTCGCGATAGTCGCGGATGGCCCGCGCCATGACGAGGCTCACCGGCAGGGTCGCGTTGACGTCCTCCTTGCCGGTCGAGGTCTTGATGAAATCGGCGCCCGCCTGCATGGCGACCATGCTCGCCGCATAGACGTTGCGCAGGGTCTTCAGATCCCCCGTGCCGAGGATCGCCTTCAGATGCGCAGGACCGCAGGCCTCGCGCATGGCGGCGACCTCGTCGTAGAGCGCGTTCCAGTCGCGCCCGAGCACATGCGCGCGGGTGATGACGATGTCGATCTCGCGCGCTCCCTCGCCGACCGCGTAGCGGATCTCCTCGAGTCTGAGCTTGAGCGGCATGAGGCCGGCGGGAAAGCCGGTCGCGACCGAGGCGACCGGAATGTCCGCGCCTTCGAGCGCCTGGACGGCGGGGGCGACGAGGGTCGGATAGACGCAGACGGCGGCGACCGTTGGCGGCGCGTCGGCGAGGCCGAGCGCCGTGAGCAATTCCTCATTCAGGGGCCGCCGCGCCTTGGCGCAGAGGCGGCGCACGCGCTCGGGCGTGTCGTCGCCGGAGAGGGTGGTCAAGTCGATGCAGGTCAGCGCCTTAACTAGCCAAGCGGCCTGGTATTCCTTCTTGACCGTGCGGCGGGTCGTCAGCGTTGAGGCGCGGCGCTCGACCGCGCTTGTGTTGACGCCGACGCTCTCGAACCAGTCCGGATCAAGCGGCGCACCGGGGTTGCGCGGCCGGTTATGGCCGGGCGAGAGCTTATGTCCGATCTGGTCCATGGAAGGCCGCCCCGTCTTCAGCGGGAAGCGGCGAACATGTCCGAGCCGAACGCCGAATTCAAGGCGGGCCACGAGAAGGCGAACCGGCTGGAACGCCTGCCTTCACAGGCGCCGACGCACCGCGCTTTGCGTGTTCCCCCCGTCCGCGCTGGAGACGGCGGAGGAAAACTCAATACCGATAGCTCTCCGCCTTGAACGGGCCGTTCTGCGGCACGCCGATGTATTTCGCTTGCTCGGGCGTCATCTTGGTGAGCTTCGCGCCGATCTTGCCGAGGTGGAGCGAGGCGACTTTCTCATCGAGGCGCTTCGGCAGGGTGTAGACCTGCTTTCCGTACTGGCCGGGCTTGGTGAAGAGCTCGATCTGCGCCAGCGTCTGGTTGGTGAACGAGGCCGACATCACGAACGAGGGATGGCCCATCGCGTTGCCGAGATTGACCAGACGGCCCTCCGACAGAAGGATGATCCGCTTGCCGTCGGGGAACTCGATCTCGTCCACCTGCGGCTTGACGTTGCTCCACTTCATGTTGCGCAGGGCC
>Ga0209040_10001860_pt1 | contig 16690 bp, 16 predicted proteins | sample BogFormECP12_OM3_FD_188240 | JGI IMG/M metagenome (GOLD analysis project Ga0209040, IMG submission 188240) | Bog forest soil microbial communities from Calvert Island, British Columbia, Canada - ECP12_OM3 (SPAdes) (version 2) | ecosystem: Environmental > Aquatic > Freshwater > Wetlands > Bog ...
TACTCGACCGCGGCGTGGATCATCAGGTTGTCACCGGGCCAGCACAGCACGGTCAGCGCGGTGCCCGCGATGCGCGTGCCCTGCTGGTTCGGCCGGATGGCCGGGCCGAGGTAGCCGGTGCGGCCGATCGCCTCGTGGACGGTGGCGACGCCGTATTCGGCCAGCTTGTCTACCTGGCCGAGGTCGGCGCGCGGCGGGTCGGTGACGATGACGTTCAGCATGTCTCGGAGCCTCGGTTCCTCTCAGTCACTGTCTATTACGGAGCGTGCAGGCCTTCGGTTCGGGCTCGTGTCCGGAATGCCGGGTGTCGCGCCCGGCATTCCATCGCCGGCGGCCCGCAGGGCCTTGATGACGCTGTTCAGGTGCCGCCGGACGGCCTCGTCCGCGTCGTCGGGCCGGCGGAAGGGACCAAGCCGCGCCGCATCTTGGTCGGCGATGCGGACTTGGAAAATCTTGCGACAATTCTCGCACCGCGGAACCGCGCGCAGACGCTGTTGTAACCCGCGCGCCGGTCACAGGCGGCCTCGCGCGCAGCGCCGAACTGCCCGCCACGATGCCCGACACTCGTCTCTGTGCGATCGCGGACAAAGTGCGCGCGCACCAGCCGCTCGACCGCGCCGACGGCATGTACCTATTCACGCGTGCGCCGTTCCACGAGGTCGGCAAGCTCGCCCACGAGGTCCGGACCGCCAAGAACGGGCGGCGCGCGTACTACGTCTTCAAGCGCTATCTCAACACGACCAATGTCTGCTACGCGGACTGCAAGTTCTGCTCGTTCGCGGCGTGGGAGAAAGATCCGCGCGCGTATCGCTGGACCGCCGAGGAGATCCTCGATAAAGCGTGCGCCGAACCGGCGGATTACGACGAGCTGCATATCGTCGGCGGCCACGACCCCAAGCAGACCAGCCTCGAATTCTGGTTGCCCGTCATCGAGGCGATGCACGAGCGCATCCCGCAGGTCCAGTTGGCGCTGTTCACCGCAGCTGAGATCGACTACATGTGCAAGCGCGCGAAGTGCTCCTACGAGGAAGGCCTGACGCGCCTGCGCGACGCGGGCGTCACCTCGCTCAACGGCGGCGGCGCGGAGATCCTCGTCAAGCGCGTGCGCGACCTGGTCTGCCCGCGCAAGGCGACGGCCGAAGAGTGGCTGGAGGTGCATCGCGTCGCGCACCGCATCGGCATGAAGACGAATTGCACGATGCTGTACGGCCACGTCGAGACGCTCGAGGAGCGCGTCGAGCATCTCGCGCGCTTGCGCGAGCTGCAAGACGAGACCGGCGGTTTCAAATGCTTCGTGCCGCTCGCGTTCCATCCAGAGGAGAACGAGCTGCACGAGTACGGTTGGACCGGCGGCGTCGACGATTTGCGCACCATCGCCGTCTCGCGCCTCATGCTCGACAATATCGACCACATCAAGGCGTATTGGATATCCTACGGCATCAAGATGGCCCAGCTCGGCTTGAACTTCGGCGCGGACGACATCGACGGGCCGGTCAACAACGAGCAGCGCATCTATCGCGACGCGGGCAGCAAGACCGATCAGGGCACGCCGTTGTCGGACCTCAAGCGCGCGATCGAAGAGGCCGGCTTCGAGCCCACGCGGCGCAACCTGCTCTACCGCGTGCTCGAGCCTGCCTGAGCGATGTCCGACGAACGCCTCGTGCGCTGCGGGCGCATCAGTTACACCAACGATCTGCCGGTCTACGCAGCCTTCGATGCCGGCGCGCTCGGGTTCCCGGGTACGCTGCGCGCAGGCGTGCCGACCGAGCTGAACCGCTCGCTGCTGGACGGCTCGCTCGACATCAGCCCGATCTCTTCATTCTTCTATGCGCAGCACCCGCGCGAGCTGCAGATGCTGCCCGACGTCTGCATCGGCTCGCGGCGCGAGGTCGTGAGCATCTGCTGCATCAGCGCGCAGCCCATCCGTCGGCTCGACGGCACTGCCGTCGCCGTCACCAAGGACTCTGCCACCGGCCGGGCCCTGCTCGATATCATCTGCCGTGGCGCGCACGGTTTCGCCGTGCAGTACGTCGAGTCGGACGACCCGCTCGCGCACTATCGAGAAGGCGGCGCATGCTTGCTGATCGGCGATGCTGCGATCGACGCTTCTCTGACGGCGCCGCCCGAGCACGTGTATGACCTCGGTCTGCTGTGGCATGAGATGACGGGCGCCGACATGGTGTACGCGGTGTGGGCGGCCCCCGCGGAGTTCATCAGGAAGCATCCGCGCGACGTGTCGAAGGTGTTGAGCGCGCTGCGCGGCTCGCTCAGCTGGAGTGCGGATCATATGGGGCAAGTCGTCCGAATGGCGCAGGCGTCGCATGCACGGCCGCCCGGATTTTACGAATCGTACTATAAGACGCTGAACTATTCGTTTGACGACGACGCGTGGAACGGTCTGAAGACGTTCGTCTCGCTGGCGGCCGCGCTCGGCGTGCTCGATATCGAATCGATGGAACTTCGCGCTCCGGCGGCCCGCCAGGTGCTCTACCATGTCTGACGTCGACGTCCTGCTCGAGCGCGCCGCGAACGGCGGCCGCCTCTCGCTCGACGAAGGCATCGCGCTCTATCGCGAGGCGCCTCTGCACGATCTCGGCGCGGCAGCCCACCGCCGGCGCACCCAGCTGCATCCGGGCGACGAAGTCTCGTACGTGATCGACACGACGATCAACTACACGAACATCTGCGACGTGCACTGCACGTTCTGCGCGTTCTTCCGCCCAGAGGGCCACGCTGAAGGCTACACGATGACGCGCGAGCAGGTGCTTGAGCGCGTGCGCTGGGCCGTCGATCAAGGCGCCACTCAGATCATGATCCAGGGCGGCGTCAATCCGGAACTGCCGATCGCGTACTACGTCGATCTGTTCCGCGCGGTCGGACAGCGCTTTCCAGGGGCGGACATCCACTCGCTCTCGACCAGCGAGATCTGCGGCATCGCCAAGCGCGAACAGATGTCGATCGAAGACGTGCTGGTCATGCTGCGCGCGGCGGGCTTGAAGTCGCTGCCGGGCGCCGGCGCGGAGATCCTGGTCGACCGCGTGCGCAAACGCATTTCTGCGCGCAAGATCGACGACGACCGCTGGATCGAGGTCATGCGCGTCGCCCAGCGCCTCGGCATGCCGACGACCGCCACCATGATGTTCGGCTCGGTCGAGACCGACGCCGAGCGCATCCAGCATCTCGACGTCATCCGCCGTCTGCAGGACGAGATGGGCGGCTTCACCGCCTTCATTCCATGGTACTACGTGCCGTTCAAGACGCCGCTCAAAGGCAAAGAGGCCACGGGGCTCGAGTACCTGCGCGTGCTCGCGATCAGCCGCCTGTACCTGGACAACGTGCCGCACCTGCAGTCGTCATGGCTCACGCCAGGACTCAAGCTCGGGCAGCTCGGGTTGATGTTCGGCTGCGACGACATGGGCGGAACGATCCTCGAGGAGAAGGTCGTGACGCTGGCTGGCAGCACCAATACCGCCAATCGGGCGGAACTGGAGCGCGCGATCCGCCAGCTGGGCTACAAGCCCGTCGTGCGCGACACGTACTTCAACAAGCGCGACTTCGCGCTCGCGACCGCCTGACGCAAGCGCCCGCTATCGCAGGGCGGCGTTTGCTTTGAAGAATTCCACCAGCGAGGCAAGCGGCGCCGGCAGCGGCACCCGTCCGATGACCGCGGTGACGAAGTCGTCGCGGTTGGCGTGCGGTGCGAGCGCCGCGACGCGCCGGGCCAATTCGCGCAGATTGATCTCGGTCGAGTAGCCGGCGTCGGGCCCCAGCGACTGGCGGAAGTTGAACGAATCCGCCATGATGTACAGCAGCTCGCCCGGTCCGGCGGTGCGCAGCGCGAAGACCAGCGACGCTCCTTCTGACGACAGCGGCGGACCGGGATTGCGAAAACGGCGTGCCGGCCCAAGCGGGTTCGTCGTCGCGCCCATGATGAGGCTGCCGAGGCTGTGGCGCTCGGCATCCAGCGAGATCATCTCCGTGCGGATGCTCGCGCCGCACAGTCCGACGATCTGATCCGCAGGGATCTCGCGCTCACCGCCGTCGGAGAACCAGACGCAAAGCGCCTTGGCGTCAGAGCGGATCTCGACGCTTGCCAGCCGGGCGTGCGGCGGCATCTCGACGCTGAGCTCGCCGCTTTCGCGCTGACGCGATTCGTCGCTCACATCAGATCCTTGCCTACGGTTTTGAAGAACTCGATCAGCGAATTGATCGGCGGCGGCAACTGCGTGCCGCCGAGCACCGCCGCGAAGAACCCGTCCTGCGTGGCGTGCGGCGCGAAAGCCGCGAGGCGGCGCACGAGCGCCCGTAAGTTGATCTCGGTCGCATAGCCGGCATCAGGCCCGAGCGCTTTGCGGAAATTGAACGAATCCGCCAGCAGGTACCACAGCTCGCCGACGCCGGCCGCGCGCAGCGCGATCGCGAAGTGCATGACGTCTTTGGTCGCGATCAGCTCGCCGGTCGCGCTGCTCACCGCGGCCCCGGTGCTGCCCGCGACGGTCTCCGCGACGAAGACCTGGCCGCCGCTGATCTTGCGCGGGCTGCTGACGACTTGTTCGTGGCGGATGCGCGCGCCGTGCAGCGCGATGATGTCATCGGGCTTCACCACGCGCTCGCCGCCATCGGAGAACAGGACGCGCATGGTGCCGCCCGCGTCATCGAAGACAAGGCCCGCCAGGCGCGCGTTGGGCGGGAGCTTGATGCCGAACTCTTCGGCTTCGGGGGGCTGCACGTCGCTCATAGGGACCACGGCTCGGACACGAAGTTGTCGATATGCTGGCCCGTATACAAACCAGAGACTTTCGCGTTGGTCACCGCTTCGAGGAACTGCAATCCCTGCGCATCGGCGAGATTGACGCTCACGACGTTGAAAGGCGCCTCCGGATCGTTGGCGTTCACAGCTGCAAGCTCGTACATCACATGACCGGTCTCGTCATAGTAGTCCTTGGTGCGCGTGTCCATGTCTCCGACGATGACGTCATACGCGTCGCGGTGCCCCTTCGCGCCGGTGCCGTGAAGCGCTTTCAACAATTGGTCCTCGGGCATGCCCAGATGCACGCCATGGGCGCCGACGTAGGACGGGTCGCTCGCGATCGTCACCGTGATGACCTTATCGCCTTTGAGCGCCGCCTGCCCGAAGGGGAATGCGAGGATGTCGGCCTGAATGCCGCCGGGCAGCGCGAACGGCAGCGAGCTCGATGGTTTTCCCAGCAAAGCCTCGAGCTGGCCGAGGCTGATGCCGGGCACGACGCCCGGTTTGTACGTCGACGGCGGCTTGGACGTGCAGCCGGCAGCCGCCAGGCTCAGCGCGAGCAGACCGGCGCTAGCGGTCCGCGCCCACCTCGCACGCTTCGAAATCGAACGTATAGACGCCGAGACCCGGATGGGCGGGCCGCAGTTCGAGGTCATGGTGGCCGAAGTGCTTGTTCATCACGAGGTCATATTCCCGCGCTTGGTCGACCAGCACGAAAGCTCGCCCGCCGGCGTCGAAACGGACGTCCGATCCGGCGTCTGCCCGAGCCAGCGGCGCGCCGTCTTGCAGCACGAACAACGGAATCGGGCCTTGTCCGTTCGGCGCCAGAACCGCGACGACTTGGATCGCCTGATAGCCGATCGCGACATGCGAGGGCGCTGGCGCCCCCGGGGCGTTGACCATGGCCTCGCCCGATTGGAACCACGGCCCCGCAAGATAGGCACGTCCGTCTTCGTGCGGTGGTGAATCGACATAGGTGACGGTGCCGCGTGCCGGATAGCCTTGTGCGTTGCCGAGCACGCCGTCGCCGCGCCAATCGCCGACGTACATCTCGGGCGTGTGGCGGTAGCACACGGCGCCGGGTTTGCTGTAGCGGTCTTGCGCCAGGTAATCCATCGGCGCGGGAAAATCCGCGCGCGGATGCTCCGCGCGCAGCGCCTGCTGGATGTGCGATTCCATGACCGGGTAGTCGCCTTCGCCTTCATGGTCGGCGACGAGTTTGCCGTGCTGATCGTAGAGCAGTTCGTGCGGCCATGCATCGTTGCCATAGCGGTCCCAGATCTCGTGTCGGCCGTCGATCGCGACCGGCCACGTGATGCCAAGCCGCTTGACGGCGGCAGCGACATTGCTCGGCTCACCCGAGAACGCAAACTCAGGCGTCTGGACGCCGACGATGGTGAAGCCGTACTTCGCGTAACGCTGGTACCACGCGCGCTCGTATGGGATGGTCTTGAGACAGTTGACGCACGTGTATTCCCAAAAGTCTACGAGCACGACTTTGCCGGCGAGCGTCGCCGGCGTCAGCGGCGGCGAGTTCAGCCAGCCGCTAGCGCCGTCGAAAGGCAGCAGCGACGCGTAGGCCGCCGCCGCGAACGCAACCATCGCTCCGACGATCATGATGATAGAGTTACGAGACGGCGGCCGTTACGGTTGTGTCGTCCGGCTCGATGATGCCCGAGGCGAGCACTTCTTCGTCGCTGGGGTCGTACAACACGAGCAGCTGGCCAGGGGACACGATGCTCACTGGCTCGTCGAGCTCAACCACCATGGCGCCGCCGCTCAGATGGGCCGTGGCGCCCACCGGTGCGCTGCGGTAGCGGCACACCGCCACGCCGCGCGCGCCGCCCGAAGCAAACGCATCCGGCGCGATCACGTTCGCTGCGCTGCACACGATCGTGCGGCGTGCGAGGTCCTCGCGCCGTCCGATGACCACCGCGTTCTCGGCCACGAGCGTGCGCACGACGTACCAGGGCCCGTCGCCCTGACCAGCGGTCGGTATGCCCTTGCGCTGTCCGACCGTATAGGCGAGCAAGCCCTCGTGTCGGCCGACGGTGCGCCCGTCGACCGTCATGATCGGCCCGGGTCGCGCCGCGTCAGGGAAGCGGCGCAGGATGAAACCGCGGTAATCGCTGTCCACGAAGCACAGATCCATCGAGTCCGGCTTGTCGCCTACCCCGAGGTCCAACTCGCGTGCCAGCGCGCGAGTTGCTTCCTTTGTATACTCGCCCAGCGGAGCGACGATAGCACCCAGCTGCTCGGGGCGCAGACCCGCCAGCATGTAGGATTGATCCTTGGAACGATCCAGCGCGCGCAGCAGGCGCGGGCCGCTTTCGGACGGACGGATGCGGACGTAGTGGCCGGTGATCATGGTGGCCGCGCCGAGCGCGCGCGCGAAGTCGAGCAGCGCGCCGAACTTCACCAGATTGTTGCAGGCCACGCACGGATTGGGCGTTCGTCCCTCGAGGTATTCGCGGGTGAAATAGTCCAGCACGGCCGCTTCGAAAGCAGCCTCGAAATTGACGACGTAATGGGAGATCCCGGCCCGCGCGGCCGCGCGGCGGGCGTCCTCGTAGGCGGTCGGGCCGCAGCACTGCCGGACCTTTTCGGACAACTCCCCTGCCCCCGGGCTCCACAGGCGCATCGTCACGCCGACGGCCTGTGCGCCGCCGCCGACCGCGAGGGCGGTCGCGACCGCGCTATCCACCCCGCCGCTCATCGCGGCAAGCGCAAAGCCGGCCGGCCAGCGGCCGGTTAAGGTTTGGTAATGCTCAGATGCCGGAAGCGTCGATATCGTCATCTACGTCACAGAGGGAGGGGTGCGATTGCTCTCCAATTCTCTGCAACGGGCCAGTCCCCATCCATTTCGTCCTTTTCCTACTCCGCTCGCTTAGCGACCGGAAGGGTGCGATGTCCGGTTTAGGTCAGCAAATAGCCGATGCGCGCGAACAGCGCGGCATGACGGCCGTGCAAGCAGCCCGGCAGCTGCACCTGCGCGCGGAGTTCATCGACGCGATCGAGTCCGAAGATTGGCGGCGCCTCGGGCCGCCGAGCTACGCGCGCGGCTTTATCCGCAACTACGCCAAGCTCGTCGGGCTTGACCCGGCTGCGATCGCCGATCAGATCGACGCCGCCATTCCCGTGCAGACACCATCCGTGCCGCAGGAGCCGCCCGAGGTGTCTGCGCTCATCGAACCGGAGCCGCTGACATTCCGCTCGCAACGCGCGGAAACGCCTCGAGCCGCATGGTACCCTTGGCTGCTAAGCGCTATGAGCGCGCTCGCGGTGCTGCTCGTGGTCGCGGTGCTCTACTACACGTTCGGACCCGCGCCGCGCGAACAAGCGCAAAGCGGCGCGCAGAACAGCGCGCAGATCTCAGCGCAAGACAACACATCGCCATCGCCGGCCCCGCAAGACGAGGCGATCTTCAACGGCGGCGACGCGGGTGCGGCCAATGGGGCGAAGCAAGCCGGTGTGAATCTGCAGCTGCAACTCACGCAGGACAGCTGGCTGTCGGTCACCGTCGACGGCAAGCGCGTGGTCTACGAGACGCTGCCGGCCGGCACGGTGCGCGATTTCCACGGCGTGCATGAGATCACGCTGCGCGCAGGCAACGCCGGCGGCGTGAACGCCACCATCGACGGCAAGCCGATCGGCACGCTGGGACAGCATGGACAAGTGGAAGAGCGCAAGTTCGCGGCCGAGGATCCCACGCTGACGACCGGGCCGCGTGAGTAGCGAATTCTCCTTCGACATCGTGTCACGGGTGGAAAAGCAAAGCCTCGCCGATGCAGTGGCCCAAGCGCAGCGCGAGATCGCGACGCGCTTCGATTTTCGCAATTCGAAGTCGAGCATCGAGCTGGGTGAGATGAAGATCACGATCATCGCCGACGACGAGCTCAAGCTCAAGAACGTCGTGGACATCTTGCAGGGCAAGTGCGTCAAACGGGGCGTGTCTTTGAAGGCGTTCAAGTACGGCACGCCCGAACCGGCATCGCAAGGGACGCTGCGCCAGACGATCACGGTCGAACAAGGCATCGCGACCGAGCGGGCCAAGCAGCTCACCGAGGCGATCAAACAAGCCAAACTTAAAGTGACGACGCGCATCCAAGACGAACAACTCCGGGTGACCGGCAAGTCCAAGGACGATCTGCAGAAGGTGATCGAGCTGGTGAAGGCCATGCCGCTCGACTTTGCCGTCCAATTCGTGAACTATCGCTGATGCGACGCGTTGACGCCGGCGCGCCGCGACGCGCCGTGCCTCGCCGTGCGTTTCTGGCAAGCCTGGGCTGCGCCAAGAACCTCATCGACAGCGAAGTGATGCTCGGCCGTCTGGCCGGCCAGGGTTGGGAGATCACCGCGCGCGCCGCCGACGCGGACGCGGTCATCGTCAACACGTGCGCGTTCATCGACCCGGCGAAAGCCGAATCCACCGACACGATCCTCGAATATGCGGCCGCCAAGCGCGACGGCCAGCGGCTTATAGTCGCGGGGTGTCTTGCACAGCGCTACGGCGCCCAACTGCGCGAACTGATTCCCGAGATCGACGCCGTCGTCGGTACCGGAGCCTTTCCGAAAATCCCCGAGATCATCGCAGAAGTGGAAGCGGGGCTGCGGCCGTTGCACCTCGAGGACCGCGACGCCTACGTCGAGCGCTTGGGCTTCTTGCCGAGGGTCGTCACCACGCCGCGCGCCAGCGCGTATCTCAAGATCTCCGAGGGATGCAATCACACCTGCTCGTTCTGCATCATCCCGCAGCTTCGCGGTGTGGGCAAGAGCCGCACGATTCCGTCGCTCGTCGAAGAGGCGCGTGCCCTCGCGGAGGGCGGCGTCAAAGAGCTCATCCTCGTGGCGCAAGACTCGTCGGACTACGGGCGCGACATCGGGCTGCGCGACGGATTGGCGCGGCTCATCGAGGCGCTCGAAGACGTCGACGGCATCTGCTGGATCCGTATTCTCTACCTCTATCCGACTTCGGTCACGCCGGCGATCATCGCCGCCATGCGCGCGTCGTCGAAGGTGGTCCCATACGTCGACATGCCGCTGCAGCACGCGCACCCCGAAATCCTCAAGGCGATGCACCGGCCGCCGCAGCCGCAGCGGTATCTCGAACTGTTCGCGGCGCTGCGCGAAGCGCTGCCGGCGGCGACCATCCGCAGCACCTTCATCGTCGGTTTTCCCAGCGAATCCGAAGCGCATTTTCATTATCTTCTCACGTTTCTCGAAAGCGCGTGCCTCGATCGCGTCGGGTTTTTCCCGTACTCGAGAGAAGAGGGCACCGATGCGTACGAGCGCGAGGGCCAGGTGGCCGAGCGCGTCAAGCGTCGCCGGCTCGCGCTCGCGCGGGAGACGCAGCGGCGCATCAGCGCCCGCGTCAACTCGAGCCGGGTAGGCGAACGCTTGGACGTCTTGATCGAGGGTAAGCGACTGGTAGCGGCGTCGTCGCCGTTGCGCGGGCTCGTCGGCGAGCGGCTCGCGCATGTGGGAAGGTCGCAGCGCGAGGCCCCGGGCGTGGATGGCTTGGTCTACCTGTCCGGCGAACATACGGTAGGAGACTTCGTCGAGGCGACCATCGTCGGCCACACCGATTTCGACCGCGTCGCCCGCCAGCTCAATCGCGTGCCTTCACCCGCATAAGAAACCGGAGCACCATTGTCCGACCAGTTCGTCAATCCACCGAGTCAACAGCCGCCGTCGGCCGTCAGCGCGCCGCGGCCTGCGCGCCCGGCCAGGGTGTTCTTGTGGAGTCTGCTCGCTCTTATCGCAGTGGCCGGCGCGATATCTTTCGGGGTGTACGTGAAGCACAAGCACGGCCTGCAAAACGCGCTGGCCGAGCTCAATCTCGCCCAGCCCGATCTGACTGAGATCTTCGGCAAGCCGAAGCTGCGCGTGCTGGTGATGGGCGTCGACGAGAACTGGACTCAAGGCGACGAGATGTACACCAGCTCCTCGCGCTCGGACACGATGCTGGCCGTCAACGTCGACCTCGCTTCGCACCAGGTCGGCATCGTCTCGATCCCGCGCGACTTGTGGGTCCACATACCCAAGAGCGGTTACGGCAAGATCAATGAGGCGATCGCCGACGCGGGCCCGCTGCGCTCGGAGAAGACGGTCGTCGACAACCTGAATTTCCCACCCTTCGACAACTACGTGGTCTTGAAGATCGACGCGACCAAGAATTTGGTAGACGCGATCGGCGGTCTCGACGTCGACGTCGAGAAAGACATGGACTACGACGACAGCTGGGGCCACCTGCACATCCATCTGAAGAAGGGCCCGCAGCATCTCAACGGCGAGCAGACCGTCGGCTACATCCGCTTCCGCCACGACCCCGAAGGCGATTTCGGCCGCATGCGGCGGCAGCGCCAGGTCATCGGGGATCTCGTCAAGCGCATGAAGGATCCGGCGATCTTCGCCAAGCTTCCCTCGCTCATCGGCCTGGTGCAGGCGAACGTGCGTACCGATCTGAGCTACGACAAGCTGTTCTACCTCGCGTTGGCGCTGCGCGATGAGACGCCGGCGATGGTGCACACCGCGCAACTGCCGGTGCTCGAGGGCTTCACCGACGGCGAGTCCGTGCTGTTCTACGACGCCGCGAACGGCCGCCCGGTCGTGCAGAAGTATATCGTCGCGGGCTTCGGCAACGAATTCGATCCGTCCACGGTGCACGTGATCGTGCACAACGGCTCGGGCCAACCCGGGGCAGCATCAGCGCTCGCCGATTATCTGCGCCAACGCGGCTTCAACGTCGTCTCGACCGGCAACGCGTCGAGCTTCGACAACCCGAAGACCAGGGTCACCGGCGTCGACAAGAACGTCGCTGGGGAAGTCGCGAAACGCCTCCCGGTCAAAGACGCCGACGTCACGACCGGCACGGTCGACGGCGGCGACATCGAGATCGTCATCGGGCGGGACTTCCGCGCGCAATAGCGTGACCACCGGAGAATCTCAAGGACGCCGCATCGCGTTCGCGATCGCGGGCCTCATCCTCGTGTTGCTCGCGGTCATCGGCCTACGCCGCTGGGCGCATCACGCCCAACTCGAACTGATCCCTGTCATCGTGCCGCCCGCGATGCCGAGCGCGACCGTGCTCGACCCGCCGCTCGTCGCGATTGCGCAGCGCATGATGCTGGACGTGCGCGAATCGCTCTCGCCACCGCGGCGGCCGCGGTATGCGGTGCTGACGTTTGACGACGGCCCCTATCCCGTGGCGACCCCGGCATTGCTCGCGCAGTTGCACAGGTTGGATGTGCCCGCAGTCTTCTTCCTGATCGGCCGTGACACGATCGAGCAGCCTGCGCTTGCGGAGCGCATCGCCGCAGGATGGACCGAGATCGGCAACCACACCTCGACCCACCCTGAAATGGCGACGCTCGCGTTTGATGCGCAGTCGCGCGAAGTGGCGGACGGCGCAGCTCAGATCGAGCGGGTGACCGGCGGCCATATCGTGTACTTCCGCCCGCCGCACGGCAACTTCAACGCCGCCACGGTCGGCGCAGCGCGCGGCCAGGGCGAGACCGTCGCGCTCTGGGATGTCGATCCGGGCGATTGGAGACACGTGACGGCACAGTTCGTCGTCGACAATGTGACCACGCACGCGCGCTCGCCCGCCGTCTTTCTCCTGCACAACGGCTCGACCGCGACGATCGACGCCCTGCCGCAGATCGTCGCCGCCTACCGGCGCGCGGGATTCGAGTTCGTCACCCTCTCGCAGCTGCAGCAGCGCATGCCGCTCGACCAGATCAACGACCCGGTCGCGGTGTCCTTGTGAAGCGTCAGATCATCAAGACGCGTCCGCAGCGGCCGTACGTCGTCGCCCGGATCGCGTTCATCGTGGCGGCCCTCGCGGCTGCGGGCTTTGCGCTGTACGAGCTCGCGCTGCGGGCAGGACTTCATTTTCACTGACCGAAATGCGAAATGACACACCATACCCTCGAAGCCGGCGGCGATGAAGATCTACATCAGAGGCAGGAACGTACGGGTCACAGGTGAGCTTCGAGAGCATGTCCAGCGGCAGCTCGAACGCCTGTCACGCCATTACGACCGCATCCTCGAGGCCCACGTGACGCTGCGCGCGGAGCGCGAGCTGCGGATCGTCGGCGTGACGCTCCATCTGCCGCATCGGCTGGTCAAAGCCGAAGAGCGCAGCAAGGGCATCGACGCAGCGATCGACCTGGTGCGCGACCGGCTCGAGCATCAGATCCAAAAAGTCAAGACGCGCAAGCTCGACAAACGCCACGCCGCGCCTGCCGTCTAGTCCCGAAGGTAGCGCACTCCATTGTCACTGTTCTCAACGGTAAAGTCGTGGGTCGACGGAAACGACCGCGAAGTCGCCCGGTTGCGCCGCAACGTGGGCCGCATCAACGCGTTCGAACCTGACCTGGTCGTGCTCAGCGACGAGCAGCTGGCGGCCAAGACGCCCGAGCTGCGCGAGCGCTTGGCAAATGGCGCCACGCTCGACGAATTGCTGCCCGAGGCGTTCGCGCTCGCGCGCGAGGCCGGCCGGCGCACGTTGAACATGCGCCACTTCGACGTCCAGCTGATCGGCGGCATGGTGCTGCACGAAGGCAAGGTCGCCGAGATGCGCACCGGTGAGGGCAAGACGCTGGTCGCCACGCTGGCCGTCTATCTCAACGCGCTGATGGGCAAAGGCGTCCACGTCGTCACCGTCAACGATTACCTCGCCAAGCGCGACGCCGAATGGATGGGACCGATCTATCGCGCGCTCGGACTGACCGTCGGCGTGATCCAGCACTTCATGCCGCCGCCCGAACGCCGCGAAGCGTACGCGTGTGACGTCACCTACGTGACCAACAACGAGGCCGGCTTCGACTATCTGCGCGACAACATGGCGCCGCACATCGACTACTGCGTCCAGCGCGAGCTGTGGTACGCTATCGTGGACGAAGTCGACTCGATCCTCATCGACGAAGCGCGCACGCCCTTGATCATCAGCGGATCGCCCGAAGCCGTGCTCGGGCCCGGCTATCACGATCCGTCGCATCTGTATGAGCGTTTCGCGCGCCAGATCATGCCGCAGCTGGTGAAGGACGAAGACTATACCGTCGACGAGAAGATGCACGCCGTGCCCATCACCGAAAAAGGCGTGGCCAAAGTCGAGCGGCTGCTCGCACTTCAGAACCTCTACGATCCGGCGAACTTGGAGTCGGCCCATCAGCTGCAAGCCGCGCTCAAGGCCAAAGAGCTGTTCCGCAAGGACGAGCAGTACGTCGTCAAAGATGGCGAGATCATCATCGTCGACGAGTTCACCGGCCGGTTGATGTACGGGCGCCGCTACTCCGACGGCATCCATCAGGCGATCGAGGCCAAAGAAGGCATCAAGGTCAAGAGCGAAGACCAGACGCTCGCCACGATCACCTTCCAGAACTATTTCCGCCTCTATAAGAAGTTGGCGGGCATGACTGGCACTGCCAAGACCGAGGAGCGCGAGTTTCGCGAGATCTACGGGCTGGACGTCATCTCGATCCCGACCAACGTCGGCGTGCGCCGTAAAGACTTCGACGACGTCGTCTACAACCACGAAGACGGCAAGTACCGCGCAGTGATCAACGAGATCATCGAGATGCACGAGGCAGGGCGGCCGGTGCTCGTCGGCACGCGCTCGATCGAGAAGTCTGAGCGACTGTCGGGCATGCTCTCCAAGCGCGGCATCGAGCACAATGTGCTCAACGCGAAGTACCACGAAAAAGAAGCCGAGATCATCAAGGACGCCGGCTTGTACGGTAAGGTGACGATCGCGACCAACATGGCCGGGCGCGGCGTCGACATCAAGCTCGGCGAAGGCGTGCCCGACCTTGGCGGGCTGCACATCATCGGCACCGAGCGCCACGAGTCGCGGCGCATCGACAACCAGCTGCGCGGCCGCTCCGGCCGCCAGGGCGACATGGGCTCGTCGCGCTTCTACAGCGCGCTCGACGACGAGCTGATGCGAATCTTCGGGGGCGAGCGCATCCGGGGCATCATGGAGCGTTTCAAGATCGACGACGATACGCCGATCGAGGCCGGCATCCTCACCGCGAGCATCGAGCGCGCGCAGAAGAAGGTCGAAGCGCACCACTACGAAGCGCGCAAGCACGTGCTTGAATATGACGACGTCATGAACAAGCAGCGCACGGTGATCTACGCGGAGCGCCGCTCGGTGCTCGAAGGCCAAGACCTGCGGCCGTCGCTCGCCTCGATGTTCGAAGCCAAGGCGCGCCAGATCGTCGAGGCCAACTGCCCGGACAGCGTGCACCCGCACGAGTGGGATCGCGAAGCGATCATCAAGGAACTCGACGCCGTGCTGCGGGGTTTCGCCAAGCGCGTGGACGTCGCGCAGATCGACAAGTTCTCCAAGGATGAGATGGTCGAGTTCTTGGCGGCTCAGGCCGACCAGATGTACACCGAAAAAGAAGAGCGCTTCGTCGAGCGCTACAAGGGGCAATTGGACGAGAAGGGCCTGCGCGACGGTTTGCGCACGCTCGAGCGCGGCACGATGCTGCAGATCATCGACCGTCTGTGGATCGACCACCTGTACACGATGGACAGCCTCAAGCAGGGCATCGGACTGCGCGGCTGGGGGCAAAAAGATCCACGGGTCGAGTACGAGCGCGAGGCGTTTGACCTGTTCGAGGACCTCAAGGCGAGCATCCAAGAAGAGTTCCTCGGCGCGATGTGCCAAGGCGAAGACTTCCACCTGGTCGTGCAGCAGCCGCCGCAAGCGCCGCCGACGCAACAGCTGACGGAATCACACCCCGATGGCGCGCCGTTCGAGGCGCCCGCGCCAAACGGCCACGCGCAGCAAAACCGGCCCTCAGTGCCGCTCGACGCGCGCGCCGCGCGCCGCTTCGATCAGCTGCACACCAACCGGGATGATGCGGGAGGCCCGGCTCCGGTGCGCAAGGCTGAAGCCAAGGTTGGACGCAACGACCCGTGTCCGTGCGGCTCAGGCAAGAAGTATAAGAAGTGCCACGGCGTTAACGCCGCGTAAAAAAAGAGTCGTGCCCGGCTGTTTTGGGACACAAGCCCTACGTCATTGCAAAATCGAATCGTACATTCCATCGCTGAGGCCCTCGCGCTGCTCGTGTCGGATCGCGCGAAGTTCATAACCGGGGCGAACTACCGTGTCGATGGTGGAATGACGGGGCCTGACGAATGTGCAGAAAGCTCGCATCATCCGCGCGTACCGGCCGCGACTTGATGCGTTACGAAGAGGTATGGACGTGAAAGTACAACTTGGCGCGGTCTGGCATTTCAGCCTTGCCGTCATAGACCCGGAGAAGAGCGCGCAGTTTTGGACCAACAACTTCGATCTGCACGAAATGTTCCGGTCCGATGAGGCCATCGCGCTGACGAACGACGCAATTATCATCGGGTTCTTCAAAGGCACACCACATCCGGACACGATTGACCACATGTCGTTTTACCTCGACAGTATGCGCGCGCTACACGAAGCGCTCGAGATGCTGAAAAAAAACGGCGTAGAACTGGAAGATCCCGGCAACGAGATCGGCCCTACATCGCCGGGCTCGCCGCATATGGGCCTGTGGTTTCAAGATCCGGACGGGTATCGCTGGGAGCTCTCGGTTCAGAACGGTGCCCGCGAGCGCTAACCGCAGCGCTGACGAGGCATTTTCCGCCTGGTAACAGCGCCATCGGCGGGACACCTGGCAAATGTCAGGTGGTGTGGTCCGGGCTCGAGCTACGGAGCTCGAAACAGGACAGCAACGAAGGCGAGTATGCCGACTACAAGCACGATCACCGTGATCGGCAGCACCCGAGAATGTTGCCGTCTGTCGGCGGTGATCACCCTGAACTCCGGGCTCCACAAGTAGTCGCTGACCGAGCGATAGTCCAACGCAGCCATGATCATGGCAAGGATCCCGGTGCCGATGAGGATCAGACCGAGGTCGCGCGCCGCGTACGCATGGGACTCCTGAGGGC
>Ga0209040_10001861_pt1 | contig 16685 bp, 15 predicted proteins | sample BogFormECP12_OM3_FD_188240 | JGI IMG/M metagenome (GOLD analysis project Ga0209040, IMG submission 188240) | Bog forest soil microbial communities from Calvert Island, British Columbia, Canada - ECP12_OM3 (SPAdes) (version 2) | ecosystem: Environmental > Aquatic > Freshwater > Wetlands > Bog ...
TGATGGCTGAGTGTGGCAATCGGGACTCACTGGCCGCCCAATACGGTGTCCGGGTGGCGGCCGCCGACCGAAACCGGCTAATTGAGGACAGGCCCTAGCACGCCGTCGGCCTGAGCGGCGAACCCGCATCCCCTGTCATTGCTTCGTCGCTACGCTCCTCGCATTGACAATTTATGGTAACTGCCCAGGTCCTGGCCGGTGCCGTGTGCGCCAGGGTATAGCAGGCGGTTGGGTGTGCGGGCGGGGTAGCGCGGATGCGGGTTACGACTTTGGTTGACATGACTTCGGCGGGCCGATTCGAAGGAGTCGGTGGATCGCGCTGCGCTCGACCATCTCTCGAAAGGCGACCTGATTGCGTTGCTGCTGGCGCAAGAAGCACGCATTGCCGAGTTGGAGCGCCGTCTTGGGTTGAACAGCAGCAACAGCGGCAAGCCTCCATCCAGCGACGGGCTGAAGAAGCCGCCGCGGGTCAGCAGTCTGCGGGAACCATCTGGCAAAAGGCCGGGTGGGCAAAAGGGGCACCCAGGCGAGACGCTGCGCCGGAGTGAGGCGCCAGATGCGATCGTCGACCATTATCCGCCGCGCTGTGCCGCGTGCGGTGCGCCGCTGACCGAGGCGATGGCAACCGACTTTGTCGCCAGGCAGGTGTTCGATCTGCCTGAGCCGCGGCCGCTGGTCGTCACCGAGCATCGCGCTCATGGCTGCTGCTGTGCGGCCTGCGGCCGGCAGACACGTGCGGCCTTCCCCGATTGGGTGACCGCGCCGGTGCAGTACGGCAAACGGATCGCTGCCTTCGTGCTCTATCTGCTGCACTACCAGTTGCTGCCGGAGAAGCGTCTGGCCGGATTGATGGCCGATTTGTTCGGTGTGCCCCTGGTCACCGCCACGATCGCCCGGATCAGCCAGGACTGTGCCGCACGCTTCCAGGGCTTCGCCGAGGCGGTGTGCGACCGCGTGGCCGCGGCACCGGTCAAGCATCTGGACGAGACCGGGTTCCGCATCGGCGGCAAGACGCAGTGGCTGCACATAGCCTCGACCGTGCTGCTGACCTTCTATCGGGTCTCGGCGAGGCGCGGCAGCCTGCTGGCCAGCCTCACCGGTATAGTGGTGCATGACCATTGGAAGCCGTACTACACCCTGACAGGTGTGCTCCATGCGCTGTGCAATGCCCACCACCTGCGCGAACTCAAGGCCCTGGTCGAGATCGAGAAGGAGGACTGGGCGCGCCGGGTGCAGCACCTGCTGCGGCGTGCCTGCCATGCGGTGAACTTCGCATGCGAGCAGGATGTGCCGCTGAAGCCAGCACTGATCGCGCTGATCGAACGGCGTTACGACGCCATCATCGCCGATGGCCTGGTGTTCCATGAAACGCAGCCCGCGCTGACCAAGACCAGGCGGCGCGGCCGGCCGCCAAGACGTGTCGGCCACAACCTGCTGCTGCGCCTCAGTACTCACCGCCAGGACGTGCTCCGCTTCCTCACCGATCCGCGGGTGCCGTTCACCAACAATCTGGCGGAACGGGATGGCAGGATGATGAAGCTGCGGCAGAAGATCTCCGGTGGGTTCCGATCCGAGGATGGCGCGAAGGACTTCGCGGTCATCCGCTCGGTCCCAGGAAGCAGGGATGGGATCTCCTCCCCACCCTGACCGCTGATCCTGACCATCTGGTCACCAAACTCCGCACGGCCTGATCCGACTGCGCACCTGGGCAGTAACAATTTATGTCCATCCACGGCTGCTGCGCCCTCCGCGCGACGCGTCGGCAACCCTGTCCGAGGCGCACGGACCCCATCCGTGTTCATCCGTGTTCATCCGTGTGCATCCGTAATTCTTGCTTCTGCCCAGCCGCGGGCCCCTCTCATCGCGCGAAATGTTATCTCACGAATCGACGCAATGAGACGAACGCGAGATTCGCCGCGGACCTTTTGCACCGCCTGCCCAACACGCTATCGTCCGCGCATGGACAAGGACGTACCGCGAGCCCACCACGACCTGGGGGGCGTCTCGAAATTCCTCTGCGAGCCGGTCGATGTCGAGCCGCACGCGCTGACCGACTTCGACAAGGAGGTCGATGCGCTGCGCGCCGTACTCGGCATGAAGCGCGTCATGACGGTGGACGAGCTGCGGCGCGGGATCGAGGCGATCCCCGAGGCCGAGTACCACCGGTTGAGCTACTACCGCCGCTGGATCCGTTCGATCGCCGACAACCTGCTGGTCAAGGGCGTGATCACCGAGGCGGAACTGCGCGCCGCGCTGGATCGCGTGTGATGTTCGCGCCGGGCGCCAGCGTGCGGGTGAAGGACGACTGGCCGGAGACGCGCGGCCCGGTGCACATCCGCACGCCACACTACCTGCGCGGCATGCCCGGCACCGTGGTGCGGCAGCTCGGCGCCTACCCCAACCCCGAGGACCTCGCCTTCGCCCGCCCGGCGGCGACGCGCGCGCTGTATCACGTGCGGTTCGACCAGCCTGCGGTGTGGCAGGAGGGCCGTGCGGGCGACGAACTGCTGGTGGAAATCTACGAACATTGGCTGGTCGCCCAATGAAAATTCTCGAAACCGACGGCGAGAAGCTGCTGGCCGCGGTGCGCGACCTGCTCGCGGCCAAGGGCCTGGTGTCGAACGCGGAGATCGCCGAGCGCATCGCGATCACCGATGCCGCCAATCCCGGCCAGGGCGCGCGCATGGTGGCGAAGGCGTGGACCGATCCGGCGTATCGCGCGCTGATGCTGGAGGACGGCACCAAGGCAGCCGAGGAACTCGGCATCCCGATGCGCGGCGCCCCGCCGCTCGGCGTGCTGGAGAATACCGCGGAGGTGCACCACCTGGTGGTTTGCACGCTGTGCAGTTGCTATCCGCGCGCGGTGCTGGGCTATCCGCCGTTCTGGTTCAAGTCCGCCGCTTACCGCGCGCGGGCGGTGCGCGATCCGCGCGGTCTGATCGCCGAATGGGGCACGGTGCTGCCCGAGGGCGTGAAGATCCGCGTGGTCGATTCAACCGCGGATTATCGCTGGATGGTACTGCCGCGCCGGCCTGCCGGCACCGAAGGCTGGAGCGAGGAACGGCTCGCCACGATCGTGCGCGAGGGCGACATGATCGGCGTCACGATACCAGTTCCGCCGGCACCGTGACGCCGCTCGGCGTATAGCGCTCCACCAGATAGAGCGGGCGGTGCTTGGTCTCGTTGAACACGCGGCCGAGGTATTCGCCGATGATGCCGAGTGTCACCAGCTGCGTACCGCCCAGGAACAGGATCACCGCCATCAGGCTGGGATAGCCGGCGACCGGGTTGCCGAACACCAGGGTGCGCAGGATGAGCTGCGCGCCGAACACCACGGCGAACAGCGCAACCGCGAGCCCAAGATAGGTGGCGAGCTTTAGCGGGCCGACGCTGAAGCCGGTGATGCCCTCGATCGCCAGGTTCCACAGCTTCCAGAACGACCACTTGGTGCGGCCGGCGCCGCGCGGCTCACGGTCGTACAACACGGCGGTGCTGGGAAAGCCGACCCAGGCGAACAGGCCCTTCATGAAGCGATGGTGCTCGCGCAACTGCTGCACCGCATCGACCACGCGGCGGCTCATCAGGCGGAAGTCGCCGACATTGGGTGGCAGCGGCACTTCGCCGAGATTGCGCATGATGCGGTAGAACACCGCGGCGGTGGCCTTCTTCAGCCAGCTATCGCCCTCGCGCAGGCGGCGCTGCGCATAGACCATGTCGTGGCCGCCACGCCAGGCAGCGACGAGACGGGGGATCACCTCGGGCGGGTCCTGCAGGTCGGCGTCGATCACGATCACCGCATCGCCCTGGGCATGGTCGAGCCCCGCGGTGGTGGCGATCTCCTTGCCGAAATTGCGCGACAGGTTGACGACGGCGATATGGCTATCGGCCTGTTGCAGCAACTCGACGATGCGGAGCGAGGCGTCGCCGCTGCCGTCGTTGACGTAGATGGCTTCCCACGGCGCACCCAGCGTCGCCATCACCGCGGCGAGGCGCCGGTGCATGGTGCCGATGATCTCGGCCTCATTGTACATCGGGATGACAACCGAGAACACCGGCCGACGGCTCGGCTGCATATCCATCGGAGATGACCGCCCGTGAAGTGCTGAGGGACTCTCCGCTGGCAGTATGAAGGAAGGGATAAGACGGCGGCTACACCCGTAGGAACCCCACCAGCCGCTCTGCTTCCGCCACGATCGGATCGGCGATCGCCGCGGCGCGCTCCGCGCCGTCGCGCAGCACCGCGTCCACGCTGGCCGGATCGTCGAGCAGCCGCTGCGTCTCGCCGGCGATCGGGCGGAGCTTGTCCACCAACAGCGCGGACAGCGCTTCCTTGAACGCACCGAAGCCCTTGCCGCCGTGCTCGCGCAGCACGCCCGCAAGGTCGGTGCCGGCCAGCGCGGCATAGATGCCGACCAGGTTGCGCGCCTCAGGCCGCTTGTCGAGGCCCTGTGGCTCGAAGGGCAGCGGCTCGGGATCGGTCTTGGCGCGGCGGATCTTCAGCGCGATCGCGTCCGGATCGTCGTTCAGGTTGATGCGGCTCTGATCCGACGGATCGGACTTCGACATCTTCTTGGTGCCATCGCGCAGGCTCATCACCCGCGGCGCCGGCCCCATGATCAGCGATTCGATCTCCGGGAAGAACTCCACCCCGTAGTCGTGGTTGAATTTTTGGGCGATGTCATTGGCGAGTTCCAGGTGCTGGCGCTGGTCCTCACCGACCGGCACACCGGTCGCATGGTAGGCCAGGATGTCGGCCGCCATCAGGTTGGGATAGACATACAGCCCGGCCGAGGCGTTCTCGCGGTTCTTGCCGGCCTTGTCCTTGAACTGCGTCATCCGATTCAGCCAGCCGATCCGCGCCACGCAGTTGAAGATCCAGGCGAGCTGGGCGTGCGCGCGCACGCGTGACTGCGCGAACAGGATGTGTTTTTCCGGGTCGATGCCGCAGGCCAGCAGCACCGCCGCCATCTCGCGCGTCTGCTGGGCGAGCTGCTTCGGGTCCTGCCACTCGGTGATCGCGTGCAGATCGACCACGCAGTAGATGCAGTCGTGGCTGTCCTGCAGCGAGACCCAGTTGCGGATCGCGCCAAGGTAGTTGCCGAGATGGGCGATGCCGGACGGCTGGATGCCGGAGAACACGCGTTGCATGGCGGACTGATCGCCGATCCTGGGCGGAGGCGCAAGGCGGCGCTATCGTGGCGCCGGCCAGGGGAGGACCAAACGATGCTGCCGACACCCGGATTCCATCATCTGCATCTGAACTCGGTCGATCCCGACGCGGCGATCGACTGGTACGTCCGGCAGTTCCCTAGCTGCACAAAGGGGGAGTGGGCCGGCTTCCCCGCGCTGCTGTCGCCCAACAACGTGATGGTGCTGTTCACCAAAGTGGACGCGCCGCCGCCGACCCAGCCGCAGAGCGCGATCTGGCATTTCGGCTGGCACGTCACCGACGTGCGCAAGAGCCTCGCCACCTACCAGGAGCGCGCCGAGGTGAAGCTGCTGCCGCTCTACACCACGGACGAAGGCGGCTCGGTGCTGGTGAGCAGCGACACCTGGCCGAATGTCGGCGGCGTGCTCGGCCTGACGCGGGCGCAGATCGCCGAGGCGCGTGCGGGCGGGGTGCAGCCGCCGGGCGGTGGCGGCTTCGCCTACATGGCGGGACCGGACAACTCGCTTGTGGAGTACGCGGGGAACCATCCGGCCGAGCGGTTCAACCACGTGCACCTGTGGCAGGAGGAGCCACTGTGCGCACTGCTCTGGTACCAGAAGCACCTGAACGCGCCGGTGCGCGCGGGCTTCGCCGGGCTGCCGCCGACCGAGGCGGATTGCAAGGTGCCGCGCGGCACCGACCGCACCTGGCCGGCGCTGAACCGCGAGGGCATGTTCCGCACGCCGCGCGCCGGCGTGGAGTTCGGCGACGTGGTGCTGACCTGGTACGCGAACCAGGGCGAGACGCCGCTGGTCAGCCCCCGCGGGCAGTTGCAGGACCACATCGCGTTGAGCGTGGTTGATCTGGATGCGTGGGTCGCGAAGCTACGCGGCGAGGGAGTGGTATTTCTCGAGGAGCCGTATCGTCTCGGCAGCACGCGCGCGGCGATGATCGAGGGTCCGAGCCGGGAAGCGTTGGAGCTGGTGGAGGTACGTTAGCGTCGCCTGCAACTGGTGGCGGTGCGTGGCAGTTGTCTGTCTACTCGGCAATCGCGATCAGCCGCCGCGATTGGATTGAGATAGGGGAGCAGCCATTGCGTCATACAGCTCACTTCGGTCGTAGATTGGCTGCCGTGTGGCTAGGTCCGCAATAAAGGGAAACTGGAACTGCAGGCTGGGCCACATGTTTCGTGCGGCCTGCAAGGCCTCCGTGTTGGTCGCGAATTCTGCCTCAGAAGAAGGATCGGTATTGATCGCCGTGGTACCGGCTAGCCGCCCGGTCGATATCAGCAACACAGGGCCATAATCGGGCTGTTTCATCCGCTGGTCCCTGCTCATGAGGTCCTTCATCGCAACGCCAAGAACCACCGATAACCGGTGCAACGCGTCGGCGCTGCCCGGCTTCTTGCCGGTCTCGATCTCCGCCAGGTAGCCAGGCTGAATTCCCGCGGCTGCGGCGAGCGCGCGTTGCGAAAGCTTGCGCTTGTTGCGCCAGACCTTGACGGGGCTGTGTCCCTCCAACAACTGCTCGGCTTCATCACCGGTAAGGTAGTCGCGGCGTGCGGCTTCCCGACCAAGTTGTGCCTCCTCGGCGTCGTGTGCAGCCAGGGCAACCAAGTCCTCTGCGTCTTCGGCCGCTTGAATAAGCGCCTCGAAGTCGGAGCGGCCGATGGTGACCGTATCGGCCGTCTCGGCAAGAATGCGGATAGCATGGGTCATTCGTAAACCTCGCGCCGGTGGGCGACCCGAATCACGACGACGTCGGCGTCTTCGATCCGGTATAATGCTCGCCAATTCCCCTGCCGGACCCGAAACACTCCAGGTCTGCCAACGAGTGGAAGAACGTTCGGATGCTGCAAGTTCGGCGCCGCAGCGATCGCCCTTAGCCGCTCCATCAATCGCATCCTCTCCGCCCGCGGCAACACCTCGAGTTGCTTCTCGACCCGAAGCGGTATCAGCAGTGGCATTTAAGTGACCCTGCTCTCTATGAGAGAGCAAGTCAATGCGAAAGCCGTATTCTCATATCGCTGTCGGCATTTCGGGGCCTCGGCACTTAACGCGCAGGTACCCAGGTGCCAGACTGCCCATCAGGACGGGCAGAAGCACCGTCTCCAAGGGGAACGGCGGCCCACGTCGGTCCACCGCACTAGGGAGTAAAGGTTCAGTGGCAACACATAAAGTGCTGATCATGGGCGCGTCCTACGGGTCGTTGCTGGCGAGCAAACTGCTGTTCGGCGGACACCAGGTGACGCTGATCTGCCTGCCGGCCGAGGTGGAGGCAATCAACGCCGATGGCATCCGCGTGCGCATGCCGATCAGGGGCCGATCCGCGCCGGTCGAGATCGACTCGCGCAAGCTGCCGGGCAAGGTGACCGCCGCCGGCCCGGCCGGGATCAATCCGTCCGACTACGACATGGTCGCGCTGGCGATGCAGGAGCCGCAGTACCGCTCGTCCGGCGTGCGCGAACTGCTGGACGCGGTCGCGAAGTCGCGCAAGCCCTGCATGTCGATCATGAACATGCCGCCGCTGCCGTATCTGAAGCGCATACCGGGCCTCAACACCGATGCGCTGACGCACTGCTTCACCGATGCCAGCGTGTGGGCGAACTTCGAGCCCGGCTGCCTGACGCTGTGCAGCCCGGACCCGCAGGCGATCCGCATGCCGGACGACAAGATCAACGTGCTAACGGTGACACTGCCGACCAACTTCAAGGCGGCGCGGTTCGATTCCGAGGCATCCACCAACATCCTCCGCCAGTTCCAGCGCGAGATCGAGGCGATCCGCTTCGACGCCGGCGACGCGAAGATCGACCTGCCGGTGAAGCTGAAGGTACACGACTCGATCTTCGTGCCGTTGGCCAAGTGGGCGATGCTGTGCACCGGCAACTACCGTTGCGTGAAGCCGGATGCGGCGGTGTCGATCAAAGAGGCGGTGCACGCCGACCTCGCGGCATCGCAGCGGATCTACGACTGGGTGCGCGAGTTGTGCATGAAACTCGGCGCCGCGCCGGACGATCTGGTGCCGTTCGAGAAGTACGCCGCGGCGGCGAACGGCCTGATCCGGCCGTCATCCGCCGCGCGCGCGCTGTTTGCCGGCGCGCCGAACATCGAACGCGTGGATCGGCTGGTGCAGAGCATCGCGGCGCAGCGGAGCATGCGGAATGAAGTGCTGGATGCGACGGTGGCGCTGGTCGATGCCAGGCTTGAGCTGAACCGCAAGGCGGCTGCCTGATCGTTCAACCTATCGGACCTCGCCTGTCGCGCGTTGACACCGGGGGCAACGGTCCCGATGGCATGCGCGACAGAACGCCTTGCCGCAACCGGCGCAAGGCGCAAGGCCGTCTGCCCGCACCAGATGCAGCGCATCGTCGCAAACCAGCCGGGGCCGATCGGTGGAGCAACTGAACTCGCAGGCAGGTGACTCCAGCCGTCGCGCCAACGGGTTCCAGTCGAGATGAATGACCCGCTCCGCCTTGCGGCGCCTGATCTGCACCGCGAAGCGCTGCACCGCCATGACCAATTCTAGTGTCTGCACCCACTCGACGGCGACCCGCATCGCGTATTGGCGGGACAGATCGTCCAGTTTGGCCTGATATTCCCGCCGGATCGCCTCGATCCGCTGTTCCTCGCGCTGCCGCCATGTGTCGCCTGCCACGAGCAGGGAGAGCCGCCGCGTCGCCTCGCGATGCAGGTCATTGTGGTACGAGTACAGCCGCTCCTGATCGCGGCTGAGCCGGCGACGCAAAACCTTGACGAAAGGCTCCAGCGCCGTATCGAGCCGCGGTCGAAGGGCACGGTCCACCAGTTCCAGTAGCCGGCTACGTTGCCAGTCCGGCGGCAGGTCCGCTTCTGCCTGTAGCGTCGCTTCAGCACCATCCGCAACCAGCCAGGGAGCGATCTGCTCAAGCACCACGTCGGGCAACGCGCCGGTTGCCAGGTTCACGCCAAGCCGCAGCACACCGTCACGCTTTTCGTCCGACACGGCGGAATAGCGGAAATCCAGGACGACGTAACGTGTCCAACTCGGCACCACGTCGAGCAGCCGGAACGTCGCATTGTCCAGCACCAGCGCGTGCTCCAGCAAGCGTTGCGGATCCGATGGCGCGCGGGCGTCCGAATGCAGCACCAGGCGCGCGCAACGGCCGTGTTGGCCCAGCAGGTGTCCGAACCGCGCGAGCCAATCGCTCTCGATCCCCACGCGTGCTGCACCGGCAGGCAGCGTCGCGCCGAAGCCAACCCGGAAAAATTCGTTGACGCCGAGCGACTGCTGCACCGGCGGCGACGCCAGCACCTCAAGGCCTTCCGGATCGATGAACTCCACCAGTGCGCCCTGCCGTGCCAGCAGATCGGCCACGAAGTGCTGCATGCGGCCCAGCTCAGGCGGCATCGAGCTCGTTCCCGAACAAGGCTTCGTCCAACGCCTTGGCTCCGTCGTATTGCTGCCTGGCGGCGACGAGCTGTCCCTCCAGCGCCGCGAAGGCGGTGGCGCGCGCCTCCTCCGAAGTCCGCAGCCACGCATCCAGCACCAGCATCGAGAAATCGTGCTGGTCCTCGAATTCGCCGAGAATCGCGCCGACCTCGCCGACCACCAGTTCGAACATGTTGATCTTCTCATCGAGGATGCGCAGCACTTCGTCCTCGATCGTCCCCGCGGTCACCAGGTTGAACACGAACACCTCGCGGGTCTGCCCGATCCGGTCGATGCGCCCGACGCGCTGCTCGATTGCCATCGGGTTCCACGGGATGTCGAAGTTGATCAGGGTATTGCAGAATTGCAGGTTGCGTCCCTCGCCGCCGGACTCGCTGCACAGCAGCACCGGCGCCTCGGTGCGGAACGCATCGACCGCTGCGTCCTTGGCGGGGCCGGTCATGCCGCCGTCGAACTGCGCGAAGGCGATCCCCTGCTGGCGCAACAGCTCCGCGAGATGCACCATGGAATCGTGATGGTGCACGAACACCATCTTCTTTTCAGCCGGGTTCTGCGCCAGCAACGACAGCAGCGCCGCCTGCTTGGCACCGATGGCGCGGGCACGGTAGCGGTCGAGCAACGCAGCCCATCGCTCATCCTCGGGATGGCGCGCGACGAAGCGTGCTACCGCCGCGGCCGCAGCCGCCGGTGACGAACCCGCCGCAGCCAGCAGATGCTGCACCGCCATTCGGTGCTGGCCACCGGTCGCCACCTCACGCGCCAGCGCCGACAGATCGCGATAGCAGCCCGCCTCGACCTCGTCCGGAGCGGTGCGCATCGTCGACGCATGGCGCCGTGGCAGGCGCAGCGCGGCAAGCGCGCGGGTGTTGCGCACCATCGCGCCGCGCATCAGGTCGCGCAGCCGCTCGCGGTTCGCCGGTTCGCGTGGCTTGCCGGGCACCATGTAGACCGCGCGGAACTCCTTCTGCGTCTTGAAGATGCCGGGCTTCAGCAGGGTCAGCAGGTTGTAGAGCTCCAGCAGGCTGTTCTGCACCGGCGTCGCCGACAACAGCAGCAGGAAGCGCTTCTGCAGGCTGTTGACCAAACGGTAGCTGGCACTCGACTGATCCCGTAGGTGGTGCGCCTCGTCGACCACGATCACGTCATGGCTCATGCCGGCGAGCAACTCCGCATGCTCCTTGCGCCGCGCCGTAGCGATCGAGGCGATCACCCGCGATTGCGCCCAGAACCGTGCCGGATCGCTGCGCAGCAACGGGTCATGGCTGGTGGCGAAGTCGATGCCGAACTTGCTGTCCATCTCGTCGCGCCACTGCCCGACCAGCGAGGCAGGGGTCAGGATCAGGATGCGTTCGGCCATGCCGCGCAGCGCGTATTCCTTCAGCACCATGCCGGCTTCGACCGTCTTGCCCAGCCCTACCTCGTCGGCCAGCAGCACGCGGCCGCGGTACTGCTTCAGCACCTTGCGCACCGTCTCGACCTGGTACCAATGGGTATCGACCCCGCGCAGCGACGGCAGGCAAAGCAGTTCGTCGAAGCCCTCGAACAGGCTGAGGTGGAGCAACTCGCCGCGCAGGCGGAACCAGCCCGGATCCGTCCCGTCGCCGTCGAGCACGATCGCCTGCGGGTTGGCGATCTCAACCTGCATGTCGAAGCTCGCGTCCAACCGCGTCAGGTCGGGCACCGGCACCGCTTGCGCCGAGGACGCAACGGCGGCCCGAAGTTGGCGTGACACGGGCGGTTTCGCCGGTGGGCGCGGCGCGACGCCGCGCGGCTCGGCGCGGTTCTGTGCGATGCGAAGCTCCAGCAGCCGCTCGCGCAGCCAGGGCAGCATGACGTCCGAGCCGACGAACCAGCGAGCCGCGGCGTAGGGAGTTTCGATCCCATCGGCGCACAGTATCGCCCAGGCACGGGTGAACTGCCGTTGCTGCGCGAACGCGAGAGCGGTCAGCAAAATGACCGCCTTGCCAGGCACGTAGCGCTTCTGATGGCGCTTGAGCAGGGCGTGCGCGCGAATCGGCTGACCCGCCGCCAACGCAGCGAGCGCCGCCAGCAGGAGCAGCTCGAACTCGCCCGGACAGGCGCGCAGGGCATCCTCGGCAATGTCCAGGGCTGCATCCGGCTGCCGGGCCAGGGCACGTCGCACACGCTCAGCCCACAGAGTCTGATCGGAGTGCTCCGCCGCCGGGTCAGCCAGTCGCGAAGCGCCTGAATGGGGCGAGAGCGACTCACCGACGTTTCGTTCGCGGGCGAGATCCTCCATCGAAGCCGGTTCTCCTGGCGAGGGGGCTGCGCGAAAGGGAACGGTTAGCTGTGCATCCGCACAGTTTGCGCCACACCTGCGATTCGCAAGAAATTGCTGGCCGCGCCATCCTTGGCCCGATCATCCGGCCGAGCGTCCGTAATCGCCGGCGCGCCGAACATCAAACGCGTGGACCGCTTGGTGCAGCGCATCGCCGCGCCGCGCGGCATGCGGAACGCCGAGCTGGATGCAACGGTCGCGTTGGTCGATGCGAGGCTGGAGCTGAACCGCAAGGTGGCGGCGCAGGCCGCCCCATCGCGAGGGTGCGTCAGGTCTGCGTCCAGATTGCGCGCAGGAACAGCGGCCGCATTCCCGCGCGCTCCATGTTGCGGTGGCTGGTCGAGAGATGATACGCGCCACTGCACACGAACTCGACGCCCGCCGCACTCGCGTCCCTGATGCGGCGACGCAACAGTGCCACATGCAGACCGCGTCGCCGATGGGCCGGATCCGCGGCAGCGTCCGCCAGGTAGCCAACGCCGTCCCGCACGTACAGGATCGCCGTCGCGGCCGGTCGGCCCTCGGCTCGCGCCAGATACAGCGACCAGCCCGGCTCGTCGATCCAGGGCCGCACGTTCCGCTTGAACTGCTCGCGAGCGTGTTCCGGAATTCCCCACCCGAGCACGTAAGCTGAAAGGAATGCGTCCATCGCCTGGTCGGTCGTGACCCGCTCCACCGGGATGTCGTGCGGCACGGCAATATCTACGTCTGGCTCGCGGATCAGCGCCGCGTGAAACGCTGACTGAAAGAATCCCAACCGCGCGAGTTCCTGGCCGATCGCCGGTTCGTGATCGCCGGCGGCGATCTCGAACGAAACCGCAGCGTCTTGCTGGCGATACCAGTTCACCAGCGGCTCAATGTGATGTGCCTGTCCCCGACGCAGCCCCACGACCCGATTGAACGCCAGTGACGGCAGATTGCGTGCCATCAACGCCGTCACATCGTCCATGCTCCAATAGGAGATGCCGACGGGATTACCCGGGATGCGTTCGAGCACCCGCATACGCGCGAGAGTGTAGGCGGTATCCACGGCAATCACGCGATGCACGAGATCGAGCGATGGAACCAGTCTTGCGCCTGAACCCATGGCCATCTCCTCAGGTCCGGCCGGGCACGCGGATCAAGGCGCGCCAGTCGGCCGCGCCGAACACCACGACCGCCGCTGCATAGGCGATCAGGCCGGCAACGACCAGCACCGCCAGTGCGGCGAGCCGTGCTATCCCATGCAGCGGCACGCCAAACAGCACCTGCTGTGCCAGCCACAGCACCACGCCCATTGCCGCCGCCGCCATTGCCATCCGCGCACCGCGGCGGCGCAATTGCGGGTCTGGCCGCAGATGGCCCTGACGCGCCAGCACCACGCCTAGCCATCCGACGTTGAAGATCGCCGCCAGGCTGGTCGCCAGCGCCGGCCCGATATGTTGCAACGGCACCATGAAGGCGACGTTCATCGCCAGGTTCAGCGCCACCGCCGCGACGCCGATCTTCACCGGCGTCGCGGTGTCGCCGCGCGCGAAGAACCCTGGCGCCAGCACCTTCACGAGCACGAACGCCGGCAGACCGACCGCGTAGGCAGCGAGCGACTGCGCGGACAAACGCGCGCTCTCGGCATCGAATGCGCCGCGGCCGAACAGCGTCCACATCACCGGATAGGCGGACACGATCAGCGCTACCGCCGCCGGGAGTGTCAGGAACAGTGCGTATTCGATCGCACGGTTCAGCGTGGCGTGTGCAGCCTCGGCCTCGCCGGCGCGTACCTGACGCGACAGCAGCGGCAACAGCGCCGTGCCCACCGCCGTGCCGATCACTCCGAGCGGCAGTTGCTGCACCCGGTCGGCGTAATACAGCAGCGACACGGTGCCCGCCGGCAGCAGACTGGCGATGATCACGTCGACCGCCAGATTGAGCTGGGTCACGCCGGCGCCGATCAGCCCCGGCAACATACGGCCCAGCAGCACGCGGATCTGCGGCGTCAGACGCGGGCGTGGCAGCGACAGTCCCATGCCGGCGCGACGCAGCGCCCACAGCAACAGGCCAAGCTGTGCCACCCCGGAGGCGGTGATCCCCCACGAAAGCGCATGCCCGACCGTCGGCACATAAGGTGTCAGCCACAGCATGCAGGCGATTGAAACGACGTTGAACAGCACGTACGACGCCGACGCCGCGGTGAAGCGGTCGAGCCCGTTCAGCACCCCCGACACCAAGGCGGCGAGGCAGATCAGCAGCAGATAGGGAAACGTGATCCGCGACAGGTTCACCGCGAGCGCGAACTTTTCCGGGATGGCGGCGAAGCCTGGCGCCAGCACTGCCATCAACTGCGGCATGAACACTTCGCCCACGACGGTCAGCACGCCGAGCCAGAACGCCATAACGGCGAACGTCTCCTCGGCGAACCGGCGCGCCGCCGGACGGCCCTCCGCGGCGAGCAGGCCGGAGAAGGCCGGGACGAAGGCGGCATTGAAGGCACCCTCGCCGAACAGGCGGCGAAATAGGTTGGGCAGCTTCAGCGCGACGAAGAAGGCATCGGCGATCGGACCGGCACCCAGCAGCGCCGCGATCAGCATGTCGCGCGCGAAGCCCAGGATGCGGCTGGCCATGGTCCAGCCGCCGATGGTGAGGATGCCGCGGATCATTCGTCCCGCCGCGGCCGCGCCAACACGGCGGCGATCGCCTCGGCCAGCGTCGTGCGTCCCGCCAGCAGCGACGCGACCGCGACACAGACTGGCATGTCCACCCCTTGGGCGCGCGCCACCAGGGCGGGCGCCGTGGCCACGCCCTCGGTGACCGAGCTGCGGGCGGCCAGCACGTCGGCGAGTCGCTCGCCACGACCGAGCGCCAGCCCAAGGCTGTAGTTGCGACTCGCTGCCCCGGTGCAGGTCAGCAGTAGATCGCCCAGCCCCGACAGCCCCATCACCGTCGCCGCGTGTCCGCCCAACGCCACGGCGAGCCGCGCCAGTTCCGCCAGTCCTCTGGTGATCAATGCGGCACGGGCGTTCTCGCCGAGGCCCGCGCCGATCACCGCTCCGGCGGCGATGGCAATCACGTTCTTCGCCGCGCCGCCCACCTGGGCGCCGATTGGGTCGTCATTGCCATACAGGCGGAAGGCGGGCGTGCCAAGCAGCGCGGCGACCGACTCACGCAGGGTCGCATCAACGGCGGCGACCACCGCGGCAGCGGGCAATCCGGCGGCGATCTCGTGCGCGAAGTTTGGGCCGGTCAGCACGGCGGCAGGGGTCCCCGGGCGCAGTTCCGTCACGATCTCCAGGGGCAGCCGCAGCGTCGCCTGCTCCACGCCTTTGGCGCACACCACCAACGGCGCGAGCCCCGGTGCGAAACGCCCGAGAACGCCGCGCAGATGCTGCGTGGGCACCGCCAACAGCGCCACGTCGGCGGTATCGGGTGGCACAGACGCCACCTGGATGGCCTCAGGCAGGCGGACACCGGGCAGATGGGGGTTTTCCCGGCTGGCCGCGATCGTCCCGGCGCGCAACGGATCGCGCGCCCACAAGGTGACGCGGTTGCCGGCCCGCGTGGCCTGAATCGCGAGCGCGGTGCCCCAGGCGCCGGCGCCGATCACCGCGACGCTACTCATCGACGATCCGCCTGACCGTGGCGGCCTCGCCCGGTTCGCGATCGCCCAGCCGATCGAGCAGCGCCGCCAGGATCGCAGGAACCTCCTGCTCGAAGCGATACGGCGGGTTCACCACCAGCATGCCGCAGCCATTGAGCCGCGCCGGATCGACCGGCTCGCGCAGGCACAGCTCGGCCGTCACGATGTCGCGTGCGCTGCTCTGCTGCAGGTCAGCCAGGAACTGCCGCACCGGGGCACGCTGCTTGATCGGATACCAAGCGGCGAACACACCGGTACGGAAGCGCTGCAAACCGGTGGCGAGGCCCTGGGCCAGTTGGGCGAACTCTCCAGGGTCCTCGAACGGCGGGTCGATCAGCACGAGGCCGCGCCGTTCGCGCGGCGGCAGCAGGGCGCCGACGGCCTCCCACGCATCGCGATGATGCACCGCGACTTGGCGGTCGCCGGCGAAGTGGCGACGCAGAGTGCCGGCGTCCGCGGGATGCAGTTCGCAGCAGGCCATGCGGTCGCCGGGCCGCAACAAGGCGCGCGCGATCGCCGGCGAACCGGGGTACAGGCCAAGCGAACGGACCAAGCTTACGTAGCCCGCCAATGCCGGCGGCGGGTCGTCGAGCAGGCGCGCAATGCCTTTCTGCCACTCGCCGGTGCGCGCGGCGGGAACGGCATCGAGTTCGTAGCAGCCGACCCCAGCATGAGTATCCAGGAAGAACAGCGGCGCAGGCTTGCGTTGCAGTGCGCGCAACAGCCAGACCAGCACCGCGTGCTTCACGCAGTCGCCGAAGTTACCGGCATGGAAGGCGTGGCGGTAGTTCACAGCGGCCATCTAGGTCGCGGCGCGAAATCCAACTGATCCACTAGCCCCAACCGCAGCCGCTCGACACCGGTCCAGGCGACCATGACGGCGTTGTCGGTGCAAAGCCGAACTGGTGGCGCCACCGGCACGAACCCATGCGCCTCCGCCACGTCTGATAGCGCCGCACGTATGACCCCGTTCGCAGCCACGCCACCCGCGACCACCAGCACATGTGCGGCCGATGCACGCTTCTGCATCATTACCATCGCATGCGCCGCCCGGTCGGCCAGCACCTCGGCAACCGCACGCTGGAAGCTCGCCGCAATGTCCGCAGCCGTCCGCACCGGCAGAGCTCCCGCCCCGTGCCGCGCCACCTCCTGCGCCACCGCGGTCTTCAAGCCAGAGAAGCTGAAGTCGCACCCCACCC
>Ga0209040_10001862_pt1 | contig 16683 bp, 15 predicted proteins | sample BogFormECP12_OM3_FD_188240 | JGI IMG/M metagenome (GOLD analysis project Ga0209040, IMG submission 188240) | Bog forest soil microbial communities from Calvert Island, British Columbia, Canada - ECP12_OM3 (SPAdes) (version 2) | ecosystem: Environmental > Aquatic > Freshwater > Wetlands > Bog ...
GGAGGTTCTCCCCCTTGATCCTCACCTTCGTTCCGCCGCCGGCAGGCCCCTGCGTCGGGAACAGCCGCTTGAGTATCGGCACCGGCAAGTAGCGGAAGGCGGCTCCGCCGCCGGTGCCCGCCGGCGTGGTCACGGTGACACCCACCACACCTGCCCCAGCGGGGGCGACGGCCTCGATCTTCGAGGCGCCCCCCGTGAAGCTCGTGGCCTCGGCGGCGCCGAAGTGGACGGCGGTGGCCCCGGTGAAGTTCCTCCCATGGATGAGGACGCTGGTTCCGCCGGCGGTGTCGCCTCCCGTGCGCGGGTACAGCCGCTTCACTATCGGCGGTGGCTGGTAGATGAACACGGCGTGCCCGTTCGCCGGACTGCTGCCGGCCGGAGTAGTCACGGTCACGGGCACCTTGCCCGTGCCCGCAGGGACGATCGCGGTGATCGAGGTAGGCGGTTCGAGCGTGAAGCTGGCACCGGCGAGCCCGAAGCTGACGGCAGTGGCTTCAGCGAAGTTCACCCCGGTTATGCTCACGGTGGCGCCGGGGAGGCCGTATCGGGGCGATACCTGCCTGACGATGGGCAACGTTGAGCGAGTGGCGCCGCGCGGCGCGAGACGGCTCGCGCCGGCCGAGCCTGGGAGGAGCGCCGCTGCGAGTAGCGGAGCGAGCAGCGCGGTCGCCCTCAGCGCACGAGTGGCGTTCGCAGCGGCGGCGAGCGGTGAGGCGGCGCGCGACATCTTGGACCTCCTTCTGACGGGAACGCGACGACCATATGCCCCTCGGCGCGCTCCGCCAACAGCAGAAGGCCCCGTGCGTGCGTGGGGTACTACGCACGCCTCGACGCACGATCCGCAGCGGCCGAGCCACGATCGGGGCCTGCTCGGTCTCGGTCGGGGGCCTAGATGAAGTCGTTGCCCGTGAGGACGTAGAGGAAGGGGATCAGCGGCACGATCGCGAAGATCGCCCAGCTCAGCTTGGCGATGAAGCCGATGTCGTGGCGGAAGAGCAGGTTGATCCAGATCAGGACGACCGCAACCGGGTGCAGGATGCAGAGGATCAGCTCGAGCAGTTTCTTCATGGCTCCCGCTTTCGATCGAGGTGGGCGAGGCGAGCCTACACGGCGCGCTCCTACGCCACCGCCTGCGCCGCCCAGTCGCGGTACAGCTCGAAGTAGCGCCCCCCGGCGGCGATGAGCTCATCGTGGGTGCCCTGCTCGGCGATGCGGCCGTGTTCGAGTACGACGATCCGCCCGGCCTGGCGGATGGTGGAGAGGCGGTGCGCGATGACGATCGAGGTGCGCCCCGTGAGCAGGCGGCGCAGGCCCTCCTCGATGCGCCCCTCGGTGTGCAGGTCGACGTTGGAGGTGGCCTCGTCGAGCACCAGGATGCGCGGGTCGGCGACCAGCGCACGGGCGAAGGCGATCAGCTGGCGCTGGCCGGCGGAGAGCTGTGCGCCGCGCTCGCCGACCTCCGTGTCATAGCCCCGCTCGAGCTCTGAGATGAACTCGTCGACGCCGACCGTGGCGGCCGCCGCGCGGACCTCCTCGTCGCTCGCTTCGGGGCGCCCGAAGGCGATGTTCTCGCGGATCGTGCCGGAGAACAGGAACGCCTCTTGGGGGACGATCCCCATCTGCGAGCGCAGCGACGAGCTCGCGATCTCGCGCAGGTCGTGCCCGTCGACGAGCACCCGCCCGGAGCTCGGGTCATAGAAGCGCGCGGCGAGCTTTGCCATCGTCGACTTGCCGGCGCCGGTGGCGCCGACGAGGGCGACGGTCTCCCCGGCCGGGACGTGCAGGCTGACGTGGTCCAGCGCGAGCGCCTGCGGCGCGGCCGGCGCCGTGGCATCCGCCCCGTCGGCGTGGCGAGCGCGCGCGGCGTAGGCGAAGGAGATGTCCTCGAAGCGGATGTCGCCTTCGATGCGCGGCAGCTCGAGGGCCCCGTGGCGGTCCTCCAGCTCGGGCTGGACGTCGAGCAGCTGGAAGATCTTCTCCAGCGCGGCCATCCCGGACTGATAGGTGGTGTACAGCTGGGAGAGCTGCTGGATCGGTTCGAACAGGAACGAGAGCGTGGCCACGAACGCGACGACGGTCCCCGCGGTGACGTGCCCTTCGATCGCCTGCAGCCCGCCGTAGAGCACGATCAGCGCGAGCGCCACGCCGGAGAGCATTTCGACAGCCGGGAAGTAGGCGGCGTTGAGGCGCACGGTGACCATGTTGGCCTCCCGGTTGTCTTCGTTGAGCTCGGAGAAGACGGCTTCGTGGATCGGCTCGGCGCCGAAGCTGCGCACGACGCGGATACCCGACAGGGTCTCCTGCAGGTAGCCGGTGATCGCGCCGATCGTCTCACGCGTGCGCCTGAACGCGCTCGTCGAGGTGAGCCTGAACCAGATGCTCAAGGCCGCCACGAACGGAACGACGCAGAACGTCAGCAGCGCGAGCGTGGTGTCGAGGTAGAGCAGCACCGCGACCGCGCCGATCAGCGTGAGGCCGGCCTGGAAGAGCGTGACGACGGAGTCGGTAACGAGGCTTTCGAGCGCCTCCACGTCGTTGGTCATGCGCGATATCAGCACGCCTGCGGGACGGCTCTCGTAGAAGCCGATGGGCTGGCGCTGCAGGTGCGTGAAGATGCGCAGGCGCAGATCGGCGAGCGCGCGCTGGCCGACCCAGCCCACGAGATAGGTCTGCGCGGAGGTCATCAGCCACACCACCAGCGCGGCCGCGAGGAAGGCGCAGACGACGAGCACGAGCGTCTGCGTGTCGTGGCGTTCGATGCCCTGATCGATGGCCACCTTGGCCAGCAGCGGTGGCGCGAGCGAGGCGGCCGTCCCCAGCACGAGCGCGCTCAGCATCGCCGCGACGCGCAGGCGGTAGGGGCGCAGCAGCTCGAGCAGGCCGCGCAGGTTGCGCCCGCGGCTGCCCCTGCTGGCGCGCTCGCCGCCCCACTGAGCGCCGGCGCGCCCGCCGGGGCCCGCGCCGAGGCCGCGCCCGCCGCCGAGGCCGCGTCCGCCGCCGCGTCCGCCGCCCATCCCGCCGCCGCCGAGTCCGCCCGGGGAGCTCACAGGCCGCTCACCTCGCGCTCGGCCGGGACCTGTGTGAGGAATACGTGCTCGGGCAGGCCCTTCTCGACGATTTCGCCATAGAGCTGCGACGTGTGCAGCAGCTCGTGGTGCTCGCCGTGGGCGATCACCCGCCCGTGGTCGAGCACGACGATCTCATCGGCCAGTGCGATCGTCGAGAGGCGGTGGGCGATGATGAACGTCGTGCGTCCCTCCATCGCCTCGTCGAGCGCCAGCTTGATCAGGCGCTCGGTCGAGGAGTCCACCGAGGAGGTCGCGTCGTCGAGGATCAGCACGCGGGGATCGGCGAGCAGGGCGCGGGCGATCGCCAGGCGCTGGCGCTGTCCGCCGGAGAGCGTGAGGCCGCGCTCGCCCACGCGCGTGTCGTAGCCGTCGGGCAGGCGAGAGACGAACTCGTGCGCCTGGGCGCGCCGGGCTGCGTCCTCGATCTCGGTGCGCGTTGCCTCGGGCCGGGCGTAGGCGATGTTCTCGGCGACCGTCGCGGAGAACAGGAAGGGATCGTCGCTGACGACCGCCACCGAGCGGCGCACCGAGCGCAGATCCACGTCCCTGACGTCGGCGCCGTCGATCAGGACGGCCCCGGCGCTCACGTCATACAGCCGCGAGATCAGCGACACGAGGCTCGTCTTGCCCGATCCCGTCGCGCCGACCAGCGCGACCGTCCGACCGGCCGGCACGTCGAGGTCGATGTCCTCGAGCACGGTGCGCGGGGCGTGGTGCGCCGCGCCGCCGTTTGTGCTGCCGTTTGCGCCACCGTGTCCGTTGCCGAGCGCGGCGCTGCGCGCGCGGCCGTCGGGGGGCTGGGGCGAGCGTGCCGGTGGTGAGCCTTTGGCGCCGTCGCTCGGCGCCTGCGAGCCCTCGCGCGCGTGCGAGTAGGCGGCGCCCCAGTCGTCGATGTCCTCGTAGCGCAGCGACACGCCGCGCAGCTCCACGTGCCCGTTGCCGAGCGGCAGCGGGGGCGCGCCCGGGGGGGAGCTCAGTCGCGGAGCGCGGTCGAGCAGCTGGAAGATGCGCGCTCCGGAGGCGGTCGCGCGCTGAGCGAGGTTGAGCGTCACGCCGAGCGAGCGCATCGGCGCGATCAGCATGTTCAGGTAGAGGTAGAACGCGGTGAACTGCCCGAGCGAGAGCTGAGCGTGGATCACCTCCTCGCCGCCGAGCAACAGGACCGCCGCGAGCCCGAGCTGGGGCAGGAAGCCGATGATCGGGTTGTACGTCGCTTCCAGGCGGGTCGCCACCATCGCCTGGCTGAAGACGCGTCCCACGCTCGTGCGAAAGCGCGTGAGCTGACGCGGCTCGCGGGCGAAGGCCTTGACGACGCGCACGCCGGAGATGTTCTCCTCGGCGTCCGCGGTGAGCTCGGCGATGCGCTGCTGCACTTCCTGGATCGCGGGGCGCGCGCGGCGCCCGTAGCGGTAGGAGATGAGGACGACGAAGGGCACGGGCGCGAGCGAGATCAGCGCGAGCGTGGGGTTGATCGCGATCATCACGACGCCCGCCAGCACGATCGTGAGGATCGACTGCAGGATGAACACGAGGCCATAGCCGAGGAAGAAGCGCACGGCCTGCAGGTCGACGGTGGCGCGCGACATCAGCTGGCCCGTCTGCTGGTGGTCGAAGAAGCCGAGCTCGAGTCGCTGCAGCTGGCGGTAGAGCAGCCCGCGCAGGTCGTACTCGATCCCCAGCGAGACCCGCCCGGCGATCAGGCGGCGCAGGTAGGTCAGCAGCCAGCGCACGAGCACTGCTGCGAGGATCGCGAGCGCGAGCACGACGAGCACGTGGCGCTCGTGGGCGCTGCGGGCGAGCTCGTGGTGCTCGGCGTAGAGGGCGCCGTTGCGCAGAGCCTCGACCGCTCCGCCCGTCAGCAGCGGCAGCGCGACCGTCATGATCATGGCGGCGCCGGCGAGCGCCCATGAGGCGCCGAGCCCGCGCTTGTATGGCCTGAGGAAGCCGAGGAGTCGGTAGAAGGTACTCATAGTTGTATGAGCAACGAGTATCGCAGGCCGCCTCGGCGGCGCTCCGGGCGCGCGGGTCGCGGCACTGCTCCTAAGCTCCCCTCATGAGCGGCGAGCCAGAGCCGGGCCCGCAGCGAGCGCGCCCGCCGGTGGGCCTGTGCGAGAGCTGCGCATATCAGCGACGCGTGCGCAACACCCGCGGCTCGACCTTCTCGCTGTGCGAGCGCTCGCGCGCGGAGCCCGCCTACCCGCGCTACCCGCGCCTGCCGGTGATCGACTGCGTGGGGTACGAGCTGCGCGAATCGTGAGCGCATCGGGCGCGCTCAAGCCGGCACCGCCTCCGCCCCGGCGCTCTCGGGCGCGCCCTCCCCGGCGCCGGAGGCGACGAAGTCGCGCCCGCGCACGAGCACGAACGCGCACACCGCGCCGGCGAGCGCGATGAGAGCGGCGATCACGAGGATGCTGCTGAGCGCCGAGGTGAAGCCGACGCGGTAGGAGTGCTCGAGCGCCACGCGCGCCGGCAGCGGCAGGTGCGCGGCGAGTCCGCGCACTTCGCCGGAGACCAGGGCGCCGGAAAGCGTGCCGTGGGCGAGCGCGAGCACCTCGCGCCCCGGCGGACTCGCGGCCAGCGCTGCGGTCGTATTGCGCGTGACGTCGTGCTGGAAGACGGCGCCGAGGCCGGCGATGCCGGTCGCGATGCCGACCTGGCGAAAGGTGTTGTTGATGCCCGAGGCCATCCCGCTGCGTGAGTGGTGGACCACGCCGATCGCAGTCGAGGCGAGTGGCGGGTTGACGAGCCCGATGCCCACGCCCCCGAGCAGGAACCCGGGGATCAGCACGGTCCACTGCGAGGAGGCGTCGACGGCGCTCATCGCGAGCAGCCCGGCGCTGACGAGCAGCATGCCGCTGCCGAGCAGCAGGCGCACGGGCACGCGCACGCTCAGGCGCCCCGAGATCGGTGCGACCACGAAGGACAGCAGCGTGATCGGCAGGAAGCGCAGACCGGCCTGCAGCGCGTCGTAGCCGAGAACGTCCTGGATGTAGAGCGTGAGGTAGAGGAACATCGCGAACATCGAGGCCGAGATCGTGAACGCGACGATGCTCGCGCCGGTGAAGGCGGGGCGCCGGAAGAGGGTCAGGTCGAGCATCGGTCGCGCCTGCCTGCGCTCGACGATCACGAACAGCACGATCAGCACGAGCGAGGCGCCCAGGAAGCTGAGGATGCGCGTCGATCCCCAGCCGTCTTCGTTGCCCTCGATCAGTGCGAAGACGAGCAGGAACAGCGATCCGGAGAAGGTGAACAACCCCGCCCAGTCCACGCCCGTGGCGTTCGGGTCGCGCGACTCACCGACCTGGGTGAGCGTCAGTATCACCGCGGCCACCCCGATCGGCACGTTGACGAAGAAGATCCACTCCCAGCCGATGCCCGAGGTGATGATCCCGCCGACGACGGGCCCGACGGCGACCGCTGCACCGACCACGCCGCCGAAGACGCCGAAGGCGATGCCGCGCTCCTTGCCGCGGAAGGCCTGCGCGATCAGGGCCAGCGAGGTCGCGAACATCATCGCCCCGCCGACTCCCTGCACGGCGCGCGCGAGGTTCAGCATGAGCGGGGTCGAGGACAGCCCGCACACGGCCGATGACAGCGTGAAGACGACCAGCCCGGTGACGAACACGCGCCGGCGCCCGAGCAGGTCGGCCAGCGAGCCGGCCGTCAGCAGGAAGGCGGCCAGCGTGAGCGAGTAGGCGTTTACGACCCACTGCAGATCCTGGAAGCTCGAGTGCAGCGAGCGCTGGATGGCGGGCAGCGCGACGTTCACGACGGTGATGTCGAGCAGCAGCATGAAGATCGCCACCGACACCGCGATCAGGGTCCACCATTTGCGCTCCACGGCATCCTCCTCGCTGTCGTGTCTCTGCTCCCCCGCACTATATGAACGGGTCGGTGCCCGCCGAACGTGCGCCGGCGCGCCCGCGGCCCGCGCCGCGACGGCTCAGCCGATCTGCAGATGCCGCTTGCAGAACGGCACGATCTCCTGCCACAGCTGCGCCGCGGCCTGGGGCCGGTAGGTCGGGCGGTAGTCGGCGAAGAACGCGTGTCCGGCGCCCTCGTAGACATCGACTTTGACCTCCTGGCCGCTCGCACCGGCGCGCTCGCGCAGCTTCTCGGCGAGCTCCGGCGAGGGGTTCTGATCCTCGGCCCCGACCGCCGCGAGCAGCGGGCAGTGCAGCCGGTCGGAGAGCTCGAGCGGCGGCGTCGGGCGCTCGGGCGTGGAGCGCTCATCGGGCGTGGCCCGGTCGATGAAGCCGCCCCAGCAGTCGATCGCGGCGTCGAGGCGGTCGCTGGCGTCTGCGAACAGCAGCGTGTAGCGCCCGCCCATGCAGAAGCCCACGCAGCCGACCTTGCCGTTGACGTCGTCGCGTGCGCGCAGGAAATCGGCTGCGCCCTCGAGGTCGCCGAGCACGGTCGCGTCGGACATCGCGAACAGGCGCCTCATCAGCGCCTGCATGTCCCCGGCCGGCGGCGGCCCGCCTTCGCGCGTGTATAGGTCCACGCCGAGCGCCACGCAGCCGAGCGCGGCAAAGCGGTTGGTGACGTCGCGAATGTGTTCGTTGAGGCCTCCCGCCTCGTGGATCACGATCATCGCCGGGAGGACGGCCGCGGCGAGCGGGCGACACAGATAGCCGTTGACGGGCGTGCCCGCGGCGCCGGGGAAGGTGAGATCCTCCGCGCTCAGACTCGCGGGATCGGCGACCGCTCCGGGCACGCCCTCGGGGCTGGGCTTGACTTGCGAGCTCGTCATCTCCTGGCTGCCTCCTTCTCGCTCACGGTGGGCTCGGTGTGCCGGTGCTCTCCGCGCGCTTCGCTCAGTCCGGGCGCTCGGATACCGCCTGCGGCTGCTCGGCGCGCTCGGCGCTCGGGGCAGGCGCGAATGCGCCGACGGCCTGCGCGTCGAGCTCGCGGATCTTGCGCCGGGCGCGCTTGCGGGTCTCGCAGAGCTCGTGCTCGAGCTTGGTCAGCTCGGCGGCCCTGTGGCGCACGAGATCGAGCTGGCGATCGAGGTGGCCGAGCGCCTCGGCGAGCAGCTCGCGGCGGCGCTCCGGGCGCACGTCCTCGCGGCGGAGCTGTGCGCGCACCTCCGCGCGCGCCTCCTCGGCCGTGAGCAGCGTCTTGAGCTCCTCCAGCGAGACGCCCAGCAGGTCCTTCAGGCGCATCACCTCACGCAACCGCTCTACCTCCGCGACGGTGTAGAGCCGATGCTGGCCCGACGGGCGCGCGGGTGCCTCGGCGAGCAGCCCGATCTCCTCGTAGTAGCGAATGGTGCGCGGCGTGGTGCCCACGAGGCGGGCCACGTCACCGATCCGCAGGCTGGTGCGAGTGCCTGGCGGCGGCGTCTGCTCGGGCGAGTGCTTGGCCATGGCGATCGGGGGGCGGCTCAGAGGGTGGCGGCGGGGGAGGAGGCGGTCTCGCGCTCGGGCGCTCCGACACGGGCGGCGAGGATGTGCGCGTCGCGGTGGGCGGCGCGGTCCTGTTCGGCCGCTGCGGCCACCTGGCCGGGGCGCAGCAGGCAGACGAAGGTGCCCAGCAGCGAGACGGCGGCGAGCGCCCACAGGGCGACGTGCATGTTGGCGATGAACGGGGCGAGCTTCTGATCGGAGAGCCCCTTGGCCAGGCCGGAGAAGACCGCGAACAGCGTCGCCTTGGGCACGGCCGAGGTGATGATCGCGAGCACGAAGGCGATCGACAGCACCGCCCCGGTGTTCTGCAGCAGGGTCCGCGCGCCGGCTGCGATGCCGCGCCGGTAGGCGGGCACGGCGCCCATCATGGCGGCGGTGTTGGGGCTGTTGAACATCCCCGAGCCGACGCCCACCATCAACAGCCAGAGGGCCGACTGCCAGTACGGCGAGTGGACTTCGAGGGTCGTCATCGCTGCCAGGCCGGCTGCGCTGACGAACATGCCGATCGCGGCCAGCGCGCGCGAACCGTGGCGGTCGGCGTAGATGCCGGCTATCGGCGAGGCGACGAGCATGCCGAGCGCCAGCGGGATCAGCATGATCCCGGCGGTGATCGGCGAGTGGCCCTGGGCGCCCTGGAAGTAGAAGACGAACAGGAACATCAGCGCGAAGCGCGCGAGCCCGTTTATGAACGCGGCCGCGCTGGCGGCCGCGAACAGGCGGCTGCGGAAGATCTGCAGGTCGAGCATCGGCGCCCTGGAGCGGCTCTCGATCACCACCCACAGCGGCAGCAGCAGCGCGGCGGCGGCGAGTCCGGCGATCACGATCGAGTTGTTCCAGCCGCTCAGCCCGCCCTTGGAGACGCCGAGCACGAGGCCCGTGAGGCCGACCACGAACGTGCTCGTTCCCAGCACGTCGTACCCGCGCACGGAGTCCGGTTTGGCGAGCTCGCGCAGGATCAGCGCGCCCCACGCCGCGCCCGCGAGGGCGAGCGGCACGTTGAACCAGAACACCCAGTGCCAGGAGATCGCCACGAGCGCGCCGCCCAGCACCGGGCCGAGCACCAGGCCGATCGCCGCGACCATCGTGTTGGCGCCCATCGCCAGTCCGAGCTGCTCCTTGGGGAAAGCGTCGGTGACGAGCGCGGCAGCGTTGGCAAACAGGAAGGCCGAGCTGATCCCCTGCAGCACGCGCCACACGATCAGCACGCTCGCATCGGGCGCGAAGCCGGCGCCGAGGGAGGCCAGCGCGAACGCGAGAAAGCCGCCGACGTAGGCGCGCTTGCGCCCGAACAGGTCGCTCAGGCGCCCGGCGCACAGCACGAGCACGGTCGCCGCGATCAGGTAGGCGAGGATCACCCATACGAGCGCCAGCAGGCTGGTGTGAAGCGAGCGCTCGAGGTCGGGCAGAGCGATGATCAACGTGCCGGAGTTGGTCGCCGCGAGCAGCATGCCGAGGCTCGTGCACGACAGGGCCCACCAGCGGTAGTGCTCGTGCCCCGCAGCCACGCCGAAACGACGGGCACGGGGCTGCTGCTGGGCGGCGGTCGAACTCAACGCGATTCGCTCCTCGAAGGGCTCGCGGGGAAAATTGACGTGAACGTAAGGATCAGGATAGCAGCAGAGCCGGCCGGGGATCCAGCCGGTGCGCCGCGAGCCGGCGGCGGCCCGGCCGGGGTGCTAGAACATCAGCCATGAGCGCCGAGCAGCCGAAGGTGGTCAAGTCCGATGAGCAGTGGCGGGCGGAGCTCACGCCCGAGCAGTACGAGGTGCTGCGCAAGGCCGGCACCGAGGCGCCCTTCACGGGGGAGTACGTCTACAACAAGGACTCCGGGGACTACCGCTGCGCGGCCTGCGGCGCGGTGCTGTTCAGCGCCGACACCAAGTTCGAGTCGGGCACGGGCTGGCCGAGCTTCACCGAGCCGGCGATCGCCGAGGCGGTCGAGCTGCGCCCCGACAACAGCCTGTTCATGCGCCGCACCGAGGTCCTCTGCCGCACCTGCGGCGGGCATCTCGGCCACGTCTTCGACGACGGGCCCGGCCCGAGCGGCGAGCGCTACTGCATCAACTCGGCCGCGCTCGCGTTCCAGGCCGCCGACTCCGAGGGCGCCGGGGCAGAGGCGGAGGGCGTCGGCGGGGCCGCGGAGAGCGCCTCCGGAGACGCGGGACCGCCGGCCTCCCCGCAGTAGCCTTCTCGGGCGATGATCATGCAGGATCAGACGCGGCGGCTGTCGGAGCCGCTGCAGTGGGGCCGACGTGAGCGGACCGTGGCGGCGGTGCTGCTGAGCTGCGTGGTGCTCGCGGCACTCGCGCTCGGCGCCTACGCGCTGAGCAGCGGAGCGCCCGCGCGCAGGGACTGCATCAACGTGACCTTCGCGAGCACGCTCGGGGGTGCCTACCTGCACCGATGTGGCGCCCAGGCGAGAACCGTGTGCGCGTCTCCGGGCGCCCTCAAGGGCGTGGAAGGGGCGCTGCGGGAAGCCTGTCGGCAGGCCGGCTTCCCCTACGAACCGCGCGCCCCGCGCACCCCCTAGCGCGGCTCGGGGTCCGCAAACGCAGGTGCCGCGGCGGCACCTAGACAAATGTCGAAAGCCATTGCCGAAGTGTTGGCCACGGTGTCCCTACCGGCAGCTGTGCGCTGCGGATTTCATACCTGGAGCGCAACAGCTGCGTCCCCGACCGCGCGTGCGGCCCGGGGTCTGACTCATCCACAAACCGTAGGGAACGGAGGCACATGACCTGGCTGGCATACCCAAGTTGGCTGAACGCAGGGGATAACGCGTGGCAGATGACCGCGGCGACGTTCGTGGGACTGATGAGCCTGCCCGGCCTGGCAGTCCTGTACGGCGGCGTCATGCAGAAGCGTTGGTCGGTCAACGCCATGATGCTCACGTTCGTGGCGTTCTGCGTGACGCTGATCGTGTGGTGCCTGTGGGCTTTCAAGATGGGCTTCGGCCATCCGATAGCCCACAGCGGGTCGGGCATCTTCGGAACGAAAGGCTTCCTCGGGACGGCGCTCGGCGAACCGGGCAGCGTGCTCAGCCACACCGGTGAGGAGGCCCAGGCGGAAATCCAGTCGATCACGACGGGTCCGCCGTTCCACTTCCCGGAGGCCTCGCTTGTCTACTTCCAGTTCGTGTTCGCCGCGATCACGCCGATCCTGGCGCTCGGCTCGGTCCTCGGGCGGGTCAACTTCAAGGCCTGGATCCCGTACGTGGCGCTGTGGATCACGTTCGTCTACGCGATCAACGCGTTCCTGATCTGGGGCGGCGGCTACTTTGCGGCACACGGCGCCCTGGACTACTCCGGTGGCTACGTGATCCACCTGTCGGCCGGGGTCTCCGGGTTCGTGTTCGCGGCGGTGATCGGGCCGCGCCTGCAACGAGATCGCGAGGTCGACGCACCGAACAACCTGTTGATGCTCGCGGTCGGTGCCGGTCTGCTGTGGCTCGGGTGGAACGGCTTCAACGGTGGTGACTCCTACTACGCGGGCGCCGACGCTGCGGCCGCGGTCATCAACACCAACCTCTGCACCGCTGTCGCGATGATGGTGTGGATCGCGTGGGACTACATCTACCGCGACAAGCCGTCGATGATCGGCGCGGTCAACGGCATGATCACCGGCCTCGTGGGCATCACCCCGGCGGCCGGGTTCGTCAACGGCTGGGGGGCGATCATCATCGGCATCGTCACCTCCACGATCGTGTGGATGGCGATCCGCTACCTCAGCCGCGTGCGCCCGTTCAGGAACGTCGACGACACGCTGGGCGTGGTCTTCACCCACGGCATCGCAGGGCTCTGCGGTGGTCTGCTGGTCGGGCTGCTGGCCGATCCGGCGATCGTCGAGTACATCGGCGTGAAAGGCGCGCCGAACCTGCCGGGAGCGCAGGGCCTGCTCCTCGGCGGTGGCTGGACGCTGATGCGCTGGCAGGCCGAGACCGCGGCGTGGGTGATCGCCTACACCGCCGTGGCGACGTTCATCATCCTCAAGTTCATCGGCATCTTCCTGCCGCTGAGACTGAGCGACGAGGAGCTCGAGATCGGCGATCACGCGATCCACGGCAACGAGGTCTACCCGTCGGACGTGCCGACGCTCGGATCTCACGCACCATCCTGGCAGCCCGGCGGTGCGACACCTGCCGGCGCAGGGGCGGGGGCATAGGGAAGGGACGCCCAACACCCCCATCCGGGCTCGTCCATCCACGCGGGCGCGCCCGGGCTCAGGTAGGAAAGCAAGCACACGGCGGCCCCGCTTCGGCGGGGCCGCCGTCGTTCCGGCGGCGCTTCGCGCGGATGCTTCAGGGCCCGGGCCGCCCGGGAGAAGACGTTCGGCTAGGGTGCGAGCCGGCGGGGCCGGGCTGGCATGTGGAGGGACTTTGTCGCTGTCTTCTGGAGGTGGACGAGTAGTGCTCGCGTTGAGCGCGTTGGGGTATCCCCTCACGCAGCTTGCGATCCGCCTGCTTGGTCGCCGGGGTGCCGTGGTCGTCGAGGCGGCATGTTGCGGGCTGCTGGTTAGAGATGTGACGATGCTCGCATGCGGTGTACCTCGCCGGTTGCGTCGGGGTCCCGCCGCTCTGCTCTGGTTCGAGGCGGCGGTGGCCGCAGCAGCGGCCTTGACGGGCCTGGGGGCGGTTCTCGAGCAGGACTCCCGGAAACGCGCCGCACGGCTCGAGCAATCTCGTTTCGAGGTCCTGCGCCGCGGCAGCGTCGGCCTGCTGTTCGCCCTGCACACCCTGCGGTTCTGGATCTACCTGCAGCCCGGCAAAGGCCGGCGAGGGGGCGTCGAGCCGACCGCGCCGGCGCGCGAGGCGTGACCCCGGCGGGCGGCGGCGCTACCCGGCGATGCCGACGGGGCAGGCGACACCGGTGCCGCCCAGGCCGCAGTAGCCGCCCGGGTTCTTGGCGAGGTACTGCTGGTGGTAGTCCTCGGCGTAGTAGAAGGGGTGGGCCGCGTCGAGCTCGGCGAGCTCGGTTGTGATCGTGCCGTGCCCGGCGGCCGAGAGCATCTGTTGGTAGGCGCGCAGCGAGGCCTCGGCGGCTGCTCGCTGGGCCTCTCCCTGCCAGAGGATCAGCGAGCGGTACTGCGTGCCCGCGTCGTTGCCCTGGCGCATCCCCTGGGTAGGGTCGTGCCCCTCCCAGAACAGCTTCAGCATCTCCTGATAGCCGGTGCGCGCGGTGTCGAAGGCGACGAGCACCACCTCCGCGTGGCCCGTGCGTCCGCTGCAGACCTCCTCGTAGGTGGGGTTCGGCGTGAGCCCGCCGGCGTAGCCCACGGCGGTCGTGTAGACCCCGTCGGCCTGCCAGAACAGCCGCTCGGCGCCCCAGAAGCAGCCCATCCCGAAGACGGCGGTCTCGACGCCGTCGGGGAAGGGGCCCTTCAGCGGCGTGTCGAGCACGGCGTGGCGGGCGGGGACGCTCAGCTCCTGCGCGCGCCCCGGCAGAGCATCGGAAGGCTCGATCATGGCGCTCTTGTCGCGGCCGAAGAGACGCATGTGCTCAGGCTAGCCGATGGGTCCGGCCGGGTCGGGCAAGGCCGCGGCGACGGCACGGCTATAGAGTGCCCCGCATGTGCGCCAGGCGCGCCCGCAGGCAGTCCACCGCCGCTCGCAGGCGAGCGCCCGCCCGCCCATGAGCACAGCGCCGGTCGTGCGCTACGAGGTCACCGGGCGGGTGGGCAGGATCACGCTCGACCGCCCCGAGCGCGGCAACGGCATCACGCGCGCCCTCGTCGAGGAGCTGGCCGAAAGCGTGGAGCGCGCCGACCTGGACCCGGCAGTGCACGTGCTGGCGCTGTCGGGCAACGGGCCGGGCTTCTGCGGCGGCTACGACCTCCTCGAGAGCGCCGAGCGCATGGGTGAGGCGAGCACCGGCGGCGAGGGCTCACCCGCGGGCTCGCCGCTGGATCCGCTCGTGATGGCTGCCAACCACGACCCGCGGCAGACGTGGGACCCGATGGTGGACTACGCGATGATGAGCCGCAACGTCCGCGGCTTCATGAGCCTGTTCCAGTGCGGCAAGCCGGTCGTCTGCAAGGTGCACGGCTTCTGCGTGGCCGGCGGCACCGACATGGCCCTCTGCTCGGATCTGCTCGTGATCGCGCAGGACGCCAAGATCGGCTACCCGCCGGCACGCGTGTGGGGCTCGCCGACGACCGCGCTGTGGGCGCAGCGCGTGGGGGCGCAGCGCGCCAAGCGGCTGTTGTTCACGGGCGACTCGCTGTCGGGCAGCGAGGCCGTGCAGTGGGGCCTGGCGATCGAGGCACCGCCCTCCGAGCTCCTGGACGAGCGCACCGAGATCCTGCTCGAGCGGATCGCGAGGGTGCCGGTGAACCAGCTGATGATGATGAAGCTGCTGGTCAACCAGACGCTCTACGCGCAGGGCCTGCACACAACCCAGGTGCTGGGCACGCTGCTCGACGGGATGACCCGTCACACGGCCGAGGGCTACGCCTTCCAGCGGCACGCCGCCGAGGCCGGCTTCCGCGAGGCCGTGCGCGAGCGCGACGAGCCCTTCGGCGACCTCGGGCGCTCTACGTTCAAGGGCTAGCGGCCAGGCGACGCAGGCCTCCCGAGCCGGGCTTCAGCGGCGCCTCACGGCGCACCCGCCATTGTGCAATCGTAGGGGGGATGGCGCTCATCCGTGCGAGCAGGCCGCTCAGCTACGAGCTCCAGCGAGTGCTGCCCTCGCGCCCGTTCAACGTGCGCTTCTGGGACGGCAGCGCGGTGGAGGCGACGGTCGATGAGGCGCCGACCTTCTTCGTGCGCCGGCCAATCGCACTCGCGCATTTCCTCTCCTCCCCGGGCACGCTGGGGCTGGGTCGCGCGTATGTGGAAGGCTCGCTCGCCGTGGACGATCTCGACGGTGCGTTCGCCGTGGTGGACGAGTACGAGCCGCCGCCGCTCACAGGCGTCGACCGCGTGCGCCTGGGTCTTGCGATCGCTGCCGCAGCGGTGCCCGCCGGGATTCCCCGCCGTCCCGAGCTCGAGCTGATCCTCGGCGGCGAGCGCCACAGCGTGGAGCGCGACGCCGCGGCCGTCCGCTACCACTACGACGTCGGCAACGACTTCTTCGCGCTGTTCCTCGACGAGTCGATGACATACAGCTGCGCGATCTTCTCCAAGGGCGCGCAGACCCTCGAGGAGGCCCAGCGGGCCAAACTCGAACTGGTCGCCGGCAAGCTCGGGCTCGAGCCCGGGATGCGCGTGCTCGACGTGGGCTGCGGCTGGGGCAGCTTCGCGATCCACGCCGCACGCGAGCACGGCGTGGAGGTCACGGGCATCACCCTGTCACCGCCCCAGGCCGAGCTCGCCCGCGAGCGCGTGCGCGCAGCAGGAGTGCAGGACAAAGTCGAGATCCGCGTGGCCGACTATCGGGCGCTGCCGCGCTCCTCCTTCGATGCGATCGCGAGCATCGGCATGTCCGAGCACGTCGGCGAGAGCCAGATCGACCGCTACGCCGCGTCGCTGTTCTCGCTGCTGCGCCCCGGCGGGCGGCTGCTGAATCACGCGATAGCCGCCCTGGACCCCGACGACGACCCGCTCGCGGACCTGTTCTCCACGCGCTACGTGTTCCCCGACGGCGAGCCCCTGGCGCTCTCGCGCGTGCAGCTGGCGGTCGAGCGCGCCGGCTTGCACACCGACCACATCGAGGGCTTCAGGGAGGATTACGCGATCACGCTGCGCCACTGGGCCGCGGGCCTGGACGAACACATCGAAGCGGCCGAGGCGCTCGCCGGCGTCGAGCGCACACGGATCTGGCGCCTCTACCTGCGCGCCGCTGGGCGCGGCTTCGAGACGGGGCTGACGGCCGTCTACCAGATCCGCGCGCACCGGCCCAGCTGAGCCGACGGTCTCGCGCGCCTGGACGCGGGTGCCCGGCGGGGGCTAGAATGCCGGCGAGTACGCGGATGTAGCTCAGCTGGCTAGAGCGTCGCCTTGCCATGGCGAAGGTCGAGGGTTCGAATCCCTTCATCCGCTTTCTGTGATGTGCCAGGGCTTCCTGGACACGTGTCTCGGGAGATGCTGGACAGTCTGAGGCCGCGCGAGCGGCTGGCGGTCACCGGCACTGGGCCCTCGCCAGCGGACCCAGCGCGGCGCTGGGTGCGGCGCATACCCTCCGCGGCCAGCGAGGATAAACCGGGGAGCTGGCCACGGAGGGCGCGCCAATCACCAAGCCTGCGGGCATCGGGGAGATCGCCCGGAGCGTGGGTGT
>Ga0209040_10001863_pt1 | contig 16663 bp, 12 predicted proteins | sample BogFormECP12_OM3_FD_188240 | JGI IMG/M metagenome (GOLD analysis project Ga0209040, IMG submission 188240) | Bog forest soil microbial communities from Calvert Island, British Columbia, Canada - ECP12_OM3 (SPAdes) (version 2) | ecosystem: Environmental > Aquatic > Freshwater > Wetlands > Bog ...
GGCGGGTTTGCGCGAGCTGCCGATGACGGTGGTGGTGGGTGGCACGGTGCGGCCGGTGAACCTGGTGGGAGTAACGGAGGGATACCAGGCGATCCGTCATTTAGTGATTTTGCGCGGGCGTTATTTTGACGGGCAAGATGTGGAATCGCGCGCCAAGGTGTGCCTGGTCACCAAAGACTTAGCGGACCGCGTATATGGCCTGGAAAATCCGATTGGGCGATCGTTGCGGATGGGAGAGTTGACGTTCGCGGTCATCGGAGTGTTCCGGGAACGAGTGTCCACCTTTGGATTGACGGAAATTCAAAAAGAGTCGGTCATTATTCCCAATCCTTTGATGGAGTACTACACGGGCACGGATATTTTGCGGACCTTGTATGTGCAAGCGGCGCACCCGGACGATGTGGCGGCGGTGTCGCGGCGATTGACGCAACTGCTGGCGAGCCGGCATCCGGCGGGCGCGGTATATGACGTGAATACGCTGACGGCGATTTTGAGCGCGGCACAGAATATTTCGCGCGGGCTGACGATTATGCTGGTGGTGGTGGCATTTATCGCGTTGCTGATCAGCGGGATTGGAATCATGAACATCATGCTCGTGACGGTGAAAGAGCGGACGCGGGAGATTGGGATTCGCAAGGCGATTGGGGCGGCGCGCAAGGAGATCATGTACCAGTTTTTGATTGAAGCATTTTTGATCAGCGGGGGCGGGGCGGTGTTGGGGATATTGATAGGCATCGCCATTCCGGTGACCGCGCAGATGCTGCTGCCGGGGAATTTGCGGGTGCCGATTTCGCCGGCCAGCGTGATTTTGGCGTTTGTGGTGTCGTGTTCGACCGGCCTGTTATTCGGGTATCTGCCTGCGAATCAGGCCGCGAAGCTGCAGCCGATTGAGTCGTTGCGCTACGAATAGCCGTGCCGGCAGATATTATATAGCTGATATATCGAATTCTGGCCGAGGTGTAGACATGCGACTGGCTATAGGGATGGACGCTGTGTGCGGCGTGAACCTTTGCAGGGCGGCGCTGATAGTGGCGCTGGGTTCTGGGGCGCTCGCAGGGCCCCGTGTTGCTTCCGGTCAAGAACTCGCTGACCGGCCTACGCCTGCGGCGTTGACGGTGTCGCGTGAGTTGCCGGCGCAGCAGGTGGCCGCGATGCAGGCTGGCGAACCGCGGATGACGATGTGGCAGAGCGGGGCCGATGGGGCGCCGGTGGCGTTGACACTGAAGCGCGCGATTGAGATGGCGCTGTCGAACAGCAAGGATATTCAGCTGGCGAAAATTCAAACCAGCCTGGCAAATCGCTCCGCGCAGATCTCCAAATCGGAATTTCTGCCAAATCTGTACGCCGGCTCGGGCGTCGGCTATACCTACGGTATTCCGGAAACCCCGGGAGGGCGCGCGCCCTCGGTTTTCAACGTCACGTATACACAGGAAATTTTCAATGAGCCGCTGCGCGGGCAGGCCAAAGAGCTGGCGGAGCAGGCCAAGGCACAGAGGTTTGCGCTGGCGGAGGTGCGCAACAGCGTGATTGCGCGGACGGCGATGGCGTATCTGGAGCTGGAGAAGGTGCGGCACTCCTTGACCCTGCTACACGGCGAACAGGACAGCGCGGGGAAAATTCTGGAAGTGACGAAGCAGCGGCAGGGCGAAGGTTTCGAGTTGCCCGTGGAAGTAACCAAGGCGCAGCTGACGCGTGCGCAGGTGGTGCAGCGAATTTTGCAGTTGGAAGGGCGTGAGGATGAGCTGGAAGTTTTTTTGAAAGGGCAGCTAGGGCTGGCGGACGCCCAGCAAGTTGACGTCTCGGAGGACGATTTACCGGGGGAGGCGGAGCAGGAAGGCGCGAATCTGGTAGCGCTGGCGATGGAGAATAATACCGGACTGCAACTGGCGGAATCCGATGTGCGGGCGCGGGAGTTTCGCCTGCAAGGGGAGAAACGCGGTTATTTGCCAACGCTGCAGCTGGTTGGAATTTACAGTTATCTGGCGAAATTTAACAATTACACCGAATTTTTCAAAACTTTTCAGGCCAATAATTTTAATGCCGGGGTACAGATTCGCGTGCCGCTGTTTAGTGCCACGACCAAGGCGAACGTTGGGCTGGCGACCGTCAATTTGGAGGCGGCGAAGGTCACGTTGGCGAATCGCAAATCGCAGGTGACCGCGGATGTGCGGCAGAAGAGCCGTGCGGTGCGGGAAAAAGATGCCGCCAAGGAAGTGGCGCGCCTGGAGTTGCAACTGGCGCAGCAAAATGTGGAGGTGCTGCAATCGCAGTTTGGCGAAGGGCGCGTGAATTTGCGGGAAGTGGAGCGGGCGCGCGTGGCGGAGAATGACCGGTGGATGGATTATCTGGATGCGAATTTTGCGCGGCAGCAGGCGGAGGTGGATTTGCTGCGGACGGCGGGGCAGCTGGATAAAGTTTGGCAGTAGGGCTGGTGGATTCGAGGATGGGTTTAAGCCGGTCGCGGCTAAAGCCGGGCCCTACGAATGACGGCGGGGCAGCTGGATAGGGTTTGGCAGTTGGGGGCCTGGCCGCGATTGAGGATGAGCTAAGCCTGGTGCTTCAGCGCATGAGTTGTCGGGGCGGGTTGTGTGTGGATTTAACACAGAGCACACCGAGGGCACAGAGAAGAGACTGTTTATGTTTGACGGCGACGATGCGTTGCGATTGGCGAAGGCGGAGAGGGAGTTGGCTCAGGGATTTGCTTCGCTGCCGATGTCTTCCGCTGAGGTTGCGGGGGTTGGGCGCATCGAGGATGTGCTGGCGCTGACCGCGGAGCGTTTGCGGGACAATTATCCTTATTTTCATCCTTTATATGCAGGGCAGATGCTCAAGCCCCCGCATCCCGTGGCACGGCTGGCGTATGCGCTGGCGATGAACATCAATCCAAACAACCACGCGCTCGATGGGGGGCGGGCGACGTCCGCGATGGAGAAGGAAGCGGTGGCGGAGATTGCCGCGATGTTCGGATGGAGGAGTTTTCTGGGGCATTTGTGCGGCGGCGGGACCATGGCGAATCTGGAGGCGCTGTGGGTGGCGGGGCAGGTGCATCCGGGGAAGACGATTTTGGCCAGCGAGCAGGCGCACTATACGCACAAGAGGATTAGCGGCGTTTTGCAATTGCCGTTCGAGGCGGTGACTTGCGATGCGCTGGGGCGCATGGATGTGGAGGCGCTGCAAGCTAGGCTGGAACGGGGCGACGTTGGGACGGTGGTGGCGACACTGGGAACTACGGCGACTGGCTCGATGGATCCGCTGGCGGAAGTTTTGCGGTTGAGCGAGAGGTATGGATTTCGCGTGCATGCGGATGCGGCGTATGGCGGGTATTACGCGCTGGCGGGAAATTTAGGTGAAGAGGCGGCGTCGGCGTTTGCGCGCGTGGCGGAAGTGGATTCTATTGTAATTGATCCGCACAAGCATGGGTTGCAGCCCTATGGTTGCGGGTGCGTACTATTTCGCGACGCGGGAGCGGGGAAGTTTTATAAGCACGATTCGCCGTACACTTATTTCAGTTCGTCGGAGCTGCATTTGGGGGAGATTAGTTTGGAGTGTTCGCGGCCTGGCGCGGCGGCCGCGGCGTTGTGGGCCACGCAAACGCTTTTGCCGCTGGTGAAGGGCGGGGAATTTGCGGGGGCTCTCGAACGCAGCCGGGAGGCGGCGCTGGCGTTGTATCGCAAGGTGCAGCGCAGCGAATATTATGTAGAGGCATTTGCGCCGGAGCTGGACATTGTGATTTTTGCTCCACGAGCGGCGACGGCCTCTGAATCTTCGGCGTTGACGCGACGAATTTTTGACACGGCTGCGCGACACGATTTGCATCTGGCCGTTGCCGAATTGCCGGCGAAGTTCTGGAGCGAGACCCGCGGGGCCATGAAAATGGATCGCGAGACGATTACCTGTTTGCGCTCGGTGCTCATGAAGGCGGAGCATCTCGATTGGCTCGAGCGTATTTGGGAACGGCTGGAAGCTGCGGCGCGCGAGGTGTTTGCCGGCGCTGCGATTGCCCGCTAAATCCACCATCTTGCCGTTCAGCGCACGATAACACCTGTTGGCAGAAAGGTTTGAGGCGCGGCGGTAAACTCGGGTAAACTATCGTCTGGGGAACTGTATTTACTTGAGTTCAGCATAGGGCTCGGCGGCATCGTACGTTGAGGAGGCCGGGTTGCGCGATTTCCTGGGTGTGTAGGGTGTGGGACGCGATGGAACGATTGATAACGAATTTCTGAGGGTGATGAATGCCGGATGTATTGAGAACTTTGCTGTTGAACCCGCCGAGTTTTGAGAATTTTGATGGCGGAGCGAGCTCGCGCTGGCCCGCGACGCGCGAGATTGAATCGTATTGGTATCCCGTATGGCTGGCTTATCCCGCTGGAATGATTCCCGGCAGCCGTTTGCTGGACGCCTCGCCGCACAAGGTCGACTGGAAGCAGACCATCGAAATCTGCAAAGACTACGAATTCCTGGTTTTGTTCACCTCCACCGTTGGCTTCGACAGCGATATCAAGCTGCTGCGCAAAATCAAGGAAGTCAATCCGTCCCTCAAGGTGGCGTTTGTCGGTCCCCAGGGACACATCAAGCCGAACGAAACGCTGCAAGCCAGCGAAGACATAGATTTCGTCACCCATGGCGAGATCGACCACGCGGTGACAGAGTACGCGCACGGCAAGCCAATGAACGAAATTCTGGGCATCAGCTACCGCAAAGACGGCGAGATTGTGCACACCGCGCACCGCGAGCAGATGCACACCCCGGAACTGGATGCGCTCCCGTTCGCGACCGATACGTATAAGCGCGATTTGCAGATCGAGCGTTACAACGTGCCCTTCCTGCTGCATCCGTTTGTTTCGTTTTATACCACGCGCGGGTGCCCGGCGATGTGCACTTTCTGTATGTGGCCGCAGACGATTTCGGGGCATGCGTGGCGCACGCGCTCGGTGGACAACGTTGTGCAGGAAGTAAAGAACACCTTGGAATATTTTCCGCAGATGAAAGAAATATTCTTCGATGACGATACCTTCAATATCCGCAAGGATCGCGCGATTGAGCTGAGCCGGAAATTTAAGCCGCTGAAATTTCAATGGTCGTGCACGGCGCGCTGCCACAGCAAGTATGAAGAGTTGAAGGAAATGGCGGACGGCGGAGCGCGGCTGTTCATCGTGGGCTTTGAGTCCGGCGATCCGCAAATTTTGAAGAACATCAAAAAAGGCGCGACCGTGGAAATGGCGCGCGAGTTCATGAAGAACACCAAGAAGGTGGGCATCAAGGTTCACGGCGATTTCATTATCGGACTGCCCGGTGAGACCAAGGAAACTATTCAGAAGACCATCGATTTCGCGAAAGAACTAGATTGCGAGACGATTCAGGTGTCGCTGGCGCACGCCATGCCGGGCACCGAGTTGCACACTACGATGTCCGAGCAGGGCTTCCTGCGCGTGGAGGCGCTGGCCGATTCCGGCGGGCACCAGCTGCCGCACATCGAATACCCGCATCTTTCCAAAGCGGAGATGATGACCGGCGTGAACCGTTTTTACGACGAATATTATTTCCGGCCCAAGGTCGTGTGGCGCATCGTGAAGGAAGCGCTATGGGACGCGCACGAGCGCAAGCGGCTCTACGAAGAAGCGACGGCATTCCTGAAACTGCGCGCGGAGCGCTGGAAGTGGGCGCGCGCGGGCGGAGATGCGCCGAAGACGATGATTTCAGTTCCGGCGCCGCCAGTTTCGGGCAACGATTAGACTTTTTTCTAAACAGATGACCCACGAACGGAAGTTGCGGGTGAAGACGCTTTTCATGGTCTCGCTGATGGTGGTGTGTGCCAACGTCGGCGACCTGATGCTTAAGCGCGGCATGGCACGCATCGGGGAGGTGCAGCCGACGCTGGCGGGCTTGGCGCGCGTGTTTCCCTTGACGGTGTCGAGCGGCAGCATCTGGATAGGAATTATTTTTTTGAGCGGCTTCATGCTGAGTTACATGACGGTGCTCAGTTGGGCCGATTACAGCTACGTCATGCCTGCGGGAGCGTTCGGTTACGCAGTGTTGACGTTGCTGGCGGTGGTGTTCTTGCATGAGGCGGTTACTCCGCGTCGCTGGCTGGGGGTAATTTTTATTTGCGTGGGCGTATTGCTCGTGGGACAAACGAAACCGCGCACTACGGCGGCGGCCGCCGCGGCGGTAAGCGAGGCCGCGGCATGACCGGGCTGCCTGCTATGACGCGCTTTGCCATCGTGCTGGGGCTGTTGATTTTCGGCAGCACCGGCGGAGAAATCGCCATCACCTATGGCATGAAAGCCACGGGCGAGCCGGTGCGCCTGCGCCCGAAAGAGGTGCTGCAATTTTTGCTGCGCGCGCTTTGCAATGGCTGGTTCTGGGTGGGTGCGCCGCTGATGGCGCTGGCGTTTTATGCGTTGCTGGTGCTGCTTTCCTGGGAGCCGATTAGTTTGGTGATTCCGGCTTCGGCGCTGAGCTACGTGGTGGGAACTTTTGGCGCGAAGTATGTGCTCGGCGAAGAGGTGAGCGCCGCGCGATGGGCCGGGGTGATTTTGGTTTGCGTGGGCGTAGCGCTGGTCGCCAAGGGGTGAAAGGCGGCGGCGCGTGACGCACTGGCTGGCGTCGTCGTCTTGGTATATTTGGTGGCGCTACGCAGTGCTCCTGGTGGCGCTTGCGCCGCTGGCATATTACATTTTTTCTTCCCTTGCGGCCTGGCGATTTTTTTCCCGCGAACGGGCGCGGCAACTCCAGGATTTTACTCCCCCGATCAGCATATTGAAGGCCGTGCGCGGCGTGGATTTCGCAACCTACGAGAATTACGCGAGTTTCTGCCGCCAGGACTATCCGCAGTACGAAATCCTCTTTGCTCTCAACGAAGCTGACGATCCCGCTGGAATCATCGTTCGTCGTTTGATGCGGGAATTCCCGCGGTGCGCCATTCGATTGCTGGTGGGCGCGGAAGAACTGGGCAGCAACCGCAAAGTGAACAAACTTGCGCGCATGGCCGGCGAGGCACGCTATGAAATCGTAGCGCTCTCCGACGGCGATGTGCGGGTGGGGCCAAATTACCTCCGGGAAGTGGCCGCACCCTTCTGCGACCAGCGAACTGGCGCGGTCACCTCGTTCTATGCCGGGATTGCGGAAAATAATCTCGGAGCCCAACTCGAAGCCATCGGCGCGGCCAGCGATTTCTTCGCCGGCGTGTTGATGGCCGACTGGATGGAAGGAATGCACTTCGCGCTGGGCGCTTCCATCGTCACCACGAAAAACTGGCTCGGAAAAATCGGCGGCTTCGCGGCCATCGCGGACATGCTGGCTGACGACTACGAACTGGGCCGCCGCATCGCGGCGGCCGGCGGCGAAGTGTTATTGTCCCGCGAAGTCGTCTGGACCATGTATCCGGCGCAGAACTTGCGCGGTTTCTGGGAGCACCAGGTGCGCTGGGCGCGCACCGTTCGCCTGTGTCGCCCGTTTTCATACGCCGGCCTCATTTTTACTCACGGATTGCCCTGGGCATTGCTGGCTTTTTTCGTTGCTCCAGGTAAATGGCTCGGCTGGTCGTACCTGGCGGCCTACCTGGCCCTGCGGTTCGTGATGGCCTGGACCGTTGGAGTTTGGGGCGTGCGCGACGATACCGTGCGGCGAAAGGCGTGGCTCATCCCGCTGCGCGACGCGGTCAACTTCGTGGTGTGGCTCACAAGCCTGGTGGGCAAGCGCATCGTCTGGGGCGGTATCGCATACACCGTCGAACGCGGGCGCATGGCGCCAATCGAGGGCACACGCACTGCGGCCGCCAAGGCTGCGCCCGGCGCCCCTTGAGCCCCTCCCATGCCGCGGGTTGCCGCCGGTGTGTGATTCGTATTCCCTTTAAAATAACGATTTTCAAACGAGTGCGAGGCGGGGTAAGCTCTGGGGCATGCGAACTCCGATGGTTCTCTGGACCGCGGCGCTGGTGCTGGCGACCGCAACTTCTGCTCATTGTCCTTCGGCTGCAGCCGCCGAAAAACTTCCCACTCCAACCAAGGGCCAAGCCGCCGGTGAAACTCGGACCACGGCGGAATCCCCTGCTTCGCGCGACCGTTCATCGCCGAACAGCGTATCGCCTGGCGACTCACCAGCGGATACGCAATCGCCCGACCAGCGGGCGCGCGCGGTCCTGAGCCAAATGACGTTGGACGAAAAAATCGCGCTGCTGCACGGCAATGGCATGGGCAACAGCGATCAGTGGAAGATGCCGTTGACACCACTTACGATTGGCGGAGCGGGCTACACGGAAGGAGTTCCACGGCTGGGAATTCCCGGCCTGGTGATTTCCGACGCAGCGTATGGGGTGCGCAGCAGCGGAGAAAACGGGCGGTACTCGACGGCGCTGCCGTCTTGCCTGGGACTGGCGTCGAGCTGGGACCGCGCCGCCGCTTACGAATACGGAGCGCTCATCGCGCGGGAACTGCGCGCGCAGGGTTTTAACATGTCGCTAGGTGGCGGAGTGAACTTAACGCGGGAGCCGCGCAACGGGCGCACGTTTGAATATCAAGGCGAAGACCCAGTGCTGGCCGGGACCATGGTTGGCAACCTGCTTAAGGGCTTGCAAGCGCAGCACGTGCTCGGCAACGTTAAGCATTATGCGATCAACGATCAGGAGACGGGCCGCGACTTTGTGAACGCCATCATCTCCAAGCGGGCCATGCAGGAAAGCGATCTACTGGCGTTTCACATTGGCTTGCAGATTTCCGATGCGGGTGCAGTGATGTGTTCGTACAACGTGGTGAACGGCGATCACGCGTGCGAAAACTCCTACCTGTTGACCGACGTGCTCAAGAAGCAGTGGGGCTTTAAGGGCTATGTGCTCTCCGACTGGGGAGGGACGCACAGCACGATCAAAGCGTCAGCCGCGGGGCTGGATCAGGAGCAGCCTATGGCGGACTTTTTTGGCCCGGCGCTGAAAGCCGCGGTGGAAGCAGGCAAAGTGTCGATGTCGGAGATCGACGATCACGTACTGCGGGTTCTGCGCTCGGAGTTTGCAGCGGGTCTGGTGGACTACCCGGTGCAGAAGAGCGTGGTGGACGCCGAGGGCGGACTGGAGATCGCGCAGCGCCTGGAGGAAGAAAGCATCGTGCTGCTGCGAAATGAAGGCGGACTGCTGCCGTTGGACGCGACGAAGCTGAAGAGTGTGGCAGTGATCGGCGCGCATGCGGATGTGGGGATGATCTCCGGCGGCGGTTCCGCGCAGGTGGATCCGCCCGGAGGCAACGCCATCGCGCCGCCGGGACTGGGGGCGACCACGTGGCAGGCGCACATCTGGTTTCCGGCGTCTCCGCTGAAGGCCATTCGCGCGAAGATTCCGGGAGCGAAAGTGGATTTCAGTTCCGGTGAAAACCTGGAGGCGGCGACGACCCTGGCGAAGAATTCGGACGTGGCGATTGTCTTCGTGCATCAGTGGGAAAGCGAAGGAGTGGACTTAGCAAATCTGTCGCTGCCCGACAATCAGGACGCGCTGATCGCCGCGGTGGCGACCGCGAATCCCCACACGATCGTGGTGCTGGAAACGGGCACGGCGGTGACCATGCCGTGGGTTAACCGCGTGGGCGGGATCCTGGAAGCGTGGTACGGCGGAAGCCGGGGCCACGTGGCGGTAGCCAACGTCTTGTTTGGCGACGTGAATCCCAGCGGAAAGCTGGCGATGACCTTCCCGAAGAGCGAGCTAGACTTGCCGCACCCGACAATCGCGCCGGGAGCCTCGCCGAAGGCCGTGCCGCCGTACTCAGTGACCTACGACGAGGGGTTGAAGGTGGGTTACAAGTGGTACGACGCAGAGCACAAGGCGGTGCTCTTTCCGTTTGGTTACGGGTTGTCGTATTCGACCTATCGTTACGCAAATCTAAAAGTGGACGCGGGAGCCCGCAAGGCGACCTTCACGGTGACCAACACGGGAAAGCGCAGCGGCGCGGAAATCTCCGAAGTGTACGTATCCTTGCCGGCAGCTGCGGACGAGCCTCCCAAGCGGCTGGTGGGCTGGAGCAAAGAGAAGCTTGCCCCCGGAGAAAGCCGGGAAATAAGCGTGGAGATTGATCCGCAATTTCTTGCCGTTTTCGACGAGCAGAGCAATGCGTTTAAGCAAATTCCGGGAAAGTATGTCTTCGCGGTGGGCGGTTCCTCGCAGGACCTGGACCTCAAGCGTGAAGTGAGCCTGCCGTAGGAAGGGAAACGGCGCCGAATTTTTCCGCCGCCGGACACGCCAGAGTACCGCCGTCTGTTACGACTGGGGCACAAGCACAGGAATCCTTGGCTCCCGAAGGCTCATTGGCGGTAACCGCGTCTTGGCGCTCAGGATGCTTTCGATCACCGCGATCAGTTGGCTGGTGCGGATGGGTTTGGAGACGTAACCGTCCATGCCGCCGGCCAGGTGGCGTTGGAGGCAGAGCTAAGGCCCCTGGCTGCAGCGGAGTAGCGCTCTTGTGGCGAACTGGAGGATGGGATGGTCGGGGGCTCCGTCCCAAAGGAGAATTCGCGTCTGATTCGGAACTCTGGTGCGTCCCGCACCCGCTTTCATTGCGGGTTCTGTCAACGACGTGATATTCTTGGATTCGGGAAAAGTTCGTCGCGCGGCGCGCCGCTCCACTTGCTCCACTTGCCGCCGGTCAGAAAATCGCAACTGTTTCGGACCTACCTGAGGCTGCCCCAAACACTCTGGTGCGATTCATTTTTCCGGTGTTGTACGGTTGGGAGGTCGTCCAATTGGCAGGACTCCAGATTCTGAATCTGGCTATCCTGGTTCGAGTCCAGGCCTCCCAGCCAAAATTCTCCCAGACGCAAGTTATTCCACTGCTATTTTTCTAGCGAATCCAGCTCGTTGAATACTTCGGCGGCGAGGTGAAAGGCGGAGTTGGCCGCGGGCACGCCGCAGTAGATGGCGGATTGCAGCAGCACTTCCTTGATTTCGTCGCGGGTGACGCCGTTGTGCAGGGCGGCGCGCAGGTGCAGGCGGAATTCGTCGCCGCGATTGAGGGCGATGAGCATCGCCAGGGTGAGCAGGCTGCGGCTTGGCAGCGGCAGGCCCGGCCTTGACCAGATTTCTCCCCAAGCATAACGGGTAATTAAATCCTGAAATTCGGCGCTAAAAGCGTTGCCGCTTTGCTGCGCGTTGTCGACGTGTCTATCGCCGAGGACGGCGCGGCGGACTTTCATGCCCTGGGCGTGGCGTTCGCGGTCGTTGCTGATGGGCAGGTCGGGCATGTCAGACTCCTTCGGAGGTTAGGAACTGCAGTACGGCGCTCGTGTAGGCTGCGGAGGCTTCGACATTGGAGAGATGTGCGGCTTGAAGTTCCGCGTATTGCGCGCCGGGGATTTTTTCGGCCAGGTATTTTCCGTCGGCGGGCGGCGAGACGGGGTCCTTGGCCCCGGAGATGATCAGTGTGGGCACGCGGATCTCCGCGACGGTTTCGCGCAGGTCGGTGTCGCGCAAGGCGGCGCAGCAGGCGACGTAGCCTTCGGGGGAGGTGGCTTCCAGCATTTGCTGCGTGGCGCGCGCGGCTTCTGGAGAGCTGGCGCGAAATTCCGGGGTGAACCAGCGCTCGACCACCTGGGCGGCTACCGACCGCATGCCGCTCTGGCGGACCGTGGCGATGCGGGCGTTCCAGGTTTCGGCCGTGCCGAATTTGGCGGCGGCGCTGCTGACGACGAGTTTACTAAGGCAGTCCGCGGCGTGGCGGGCGAGCCAAAGGCCAGTCATGCCGCCCATGCTGAGGCCGCAAAAGTTTGCGCGTGCGATTTCTAAGACGCCTAGAAGCGCGACCACATCGCCGCTGAGTTGCTCGAAAGTGTAGGGACCGGGCGTAACCATGGATTGGCCGTGGCCGCGCGTGTCGTAGCGCAGCACGCGAAAATGCTTCTCGAATTCCGGCAACTGGGGATCCCACATGGAAAAGTTGGTGCCCAGGGAATTGGAGAGCAGCAGCACGGGCGCGTCTGGCGGGCCGCTGAGGGCGTAGTGAATCCGGTGATTGGATAGATCGAGGAAGGGCATGGGTTAGCCGGGCTCGTGTTTGTGGCTGGACGAGAGAGCGTTCTGCGTGGCCAGGACTTTGTCGATCATCTCTTGCCCGGCGGCCGAATATTTGTGGGGGTCGAAAAGATCCACGATTTCTTCGTGCCGGAAATGCTCGAGGACTGGGGGCATTTCCAGCAACACTTCACGCAAATGTTTGTGAGCATGGATGGCCTGCTGACAGGCCAGCTCGACGTTGTGACGAGCTTCGGACTTGCCCATGCGGGGGGCGAGGCCCATGGCTACGGCTTCGGCGTAAATTAGTCCGCGGGTGGCTTCGAGATTTTCGCGCATGCGCGCGGTGTCCACGTGCAGGCCGGAAATCGCGGAGTGCAGATGATGCAGCGCGCCGCCGGTCAGGCAGACAATTTCCGGCAACACCTCCCACTCAGCGTGCCAACCGCCGAGACCGCGTTCGTCCTCTTGCGTCATGGCTGCGAGCATGGTGGCGGCCAAGTTTGGAACGCGAATGGCGGCGGCTAAGACGACCGCGCTGGACACGGGATTTTGCTTTTGCGGCATGGCGGAAGAAGCGCCGCGCCCTGCGGCACTCGGCTCATGGAGTTCGGCGGTTTCCGTTTGGGCGTGCAAGGAAATATCGCGGGCGATCTTCCCTAGAGTGCCGGTCAGCAGCGCCAGAGTGGTGGCCACTTCGGCAAAGCGATCGCGATGGCTGTGCCAGGGAATGCGCGGCAGGGTCAGGGACAATTCGTGCGCCAGCGCGGCGGAAACCTCTGCGGCTTTGTCCCCGAGAGCAGAAAGCGTGCCGACGGCGCCGCCAAACTGCAGGACCAGCGCGCGTTCGCGGGTTTCGTCTAGACGCTCGAGGTGGCGGTGCAGGGCGTCGAGCCAACCAGCCACTTTCACGCCAAAGGTTGTGGGTGCGGCGTGCTGCATCCAAGTGCGCCCGGCGATTAGCGTGGCGCGATACTCGTCGGCGAGCTTGGCAAGGGTAGCGCAGAGCTGACTGAGTTCGCGATGGATGACGACCAGCGCGGAGCGCAACTGCAACACCAGGCCGGTGTCAATGGCGTCCTGGCTGGTGGCTCCCCAGTGGACAAATTCCGCGGCGACGTGGTCTTTGCGCCCGACCAGGGCGGTCAGCTGCTGGACCACGGGAATGGCCAGGTTACCGGCGTTGGCGGCTTTTCTTTGCAGCTCCGCAAAATCGAATAGTTCTTCGTGGCATTGCGCGGCGATGGCGGGCGCGGCGGTCCAGGGAATGACTCCGCAAGAGGCTTCGGCACGCGCGAGGGCGGCTTCAAAGTCCAGCATGCCCTGCAGGCGGGCGGCGTCGGAGAATAGCGCGTCGATAGCCGGGAAACGAAAAAGCAGATCGAGCAGTGCCATTTAGGAAGCCTACGACCTTTCTCGGTGTGTCTCTTGCGATGGCTGGAGAGTTGCCGCCATTGAACCTTGCAACGCGCACACATGGTACCCGAGGGTTCCTGCGTCTGTCACCCAGGTGAGCGTGAATGCGTAGCCTGCGCTAGACGCGCTGGGCCAGAGCGGGGAGGAGCGCGGTTTCGACCCAGGGGAGGATCCATTCGGAGGCTACGTCTTCGGCCATGGTGCCGGCGCTAGCGTCGTGCAAGAGCACTTCGCCAGCTCGCTGGGCGCCTAGTTCGGTGAGGAGTTTGTCGAAGCGCAGGCCGCCCTGGCAGAAGGTTTGGCCGTAGGTGCGGTCGCCCAGGGCGATCACGCCGTAGACGATGTGGCTTAGGTCTGGGCGTTGTGTTTCCAGGCTGGCGAAGAGGGATTGAGCGTTGTCTGGGACATCGCCGCTGCCGTAGGTGGAGCTGCAGATCAGGTAGGCGTCGGGGCTGGCGGAAGGGTTCGAGAAGACGGTGGCGTCGCGGCCGTCCATTAGGACGATTTGGGATTTGTGGCCGGCTTTGGCCAGGACGTCTTGGATGTCTTTGGCCACCGCTTCGGCGGTGCCGGTCATGGTGCCTACCAGGATTTGAAGATCGGCCACGGTTGGCTGGACCCTTCGTTGGTTGAAATCATGCTCAAATCTCGAATCCGGCGTGGGGAAAAACCCGGTACCCGCAAAAAACGGCGCGGCACCTATAAAATCGCCGCGCTCGACTCGGCACCCTTTATGTATTATAGTGCATTCCTGGCAGATTGCAATGACTTATGATGCATGACTACCGTAGCTCGACACCTGACTCCCCGGATCGTGCACCGCTGGGGGGCATCGCTGCCGACCTGCAAGGATCCGAGACCGAATACTTGCGTCGGGTGGGGGATCGGGTGCGGGAGGCGCGGGCGCGGCGGGGGATGAGCCGGCGGATTTTGGCTCGTGATTCCGGAGTTTCCGAGCGGTACCTGGCGCAGTTGGAGACTGGGCAGGGGAATATTTCCATTTTACTGCTGCGGCAGATTGCGCGGGCGCTGGATTTGCCGATGGACCGGCTGCTGCTCGAGGCAGGGGAGCCGTCGGAAGAATTGCTGCGCACCACGGAATACTTGCGACAACTGCCAGGGGACAAATTGGCGCGGGCGCACGAGCTGTTGGTGCGCGAATTCAGCGGGGTGGATGCGGTGGTGCGGCGGCGGCGCGTGGCGCTGATTGGATTGCGCGGAGCGGGGAAGTCCACGCTGGGCGGGATGCTGGCGCAACGTCTTGGTGTGGGATTTATTGAGCTGGATCGGGTGATCGAACAGCGCAGCGGGCTGGCGTTGAACGTGATTTTCGATTTATACGGGCAGAGCGGATTTCGGCGGCTGGAGCGCGAGTGCCTGGAGGAAATGCTGCAAAAGCATCCCGCATTCGTGATGGCTACGGGCGGCAGTTTGGTTTCCGAAGCCGGGACGTATGAGTGCCTGCTGGGCAACTGTTTTACGATTTGGCTGCATGCCACGCCTGAAGACCACATGCAGAGAGTGATTGCGCAGGGCGATACGCGGCCGATGGCGGAGAATCGCGAGGCCATGGCGGAATTGAAGAATATTCTGGCGGGAAGGGAAGGGCTGTACCGGCGGGCGGATGCGGCGGTGGAGACCAGCGGGAAAACCGTGGAGCAGGCTTTTGAGGACCTTTTGCGGGTGACGAAACTTGATCGGCAAGAAATGCAGGTGGTATCCGGCGAGGAGCGCAGCGGCACATGACGAACGTGGCGAGCAAAGAAAAAGAGATGGTGGTTTTCGATGCGCCGGTTGGCGGGGCTTACCAGCATTGGAAATTGGCGATTGAGGGGCGCGTTGCGACGCTGGCGATGGACGTGAATGAGGATGGCGGACTGCGTCCGGGCTACAAATTGAAATTGAATTCGTACGACTTGGGCGTGGACATCGAGCTGCACAATATTTTGCAGAGTTTGCGGTTTGAGCATCCGGAAGTGGCTTGCGTGGTGCTAACCAGCGGAAAAGAGAAGATCTTCTGCGCCGGGGCCAACATTTACATGCTGGGAACCTCTTCTCACGCGTGGAAAGTGAATTTCTGCAAGTTCACGAACGAAACCCGGAACGGGATGGAGGACGCCAGCCGGCACGATGGGTTGCGATTTCTGGCGGCGCTGAACGGCACAACTGCTGGCGGCGGCTACGAATTGGCGCTGGCTTGCGATGAGATTGTTTTGATTGACGATCGTTCGAGCGCGGTGAGTTTGCCGGAGGTGCCGCTGCTGGGCGTGCTGCCGGGAACGGGCGGGCTTACACGCGTGGTGGATAAGCGACACGTGCGCCGCGATCTGGCCGATGTTTTTTGCACCAATCCGGATGGCGTGCGCGGAGAGCGAGCGAAGGCTTGGGGCTTGGTGGATGAGACGGTGCCGCCGGCGCAGTTTGCAGCCACGGTTCGACAGCGCGCCGAACGGCTGGTGGCGACTTCCTCGCGTCCGGCGAAAGCGCAGGGCATCACGTTGCATCCACTGCAGCGTGACGTCAACGAAGCCGGCTACCGTTATGAACATGTCGAAGTAACTTTGGACCGCGCAGCACGCACGGCGACGCTGACCGTGCGGGTTCCGAGATCCGAGCAAGCGAAGACTGTCGAAGAAATTGTTGCGCTTGGGGATCGCTGGTGGCCGCTGGCGATGGCGCGGGAATTGGATGACGCGATTTTGCTGTTGCGCGCGAATGAGCCGGAATGCGGGCTGTTGCTGCTAAAGACGGCGGGCAGTGCGGAGGCGGTGCTGGCTTGCGGCGAGACGCTGATGAAACTTTCGGGGCAGTGGCTGGTGCGCGAGACGATCGGTTTGTTGCGGCGGACGTTTGCGCGGCTGGATGTTTCTTCGCGCAGCATGTTCGCCGTGATCGAGCCGGGATCGTGTTTTGCCGGATTGCTGCTGGAACTGGCGCTGGCGGCGGACCGCAGCTACATGCTGGCGCTCGATGAGGCGGATGCCGCGGAAGGGGGCGAGACTAGGAAAAGCGCGCCAGGCATCGCGCTAGATGCCACGAACTTCAAATTGTTTCCGACGGTGAATGGCGAAACGCGTTTGGCGATGCGCTACGGCGGGCAGGTAGAGAAGCTGGCGGAACTGGCAAAGCTTTCGCGGCGCGTGCTTACCGCAGGCGAAGCGTTGCACGCGGGCTTGATAACCTTCGCGCCGGACGAGCTGGATTGGGAAGACGAATTGCGCATGGCCATTGAAGAGCGCAGCAGCCTGTCGCCGGATGCGCTGA